>Ga0209606_1005970_pt1 | contig 10261 bp, 10 predicted proteins | sample AD_UKC057_MetaG_FD_184412 | JGI IMG/M metagenome (GOLD analysis project Ga0209606, IMG submission 184412) | Active sludge microbial communities of municipal wastewater-treating anaerobic digesters from USA - AD_UKC057_MetaG (SPAdes) (version 2) | ecosystem: Engineered > Bioreactor > Anaerobic >...
AGGTAGATAGCTGCACCATCGCCGATTCTGAAGGCAATTCCGTCTTCATAACAGAAGGCGACTGGATTGAGATCGGGAGGATGAAAAGGTGGGCTGACCCTGGCACGCCAAACGTGTTGGAGGAAATCCCATGCCCGTAGATATAGAATGGGCGAAAGCAAGCGATACTGTAGGCCAGGAGTTCGATGCGAACTACACAACAGGCGTGACCAAAGAACAGATGGACGAAGCAAGAGATCTAATGCGGAAGCTCTTGGTAAAATACGGGGGTCGTGAAGCACTGGAAAAGGATGAAGTCGACTGGGCCAAATACAAGAAGGCCATGTATCTTTTGGCGTCCGGATCAAAAGATTCAATGGACAATGCAATCAACGCATACACTGAACTCATAAAGAGAAAGAATCTGCTGTCCGAATATCTGGAGGCAAATGTTGATGTTCTTTTCAAGCTGCCGCATTGGGCCAGAAGGACACTTAGGATATATACGGATATTGGCAAACTTGTTGGTCAAGAATACTTGTGGCAGATGCACAGGGAACAAGACCCAGCTGCCTGGCTTTTGAATGTTGCAAATGATATATACAACGCCACCGGATTCAAAGGAGAGGATGACGAGGAATCCCTAAAGAAAGCCAGGGAAGGGCCAATTATAGGCATATATCAAAAATGCGGGTGCAAAAAACACGGCACGGTTTATCCGGGATGCGGTGATTCAGGGTACACAAGCCCGCAAAACGAATACGACTCGCATGGGAATATTGTATCCTGCCCAGACTTTAACAAAGACTGCGGGAGCGGTTGTAACAAGGTCTGATGCCTGATGAAATGCCCCAGTTGCAGGTCGACCGGCTATCCAAAGGATAAGAAGAGATGCCCTCACTGCGGAGCGTTCCTGATACATGAGCATTTGTGCCCAATATGCAGGTCAAGGGGTGAGATCCTCCCGACTATCAAGTGCACACTGACAAACGGCGAGCCTGCAACAAGCGTTTATTTTGAGGGGAGAAAAGTCCACTTCCATTACGTTAGGCTTTGCAGCAAAGGATGCGGTAGCTATCGAGCGGAAAGAAAAGATTCATAGGTGCGCTAAATGCGGGTTGGAGCTCAAATGCCCAGACTGCGACACCGGACCGCTTTACTGCAGGACATGCGGCAACACGATAAAGCATCCGGCGGAGCATAACTTTACCTGCCCCGTCTGCTTTTCAAATCTTGGGAGGAAGCGATACGGGCTTAAGAGATAGGGCCAAGAACAGGCTCGTGCTTGATGTTTCGCATAGCCAGGGCGATGAAGGATTTGTCTACTCTGTCAGGCAGCACCTCCCCCTTGGCCCAAAAAAGTGCACCGGCGGATTCAATCTTGTTGTAGTTCCTTTATCTGACGGCATACTCACCTCAATAGACCGGGACAACTTCAATGTCGCAGTTGACACCGAGGGCAGATTGATTCTAACAAGGCTGGACAGGAAGATCCAGCTTGTCTTTGACTATGACAAGGGATTCATGACGGGGGTCCTTGGGGGCGTTTTATACGATACCTTTGAGATACCTAAGCATGAAGGGACGGACTACCACGGCTAGAAGATGACGGGATTATTGAAGATATCCAGGGAGTCCTTAGGGGAGAAGGAAAGAAAGCTCTATTCAAAGCTTTACAGGCACATCATAGAGAGCTTTGAGATTGACGAGATTGGGGCAGACCAGATATCTCTTGCCCTGGTATGCCAGAAGTGCATACTGCTCCCAAGGCTATTATCCGGCGAAGACGTTGACATAAATCAGGTGAGTGAATCGATAAGGAAGTGGCTTTCCGAGTACAGACTGACGCCAAAATCGAGAGAGAAGGAAAAAGAAGTAACGATCAATCTCTCAGCTATTATTGAAGAGATCCACAGGGAGAGGGAAAATTCAAATTGAAGCCCTTCTGTGAGTTTGATCTTGGGAGGATCTATCAGGGTGACTGCCTTGATGTCATGAAAGAGCTTCCTTCCGAATCGATTGATCTTCTTCTGACAGACCCCCCTTACGGCTATTCCTTTTTGGGAAAGGATTGGGACAGGGCAGTTCCAAAAGTTGATATCTGGAAGGAGTGCAATAGGCTCCTTAAACCGGGATCATTTGCATTTATCATGAGCGCACCAAGGCTTGACTGCCTTCTAAGAATGGCCCTAAATCTAGAGGAGGCGGGATTTGAGATCGGATTCACACCGATTTACTGGGCATACCACTCTGGATTTCCCAAAGCGCTTGACATATCCAAAGTGATCGACAGAAGGTGTGGCCTTAAAAGAGAGGCCGTTGAAATGCCGGGAAGGCAGAGATCCGCCCTATGCTGGGGAAAGCACTATGCCTGTGGCAGGCGGGAGATCGATTTCACGCTTCCTGCATCCGATGATGCAAAAAGGCTATCCGGAGGCTATGCAGGATTTCAGCCCAAGCCCGCCGTTGAAGTGGTAATAGTTGCCATGAAGCCGCTATCAGAAAAGAGCCATACCGACCAGGCCCTAAAAAATGGAAAAGGAGTAACGTGGCTAAAAGACTGCTCGATACCCAATGAAGACGGATTTTCTAGATTCCCATCAAATCTGATCGCCTGTGATAAGGCGTTTAGCGAGGACTCCTACATGTTCGACCTTGACATGTGGTTTGAGGGGAAGGTAAATTCACTTCCCAAAGACATAGCGGACAGATTCCCATTCCTCTTTGTGAAGAAGCCTTCAAAGAGTGAAAAAGAATCAGGATGCGAATCCATAGGGCCAAAGAAGTGGTGCGATGATGAGGAGTCAGTCGATATCCCTCAGAAGAGGAACAGGGCGGAAAGGCACAACTACCACCCGACTGTGAAGCCTGTAAAGCTAATGTCTTATCTGACTGTTCTAGGCTCCAGGCCAAAAGATATAGTTTTGGATCCGTTCCTTGGAAGCGGCACAACAGCCATGGCATGCGAGCTCTTGGAGAGAAGGTGGATCGGCATAGAACTTGAGAGGGAATATGCGGAGATAGCAGCCGCCAGGATATCAAACTCTGGCCTTATTTTTAGGGCCAGCTCAGAGAAAGAGAGGCCTGATTCTTAAAATGGACATGAAATCACTTCTCGCATCCTGGATAGACGATCCTGTGAGATTTTCAGTTGACTGCTTTGGCGAGGGGCCGGATGATCTTCAGAGGCCGATCTTTGAGGCGGTGGCAGAGCATGATAGGATAGCTGTTAGGAGCGGAAACGGTCCCGGGAAGACCTGGACAGCCGCAAAGCTGGGATTATGGTTCTTTGTCACAAGGCCAAAATCTATAGTTGTCACGACTGCTCCTACTTGGCAGCAGGTACAGCGGATACTCTGGAAGGAGATCAGGGCCAATATTTCCAAAGCCCCGATTCTAAGGCCATTTCTATACCTCCCGCCAAGGGATGCAGAGGTCTTAATGATAAGGCCGGACGGTAGCTATGGCGATGACTGGGCCATGATAGGGAGAGCTTCAGACAAAAAAGAGAACATGCTCGGATTTCATGCGCCTTATCTAATGTTCATAGTGGACGAGGCGTCAGGTGTGCCGGATGAAATATTTGAGGCCATCGAGGGGACGCAGACCCAGGAGGGTGTCAACTCGTCCAAGATCCTTTTGATAGGTAATCCCACAAGGCCAGAAGGATTCTTCTACGACATCTTCCATTCAAAAAGCTCAAACTGGAGGACATTTCATCTTGACGGGAGGCTTAGCCCACGCGTTTCTAAACAGTGGATATCCCAGATGGCTGAAGATTATGGAAGTGACAGCCCGTTCTTTCAGATCCATGTGCTGGGGAACTTCCCCCCTGCAGACAAGAACACTTTGATACCGCTCTCCTGGATAGAGAGGGCGCTTGTTGATCCAGAGGACAAAGGCAAAGGTGTGGCATATGCCGGATTTGATGTTGCCGAGATGGGGGATGACTATAGCGTCTACATCAGGGCCACGCTTGAAAGTGGCATTTTCAATATTTACGATATAGAGTTCATGGCAAAGCTTGAGATATCGCCCTTAACTAACTGGGCAAAAAACAAACTGGATAGTGATTCGCCTGAGAAGCTTGTGATAGACTCAAACGGTGTTGGAGCGGGCGTCTACTCAAATCTGAAAGAGGAGGGCTATCCCGTGATAGGATTTAGGGGAGGAGAGTCCCCGTTAATGCTTTCAGAAGAGGCAAAGTTTGCCAACCTGAAATCCCAGGCCTACTGGAATCTTAGATCATTGTTTGAGAAGGGCGAGATTAGGATACAGAAAGTCCCGAACTTTAAGAAGCTCGTTTCAGAGCTCTCCACAATTAAATATGATTTTGATTCAAAGGGAAAGATCATCGTGAAGCGGGAAAAGGACAAGAAGTCACCCGATTTTGCAGATGCGCTTAGCCTATGCTGCTTTGGGCCCTATCTTTCAGCACAAAAATTAGGGGTTGCGCTTGTCGACATCTGGTGAGATTAAGGCCAGTAAAAATTCCAAATACACCGACCAGCAGATCAGGAAATGCATTGAGTACCTAGAGAAAGGGCATAGTGAGAGGTATGTGGCCTTAAAATTAGGGCCGGACTGGACGAGGGAGAACGTCAGGTATTACAAGAGGAAATATTCATAGAGATTATATGGGCCAATACTTAAACTTATATAATTTGAGTAATGACATAAACTTGTAATGTTGCCCAAGATAATGTTGGAAAAAAATCTGGAATATGGAACTAAATTGAACATAGGCTATACTAAACTATGTGAATGCACTTCCAATAAATTAAATTGCTTAACCGCTAAAGAATGGCTTAAAAGTCAAATAGGCGTCTGGCAATTTTCATATGAAAAAGAAGACATAAGAGACAAAAATATCCATCCTGCAACTTTCCCAATTTCGCTAGCTAGAAAAGTAATCCAACTGTTTACGCACGAGGGTGAACTTGTAGTTGATCCATTTGTTGGAAGTGGGACAACTCTGGTCGCTGCAAAATCCTTAAATCGTAATGCTGTAGGATTCGATCTCCATGAAGAATATATTAAATTATGTGGAAAACGATTGGCAGATGAGAAATTATTTAGCAATACGTCTCAAATAGCAATTCAGGACGATGCCCGAAACATCGAAAAATATTTTGATGATGAAACAATCTCCCTTATATTTACTTCACCACCATATGCTAACTTATTAAATAGACCACGTAAAAATAAATCTCGAAGAGATAGAAATACTGAGCAGCTGGGAAAGGTCGAGCAATATTCCCAGGACTCCCGTGATTTGGGCATTCTAGATATTGATGAGTATACCTCTCAAATGGGGGATATTTTTGAGAATATATTGCCCCTAATAAAACCAAGAGGGCATTGTGTTATTAACGTGCCAGATATGTGGTGGGAAAACTCAAGAATTACAATTCATGTTTCTTTGATAAATGAATTAAGAAAACGAAATTATGAACTTAGGAACATTATCATCTGGGACAGGACAAATATAGTAAACAAAGTAGGAATATTTGGATGGCCGAGTAATTATATCACAATGGGAGTTACCTTTGAATATTTGCTTGATTTCTGGAAACCCTCTCCTAAAAAGGATATATAGGTGGTTGCATGAAAATTTATACAAAGGAAGAGCTAATTTCCAAATTAATAGAAGTAAGAGATATGGGATGGATACAGAATTTAAGACCTGGAAATGCCGGTGGTGTTGGTAATACTCTAGAAGATTTACTTGGAATCGAAGAAAATAATTTGCCGTTACCCAATGCTTCAGAATGGGAATTAAAATGCCAGAGAAAAGGTTCTTCTTCGCTAACCACTCTTTTTCATACAGAACCTCACCAAGGGCATTAAAAATTGTCCCTGCAATTCTTCTTCCCTTATATGGGTGGCCCCATAAAGAGGCAGGTATCAAATATTCTCCTGAAGAAATGAGTTTCAGACAGACCATAAATGGGCTTTCAAGAACGGATAGGGGATTTGGGGTCGTGGTTGATAGAAATTCAAAGAAGATCGTTATCTCTTTTGATTCGGCTAAAGTATCCGATAGACATGGACAATGGATGAAAAATGTTGAGAAAAAAGTAGGGCTTTTAGAACTAAATCCCCAACCTTATTGGGGATTTGAAGATTTGCATCATACGGCCGGTACAAAACTTCTAAATTGTTTTTATGTCAAAGCCGAAGTGAAAAAAGAAGAAGGCAAAGAGTTTTATTATTACAGAGATATATTGAAATTAGAAAAATTTGATTTTGATAAATTCGTTAAAGCTATTGAGAACGGGGTAATACTGATTGATTTTGATGCAAGAACTGGCCACAACCATGGAACTAAATTTAGAATGAGAGAGGATAGATTACCCGAACTTTATGAAAAAGTTGAAAATATATCTTGATTTGATCATTTATTTCAAACCATTTTCCACATATATAAACTGTAGAAAAAGTAGGAAAATTATTTCTTTTCTCTTTTCGTAATGACAACGTATAAATCCATCTATATCTCACTAAAATCAGGTGATGCAAAACGGCAGCAATAGTTGAAATGAACGGGAAGAAGTTTGTTGAAGGGAATGAGATAATAGCCGCTTGGAAGAGTGAAACAGGCTGGCACTGGTTTGCAACTGAAGTTTCTGAAATAAGGAGGGTAGGGGACGAGACAGGTGGCTCAATGATAAATGGCAAGCCAGAGAACGACATAATCTACTATGGCCTAGTTTTAGGGCCAACAGAAGAATGGGGCTACTTTTCCGGAAGAGAGCTAGAGATGGACAAGCGAGTAGAAAAATTATTTTAATTTTTTATAATGTTCTATTTGTAATATTATAGTTTTCTGTTACATATGTTTTCATGTCCGTAAAAAAGAATTCTACAGTTTTTTTGTAATCCTTCACTCGGAATATTTCTTCCCAGTAGTTTTGTATAGGGGAATCTTTTTGAATTCCATAGGATGCCTCAATCTCAACTTCTCCTGCATTTGAAACATTAAGATAGGGTAAAATAATGGCATCTATTTCTTTCATGTCGAATAATTCTTTAGCAATTGTACAGCAATCCTTATAGTAATTATCCTCGTTTGAAGATAGAGGGGAAAAGTCACTGCTGACAAGAGAAATAACACATATCCCGTTTTCCTTTGAGTAAATGATCTTGTCAATCTTAAGGTCAATTTTATCCTTTAATAGGGAGTAAGTATTAGAAACAACTTGGGCGGGGTCAGCTTCGGGATGGCCAGTCACTTTTTGCTCTATTGCTGGTGGTTTTTCAGATGAATTAGATATACATGCGCTTAGCAATAAAACGGCAATAATTGATATAATGATCCTTGCATTCTTTTTCATTAACATCGAGTAGCCTCAAATTTAATCTGTTTAATTGGTAAGAAGATACTATTTAAATTTTTAGTAGCAATTCTTATTAGATCATATACTCGTAGTCAGAAGGCACTGCCTCAAACTTTTTCCATTCATACCACGAAGAAAGATCCAATATTTTGGCCCAGTCATCAATCCTTTTTAGATCACCTTCAAAGTTGTTTTCATATTTCTCCATAATCTCAATGAGCAATTTGCCTTTGTTCTCAAATTCAAATTCCTTATAGGTTGGGTCCAATTCAAACTTTGTCTCTTTTGCCAGCACATTGAAATAAGCATAGTTCATGGAATGGGAGGCTTCATAGATTTTCGAGGGCGTTATTGATTTGATTTTTTCATTCAGCCCTCCAATAGCTTCATGAAGCTGGGATTCGAAAGAGATTTTCTGTATTTCTCTAAGTCCCGGATAATTTTTGTAAATCCAACTCTCTATTTTTAGGTCGACAGGCTGATTTGTAAGCTGCATTACAAGACCTTTGAAGAGCATTTCAATCAATTGATTAAGTTTTGATTCAGGTATAATTTTGGAAATATTATTAATATCCTTTCTGCTTTCTTCAAATGCATGTTCATAATTCTTAGATGAAAAATAAGGGATAAGTCTCTCGGATGGGGCAGCTTCATAAATTCTAAGTATATGGCCGCACTCGTGGGCTATTATGTGATTGATTCTTTGATCCACGCCTTCTTTGTAGTATATTATATGATTTTCCATGTCCTCTCTGGCCATCTTAAGCTTGGCATGAGAAGTTATTTTATTGTTAGGGATAAATTTGAATTTCTTTGCCGTGAGCTCCTCTACCGTATTTAGGATCCCTCTTGTTTCAGAGATAAGCTCTAGTTCCATGCAATCATGACCTTTATAATCAATAATGCAATGTTTAAGTTTTTATTTCTTTTAAGCTTATTCAAATTGGATAGACAACTCATATAAACTCTTTACCCAGTCTAGATACTCTTTGATTGTCTTTTCTTGCAAAAATTAATCCTTATGGCCTAGTAATTTCTGGCCTTAAAAATAGAGTTGCATTACTGGAGAAGGAGCTCTCCATAGTTGGGCAGGATGGCAACCTTTACTTAAAGGAAACATCTGAGCCGAAGTTCCCAACGATATCAAAAGAGAAGATCCTGAAATACTGTGATCATTCACCGCTTGTCCAGCCAATCCACAACGCAATCATCCGTGAGGTCACAAACGCAGGATGGTCAATCAAGCCCCTATTCAACTCTAAGTGCAGCAAATGCGGGAAAGAGTATGATAGGCCAAAAGATGTTAGTTGCGATTGTAGCGGCCCAATTTTAAGGCCAGATTTGAATCAGAAAAATAAGCTTGAGAAGTTCATAGACAATCCCCATCCAGATATAGATCTTTATTCAATCATAAGATCCGCCCTCAAATGGGAGCTTTGTATCGATGACTATTATCTATCCCTTTCTTACATAAGGCAGAACGACAGGGGAAAGTATTTCATAATGGAGGAGCCCCAGGCGCTCTATGTTGAGAATCCTCTTTTGATTGGGAAGGTTAAGCGTGGCGATTCTGATTGGTCGTATTTTTGCCCCATCTGCAATCTGCTTGATGAAGAATATTTATCGGATTCAAAGGGGAAGTGTCCCAAGCATAAAATAGAACTTTGGGAGACGGCATACGTACTTTATTCCGGGGGCAGGATAAGAAGACGCTACTCCAAAAGAGAGATAATAGAGGGCCACTTCAATAGGAGACTTCCGGATGAATACGGCACTCCAATAATCCAGGCATGCATAAATCAGATAGAAGCGGCCCTAAATCTAGACCTCCTGAATCGTGACACTTTTGAGAAGGGTACCCTCGCAAAGATATTCGCCTTCGAGGGCTATACGCAGGACGAAGTGGCGTCCTTAGAGCAGGCAATAGCATCGATGGCCGAGAAAAGAAAAAGCATAGGCTCAAAGCTATTCAATCTTTTCCTGGGAAACTCGAAAGGCAAGATAGAGATACATGACGTGCTTTCTGATCCCTCAAAGCTCCAGGCTCTGGAGTGGCACCGCTACTATCGTGACATGCTCCTCTCAAATTACGGTGTGACGCCAGTCTTTGCAGGCACAGTTGAGAGCGGCAAAGCAGGGAACAATCCGATGCTGCAGATTGACGTGATGGCGAACACCACAAAGGCATGGATGAGGACTATCTCTGAGTCCATAAACACTGTTCTGCTTTCAGCTCTTGGAATAACGGACTGGTATTTTGATTTTGATGAGATAGAGCGTGAAGACAAGAAAGAGTCGGCGTTGGTCCAGAAGCTAAGGGCCGAAACTGTCGCCATCTACAGAAGTTCCGGTCTTGAGATTGAGATAGAAGACGATGGCACCATTAATCCGATCATAACAAAAGAAACAAACCCAAAAGAATCCATCCCAAAGATAGAAAAACAGAAAGATCCGCTAGACAAGTTGTTTGATGATCTTGCGGATGCACTCTTCCATATCTCAAGGGATTATGAGGATGGCCTGCTTCAAACTCTGGAAAACATTTCAAAGGATAGGGCCAATCTTGAAAATGAAATAATTCCGGCTGTATCAGACGTTACACTAAAGCTGGACGCCAATCTTAGGGCCAATATTCATCTTATTTTTAATCATGCTTACCTGAATACAATTTCTAAATACTCAAAAATAATCTCAAAAGATGATATCAATCCAAACATACTGAAATACTTAAAGGAGTATTTTGAGAGTTATGTCTCGCCCTTTTTCGATAAGTGGGAGGAGAGGGAAAAGGAGAACATATTCAGGATTATCGAGGCAGAAATACTAAAAGGCTACAACTGGCAGACGGTCAGAAAAAGATTATCTGAGGAGTATTTCGAAAGAAGGGATTCTTACTACTGGCGGATGGTGGCAAGGACCGAAGGAACGAGAGCATTCAGCTT
>Ga0209606_1005979_pt1 | contig 10252 bp, 15 predicted proteins | sample AD_UKC057_MetaG_FD_184412 | JGI IMG/M metagenome (GOLD analysis project Ga0209606, IMG submission 184412) | Active sludge microbial communities of municipal wastewater-treating anaerobic digesters from USA - AD_UKC057_MetaG (SPAdes) (version 2) | ecosystem: Engineered > Bioreactor > Anaerobic >...
CGTTTGGATAGACCGCGGGGGACTCATACAAATTTCCTTGGATTGTTATGGGGAGTTCTGTTTGAGCCATACACACCTGGCAGCGCCTCCAAGCATATCTGCCCATACCCCTAGGGTTCCATAGGATAGGGGTGCCATAGAGAATTGTTTGGGAACATCGCCGATTGGTAAAGTCACAGATCATAGCGTTGTCATAGCGGTCGTCTAAGATTCTACAATCATCTTCGGTATATAAGAGGTAGTTGTATCCGTAGTTGTAGGCGTACTCAGCCGCGGTCAGGAACGCTACCGTACCGTAGCTGTTCGAAGTGAGGTCTGGCGGCGGAAAGTTAAAATGGTCAAAGAATATTCGGGAGCCCTTCACAGGCCTCCAGTTTTTCATCCTACCCTTGCCGCGGTAGAGCATATTAATGAAAGCGTCCTTAGAAAGATCTACAATTATTAACCTCTCTCTTACCGTATTGTAGATTCTTTCAAGGATATGATTGCTAGAATCTGACCTAGCAGTAGTGGAGTCAGTCAAGTCAAAGCCTATCAATGGCAATGGGATAGTTCGAAGACCCAATGTAGTCTTGGTTAGATTCCACCAGAGATACCAGTCATTCCCTACAAGTAGGGAGTCATTGACTATTAGTGCCTCATCAGCGAATGTTTCAAACTCCTGAAGAGTCTTCAGCATGTACTCCGTTGGGAACACACCGCGGCCAGGAGAGATAGCCTTAGAGTTATGCATGGAAAACATCCGAGCAATATCAGAGGTATCAGCAGGAAATCCTTCGACGCATAGTTCTCTATGAACATATCCATCACTAATATTAAACGCTTGGTAAAGGGTAACTTCTTCTTCCTTGAATTGTTGCTTTCCAAACTCGGGAGTGAGGACATCTCCATCATGGAGGAGCACTGTCAAAGGTGAAGTGGAATGAGCCACTCCATTTATCCATGCCGCGTTTGAATACGGAGACTTATTAATAAGCTTCTTATATCGCTCGGGCAAGCGGTTAATTAAGTCAGGCTCATCGAAGCCGGTGGCGGTTATGATAACCTCCCTGATATTAGGAAGATCTTTAATGCTATCCAATGTGGCAAGTAGTTTTTCTACCCGCCGGTGAACGGTCACAACCGCGGTTATGTTAGAAGCATTTTCCATAGGATTCATATGTGCTTGCAATTGCTCCGAGTTCTGGTACACGAAAACCTGGTGGTGTGATAGGACGGAATACGCTATCTGCTTTTACCTTCCAATAGTATCCGTTGTTCTCTGGGAAGGATTCTTTGTGCAAGGCACGAAAGAACCCAGTGAGATGCGCTGCCATCTGATCTGCAAATTGTCCCTTCATGAGAGGTTTAATGGTGCTTAGTGCATTGCCCTTGTCATCGCGTTCGATTTGTTCATGGATGCAGACGATAACATTGCAGGCCAAAGGTTTAATTGCAAGGACAATTTCTACTGCCATTGCCAATCTATCAGCGTGCAAAGCAAAGCCATCTACTTCTTTCTTTTTATCACTCCAGTAAATGAAACTCTTGTTTGCATCTTGCCAGAGATCCAAAGTGTTCATTATACTAGTCCAGGAATCTAGGATGATCGTAGTACCTTTAGGATAGGTAGTTGCCTCCGTCTTAAGGAAGTCAATCAATCCGTTCCGCGGCCCATAATCAATAGATGATTTAGATTTGAGCCAATGTTTGAGTACATCTGGTTTGTAAAAAGGAATACTCCTAACTCCTGGTGGGCACTTGTTATCGAAGTCTAACACTAGTGGGTTGGGAAAGGTTAGTGCTCCGGTTGTCTTTCCGGTACCGGGCGCTCCAATAATTCCTAATCTAATCTGTGGATTTTCGGGAGTTATAATAATCATAATGGGTGTGTTGCTTGTTTGAGATAGAAGAATAGGTCGATTACTTCTTTCATTGCTTCTGTTGGTCCGTGAATTTCATCGAAGGTATCTCCATGTTCTCTCTGTCCTTCGATAAATTTAGTGATGGCAGATATAGTAAAGTCTGCAAGAGACGCTGCTATCCACTCCTGGCGGCGGGCAGAAAGTAGTTTTTCTGTATCTAGTAGGTATACTATGTATTCTAGTTTAGCCACCAGTTCTTCTTTTGCTGTTAATCCTATTGTCATCATCGGAATGTCCTTGGGTCGTATGGTACTGGGGTTTGTGCGTGGAGGAATCTATAAATATCCTGATGGTTTCTCGTTATGCAGAGGTTCCTAAGGAAACAATACTTGCACGCTTTGTTAGCGAATCCTGTCGGCGGTGCAAGTTTGTCACCTAGTGTATATATTGCAAGCATCTTCTGTGCCGCGGTTTGAATCAGTTCCACCATGTCTTGTTCCATGTCCGCGGTCAGCGATATGATATTACCCAGCTCAAACTTCTGAGGTTCGAAGCTAAGAAATATCCCATGATACTGTCCACTTAATCCTGCACGAATCTTATCTTGTTCAGGTTGATGGAAGAATTCTATAAGGTAGTTCTTAAGTACCCACATATAGAATGGAATCTGAATATAGGATTCATACTCACTTAAGACATCTTTGATCTTGACATTCCTAGATGTCTTATGATCAATGACGCGGACTGTGTTATTGACTTCATCTATCCTGTCTATCGTACCGCAGAGGATAATCCTATGGGTATCTGTCTCCATGTAAGGGAAAGCGAACTTGTACTCGATGGTGGGGGTTCCTTCAGAGTCAGTTAGTGGTGGGATTCCTTTGAATGGATCTAACATTTGATAATACACACAGAGTTTCTGTAGGGTTTTATTGCTGGAGGGCCGCGTTTTAGAAAAGTATTCTATAGGGTTTACTTCGGTAGGGGATACCGCAAGCTCCTTGGCGAATTCGTGGAACTCACTGCCGAAGGATGCTTCGGGCGAGGTGAATTGAGAGTATCCCCATAGAGCGGAGACTTGGTACCGCCGCTCGCAAGCAAGCATGGAGAGGGCGGTGGCATTTAAGAATAGATCGGTTTTCATGTTACTACTTGTATTTTTCCATAATAAACTTTCCAGTCGTTGGTATCATAGAAGCATACTCCTAAGAGGCTCATAAGAGCAAAGTTTACTTCTCCCTTACATAATACTTGGACAGCTTGCCCATGTGCTAACGCTATGCAGATCTCATGGAATACACCGCGGCCGACATAGAGTTCCTTATGCGGTGATACTACAACATGATGACACATACAGACTGCGTGCAGATATGGAGCCATTGTTTCAAGCTCTCCTAACTCTGTGTTCGGGTTGAATACTTTATAATATTGAGAAAGAAATTTAATCTCTTCTTTTTCTCTTTTAGTATTGTAGTCTAACTTGCTGTGAGCGTAGTATATTAGAGGTTTCATATTCCAAATATCTTACTAAGTTTTTCTAGCATGTCTGCCGCCGCATCGGGCATTTTGGTTTTATTAGGAGTCCTGGCGGCGGGGATTAGTGGCCGCAAGAGTTCCTCTAGTTTCTCATCCGACATTGTTTCGAGATCTGGTAACTCCAAGATCTCTTTGATTTTAAGATGGTGCTGGTTCATTTCCTTGTGATATTTTTACAACTTTAAAGTGATCATGTACTAAGTCCATATGCCAAACAAACATATCTGATAATGGTTCTAATATGTCTCTGACATATTCAAAGTCATCTTGAGTTAATCCAATCCCGATACGTTCAAACTTTTGTAGTTCCTCCGCCGTCTCAATAAACTCTTCGAACTTGCCACGCCAGGGCTGGATCTTGACCGTTGCTAGAATTCCTCGGCGCTTCCGCGGTGCGATAATTAATCCGCGGCGCTTCTGGTATTCTGCCCCGATAGCGGCAAGCATATTCGCGTACTTCTTCTCAGGGTCCATGAATCTTATCAGGTAGTCCTTGCCTTGGTACCATTGGTTAGTAATTGTTGAGGCGGTAAAGTCGCCTTCCGGAATCAGCCGCGGTTCGCCCGTGGTGTAAACTAATTCCAGAACTTCCGCCACCCGGCCTGCCCACTTCTCGGTGAAGTATGGTTTGCGAGTACGCCCGACTTGGTTAGCCTTCAAAGCAGATTCCGCTACCTGCTTTGTTAGAGCCATGATCTCCGCCAGTTCTTTAGCTTGGGATTCGTTCATGGGATATTCTTCGAAGTCTAGCTTTCTCTCGGGCTAATGCGCGGGTCATTGCATATCGTGCTTCATTAAGTTCTGTCCAGACTAAATGTCTGTCTGGAATTAAAGCCGCATCCATGAGAATGACCAGCCTCTCAAGCTCTTCCTTTATGTCATCGGCTAGAGTTTTCATTGGAGTTAGTGTATCTCCTAAGTTCTCTACAAAACGGCCATCTTTAATTATCTTATATTGTCTCATTGAAGGATGTTTATAAAGGCGCCGTAGTAGGTAGACTGGAAGTTTATTATAATTGTAAGCTTCGTCGTCTTTCATTTCGGATTCGTTCATGGCTCCCCTTCTCCATTCTGTGCATGAGATAGCATAGCTGATAGTATGTGAGTTATTCGTTTTAGCGTGTTTCCAGCGGGGTTAGTGTCAACAAATGTAATAGATGGGTTCCCCCTTTTAGTAGTTGCCCACAGAATGAAATCATATCCTGCCTTAAGTGTTTGATAACTTATATGATGCTCTTCGACTAGGCTCACAGAGTATCCGTATGCTCCTAGTGCTTGCTTAAAGACTTCTGCGAATAAAGATTTACCACAGCCTGCGGGACCTGCTATTTTGATTATACTTGGTTTCATAGTGTTATGGTGCGTTTTGATTATACTTGGTTTCATAGTGTTATGGTGCGTAAGGTACATCAGAGTACTCAGGGAAAGCCGCGCGTGCGATTGGTTCGGATAGCTTACTGCCAGTGCGCAGAACTTTGTCGATGCTTTTGTATAGTCCCCACCTTTCAGTAGCTGCTCCGCAGTATGCACACCATCTGCCCTCGCGGCGAGTGATTGATACTGCGATGCAGTCATCGCCTAACCTGATATATCTGGAGGTGGGTCGCCAGTGTTTATGTTCTTCCTCGGTGGTGGGGAAGGTGTAGTTGCCTAGGGTTTTCATATATTGAATACTCTCTTGTGTGCCACGTAACTTTCCAGACCGCGGACATTAAACCTTTCGACGCGATCCCTCCATTCTTCGGGTAGGGTTACGGCTTCATCTTCTGTTGCCTTGCCTATCGCTACTAGCATAGCCTTCAAGATTAGTTCTACGTCATCCCATCTGGAGGTAAGGGGTGTGGTCAAGAGTTCAAAGGTACTGATCCTTGCGTAAAGATCCTCAAGAAATCCATGTTTATCCAGGAGTACTTCCAGTGAGGCCTTGCTGGAGCACACGAATCTACAGTCTATCTCTATATATTTAGTGCTTCCCACAGGCCGGACCTCATGCTCTTGAATTGCTCGAAGAAGCTTGCTTTGGATACGCACTGGCATCTTATCTATCTCATCTAGGTAGACTGTGCCATCCGCGGCTGCTTCCAGTACGCCTTTATAATCGTCGCTAGCGCCAGTGAAAGACCCCTTTCGATGGCCGAATAGTTCGCTTTCTACTGTGCCGTCGTTCAAGGCTGCGCAATTCAGCGGCAGGAAGGTTTCCCGACTGCCGCCAAGTGCTCTTGCGAGGATTTCTTTTCCCGTGCCGGTAGGCCCTACAATCAATACTGTATCCATCAAGGGCGCAAGCTTCGCACACTTTTCCTTAGTGTCCAGCATAACTGGATCGTTTGTTATGAACTTGTCTAACCATGTTTTAACAGATGACATTGACTGGAGTTTCAGCGCGATAGTCGAAGGACTGTCGGCGGCGGTTACTCCATTTTTGCGCAGGATTTCCTGCATCATCTGATCGTAGCATTCAGTTTCGGAAAGGATTGCAATGGGTTTCATGTGCTTGTGCTAATACTTCGTCTATTTTTATAAGGAATTGTTCCGTTGTTGTTACGCCATACTTCTCCATTATTTCCTCTAAATGCTGATGCATCGCGTAGACATCTGGATGAATAGCTACTACATGGTACTCTATTCCTTCTGGTTTATATCCAACTATTGAATCTAGGTTTATCATACAGCTACCTCTTCTTCGTCTTCATCATATATTCTATCAGTGTCGCCAACATTATACAACTGAGTCTTCTCATCTTCACTATCCCGTTCGGCTTCCTCAATTGTGCGGAGCTTATGGTCCACAAGTTCCGCCTTATGAAAGTCTATCAGAGAATAGTCGCTGGCGGTAATCTCTGCAATGCACTGGAGTTTCTTATCAATCAGTGGCATGACATGAGTTTCTTCTACTGTGCCCAGCATACCTACGATGTATTGGCGGGTATCCGACAGAGTCTTGCGGCGGACCGCGCGACCGAGTGCTTGGGCAAACTCTGGGCCAGAGTATACTGGGGTGAAGAATCCCACCCGCGGTAGGAGTCCCTCGCGCCAATGATCGAGAGACAATCCAACACCTCCCGCGGCTAGGGTGAAGATGCAAATTTTGCTGTCCCCGTTCTGGAAGCGGTCGATTTCTAGTTGTCTCTGGTTAGGGGTTTGATTCCCCATCAATCCAAACTCGGAGACCTTAGCTAAGCGCCGCAAGGTTTCCTCATCCTTCTGCTCTGCGTAGTTAGCCTTCTCCTCCTTGAAAGCCAACGTGGTCTGAATCTTCTTGATATCTAACTTGGTTAATTCCTCACCGCGCATTGTCTTGGAGATTAGCTCATTGAACTCTGCCTCAGTGAGAATATACTTAATCTTGAGTTCTTCTTTACCTCCCCAAATTACAGAGATCTCCGAACGTTTGTAGCCCAGTTCCACTAACCTGAACACCGCGCGGATTACTGTATCTCTGTAGGCACAGCCGATGATGGGTGCGGCTTGTTTTGTTCTGATAAGTTCGTGGCATTTATCCACAATAGGATCTGTGTGCAGCGGCTCGACTACCTTACGGAACTGTCCTAATGCTACGAACTGTTGGAACCTACCGAAGTCTGTGTTCTTTCCTAGCAGGCGGCACTTCTCCAGATATTTATCGTATGCATTACTATAGACTTCGCGGTCACTGTCACTGGCGAAGTCCACTAGGATGATAGAGTTGATGGCCTTGTGTGGCCACTTAACTCTAGGGAAGGAATAGATATATGGAGCGAGTAGTTGCCGAAGTCTCTTGGCCGCGGCTTTGTTGGGCTTGCTTGGTTCCTTGCAGATCAGCGAGGCGAACTGACTGAAGTTTTCCTCGGTGATTGTCATGTCTAGAAGCTTAGCTCCTGTCGCAATAATGAATGCCTTGGAATCGTTAACCGTAACGAATGGTGTCGCGGACATCCATATAGAATATGGTTTGAGCTTGAGCAATGCAAGGATAGCTTTTGTTTGATAGCTGTCATTCTTCAATCTATGGCACTCGTCGAATATACAGAGATAAGGCTTGAGTGCCTTGTTCCATTCGAGGATTGTTTTCTCTTGGTTTCTACTGTAATCATATTCCTGCCGCTCTGTAATATACACCCGTCCTTGTGTAGCAGATAGTCCAGAGTATGGGATGACTTGGATTGTGTTGCCAATGTACTTAGATAATCCGCCGCGTTCCAAGTGGCGGTACCATGTTTCCATTAGCGTTGGCGGGCAGAAGATCATTAAGGGTGTAATGTAGAATCCTTGTTCTAGTACTCCGCTCTTAATGATATGGTCCAATACCGCCACTGCGAATACAGTCTTACCAGAACCTGTATTCCCATCCTGTAATCCTGCCTTGTGCTTTTGTTCCGTAATGATATCGCGGATAACAGCATCCGCCGCTGCTTGTTGTTCTGGAAGCAACTCAAACTCTCCGACTGTGCGAAGGTTTCTGACCTCGCCTGCGGATTGGATCTCTGCTTTCGCGGGTTTGAATATATTTCCTTCGGAGCTTAAGCTAGCTTCTAGTCTAGATTTAACGGAGAGTTTGTACCAGTTACCCCATTCATCTAGCGCAGATAGAAACGGAATATTGTCGTCCGCGGATTTGAAATCTCCGGGAATGGTTAGCCCCAGATACTTTTCTAGTTCCGACCACTTTCTTCGCGCGGGCTGCATCATCCAGAAAGTCCTAGCCCTGCCCACCGTGCGCATGGCTTGGTCTTTCGCAGCGTTTAATGCTCGTGTTGATATTTCCATACTAAGTGATACTTATATTTCCATATTCTCTGAGAAGTTCTTCTAATCCAGGAAAGCACGCAAGTTCTTTTGGGAGTATTGTTAATTTCGCAAAGGTCTGTGTTAGCTTTGTATTGGCATAACTTCCTTTGGCTAATTGCATGTTGGCTTCTAGCCAATTGGCAATGGCTAGATGTTTCTCAGCAAGGACTCTATCTTCTTCCCTCGCCGCGGTTGCGGTATTTACCAATACTGTTCGCTTGGATAGACTGCTGTCCCATTCTCTCTTTGCCCAAACTTCCGCAGTTTTGGTATCTTCAAAGAGGAATACTACAAAATAGTTTTGCAGTGGGTCTTTAGCGGCAATGAGTCTGCCGAGTTCTATCCGTACTTTCTTTGGCGAAAAATCACTGGCGGCGGTACGTGAGCGCACCGCCGCTGTGAATACGTGACTTGGTGGGTCGCTGCAAATTATTTCATACAGCCAAGGAATAGGAAGAGCTATGTAATCTTCGTCTTGAAGTATGCTCATGTGTAGATAGTACGAAGCAGTATTTATGCCAGGATTGTATCAGAGATACAATCACTCATTGAACTCTTTAATATCGTCAGCGGCCCACCACTCCGCAATGGCGTTTCTTAAGGTTAATGCTGCTTCCCTATCTATCACGTAGGCGCGGGCGTGTTTCCCATCCTGTACGGGCATGAAAGAAATAGGTACCGCGGCATTATCCAGTAGAGGTGGCTCCATCTGTTGGAGATTTCTCAATCCAAATAGTTCTCCTCCCTTCTCTAGTGTAATCTCTCCATCTTCCCAGACGGAGTAAACCATCGCAGACTTCCATCCTTCAGGCTGATGAAGGGAGCTGATTAGTTTAAGTATTGGTTGTTTCATCATCGTATTGGTTGAGTTCTTCGATGAACTGCTGTTGTGTTGTTTTATTGGGAAGGTTAATAAAAGTTGCTGTGTACTGAAAGGTTGTCAAGCCGAACAGTTCCGCGGTTAGATCCGCTTGGGAAAGGTGTGCGGGCGTATTCTGTCGAAGCCTGCAGGATTCCCAATGAGGGTCCCATGTGAAATACTCTGGAAGAATCTTATAGAATATCTCATGAGGATATGTACAATAGTCCCAATCTGGGATTATATTGCTTCTCAGGTAGTCCCGCAGTTTTCGTAGGTTATTGTTCATATGTTAGAGTCCTTCTTGTTCGAGTTCTTCTGGGGTCTTGAGCCTGACTTTAGATAAGTCTGGCGGCGGCGGTTTGTGATTGACAATTACCTCGTAGGCTTCTGTGAAGATTGCGGGGTAGCGTTCTTCGATGTAGTCCAGTATAGAGTTGGATTGATTAAGGCGTTGGTGTGCGTCTGCTAGTTTTTCTTTGTAGAGGTTTGCTGTGCGGTGCATTGACATAGAAAAGCCCGCCGCAGGTATTAGCTACGGCGGGCGTTACAGAACACTATTTACTAACCTTACTTCGCGGCAGTAGGAGCAGTAGTGGGGGCTTTGCCGCGGCGGTCCTTCTTGGCGATTGCCTCGCCAATCTTGGCGAGTTCCAGCTTGATCTGGAGGAACCGATTCTTGTCGGCCTCCTGAAGCTGCCCAGCGGAAGCCTTGACCATAAGGGTGGTCAATTCCTCCACAAACTTGTTCTGCATCTGATACAGCTCAATCTTCTTAGGTCCGCGAGACTTGGCCTGCCGCGGGTCAAAGTACGCCTTCAGATCTTCGAGATACTTGACCGCGTTGAACCCAGTCTCCGTAATCCCAGCGGCGGATGCTTCGAAGGCGGCGGGACGGAGGATCTCTCGGATGAACGTTCCAACAAAGTTGGGAACGCCGACGAGCTTGATATAGGCATTGATCCCTGCCATGCTGTCTGTCGGAATCTCCGGAATACAGACAGGTTCCATCTCGTCCTTACCGCGCTTCTTCCTGTTGTGGATCTTGTGGAGGATCTTGGTATCCGCCACCTGGACCATCACTTCCTGAACTTCTTCTTCAGGTTTATCAACCGCGGGTGCTGCTGTTGGTGTCTCATTCATACTTCTGTGGTTCCTTTGTTTTGTTTTTGTTACTAACGGGCGCGGAGTATATAGCTTACTTCGTGCCAGATTCTGTCTGAGATGTTTCAGTTTCGGCAGGCTT
>Ga0209606_1005981_pt1 | contig 10250 bp, 4 predicted proteins | sample AD_UKC057_MetaG_FD_184412 | JGI IMG/M metagenome (GOLD analysis project Ga0209606, IMG submission 184412) | Active sludge microbial communities of municipal wastewater-treating anaerobic digesters from USA - AD_UKC057_MetaG (SPAdes) (version 2) | ecosystem: Engineered > Bioreactor > Anaerobic >...
TCGTGCCGATCATCAGCGTGATGATGTCCGGGTTCACGTTCAGCCAGTTCGAGCCGGTGATCCCGTTGAGGATCTGCACCACGTTCCAGCCGCTGTGGCCCTCGTGGAACCTCTGGCTGGCGGGCAGGTCGTCCTGGTTGACGGTCAGGCTGCCGACGTACGTGAAGCTGTACCCGTCGGCGGTCAGCAGGTCGTACAGGTAGCCGCGATACCCGGCGTGGGTGCTGGCGTAGGACGAACCATCGGTGATCGAGTCGCCCATGGGCATGATGTTGCCCAGGGCGCTGGTCGTGCCCGTCAGGCGGACCGTGCCCTCGTTGATGACCGTGGCCCCGCCGTAGGTGCTGTGCCCCTTGAGGACGACCGTGCCGGCGCCGTTCTTGGTCAGGCCGTAGCCGGCCCCGCCGTCGCCCACCGGGCCCATCGTGAGGGAGGTGTTGGCGGCGGTGTTGAAGGTCGCGTTGCCGGTCAGGGTGGTCGTGCCCAGGGTCAGGCTGGCGCCGCTGTCGCCGGTGATGGACAGCGTGTGGCCGCCGATGGTCAGCGAGCCCATGGCCGCGTCGAGGCTGTTGCGGACGTCGATCGTCGCGTCGCCCGTGACGTTGAGGGCGTTGCCGTAGGTCTGGCTGGCCGTATATCCGCTCGTGCCGGAGGCGCCGCTGACGGCGAACATTGCCAGTTGGTGGCCCGTCCCGCTGGTGGTGGTGAAGGTGACCGAGTTCAACGTCTTGGCCTGGTCCGTCGGCGACAAGACGAATTCCCGGCCCGCCATCCACAAGTAGTTGCTGTAGAAGCTGCCGTTGGTGTTCTTCAGCCCGTAGGAAGTGAGGGCCGCATCCGTCACCCCGGGGTTGGCCGTCCAATCCGGGTCGCTCCAGGTGGTGGTCGTCGTGCTCGACCCGTCCGCGAAGTTCAGCGTGGCGTACCAGCTCATGGTCCGCGTGGTCTCCAGGAACGCCAGGGACTGGAACTGGCTCGGCGTGTCCAGGGCGAGGGTCACGCTGCCCGGGCCGTCGAGGTAGACGGCATTGTTGCCCGCATAGGAGGCGAACTGGAACGAGAGGTCCGGGTTGCTCACGCTGGTGATCGTGCGAGGAGTGGCGCCGGAGTCCGCCGGCAACCCCTGCGTCCCGCCCGCCAGCCCGGTCTCATAGAAGTCCCACCCCGCCATAGAGGCGGTATAGCCCGGGGCCGATTCGCTCGCCCCGATGATGATGTCGTGGTTGAAGCCCGTTACGGAGACCGGCTGGAGCGAAGCCGTCAGGGCGGCCTGCCCGCCCAGTCTCAAGGTCCCGCCGGCCAGGGTCACCGCACCGGTCCCCAGCGGGTTGACGGCGGTCGTCGTGGGATTGCTCACCTCCAGCGTGCCCGCCTGGAGGGTCGTGCCGCCGGTGTAGCGGTTGTCGCCCGTCAGGACGAGCGTGCCGCCGCCCTGCTTGACCAGCGACAGGGCGTTGCCGCCCGAAGGTCCGATGGGGGCGGAGATCGTCAGCGTGTCGGCGGCCGCGGGCGTGTTGACCGTGAAGACCGGGGTCACGTTGTTGGCGTTGGCGATCGTGCCGTTGCCCGAGACCACGTTGATCACGGAGTTCCCGGTGGCCGTGGTTGTCCCGCCGAACCCCAGCGAGCCCCAGTTGGCCGAGTAGTTGTCGTTGCCGTTTACGGACACCGTAGCATCGTGGAGCGTCAGGTCGTTGTACACGACCACCTTGCCCGAGGAGAGGATCGTGCCGCCGGGGTTGACGGTGACGGCCGGCATGGACGCGAGGTTGAGCCCGAAGCTGTTGTAGTTGGCATAGGCCAGCGTCGCGCCGTTGTTGACGACGATGTCGGGATTCCCGGTGAAGAAGGAATTGTTCGTCCCGCCGGGCAGGTACACCGTGCCCTCGTTGACGGTCAGGGGGCCGGTGAAGGTGTTCACCCCGCCGAGGGTCAGCGAGCCGGGACCGGTCTTGGTCAGCCCGCCGCTGGTGTTGGCGCCGAGCGTGATGGCGCCGAGGGTGGCCGGTGTGGTCGCCCCGCCGCCGTACAGCGTCGCGGTCAGCGTGTCTCCGGCCGCGTAGCCCGTGCCGGCGCTGGTGACCAGGATGTTCGTAAGCGTGCCCGTGGCCAGGTCGACCTGGGCGACAGCCGTCGCCCCGAACCCCGAGCCGCCCGACAGCACGACCAGCGGCGAGCCGATGTAGCCCGCCCCACCGCCGGTAATGCTCACGCCCGTAGCGCCGTAGGCGGTCGGGGCCAGCAGCGGCTGACTGATGGTCATTGCGGTGCCGGTCGGGGTGTCGATGTTCGCCCCGCCGCCGTAGACGATCGCGCTGCCGCCGGTGGTGAGGGCCATGGTCACGTTGGCCGCCCCGGCCTGAAGCGTGCCGCCGTTGAAGTTGAACTGGGCCGGCCCGGCCGCCGACTGCTGCACCCGGGAGGCGATGATCGTGCCCGCGTTGAGGTTGACCACGCCGCCGAGGTTGCCCACGCCGCGGTTGATGTTCAACCCGCCGGAGTTGGCGGTGGCGTTGAGGACGGCGTCAGCGCCCAGCATGTTCAGGAAGCCGTAGGAGCTCTTGTTGTCGAAGACGTTCAGGGTCACGGGATTGCCCGAAGGCCCGATCAGCGTGCCGCCGTAGAGGTTGAAGGCCCCCATACCGCCGGTCTGCCAGGCGCCCGCCAGGAGCCAACCGTTGGTGGCGCCGCCGTTGACGTTGATCGTCCCGCCATACTGATCCAGGACGCCGACGTCGTTGCTGCCCTGGCCGCTGCCGGCCGCGAGCTGGCCCGTCGTGAGCGTCCCGCCGTTCATCTGGTAGTAGCCGTACCCGCCGCCCAGGCCGAGCGAGACCACGTCCGTGCTGCCCGTCGTCGGGGCGACGCTGAGCGTCCCGCCGTTCTGAATGACCGCGCCGGCGCCGCCGCTTTGTCCGACGTAGAGCCGGCTGGTGGTGCTGCCGCTGGCGGAGCCGAAGATCAGGGTCCCGCCGGTGATGGTGGTTGTCCCGGTGTAGTTGCTGTTGCCGTCCAGGGTCATCGCGCCGGCGCCGGTCTTGACCAGCGCGCCGGTGCCGCTGATGACGCCGCCGAACGTGGTGCTCGTGCCGTTGCCGCCGGTGGTCAGGGTGTTGCCCTGGAGATTGACGTTGCCGCCCAGGGCCCCGCCGCCGGCCAGGGAACCGATCGTCTCGCTGTTGTTCAACTGGAGGCTCACGCCCGCCGCGTCGGCCAGCACCACCGCGCCGGCGTCCGGGATGGCCGAGCCGCCAGCCAAGGTCAGCTTGCCGCCGTTCACGGTCGTCGTGCCCGTATAGGTTGAGCCGCTGGCGAGGACCACCGTGCCGGAGCCCTGGATCGTCAGCCCGCCGCCGCCCCCGCCGTTGAGCAGGGGCTCGTTGAAGTTGAGGGTGTAGCTGCCGGAATCGAGGATGGCCCCGCCGGCCAGGACGTTGGCCGAGGTCAGACTGTTCTCGACGTTGATGTTCGCGCCGGCACGCAAGGTGCCGCCGTCGAAATTCATGATACTGGGCCCGCTGCCCGAGCCGTGCTGGATGTTGCGCGCGGTGGTGAGTGTGCCGCCGTTGAGATTGATGGTGCCCGAGCCGCCATGACCGCTGAGGTAGATCCGGTCGTTGGGGAAGCTGCCCGCGGCGGCCACGTTCACCTGGCCGGTCCCGTTGATGTTCAGGATGCCCGTCCCCATCGTCCCGCCGCTGGGCCCGCCGCCGACGAACGTCCGCCCCCCGCCGGTGCCGATGTTGAGCACCCCGCCGTCGTTCACGGTGACCGTGCCCGTGCCGGCCGCGCCGTAGCCCACGCCGAACACGCCGTTGGCGTCGCTGTTCATCGTGACCGTCGCGTTGGAGACCGTCAGCGTCCCGCCCGACTGGGTGATCAGCGACGAAGGATTGCTCAAGGCCCCGCCCGTGAGGTTCACGGTGCTCGACCCGCCGATGGTGACGCTCCGCCCGCCGGCCGTGATGCCGCCCGAAACGGTCAGCGTGCCGGCGCCCCCGACGGTCAGGTCGCTGGCCAGCGACAGCGGCGCGGAAATCGCGTGCGTGCCGGCCAGGCTGATGCCGGCAGCCATCGCCCCGTTATCCAGCGTCAGGGTATGCCCGCCCGTGCTCTGGATCGTCGTGCTGTTGGGGTCGGTGAAGGTCAGGAGGCCGACGGTTCGCCCCGCCGACAGGAGATCGACCGTGTTGCTGCCGGTCTGCTGGCCGAAGATGACGTAGGCGCCGGCGGCATCGGGCACGCCCGCGGGCGTCCAGTTGGCTGCCGTGCCCCAGTCGGTTCCGGCGGTGCCGTTCCAGACGGAGGACGGAATGGGCTGCACGACCACCTGGAGGTTCTTGACGCTGTACGAGGCGGCGTTGCCGTTGAACGTCCAGTCGGGCTGGTTGACCGGCTGGTTGCCGATGCCGATCTGGAGGGTCTGGTTGAAGCCGTCGATGGCGAAGAGGGTCTGGCCGGCCCCGTAGTTGTGGATCTGCATCGAGCCGTGGCCGTTGCCGGTTGACGGGTTCCCGCCGTCACCGAAATCAAACGTCCCGTCGCTGGCTCCCGGAACCAAGAATTGGTTGGCCGTGCCGTAGTTGCTGGCCCAGAACTCGACGTTGCCGGTGGTGATCCCCGTGCCGGTCACAATCCCGGCCACGTTGGAGAACACGTTCATGTTGCGGACCTGGCCCGGGAGCAGGCCGGCGGCATCGTAGTGATAGAACTCGCCGGTCGACGAGATGGGCACACCCAGCATGCTCGCGTTGGTCTGGAAGGGAGCGGCGTCGAATGATGCGTACACCCACTGCAGGCCCGAGCCGTTATCCAGCTCCAGGTAGTAGCCCACCCGATTGAACGAGCCGGTCAGGATGCTGGCGGCGTTGTTCACCGAGTAGGGCACGGAGTTGTTGATACTGCTGTTGGGGAGCGGGAGGGTGTAGACGAGGCTCCAGCCGGTCGTCTCCGGCACGTTAGTGAACACGTCCGCCCGGGCCGACGAAAGCCCGCAGGCCAACAGGGTCGACAAGAGCGCGCGCAAAAACACGTTCGTCCAGACCTTCGTATAGGACATGCTAGCTCCTTTTGCTGCGAGTCACTCGCTTTGCCGCCGGATACGTCAGGCGGATCGGGCCGACCCTTAGTGGACCGGTGTAACCCGGGATTTCCCAGATGACCTTCCCGACTCCGTCGTCGGGCCGATTTGTTTCTATTGTCCCCCCCCCCCGAATTCTGTCAACCCACATTTTCCACATTTTCCACATTCTCCTTCCCGATCCGAGGCCAAAATGCCCCGGGAAGAGGGCCGGGCTGCCCTCCAATCCGTCGGGGGGCGACCGCCACTGTGTTGTCTTTGCAGGTTGTGCGCAAGATCACCATTGTCCTCCCGCGTGTTCAATGTAGATGGACGCCCTCGCCGATCATCCCGAGGGCACCGGCCCGGTGGCCGGGCGGCACAACCGCCGAATCCGTTCAAGGATCGCCCGGAACAAGGCCCGAGGGACCGCCACCTCCGCCATCTGGAAGAACACGTACCGCGAGTGTGCGACGACCTTGGCCCCGATCTTGATCAGCTTCTCCCGCAGCGTCGTCAGCGACCAGTGCTTCACGCCATGGGGGAGAGCCAATCGTCGAAGGAAGTTGCCCAGGTTGTATGCCAGAGCGAACAGTTGCAGCCGAACCTGGTTGTCCACGAAGTCGTGGCAACTCAGCCGCGTCCACTTCACCGCGTTCTTGCCCTCCTTGATCCACTGTTCGGCCGTGCCGCGTCCGTTGTAGAACCTCACCACTTGGTGGGCAGGCCGACGCAGGTTGGTCACGATGAACCCGACGCGGGGGAACAACTCGCCTCGGTGATGCTCGATCTTGGCCACCACGCGCCGGGGCCTGTCCCAGGTTCCAGCCTGGTAGAGGAAGTCGTGATACCACACCACGGGCTTGCGGGATGGACGGCCCACCGGACGCGTCAGCAGCGGCTCGATCTCGCGCTGGAGAACCTCGTTGGACGGCAGACGAATCGCATACAGGTAGCCTTCGGCCTCCAGGTACTCGTACAACTCCGGCCGGGCGAAGGCGGCATCGCCTCGGAAGAACCGGCGGATGTCCGCTCGGCGATACCGATTGACTATGGGCTCCAGCACCGAGCGCCAATCCTCGGCACTGGCCACGTTGCCGTTCCGCAGCAGGCACCGCTCCAGGTCGCCGAACTGGTTGAAGCAGAACAGCGGATGGTAGCAGTTGCAGCCGAAGTGCCCGTTGTAGGCCGAACCCTCCTGATCCCCATACGTCTCGCTGACCGAGCTGTCCATGTCGAGGATGATCTCGCGAATCGCCTTCCGCTGGTGCACGGCATCGATCCATCGCCCCGAGAGGCCCGCCAGAGCCGCCAGGTTCTCCGGCTGTGTCAGCACCTCCGTCTCGAAGCGTCCCATCTGGCTGGTCGAGGCGGCCGGGCGGTCTTGGCCTCGGCCCACGACATGCCGGATGGTCGGATCGACGGACAGCCGCTCCGCATCGTTGGTGTCCTCGTACCCGGCCAGGCGGCCGAAGACGGATTGACGCAGGAGGCCCACCATCGTGTGTTGGGCGTTCTTACCGGTGCGCCAGTCCTGTAACAGATCCTCCGCCATCGCGGTCAACCCCACCGCCTCATCCAGTTCCCGATAGGCCAGCAGGCCTGCGTCGCTGGTGATCTTCGACCCGTGAAATTCGAGCTTCAAACGACCGTCGAAATCGACCCGAAGGGCATCCGTTCCGCTTTCACCCATTGGATTCTCCGGACTTCCATGTCTCGATGGCGAGAAAACCCTGTGTTCATGCGGCCAATCGCCACCTCATTATACTTGAAATTGAGGATTTATCTGGGAAATCCGGGATTAACTCTATCCTCTATATTGGGTCCGATACGTGGCGTTGGCCCGGCCCCCCCCGGAGCAGGTTGTCGTGAGCAGTCCGGGCCTGCCCGTAGCGTCCAAGAGCGTCACACAAAGCGAACCGCAGGCGGCGGCACATGCGGGGCTGGGCACGCCGTTCTCCGGTGCGTAACCGCTGTGTACCCCAAGGGTACGACTATCGTACCTGGCCTGTTTCCTGGTCTTGCACACTTTCACCAGGGACTCACGCCGGATATACTGTCGGCTTGACGGCCTCCAATAATCCTGGAGCCTGGGCATGACTGACAAGGCTGACAACTGGCCCCCGTCCTCGCCGCCATCGCAGGCCCGAATGACGCTGCGAGACGTGCTGCAGGACATGCCGCGCGACGAGCATCCCGGCGTGGTCGACGTCATCATGAAACTTGTCCAGCCAAGCGGCCCGCCGCCCAATTCACCATCACATGATGCAACTGGGTATCCGCCGCTAGAATGTGACCCAGCCACCTGCCGCGCCATCATTGACGCCGCCACCGAGACCGGGGAGTTCGTAAGCTTCAGGCAGTCTCGCCAGTTCGCCTGCGGCATCGACGGCGCGGTTGACTGCCTTGAAGATGTATTGGCCAGCGGACATGCCGCCGAGGCTGTGGAATTGGCCGAGCGCGCGCTTCGCCGTTGTGAACTGGCCCTGGCAAACATGGACGACTCCAACGGGTGCATGGCTTCCGTGCTTGCCCGGCTTCAGGATCTGCACCATGCGGCTTGCGTCCGATCCAAAGCCGACCCGGTGGCGCTAGCCCGAAAGCTCTTCCTGTGGGAAAGGGGCAGCCAGTGGGGCTTATTCGCCCGCGCCGCGAAGACCTATGGGGATGTTCTGGGCAAGTCGGGCTTGGCCGCATACCGCAGACTGGTGGATCGAGCCGGGCGCCCCTCGCCGTCGGCGGGCGGAGAAGATCGGGATTCCGCGAACCGGCGTTCACGTACGGCCTCCAGGGCGGAACCCAGACCGAAGGCGTCGGGAAAAGGCGATCAGATGCCCGCCACTCCGGCCGGCGACATGACCTCCAGTCACGACTACCTGAAGATCGCCGAGGCATGCAGAAGAGCCCGGCGCCCGGACGAAGCCCTGGAGTGGGCGGAGAAGGGCATACTTGCCTTTCCCGATGAAGCGGGCGGCCTGCTGCTGGGCTTCCTGGCCGATGAGTATCGCCGCCGCGGACGGTATCGAGATGCCGTGGAAATGGCGTGGCGGCGGTTTGTCAAGGACATGAGTCTCGCCTTCTTCAAGATGCTCAAGTCGCACGCCGACCGCTGCAATCGATGGCCTGTATGGCGTGAGAAGGCCCTTGCAGAGATCTGTTCGGTCCTGGAGAAGGTCAAACAAGGGGCAATCAAGATTGACGGAGATTCCTGGCCAGCCTACCGCCTGTTTGGAGATCATTCTGTTCTGGTGGAAATCTTCTTGTGGGAGGGAGATCCCGACGCGGCGTGGCGAGAAGCTCAGGCCGGCGGCTGCAACAATGACCTTTGGATGCGACTAGCCAAGCTCCGCGAAAAAGACCACCCGGCCGATGCCGCGGGCGTCTATCAGAAGCAGATCGACTCGCTTGTCTGTCACAAGGCCTATCCCAATTATCCGGAGGCGGCCAGACTCCTTCGCAAGATTAAAAAACTCCAGGCCCGCCTGGGGCGGCAGGAGGAGTTTCGGGAGTTTCTTTCGATGGTGCGTGCTTCGTATAAGCTCAAGCGAAATTTCATGGCCATGATCGAACGTCTTTAGGGCCATCCACCATCCGCCCGGGCGGAAAGGCTATGCCCAAGGCATCCAGGTTCGGGTTCGCCGCTGGCGACCCCGGGGCATGAGCCAACGACTACCGCCCAGAACACAATGGCTGGACGGGGGGAGCTCGAACAAGAGACAGGTGTGGTCGAAATGGAAACCGTATAGGTGAGAGCACGGCGAGTAGGGTGAACCACATCAGGTAGCCCGCCCGCGGGGGATGATTGGGCCATGCAAGTCGAAGATTCAACTTGGCGAGGCGAGCGAGCATGGCCGAGGGCCAAAGTCCAGACCGACGGCGGGAAGTGTGGTGTCCACTCCTCAATCCTCCGCCGCTATTTCCAGGAATGGGCCCAATGGTGAATCGCGTAGGCCATCTTCGGCTCGCCGAAGACCGTTCCGTCCATGTACACCGGATAGAAGAAGGGCGGATCAAAGATCTTCACGTACGGAAACTTCCGGATGGCCTTTGTCATGAACACCGGCCCCGTAGCCACGTTTGGGGGCAGCCCAGGGTCGAAATACTGAGGCAACTGCAGAACCAACTCCCGGAACAAAGGGTGTCCGGGAGTCGCCCCAAGAATACCTATCGCGACTCGCCCCGGCACCTCGTACCCCGCAAAGGCGCTAATATTCAGCAATAGTTGGTCAATTGAGCGAAGACACTCGAAGTCCATGTCGAGATACACGCCCCCGTACATGTAAAGCAGCTCGTATCGCAGGACGTCACATCTTTGGGCTGGACTCCGCGCCATATCGAAGATGCTCTGGTTGACCAGGATTGGCAGGTTCTTGTCCGTCCATAATCTCATCTGCCACCCGGGGTGCAGAACTTGCCAACCCCTTCTGAATCTCAAGAACTTCTCAGGAACTGGCTCAGATCCGAGCCAGACATGGTGGAAGACACGAGGTATTCCCTGCTCGTTCCCTGAGCAGAACACAGTTCGCCTGGCCGGGTTACGTGGATAGACGATTCTGGCCACTATCTTGACCTCTGATCCAACCGCACTGCGGCCTTTCATGACTCTGGCGGCCATACTACTCGGGAACCCCCCTCAGATGACATCCCGTTGCTTCGCCTACGCAGTCGGCTCCCCCCCCTCGTGACATTGCTGCGACTCCAGTCGTTATTCCGCCAGTAACGATCGAAGATTTGCAGGATCTATTAGGTGATGTCGCGCGGAAATGCCGTTGGGCCATGTTATGAGTATGGTAGCGACTCTATTCAGATCCTTCCGCTGATCTAGCCCTAAAGACTGGCCATTGCTGTCGAAGAACTCGACTTGATACCACTCACGAGCCGACGCAATGCGTTTAAACTCGGCAAGTTCCTGCTGAGAATTCTGAACCAAACGGAGCTTTCGCGGAGCCTCCCACGAGGGTGCACATCCCGCGAAACCGATAAAGCAGACAAGACAGCACACCGCCAACGAGAGCTCGGCGAGGCACACTCTACTTGATCTCATAGTCGCACCCGCATCCCCAGTTATTATACTTGGAACTTAGCCTGTCTTTCCATTTATCAAAATAGAATGGACGCAGCCCCATTGCGGTACCCATGAGGTCGACACTGCCATCGACAGTATGGCCCCAGGGGTCCGTCCCCTTGAAAG
>Ga0209606_1005986_pt1 | contig 10235 bp, 4 predicted proteins | sample AD_UKC057_MetaG_FD_184412 | JGI IMG/M metagenome (GOLD analysis project Ga0209606, IMG submission 184412) | Active sludge microbial communities of municipal wastewater-treating anaerobic digesters from USA - AD_UKC057_MetaG (SPAdes) (version 2) | ecosystem: Engineered > Bioreactor > Anaerobic >...
CGCACCTGAAGAGTTCGTCCGCCACCTCGCGGCGATGGTGCGCGAGGAAGGGGTGCAGCTGGTCGGCGGCTGCTGCGGCACCCATCCGGGCTTCATCCGCGCCCTCGCTGAGGAACTGGCCGGCGAAAAATCCCCTTCCCGCCGGGTGCAGCCGGCGCCCGCCCTCTCCTCCCTCTTCAGCGGCGTGACCCTGCGCCAGGAGCCCGCCCCCTTCTTCGTCGGCGAACGGGCCAACACCAACGGCAGCAAGATCTTCCGCGACTTTCTCCTCGCCGGGGACTGGGATGGCATGGTCTCGGTCGGCATGGAACAGCAGAAAAGCGGAGCCCATGGCATCGACCTCTGCGTCGCCTATACCGGCCGCGACGAGATCGCCGATATGCGCGAAGCGGTCAGCCGCTTCGCCATCAGCGTCCAGCTGCCCCTCTTCATCGACTCCACCGATGTGCGGGTCATCGAAGAGGCCCTGCAGCGCTGCGGCGGCCGGGCCGTCATCAACTCGATCAATCTCGAGGACGGCGAAGCGAGGGCCGACCGGATCTGCGCTCTGGCCAAACGCTATGGCGCCGCTCTCATCGCCCTCACCATCGATGAAAAGGGCATGGCCCTGGAGGTCGAACGCAAGCTCGCTGTAGCCCGGCGCCTCTACGAGATCGCTGTCAACCGTCACGGCCTGCAGCCGGAGGATCTCATCTTCGACCCCCTCACTTTCACACTCGGCAGCGGCGACGCCTCGCTCACCACCGCCGGCATCTCCACCCTCGCCGGGGTGCGCCGGATCAAGGAGGAGCTGCCCGGGGTCTATACCCTGCTCGGGCTGAGCAATATCTCTTTCGGTCTCGCCCCTCACTCGCGCGAGATCCTCAACTCGGTCTTTCTCGCCGAGGCGGTCAAGGCGGGACTCGACATGGCCATCGTCAACGTCAAAAAAATCATCCCCCTCTTCCAGATCGCGGCGGAAGATATCGAGGCCGCGCTGAATTTGATCTACAACCGCGGCGGTGGCGATCCCCTCCTCAACTTCATCAACCACTTTGAGAAAAACGCCGGAGAGAGCCAGGAAACTGCCGCTGACGAGACTCTTCTCCCCCTGGGCGAGCGCATTCAGAACCGCGTCGTCCAGGGCAACCGTTCAGGTCTCGAGCCGATGCTGATGGAGGCCCTGACCACTCTTCCCGCCCTGGAGATCATCAACACCCTGCTCATCCCGGCCATGAAACGCGTCGGCGACCTCTTCGGCAGCGGCCGCATGCAGCTCCCCTTCGTCCTCCAGTCGGCCGAGGTGATGAAGTTCGCCGTGGACAAACTGCAGCCCTTCATGGACAAGAGCGAGGTGCAGGCCCGGAACAGCATCGTCCTCGCCACCGTGCGCGGCGACGTCCACGACATCGGCAAGAATCTGGTCGATATCATCCTCACCAACAACGGCTACCAGGTCTACAATCTCGGCATCAAGTGCGAGATCGATACCATGATCCAGAAGGCCGTCCAAGCCGGGGTCGACGCGATCGGCATGAGCGGGCTGCTGGTCAAGTCGACGGTGGTGATGAAGGAAAACCTCGAGGAGCTCCAGCGCCGCGGTCTGAAGCTGCCGGTGCTCCTCGGCGGTGCCGCCCTCACCCGCAGCTACGTCGAGGAGATCTGCGCTCCTCTTTATGATGCTCCGGTGGTCTACTGCGCCGATGCGTTCGAGGGACTGACCGTGATGGGCAAAATCCGGGAAAAGAACCTGACCAGGCCGGCCCCAAGGGAGCCGCGCGGCGGCAAAGCAGTGGCCGGGGCCGCGCCGGCGGTGATCAGCGAAGCCATCCGCCATGACGTCGGGATTCCGGTTCCCCCTTTTTGGGGCGACCGCATTGCCGAAGGAATCGAACTCGATACCGTCTTCAGCTATCTGACCGAGAACGTCCTCTTCCGCGGCCGCTGGGGCTACCGCCGCGGCAAGCTCTCCGCGGAGGAGTACCAGACCCTGCTCGAGGAACAGGTCAAACCTGAATTCAGGACGCTAAAGGAGCGCTGCATCCGTGAACAGCTGCTCGAGCCGAAAGTGGTGTACGGCTATTATCCCTGCAACAGCCAGGGGGAGGAGGTGATTCTCTATCATCCCGGCAGCAGTGACGAATGGCTGCGCTTTGCCTTCCCGCGCGAGAGCAGACCACCCCATCGCTGCATCGCCGACTATTTCCGGCCGGCCGGCAGCGGCGTGCGCGATCTGATCGCCCTGCAGGTGGTCACGGTCGGAGCCCGGGCGAGCGCAGAAGCCCAACGGCTCTACGAGAGCAACTCCTACAAGGAGTATCTCCTCTTTCACGGGTTGAGCGTCGAGAGCGCCGAGGCTCTGGCTGAGTACTGGCACCTGCGCATCCGCACGGAGCTGGGCATTGCAGGGGAGGACGGCAAAAGCGTGGAGGATTTTGTTGTGCAGAAATACCGGGGCTCGCGCTACTCCTTCGGTTATCCCGCCTGCCCCGATCTGACGGAGAATCGCAAACTCTTCACTATCCTGCGGCCGGAGCGCATCGGCGTGACCATCACCGACGGGGAGCTCATGACCCCGGAACAGAGCACCTCGGCTTTCATTGTGCACCACCCGCAGGCCAAATATTTCAATGTCGCTTGAGGAATAACGAAACAGCGGAGAGAGAGATGGAACGCTACATCTGCACCAACTGCGGCTTTGTCTACGATCCGATCGAGGGTGATCCGGAACGCGGTATCCCCCCGGGCACGGCCTTTGAGGATCTGCCGGAGGAGTGGATCTGCCCGGTCTGTTACGTGACCCAGGACCGGTTCGATCCCCTCTGAGAACAGGACAAAAAAATGCCGGGCTGTCCGTGGCACTGGCATTAGGGGGGTTACCAGTAACCGGGGGGACGCCCGGCAACATAAAAAAAGCCGAGCAGTCCATGGCACCGGAATTAGGGGGGTTACCAGTAACCGAGGGGACGCCCGGCAATATAAAATGCCGAGCCGTCCATGGTACTGGAATTAGGGGGGTTACCAGTAACCGAGGGGACGCCCGGCAATGTCTTTCGACACTATCAAGATACAATAATAAGATCTGGAAAACAATAGGGAATACTCTGTATTCTCCTGTCAGGAAATGCCCTACACCGGAAAGCGGCTACGAACACTCCTTGCTTCCATTATACGACTTTATTTTGATAAAAGCAAGTTTTTAAAGGTCGATCAAACCGCTTTTGATGGCGTAGCGCACCAGGTCCGGCACCGTGCGCAGTTCCAGCTTGTCCATAAGACGAGCGCGGTGGGTCTCCACGGTCTTGGCGCTGATATGGAGCAGGTTCGCCACCTCCTTGTTGGAGTGGCCTTCGGCGATAAGCTTGAGCACGGTCCGTTCACGTTCGGTGATTTCCAGACCGGCGCGGTTTGCGCCATCCATTTTCTCCTCATCGCGCAGCCAGTTCTTTACCACATGACGCGAGATCGCGGGTGAGAGGTAGATTTCGCCCAACAGGACATGGTTCAGGGCGGCGACCAGCTCCGCCGCGGCTGACTTTTTGAGGATATAACCGTCTGCGCCGTTCTTCATCGCATTGAAGACATACTCCTCGCGGTCGTGCATGCTCAGCACAAGAATCCTGATCCCGGGCTCCAGACGCTTGATTTCGAGGATCGCCTCGATGCCACGCATATTCGGCATCGCGATATCGAGCAGCAGCACATCCGGCTTGAGCTGCAGGGCGGTTGAGACCGCGGTGAGGCCGTCCTCGGCCTCGCCGATGACCTGAAACTGTGGATAAGATGAAAGCAGACTCCGCAGCCCTTCACGAAGCAAGGCGTGGTCATCGGCGATCATGATGCTGTAACTTCTCATCCTTCCTCCCTGCCCTCTGCCGGCAGCCAGGCGGTGATGATCGTGCCGATCCCGGCCTTGCTCACCACCTCCAGTTCACCCCCTAGCAGTTCGATACGTTCGCTCATCGTCATCAGGCCAAAGTGGTCGCTGTGCGCAGGGCTGGTCCGCGGTGCCGGCTCAAACCCGCGTCCGTCATCCTGAATGCGCAAAAAGATCCTGCCATTGAGTCGTCCCAACCCGATTCGGACCGTGCTGGCCTGAGCGTGTTTGAGCACGTTATTCATCGCCTCCTGTGCGACCCGGAATAGGGCGGTCTCCGCGTCCCGGCCCAGCGGATGACCGAGCTTTTCCGCGGTGAACTCGACCGTGATCCCCCATTTCTCCTGATACTGCATGACATGATCGCGCAGAGCGGACTCAAGGCCAAAATCGTCCAGAAGAGGCGGCCGCAGATCATAACAGAGGTTCTGCGCCATGGTGATAGACTCTTCGATGGTGTTGACCGCATCCCGCAGCGCTTTGGGTATCTCCACGCTTCCCTGCAGGGCGTTGGAGGCCGCCGTCACCTCGAACTGCAGCGCCGTGAGGTGCTGGCCGAGGGAGTCGTGGATCTCGCGCGCGATGCGGCGCCGCTCTTCCTCCTGTACCTGCACAAGCCGCATCGAGACCATGCGCAAGCTCTCCAGGGTTGTCACCTGCCCGGTGACATCGAGATTCATCCCCACCAGACCGATGAGCGTGCCGTCTTCGGTCAGCACGGGACTGAGGATCGCCGAATAATAGACCATCCCGCTCTCCCGTTCCACCGAAAAGGCGGCCTGCACTGTGCTGCGGTTGGAGATAACCTGTTTGATCAGCATTCTGAGCGTTCTGGCCACCGTGCGGTCCTTGATCACCGAACTGACCGTGCGGCCAAGGGCTGGCCCCCAGGACTCCAGAAAAGCAGCATTGGTCTCCCGGAAGCGGCCATCGAGGTCCATACCATAGACCTCGTAGCGGATGCTGTCGAAAAGCGAACGGTAGCGCGCCTCACTGATCCGCAGAGCCTCCGCGATCTCTTTCTGTTCGGTGATGTCGCGCAGAAAGCCCTCGATCCCGATGACGATGCCCTTCTTCATCACACGGCGCATGTTAAAACTCACCCAGCGGCGCTCGCCGTCTGCGAGCGGAATGTAAATCTCCGCGTAATTAAGGCTTTTGCCGCTCATGGCCCGGCCGAAGAGACTCACGATCCGCTCCCGGATCTCCGGGTCGGCATGGCTTTCAACCCGCAGATCGACGAGTTCCTCGGGTTTGAAACGGAGGACTTTGGCAAATGCGAGATTGCAGTTCCGGAAAACACCCTCGGTGTCAATAAAAAAGTAGCCGTCAACAGAACGCTCAATGATGTCGCGGGAGCGCTGTTCGGATTCAGCGAGGCGGCTGGCGGTCTCCTTGTAGTCGGTGATATCGCGCGCAACGCCGAGGACCTGGATGACCGTGCCCTCCTGGTCAAAAATCGGTGCCAGCCAGGTCCCGAGCCAACGCGAGCGGCCGGAAAACTCCACCAGGTTCTCAGAATAGCGGGGGTTACCGCTCTTGAAGATCCCCTGGATAATGTTCTTCTGCCGGTCGCCGATTTGACCGCCGAAGTATTCATTCCCCGGCCTGCCGATGGCTTTGTCCGCCTTTTTGCCGATGACCTGTGCGGCATACTGGTTGATGTATACTATCCGGTCCTCCCGGTCGAGGATGAAAATCTGGTCATGGGCCGCCTCTGCCAGAGTCCGGTAGCGCTCCTCGCTCCGGCGCAGAGCCTCCTCGGTGCGATGCAGTTCAGTGACATCCCGGACAATACCGATCATTCCGGTGGGAACGTCCCGGGCATCCCGGAGAATGGAGGTGCTGATCTCTACCAGGAACTCGCTTCCGTCCCGCCGGCGCATCAGCCCGCGCTCGCCGCTCAGCGTCTCCCCAACCGGCAGGGACCAGTACAATTTTTGCAGCCGCGCCAGAAATTCGGGGCTCAGCAGATCCTTGCCATATAGTCCAGCCTGCAGAAACTTTTCACTCGACTCGTAGCCGAAAAGCCGGGCGTAACCGTCATTGGCGATCAGATATTTCCCGTGCACATCCGTCAATGCGATCGCCTCGGGTGAGGTGAAGATGATCTGCCGGTAGCGGCTCTCGCTCTCGCGCAGCTCCGCCTCGGCCTTGCGCCGCTCCTCGATCTCCGACTCCATGCTGTTCAGGAGCCGCGCGTGTTCGAGGGCAACGCCGATCTGGTTGCCTATGCTGGTCAGCGCCTCGGTTGAAAAGACCTGCAGGACTTTAATACTGCGCATCCCCAGGTTCATCGAGCCCAGCGGCCGTTCATTGCTGAATATGGGTATGGTGACGAAGCTTTGGATGCCGGCTTTATAGAGGGGGGGATAGGCCTCGATGGCATGGATATCGGGAATATGGATAACCCGCTGCTGACGCATCGCCGCCCACGACTGTGAAGTGGGGGTATCCAGCGGCGCCAGCGCGTAGGCTTCGCGCTTGGTCATGCCGCGGTAGCGGATCGGCCGCATTCTCCCCGGCCGCGATTCATCCAGCAGATAGAGCACTCCGTGATCCGCCTGGGTCAGCCGGATGAGGCTTTTAACAGCGTTATCGAGAATGGTACCCAGATCGAGCGAGGCGTTGGTCATGGCGGCGATGCTGTTGATCACCTCCAGTTCGTCCGCCCTGCGCCGCAGCTGCTCCTGCATCCGCTTCAGATCGGCGATCTCGTGCGAGGTAGAGGAATCTTCGCTGTTTGCCTCCTCCTCCGCATCGGGTGCGCGCGTGACTTTTTTCCCGTCCTCTTCCAGGACTTGTCTCTTCCTGCCGGGCACCTTCTCCCGCCTTCCTGAATGGTAAAGTGTTATTTTCTCCTTTCCTGAATTTCATCATATCAGAGGAAAATAGCAAGAAGTATTCTGTGCTTCAGCGCAGCAGCAGCATGGATCGCCGCTCTAACCGGCTGCCACAGCTCAGGGTGTAGAAATAGAGACCGCCCGCGACCGGTTGGCCATAGCCATCGCAGCCGTCCCAGCGCACCTGAAATTCACCCGGTTCCTGCACCGATTCAACCAGCCGCCGTACCTCCTGGCCGCGGCTGTTAAAGATCACCAGGGCGACCGCCCCCGCCTCCGCCAGACGGTAGCGGATGGTCGTGACCGGATTGAAAGGGTTGGGATAGTTCTGCTCAAGTGCAAAGAGAGCGGGCTGCACCCAGCTCGCCTCCCTCACCGGCAGATAGGTCGCGGTGCCGTCAAAATCGATCTGTCTGAGACGGTAGCCGTAACTCCCCTCCTGCTGCACCGGGTCGAGATAGCGATAGTTCTTCCGGCTCATGCTGCTGTGATGGCCCTCGACAAAGGCGATTTTTTTCCAGCCCTCCTCCCGGCCGGCTGCACGGCGTTCGATCTCAAAGCCATAGTTCTCGGTTTCGGTCGCGGTCACCCACTCGAGCTCAATGCCCTCCACCCGGGCGGTGGCGGAAAAGGCGAGCAGCTCCACCGGCAGATCGTTGGCCTCGAGGGTCGTGAACCGCCGGGTTCCGGACCACTCTCCTGCGCCACCGCTGCTGACGGCACGGATGCGCCAGAAATAGGTTGTTTTGGAGTCCAGTTCATTCACCGGCCAGTAGAGCAGGGGGATCTCCTCCTGATCGATGAGAAGGCTCGAAAAACCGGGGTCGGCCGCCAGCTGCAAATGATAGGCAATGGCCCCCGCCGACGGCTGCCAGGAAAAAACCACATCCAGCGGGGCATCCCGCTCGCCATCACCCGGGGTCACCTGCAGAGGAGCCTCGGGGAGTTGGAGGGCGAGCGAAAAGGTGATGGCCGGACCGGCTGTGCCCACGCCGAAAAGATCGAGACCGCCCGGCGTGCCATCCGCGAGAAGAGGGGCCGGGTTGCTTCCATTATTAAAAGCGGTGCGGCCGGCGTCGGCGGTGAATGTGGCGCTCCAGAGATTGCCGTCGGCGGCCGGGGTGCCGTCCGGACGATAGACATAGAGCTCATCGGGCAGCGCACCATTGCCGTAGCGTTGGAGATCGCGCTGATCGACGCGGTAGACCAGCAGGCCGTCGCCGGGTAGCGCCGATTCGAAAATGCTGCCGGCGCGGCGCCGGTATTCCAGTACGAAGAATTCACCGCCCTCCGGATCCGCCGGCGAGAGAATGCGGAAGGCGCTGCCCTCCGCGGCGGTCAGGGGCTGGAGCGTGTAGGTGCCATTGGCGGCAAGCAGCGGCAGGTCGGCGATCCAGCCGCCGTACTTGTGCTTGCACCAGGCGCCGGGATGCTGCGGCGGCGCGGTCGGACTGGCCATGACGTCCCAGACTCCCACCGGATTGAGGCCGTCATAGTTGTAGTGGTAGAGATCGGGAAAACCGATGGTGTGCAGCATCTCGTGCACCAGCACATGGGTGCTGCCGTTGCCGACAAAACTCTCGAGCGTAAAGCTGTAGGAGTAGGCCCGCTTGCCGTTGATGGAGACCGCGTACTCGTAAAGAGCCCAGGCGTGCGGCCAGAGCAGGGTGTTCCAGGCCGAGGGGCTGCCCCTGACGATGAAGACCATATTGTCGATGAGGCCATCGCCGTCACCGTCCAGATCCAGCCCGGCCGGAATCTGCCCCTTGACCGCTTCGAGGGCGTTTCTGATCAGCGTCTGTTCGCGCTCGCTGCGCTCTTCCGCGTCGGCATACCCCAGGGCGTCATCGGTCGCGGGCTTGTAATAGCCGCGCGGATGACCATCCCGGTAGGAGACGATCGTGCTGCCAGGCGGAGGGTAAAAGTGGGATTCCACCGCGAGCTGCTGATAGGAGACCTCGCGGAAATAGTTGTAAACAGAGTTGAACCCGGGCTCGGAGCTGTTGAAGGAGGCGTTGTAGGTGGAGATCGGCCCGGTGAATTCGGGATCGTCGCTGCAGCGGATAAAGACGACCAGATTTTTCATCACGCCGGTGCCGGGCGCGTTCTTGCCGGCCAGGCCGGGCTCCTTGCGCAGGGCGGGCGAATGGAAATCGCGCCGCAGCTGCTCCAAATCCCCGGGTACCAGCGGAATGCCCGGTACCAGCCCGGCGGCCACCGGGTCAGCCTCGCCGACGCGGTGCACCGTCGCGGCCAGCCCCGCGCTCGACCGCTGGCCGTAGAGATACCAGCCGCTGCCGGGCTCCTTGATGACCGGAAAGCCGAGGCGGTCGTGCACCCAATTGAAGTATTCGTCGCCGGTGATGTAACACTGCACCTCCCGGCCGTCCGGCTGCCGCAGAACGACCGGTACATCCTCCAGCCAGGCCGCCCGGGCCGCCCCCGCTGCGGCGATCACCAGCCCGGAGGCGACTGTAAACCATCTCTTCCACCTCTTCACGCGCATCCACCCTCTCCGCCACCGCATCCATTTCCGGTGTGGCCTTGACTACCCATTTCCCCGGCATAATGCCCGGCAAAAGCGCCGGAGTGTTGACATTATGCCCCATCTGCAGCCCGGATGCGCCACGGTCCGGCTGCCTGAAAGAGATTCAAGTTATTGTTTTAAATAACCCGGATCTTCTCTTCAGGCCGGAACGGGGCGCCCGGCACTGCAGTGTAATGCAACGGGCATGCCAAAGGAGAAAAGTGAAGGGAAAATTCAGGGCACAAGCAGGAGTTTGCCGAGGGCTTGCCGGGAGCAGAGGTAATCCTGCGCCGCCGCTGCATCTGTGAGGGCGAATTCCTGCGCGATGACGAGCTGAAGCCGCCCCGCCGCCATCCAGGCGAAGAGGTCGCCGCTGCGCCGCTGCACCTCCTCCGCGCTGGCGGCATAGCTGGCCAGGACCGGCCGTGTGAGATAGAGCGATCCTGCCGCGGCAAGCCGGCCGGGATCGAAAGGCGGCACCGCCCCGCTCGACTGGCCGAAGAGCGCCAGCAGCCCGCGCACGCGCAGGGCGGCCATGCTCCCCTCAAAGGTCGCTGCCCCCACCGAATCGTAGACCACATCGACGCCGCGGCCCCCGCTCCAGGCGCGGGCCTGCTGCGGCCACGCCGGATCCCCGGAAAAAAGCACCGCCTCCGCGCCGCAGCGCCGGGCGATTTCACCCTTTTCCGGTGTGGAAACCACCGCCGCCACCTGCGCCCCGAGCAGCACCGCCATCTGCACCAGCAGCTGTCCGGTCCCGCCGGCGGCGGCATGCACAAGGGCGCGTACGCCCGGCTTGAGGGGGAAGGTGTCATGGCTGAGATAGTGGGCGGTCATCCCCTGCAGCATCACGGCGGCCCCCTGCGCGAAGGAGAGTTCCTCGGGCAGACGCACCAGTTTCCATGCGGGTACGACATTATATTCCGCGTAGCCGCCGGCATGCATCGCCCAGGCGACCCGATCGCCCGGCCGGAGCCCCTCGACCCCGGCCCCGGCGGCGTCGACCGTG
>Ga0209606_1005988_pt1 | contig 10232 bp, 7 predicted proteins | sample AD_UKC057_MetaG_FD_184412 | JGI IMG/M metagenome (GOLD analysis project Ga0209606, IMG submission 184412) | Active sludge microbial communities of municipal wastewater-treating anaerobic digesters from USA - AD_UKC057_MetaG (SPAdes) (version 2) | ecosystem: Engineered > Bioreactor > Anaerobic >...
TGAAAAAAATTTATTGTTTATTTATTATTCTTCTTTTGGCTTTTTATTTAAATGCCCAAACACCTTTAACTACAGCTGTAGATTTCACTGCTACAGATGTTCATGGTACCTCTCATAATCTTTTTAGTTATTTAGATGCTGGTAAATATGTACTTATTGATTTTTTTTATACAACATGTGGCACTTGTCAATCTATGGCACCCCAGGGTAATGCTTCTTATATTTATTTTGGGTGTAATCAAGGTGATGTTATATTCTTAGGCATAGATGATGGGGATTCAGATGCTGAGGTTATTAACTTTGATAATCAATTTGGAATAGATTATCCTACTATTAGTGGTGATAAGGGTGGAACTACAATATGTAATAATTATGGTATTACTGCTTATCCTACTTATATATTAATAGCTCCTAATAGAAATATAGTTGTACAGGATATGTGGCCATTCTCTACTGCTATTTGTAATTCTACTCTCGAGAGTTATGGCATTCAATCTATGCCTTGCCAAACATCTATTAATGATTTGCTAGCAAAAACAATTGCTATCTATCCTATACCTGCTCAGTCAGAATTATTCATAGATATTCAAAATAATAAACTAACAAACCCTATTTTATCAATTTATGATGTTACTGGACAAATTATTTATTTAGAAAATTTGAAAACAAACAATGCTGTTCACACTATTAATACTTCTTTAATAAATAATGGTAGCTATATTTTACAAATTGTAGATAATTCAGAGGTAATTTTTAGAAAATTAATATCAATAGCTCATTGATAAACATATTAAATGAAAAAGGGACTTATCTGATAAGTCCCTTTTTTTATATTTATATTTTTTTTTATAATTTCATTCCAATAGTGAAAGATAATAAAATGTTATTTAATGATAAGGTAGCCTTTGGCTCTGGTTTGCTAAGCATTTCCATCACTGATGGGTCGTACAGATACCTTTGGTCATTGCGTAAATAATAATTTATACCTACATCAAAAATTAATAAATTTTCTCTAAATCCGAAACCTAATCCCATCACGTGTGTATCAAAATTTTTGATATTTTTGTATGGGGAAGAATAGTATGCATATCCAGCTCTAATAGCTATTGGTTTCAATACCCATTCTGTTCCTATTCTCACATTATTACCATATGTTAGGTCATTATTTATAGTGTTATTTAAATCAAAAAAAGTAGTATTAGCATGTTTAGCGCTAAAATGATTTTGACTGTAATCTGTCCATTCATATTCTGCATCTATAAATCCATATTCACCTATTGTGAATCCTAATCCAAAGATAGCTCGCATAGGGTTGTAATATTTATAATTGTAAATACCTTCTGGGCTTTTATCATTATAGTTTTGACCATATACATTTGTTTCCATGGATGCATAATATGAATCATTTAGATCAAAATATGTAGGACTATGAAATGCCGCTGAAAATTTAAACCATTGTATAGGTTTATAAATCAATCCTATTTTAAAATTAATTCCATCACCAGTAGTTTTCAAATAATTAAAAGATTCTAAAGAATTGAAATATGGAATAGTATCTTCCTGGTCTACTTCTTTATATGATGTTTCTTTTTTATAAGATAATATATCGAAATTTAATGCTCCACCTATAAAGAGTTTATCTTCATAGTTCCCAGCAACAGAAAGATTCATTTCGTACATGCTACCACTATTTATTTCTATATATTCTTGTCTGACTCCTTGAGATACTATGCCAGAATAAGCAGTAGGATTACCAGGTAAAGTATCTAACAGCCAAGTGTTAAAAGCAAGCCTAGTATCAAAATTATTGAGTTGATCAGGTGTATTGCCATTAGCATATGCAGAATATACATCCACTATGCTACTGTATGCATTATCACCAGATATCATAATCCTGTTATTAAAATCTGCTAGTTTTGAATAGCTAATACCAAAATTTAGATTTTTCCAACTTGAATTTTCATTCAATTTAGTAGCTATCATTATACCCATACTTGGAAGTGATACTACAGTTTTTATATCATTATTAGAATTGTCTAAATAATTGGAGTTTGATACATAATTTGATATAGAAAATGTGCCAGATATTTCAGATTTTTTATATACACCTAATCCCGCAGGATTCAAACTTACCCCACTAACATTAGCACCTATACCAGAGAAGGCACCAGCTACAGCATTAAATCTGCTATCTCCATAAGGAATTAAATAAGAATATCTCACTGCATCATCTAAATTTTGTGCTATGGATGCAATGCCAGATAATAATACTATCACTAAACTAAAAATTAACTTTTTCATATTAATTAAACTTTTTTATTAAAAAATTTTATCTTCTTCCACCACTTGATGAACTACTGCTAGAACTACGTGGAGAGCTACTAGATGATGAGCTAGATGATCTAGATGGAGATGAACTGCCAGATGATGATCTACTCGGACTGCTACTCGGTGAGCTATAACTGCGTGAAGGTGGGTTAGAGTAGCTATTAGACTGCACAGGTGCAGATTGATTAGTAGATGGTCGAGTATAACTACGACCTGTAGATTGATTATTTTGTGAATTAGATTGCTGTGGAGGTCTTTGATATTGATTATTTGGAGCAGATTGTCTTTGATATTGTTGTGTAGTATATGTTTGTCTCATTTGTTGAGTAGGTTGAGTATTTTGTTGTCTTTGAATAGACTGAGTATTATTAGTAGGCTGATTAGTTGGTCTTTGTTGATTTGGTTGAGATTGTATATTTTGCTGATTTTGCTGCTGAGTAGGTTGAGTATTTTGTTGTCTTTGAATAGATTGAGTATTATTAGTAGGTTGATTAGTTGGTCTTTGTTGATTGGGTTGAGATTGTATATTTTGTTGATTTTGCTGCTGAGTAGGTTGAGTATTTTGTTGTCTTTGAATAGACTGAGTATTATTAGTAGGCTGATTAGTTGGTTTTTGTTGATTGGGTTGAGATTGTATATTTTGTTGATTTTGCTGTTGAGTAGGTTGAGTATTTTGTTGTCTTTGAATAGACTGAGTATTATTAGTAGGCTGATTAGTTGGTTTTTGTTGAGTAGGTTGAGATTGTATATTTTGCTGTGTTGGTTGTTTTTGCATTTGAGTAGGTTGGCTGATAATGGCTGGATTATTTACAGGTTTATTAATTTGTTGTTGAGTATTATCTTTGTTTTCTTGTTTGATAGTTTGATTATTAATAGAGGTAGCAGGATTAGCATTATTTTCTAAAGGTTTTTTCTGTAAGTTTTCTAAGTTTGCATTACCTCCACTTTGTATAGCATTATCATTTTGCCTTTGCAAAGATTCTGTTGGTTTATTAACTGATGCATGTTCTAATGGTTTGTAACCAGTTCTACTGAGCCTTTCAGAAAAAGTTTGAGTAGTAGCTATAGTTCTATCAAGAGGTAAAATTGTTTGAGTTTCATTTATTGTACGATTATTTCTCCCACTAGTAGATGCAGAGATATAGTCTCTAGGTCCATAATAAACAGAGCCAGAATGAACATCTAAAGGATTGTAATAGTAATATTCTGAGCCATAGAATCCATCATAATAACCTGTCCAAAATCCATCCCAGTATCCGTTGTTATATCCATCCCAATAACCGTAATTGTATCCATACCAATATCCAGGATATCCCCACCCGTAATGATATGGATAATGCCAACCTAAATAATAGTTATATGGGTAATATCCCCAATAAAATGATACTCCTGGTCTCCAGAAAGGATATGTTAAGTAAACTGAAATACCAAAATACCATGGATCATAAGTATACCAATACATATTAGTGTACCACGGATCATAATATCCAAAACTAAGCTCTGGATAATAAAATCTACGAATACGAGATGAATACGAATAATCATAATAGTCTCCATAGAAATTATTAGTTATATAAGTATTTCCATTATCATCAGTGTATGTTTCTGAATAGTTAGATTGGTCTTGATAATATTGTTGATTATCTTGATATTGATTATCTGTGATTTGATTATCCTGCTGTTGATAATCTTGCTGATCTTGCTGGTAATCTTGATTCTGCACATTGTTATCGGGATATTGATGAATATTAGGATTATAGTAAACATCGTCATAAGGCTGACTTTGTGTATAATAGTTATTTATAGTGCAGCTAGATATCATCACTCCCACAATGAATAATAATAAAAATTTAATGGTTTTCATATAACCTCCGTTTTTTTACTATAATGTTGCAATTATTATACCAAAAAGTAGAATTATTATAAAAATTTTTGTTGTTTAGAATAATTATAAATAGCAAAAAGGCTAGATAAAAAAAAGGGAAGAGCTGGTATCCTATATCTACTGAGTGATCCATAATTAGCTGAGGACAAACCCACAAAAAATATAAATATTAATGAAAATACTAAAGCGAAAATTAGAAAATCATTTTGAAAAATAAATTTAAAAAAATACCATCTAATTTTATATAACAAATAAATTATAATAATCAGAAGTGCTAAACTCTCTAAAGCAGCTAATAACATTGTTAAATTATCAGCTTGCCAAATAAATGGACCAAAAAACCCAAAAAAAACAGCCTTAGGAAATTTAGATATAATGCCAGGAATTGTTGGTTCGAATTCTCCAATATCATATTTATGTGCACTATAAGTTTCATTTTTTAGAAAATCTTGTTGAGTTATATACGCTTTGTCTATGGCACTTTGTATGCTACCATATGGACCTAAAGATGAACCTATAGATGTATAAATAACTATGGAAAGAATAAAAGCTAACAATAGTCCAAAAGGAGCAACAAAATATCTAATAAATCGATTCCTTATTTGCCTAATGTATGATAAAGAAAATAACAAAACAATTGATGGTAATAGAGCGACAGCTACATAAGGTTTTATCAATATCATTATATAAAAATTCATAATAAAAAGGAATATATTACCTAAAATATTTTTTTTATAAACAAAAATTTGATAAAAATTATACACACTCCATAGGGCAGCACCATAAATAAAAGTATCTTTTAATACACCACTACTCCAAAAAGTAGGTGATGGGAAAAAAAGAACAGCTATAGCTGCATATTTTGTAAATTTTGGAAAAAGTTTATTTAATAATGTGAACATTTTCCATTGTCCGATAAAAGCAAACATAGAGACTATTATTGTAGTAGAGATGTAATTTTGAGTAACAAATAAAATAGGAAATGCAAAACGCGAAACAGCCAATGTTTTAGCATCATATAAAAGGTCTGTAGCTGGATATCCAGTATTTATAGAGAATAATCTATAATAATTTTCAGGATCGATATTGCCACTTATAATAATTTTAGTAATTTCTGATGGATGATAAAAAAAAGAGTTAACAAGACATTTGGCATTATAGCAATACCAATAAGCATCTCCACCACCATAAACAAAATAGTAAATCATTATAAAAGCTATGCTCATCAATATTTTGAATCCAAGACCATACATTAGATATTTATGTAATGGATTATGAGTAATGATTTTACTATAAAAAAAAACTAATGAAAATAGACCAATTATTATAATTAGTGATATAAAGATATTTTCGATAGAAAAAATTGGATCTAAGCCCATTATAGATATTTATTCTACTAAATTAATATTTTTTATTTCGAAAATATTACCAGAATTATCGATGATATACCTAGCTTTAGTGCCAGTTTCTTTAATAAATTCATAAACTTTGTAACCAGCAGTTTTAGCTTTTTCAAATACATTTTCGGGTTTCCAAAATTCTAATGCTATATGTGCAAATGCAGAATTATTAGTAGTATTAGTAAGTATTAGTTCCATTTCTAAATTAAATTTTTTCACTCTGTAAACTTTTATTTGCTCATTATTAAAAAAAGTTTTTGCAATAGAAGGATGTAAATAATATTCTCCTATCAATTCAAAACCTAAAACATTTTGATAAAATTTTTCTACTTCATCAGATGAATTAATATTTATACCTATGTGTCTCAACATAATTTGAATAATTTATCGCAAATTTACATAAAAAAATTACAATTAAATAACATAATTAATCCCAATAAAAATCCAAAAATTTTTTATTATCGACGTTAGCTAAACGAGGCTTTTGTGAATTTATATTTTCACCATTTAGGATTTTTTGATAATAGAATAAATATTTTTCAGCCATTTGGTTAGAATTGAAAATATCACGAGCATAATAATGGCATTTTTTTCTATCAAAATGTTCTAAATGAGCTGCAGCATATATTAAATCTGACAAACGATTAGATAAAAAGCCAAAATCATTAGTTACAATCTCTGGTAACGAGCCATATGGTGTGCCAATGACAGGGCAGCCATAGTATAAACTTTCAATAATAGCCAACCCCATTGGTTCGTGCCATAGAACTGGGAAAAGCAAAGCTTCAGATTTATTCATAATTGTGGCTTTGTAGCTGTCATCTACCATTCCATGAAAATGAATATGTGTGTCCAATGTGATACGAAAGCCCATTGATAAATTGATACGATTACCTCCCATTACTTCTAAAGTTTTTTTATTCTTCTGAGCAATTTTAATAGCAGCTTTTAAATTTTTTACACGCCATGCAGCTTTACCAAGGAAATGATATCCATATCTATTTTGCAAAAAATCTACTGGTGGATAATCTGACCAATCCATTCCGTTATAAACAAATGCTTCTGCATCATATCTTTTAGCATGCGAGTGAGAAACAAAATTTGTATTAATGGGGAAAATTTTATTAGGATTATATGTATTACCATGAACAGTGAGCAGAGTAGGTTTATTTAATTTTTCATCTATTTCAGAATGTAAATGCACAATATCTGTATCTAGTGGAATTTGCTCATTGATATTTTTATTTTCATCTATATAAATGACATCTGCAAAGGGACAAAAAGAACCATTAGCTACTAAATATGTAACTTTATTACCTAATTTTTTTAATTCTTTACCTAAATACCAAATCACTCGAGATGTGCCTCCGTAATATTTACTAGGTATTTTACCTTTATAAAAGATAGTGATATGCATTTTTATATAATTAATTTAAAATCAATAACATCGCTATTTAAGATTATTAATTATTTTTTACAAAAATACTATTTTTAATTTTCTTATTAATTTTGAAATAGTAAAAAAATAAAATGACAAAAGCATTATTACTATTTTCTGAAGGATTAGATAGCATATTAGCAGGTAAAATATTAAAAGAGCAAGGCATACATATAACTGCTGTGAAATATATTACACCTTTTTTTGGGTGGGACCTTAAAAAAAATCCAGAAAAATATTATAAAAAAATAGAAGAATTTGGCTTTGATGAAGGAGAAATCATAGATATTAGCACTGAATATTTAGAAATATTAAAAAAACCACGATACGGTTATGGATCACATGCTAATCCTTGTATTGATTGTAAAATACTAATGATAAATAAAACTTTTCAATTACTAAAAGAGGGGAGAGCAGATTTCATCGCAACAGGTGAAGTTATAGGACAGAGACCAATGAGTCAAAATAGGAATGCTTTAGTATTGATTAAAAAAAATTCTGAATTCGAAGATTTATTACTGCGTCCATTATCAGCTAAATTACTATTCCCTACTAAACCAGAGCGAGAAGGTTTAGTAAATAGGGAAAAATTATTAAGCATAAGTGGTAGATCTAGACACGAACAATTAAGCTTAGCTGATAGATTTGGAATAAAAGATATACCAAGTTCAGCAGGCGGTTGTCTTTTGACAGATCCAGTGATAGGAGATAGAGTTTTATCAATACTAAAGAATGATTTACCTCTAAATACTATAACTGCTGAGCTGCTAACCTTAGGTAGACATTATATTGCTGATGGCACATGGATAATGTTAGGTAGAAATTATGAAGAAAACAAAAAATTATTTGAAATAGCTTCATCACATTATAAGATTTATTGTTTGAGTGAGCCATCTCCCTTAGGAATAATTTTATCGGGAGAAAATAACATTGATAAATTAATAGAGTTATTAGTAAAACATTCTAAAAAGGCAAGATTAGCTATAGAAAATGGGAAAGAAGTATCACTGCAAATAGTGAAAAATGCTGATGATATTTGATATTGTTTAAATATTTGTTTTTTAAGCAGACAAAATTTAATTTATAGATTAATAGCAAAAAGAAAGGGGAGGAATTAGATGTTTGATTTTATAAAGTAAAAATTAATGGATATTTATATAATTTACTTATATTTGTCAGCTACACAAAAAAGGTAACAAAAGAAAGGTCTCCGCTGGGGAAATGATTTGATAAAACTACGCAATCACCTTATCCTCATTTAGGCAATTCGCGAATTGCCTAAATGATTTGCTTTTTAATAAAATTTATCTCAACACTAATATAAACTATTTTTATTGAATTATATATTTTTCTATATCAGTATTTATAATACCAGCTTTAATTAATGATAGTATGCCCTGACCATGAATTAAATTTAATATAGATTCATTTATATGCAAAAGCTGACAGGCATTTGATATTAAAGTATTTTTTTCTGCTTTATATTTCTCACCTTCAGTAATAATATTATTTATTATTTCATAATAACCAAAATTCTCCATATACCATAATCGCAGTGGTAATATACAGTTTGCTATAATTTGCTTTTTATTTTCATTTGTTAATAAATTATCCATATTATTAAACCAAAATCCAGTTCCATCTTTGATTAATTTTTTAAAAAAATTATTTTCATTTATTAATGTATTGAATGACCTTATTGCTTTTATTATTCGTATATAAGGATATGCATTAGGCCTCACACCTTTATAGTTCCATATATTCTGAGGTAGAGGAGTAATATTATATTTTTTGATAATATTTTTAGCGGAATTTGTCAAATCAGTTTCTATATTGGCTGCAAATAAATAAGTAATTATAATATCTTCTAATTCGCATTTATCATAGAAAATTTTGTATGGTATTTTGCTTGCTAGCATAACCATCGCAGTAGCATTAGCTTGTAATCCCATTGCTCTAAAGTAACTCACATATAATGTGTGGAGTAAATCATTTCTGCCATAATCATTAATTAATTGTTGGCCAATCATATGGATACGTCTTATCCCTGCTATAAAAAGATCATTTATGGAAATATTCATTACATTATTTTCAATTTCATAAGTTGAAATATTTTCTATTGGTATTTGAAGCCTAAAAGGTATACGCAATATAGGATCAGATGAAGGAAAACAAAAAATATGAAGTATAACATTAGAGTAATGTGGATCAGTTAAATGATTGTGTCGTTTATAGTCTTGCTCAAATATATGTATTTCTGTATTACCTATAAGTTTTATACCATTTGTCTCTATAACAGTCCCTATATAATCTGGACCATCATGTAAATTATATTTCCCCGGATTTAAAATTTTTATTATTTTATCATCATTACATTTAAAGTAGCTCTGACTGTAATTTTTAGCCCACCATTTATGTAATTTTATTTCTTTCACTTATTTTTTATTTTTGCATAAAATTATAATATTTTTATGAAATTTTTTAAAATTTCTTCTTCATATTTTGAGCTACATTTTGTCGTTTTACTTTTTGGCATAACAGGTGTTTTAGGTAAATTAATTTCTCTATCAGCTCTATCATTAGTGTTTTATAGAATGATAATAGCTGCAGTTTTTTTATTTTTTTGGTTAAAAATTAAAAAAATACATTTTAGATTAACAAAAAGGACTCTGTTGATTTCAATAATTACTGGTATAATTATGGCTTTGCATTGGTATTTCTTTTTTTATGCTATAAAAATTTCTACTGTCTCATTAGTTTTAGGTTTATTAGGTACAGGTACTATATTTACTTCTTTATTAGAGCCATTATTACTTAGAAAGAGATTTTCCTTTACAGATTTACTTTTTGCTGTACCAATTTTAATTGGTGTTTTACTAATATATTGGGGTGAACCAATACAATGGAGAGGCCTTGTAATAGCTATTTTATCATATTTACTATTTAGCATTTTTAGTGTCATAAATAAAAAAATTGGTTTTTATAATGAAACTTTAGTGATTAGCTTTTGGGAATTTATAAGTGGTGGTATTTTTATGTTTTTACTGACATGGATAAATAATGATTTATCACTACCTAATATTACAGATAGTTTTTATTTATTGATTTTAGCAATTGGTTGTACTGCTTATGCTTTTTCTGCTTTAATAAGATTAATGAAAACATATAGTGCATATTTGGT
>Ga0209606_1006000_pt1 | contig 10211 bp, 11 predicted proteins | sample AD_UKC057_MetaG_FD_184412 | JGI IMG/M metagenome (GOLD analysis project Ga0209606, IMG submission 184412) | Active sludge microbial communities of municipal wastewater-treating anaerobic digesters from USA - AD_UKC057_MetaG (SPAdes) (version 2) | ecosystem: Engineered > Bioreactor > Anaerobic >...
CCGATTTCTACAAGGGCAAAATCGCCACGGCCCGGTTCTACGTCATGAATCATGTTCCCGAAATCTTCGGATATCTGAAGACCATGAAATACGGCGACCGCAGCGCGATCGATATCCCGGAAGAAAGCTTCATGTAGGGAACGGTCGTGACCGTCCCTCTGCTGTCAGGTCCCTCCCTTGATGGGAGGGATTCAGGGAGGGTGAACTATTTATTTCGTCTGTCTGATGCTCCACAACGCCTCGCGCCACGATGTCTCGGCCATGATTCGCCAAGCCACACCCTGATGGAACGGCGGAGTGTCTGAATAGAGAGATATTAAACGCCTTTATTCTCACCCATTCACGATTCCCAAATTAATTCTTGAATTCTTTTCTACACGTTGTATAGTGCAAAACGAATTTCCAAGACGCGTTATGGGGAAACTGGTATAACTGAACCCCAAGCTACATAGTGGGTTCAAAGACAAAGCCGATAAATCCAGCCCCATAATTGTTCCACCTATTGCTCCTGAAAGAAAGTGAAGGCATTATCGATATCATATCATAAACGAGTATCTTCACAAAAATGCCAGGTGACTGATAAAAAACAGATGATTCAAGACCCTGATCATTTGCCCTTATTCGTCGTAACCTATTTTTATCCGTTCGTGAAAAGATAGAGACTATTATGAAAAAAACTATATTGACATTGACTTTCATCATGGCCCTTGCTTTATCAGGGTGCGGCCAATGGAAAGTGGTGCCTTTTACGCTGAACAATCCTTACTACGATATAAAAATGACGACCGTTGATTATTTGGAATATCAGTTGACGGTTATCAACAAGTCAAAAAGCAACCTCGAAATCGTTTGGCCAAGAACCTTTTATATTGATGCAACCAATACGACCAACGGCTTTCTGATGTACGATCAGGAAGTAACAGCCGAGGATAATTTAATGGGGAGATCCCCGACCATTATTTTCCCGAATGAAAAAATGCAGAAAGCCGTCTACCCAAAGAATCTTGCCTTTCAAAGAAGAACCTACTGGACGCACAATTATCTTCCCAAGGGACGCTCGGGCGTTTTTTTAACGCTCAAACTTAATGAAAAGGAATTTAATCACAGACTTTACATTACGATTGATTATCCTTAGATACCGGGTGAACCGTTCGCGCTTGGGAAACAAAAAGGACGGTTTGAAGTTATGACTCCTTGCTCGAGACTCCCTCAAAATCAAACCGGCCCCCTTATCTTCTGCTTTTTGAAGTGCCCAGGGGAAAAGGTTTTCTGGTTATTGCTCGCAGCACAGCGCTGGAATCCATGAATATCGCTGCAATCGGCGGATTGAGTGCGATAAGCAAGATGGGAAACAACAAAGAAAGCCACATCGAATAGTCGGCTAAATCTTGGACCACCAGGAGAAACGGCAGAAATAAGGTGGTCGTATAAGTTCTATTTATTATTGATCGAAACAGAGCAAAGGAGACAGTTGATGATGAAACTTTCCATAGGCGTTCATTATGTCATGCTTCCTTTATTGCTGTTATTTATTTTTTGCAGTGAATCCGGCGCCTTCTCTGGCCGTTTGGAGCCGGGAAAATATGTTAATGGCTTTCCGGCATTTTCAGTCACTTATCCTGAGAGTTGGAGAATCGTCCCCGGTTCTCCCTTTGATTTCAGGGCAGCGGATCCGGAAGGGGTGCCCTCAATCAGGATTGTGGCTTTCCCGGCAATGGGGATGTCCATGAAAGATTATACAAAATTATACATTTCTATGGTTTTGCAGACCGGTAAAGATATCACCGTAAAATCCGACAGAGAAAGCAAGTTAAAGAACGGCGTCGTCTGTCGGGAATCGGAAATCGAATGGACAAATAATCTTGGAGTGAGAAGGAGTGCTTTTTTAGTGACAGCCAAAGAGAAAGGCATCATCATTTCAGTCACTCTGTCCGATAAAGGGACGATCGGCGCAAATTTAAAAAAAGTTGCCTATTCGTTGCAATTCGAAAAAAAGGCAGAAGAAAGAGCCGTGCCGGTCTCCTATCAATATAAAATACCGATGCAAACGGATGACGGATGGGAGACGGCACATTTGTCTGAAACCGGTCTGGATGAACAAAGACTGTCCGATTTGATCAGGAGAATTGCGGACGGCACTTATAAGAACATCCATAGTGTGCTGATATTTAAAAATGGCAAGCTCGTTTTGGAGGAATACTTTCCGGACGGAAATGATATTGCAGCAAAGGCGATCGTTCCCCCACCGGAGCTACATAGTCTTATGTCCGTGACGAAAAGTTTTACGTCAACATTGATCGGCAGGCAGCGAAGGGGGACGCTGTTAACATTTTAACTTAATGACAATTTAAAGGATTGCCTTTGTTCACATGCGGGAAATTTAACCTTTCAAGAAAATCATCTTTTATCCGGATTGCCATACTCCCCCACGCCTATTTTTATTTCGTTTTATTGCTTCCCCCAACGAACAATTTTTCTCTGGCCGAAAATGCCCTTTGACAGTCGCCATGTTTTTCATTAAGAGAAATCGGAACAGAGTTGCATCATTGAGTCCGATACGGTTTTCAACAGTTTGATTCCAGGGAGTAAACCATGCAGCGTCGTCAATTCGTAAAATATGTGGGCTTGGGATTAACCGCCGCAGGCGCCGCAACGCTTCCGTCTTTGGGGTGGGCGTCGCGTGCTTCGAGCCGGGAGATGCCATCCATTGAATGGCATCTGGCATCCAGTGTTCCTCAAAGTCTGGACATCATTTATAAAACCGCCTGCGGCCTTGCCAAGCGGGTGGCCGACTTGACGGACGGAAAATTTATTATTCATCTGTCCGCCGCGGGCGAAAAAATTCCGGCCTACGGCGTGTTGGACGCCGTCCGGCAGAACACGGTGGAATGCGGTCATACGTGCGGCTATTACTACCACGACGAAAACAAAGCCTTTTCTCTCGACACCGCCATTCCCTTTGGTCTCAGCGCGCGGCAGATGAACGCCTGGTGTTATGATGGCGATGGTCTGACGCTGCTATTCAATGAAGCAGGCCGTTGAAGAAGGCTTTATTCTGGATGTGCTCAAAAGATATACGACTTACAGAACTTATTTTCATCTGGTGAAAAAGGTCGAAGATGACCCTAATATGCCGAAAAAAAAGGCAGCCAAAAAACTGTCAAAGTTCTTGACGTTGCATCCTCACAACATTGAACAGAAAACGGAAATAATCGTCGAGCATTTCCGAAGACACGTCAGAAACAAGCTCGCCGGACGAGCAAAGGCGATGGTCGTATCGAGTTCGCGTCTGCAAGCTGTCCGTTATATGCTGTCTTTTCAAAAATATATCGAAGAACATAATTATACGGATGTCCGTCCACTGGTTGCCTTTAGCGGCAAGGTCAAAGACCCGCAGACGGGTTTAGAATATACGGAACCGGTTATGAACATTGATGTTGTTACGGGGAAGAATATTTCAGAGAGTCAGTTGCCGGACAAATTTGATTCATCCGATTATCAGATATTGCTGGTTGCCAACAAGTATCAGACCGGTTTCGATCAACCACTGCTTTGCGCTATGTATGTGGATAAGCGTCTGGACGGCGTACAGGCAGTGCAGACACTTTCCCGATTGAACCGGGTGTATTCGGGAAAAGAACCGCCATTTGTACTTGATTTTGTTAATAACCGGGAAGATATTTTTCTGGCCTTTAAACCCTACTACAACGTGACGACGTTGGAAGAACCTGCCGATCCCGGCCATTTGGAAAGCCTCAAACACGAGTTAAACGGTATGCGGGTTTATCAGTGGTCGGAAGTCGAAGCCTTCTGCCAAATCTTTTATCTGCCGGAATACAAGCAGAATCCGTCCGATCATGCCCGTATGAGCAAGCATATTCAGCCTGCTGCGGATAGATTTAATGCTTTAAAAGATGAAGATAAGGAAAAATTTTACGAGAAGCTGACTGCTTATACCCGCTTTTATTCTTTTGTCAGCCAGATTATTCCATATTCAGATCGGGAACTGGAAATGCTCTACTGTTACGGACGCCATTTGATTCCTGAATTGAATTTCGACGATGACGAAAATCCTCACCCAGAAAAAGAAGTTGATCTGCAATACTACCGTATCGAAAAAGTTGCTGAAGGTGCGATTATGATAGAGGCAGGTGAAATTCACGGTGTGAAAAGCCCGACGGCGGTGGGAACAAGTAAAACGAAGGATGAAAACAAGCCGCTTTCGGAAATTATTCAAGCTTTGAATGACCGATTTGGAACGGACTTTACGGAGGAAGACAGGTTATTCTTTGAGCAAATCAAGGAAAAAGCGGCGGATGACGAGCGGGTAATCCAGACCGCCCGGGCCAATCCATTGGAAAAATTCGAGCTGGGCATTCAAGAGTTGATTAAAGACTTGATGGTACAACGCATGGCAGATAACGACAGCATAGTCACACGCTATATGGATGACATCGAGTTCCAAAAAACGGTGTTCCCTATACTGGCAAGAGATATTTATAAAAGTGTTTTGGAAAGACTAAAATGAAGTTAATATTTCAATTTTTTGGGGCAGTTTGGGGTAGGTTAAATTGTGAGATAAGATAGTGAGACGATTCTTGTGTTACGAATCGACTTGGACTCAAGCGTCGCATCCCTGCCTTTGCCAAATGTGCGTTAAGGCAATCCTGCGCGGCATGAACTTTAACTCAGGGCAGTTTCCCACTTATGATTCCCTATTTCCTGTCCTAATAAACCAGACCACATCATATTCCAGCGAAGCGATACTCTGCTAAATTAATAATTTTTTTATTTCCTTTTACTTACGAGGAGTCATACGAGAGATGAATGAATTATTTTTTTCTATTTTAGATTTCCATATTTTTTCTTCAGTCAGTGATAGGAGTTTAGACGCGGGAAGTTTAAAGGCTTTTGCGAGCTGATAAATTGTTACCAATGAAGGTTGCTTATGCCCGCATTCCAAAAGTGAAATGAAACTCCGGTCGAGATTGCTGATCTCGGCAAGTTTCTCTTGAGATATATTATTTTTCTTGCGGAGTTCTCTTATTACCTCTCCAAATGCTTCTTCGATTGTCAGGTTAGCCTCCTTGTGAAGAAACCTAACAGAATCGAGGACAATTATCTGTTGACTAAAGACAACAATAGATTTATAAATTTATTATCTGCATAACAGAACAAAAGAGTGTTGTTATGTCTGGAAAAAATATCCATGATGTCATCTAGGCAATTCCGACGTAGACAGCGGAGCAGGATTAAGATGGGCAACTTTTAAGAGATGACGAGGTAGTGATGTACAAAGCACCTACCGGTGCTAACAGCGTAACACAAGCGTCCGGGGATGTGCAGGCAGTGCCACCGCTGGTACCTGAAGCAAGCGATAGGTTCAATGTCACCAGCAAGGGATATTCAAAACGTAGGAGATTTTAAAATATGCCATATGATGTATCGAATAAAGCGATAATAGAAAAGTCTTTCTGGTTCTTAGCTGTACTGGAGGATTGCCATAAGTTGCTTCAGAAAGTGGAAAAAAATGTCGAAGAAGCATTTTCGACATTAAGCAATTTAAGGGATTCAAAATTATTGGAAAAGCATTTCATAAAGGATGCAGAAAAGATTAATATTGCGTTTCAAAACGAGCGGATAAAAAAGGAAGAAACTAAGTATCTTTATGAAAGCTTGTATAAAACTTTAGAACAAATAAGGGAAATTCCAAAGATTACCGACGAACTGCATCGGTTTATGTCAAAGTTTAATAGCAGGGAGGGAGGAAGCCCCAAAGGTAATGGTGTAAATGTGGACCAATTAATTGGTAAAATACATGAGGAAATTAAAAAAATTAGAGACTCCCTACCTAAGGCTGACTGTGGTACGCTTGAAATAAACAATTCATCAACAATGCGTGATGATGAAAAAAATATACAAGAGTTTCTTAATGACCACTTAAATGGGGTAATAGTAATACCAAGTATAAAAGCCGGCCTCAAGAAAGAATTATCCAGTGAGAAATATGATGTAAGTATTGTTGAAACAAATAAAAATATTATTTATACATTCAAAACCAAGTAATAAAAGTAACAAAATGCTTAAGTATCATCGAGAATGAAATGAATAATACTGAAGACGTTAAAGTAAAAATTGCATGCGGAAAATTTATCAAATATTGCAAAGAGTCCAATTTATTCGAGCCGATTGCTATGGTAACATTAATAGGAACCTATTTGTCTAGGGCGATAGATATATCTTTGCTAGAATCAGCCGTGAGGGCAGTAGGGTTACAATGGGAAAACGCAGAAATTGTTTATCAGGAAACTCCGGCTAGGCTCGAATGTAACCAATGCGGTCAGCATTACAATTCAAAAGATGATTGGTGGCCATGCCCAAATTGCGGTCACCCAGAGGGCTCTGCACTTTCTCCCCTCCCGTTTCAAATAAGACTAAAGGAAATTAGGCTTGAAACGGGGAAGGTCATTAAGGCAAGGAAAAATACAATTATAGGGTGAGCCATCAGTACTTTGTCTTTGATTATAATATTAAGGTGATAGCAGTGGTTAATTTTCACAAAGCAATGAAAGCAATTATTGCCGCATTAGTTTTTTTATTTCTAGTGTTCCCATTATTTTTAATTTAGTCTGGGGAAACAACCGGCCAAGCCCCATGCTTGCCTTGCAAAGAAAAAATGTAAAAGATACCGGAGGAGAACAAAATGGACAAGGACAACAAGCAGCAGCCGATAACGAGAATTGTAGGCGAGAACGGAACAGTCTGGTATCCAAGGTATCACAAGAACACAAAAGGCGAGTGGGAACTGAAGGACAAGTCCTTTCGCAAGATGTTAAGGCGCCATTTAGTCTTAGATATTCCCGGACCGAAGAAGGACAAGGATTAAACAATATACCGAAGGATAACGGCCAAGTAGGACTTGTCCTTGTTGTCTACGAAAACCTGAGAAAACCCTAACTTAAAGAAATCGAATATAAGCAGCAACGTAATCAAATGGGTGAACCCATTAGAAGGACGGTACTAGTCAAGAGTGTAACTAATTTGTAACCGTCATAACCTAAAGTAGCCAAACAAAACCAAACAAAAACCAACTTGCCCTTTGCAAGCTGCTGATATCTAAGTATTTAAAAATGATGGGAAATCGCCTGTTTTCAGTTATCGTCTTTTAATCCGTTGGCCGCGGGTTCAATCCCCGCACGGCCCACCAGAAAAATCAATAGGCTGCGGTTTTATTATTGCGACCTAATTGCTTCCTGAAGTTTTGTTTTTAGCTCCGTCCCCAAGGATGCGATATTTTAAATAATAACCTTGACTATAGGCTGAAAGCCAAGACTATCTCCAAAGGTAATTTCCCTCTTGACTTTCCTTTTATTTATGATGCTATTGATGGCAGGAACCGTGTTTCGGAATAGTAAAATTATTCTGAATTTTTAAATCTTCTATTATTATAAGGAGGCCCTATGAACCGTTGGCAAAAGACCGTCTTCGCCGTGATAATGGTCCAGTTGTTGTCTATCCTGATTCTCTTTCATTTGCTCACCGACAATTACCGCGCATTAGGCATCGCAAAGTACGCTGTCATCTCTTCCATCTTCATTGCATCGTTTTTTCAAAAACGACCCACGCGCGACCATATCCTTCTCTTCAGCGCCATTTTGTTCTTATGGGTAGGGGATTTCTTTCTTATTCTTGCTGGAACTCTGCCGGGCGTTTCTCCTAACGACCTCTGGGTAAAAGTCGGTGGCATGATCGGCTTTTTCATTGCCTATTTCAGTCTCATCTTCGCGTATAACCGTAACGTGACCTTTGGAGCAAAGGACTTGATGGCCATGATACCAGTGCTTCTGGTGGTGGTGCCTGTTTTCTTCATCCTCACGCCCCATACCCAGGGACTAATGACGCTGTGGGCGCTGGTTTTCACGTTCTTTCTCTCTTATATGGCGTGGAGTGCTATTTGTACAATCCATAGGGGTTATTATAAAAGGAAATATGCCATCCGTTTCGCCATTGCCGGATACCTGATGTTTCTGTCTGACATGGGTGTGGGGTTTAGCTTCTTTTACCCTGGACTTCACCGCAATATGCCCTGGTTAGGTACTGAGATATGGCTTACCTACATTCCGGCATGGACGCTGATTCTGATTAACTTATCGGAGAACAAACTGCGCCGAGAATAATTATTTAAGCTTATAAATTTTAAATAGGCTCCAGATAAGTATTAAAGAGAAGTTGATCCGATACTTTTCTGAATAAGAACGTGTTTTTATTGTTTGGCGGTATAGAAAAAGTGATCTTGTGTGCCAATGAGATTTCTGCATCAAGATGTGGGATGCTGTACTCTTGAACATGTTGTAAGGTATTTGAAAAATAATTAGATACTTCCTGTAAGAAGTAAATTATTAAATTTATCAGCTATGCAACCTTTCAATTGAAAAAAGGGGTCTTTGGGGTAGTAAGCGAGATATATGCCAAGGAGGTTACGGTTTTTTAACTGCCCTGAACTATACTTGAGTTGACAGTGGTCAGGATTCTAAATTAACAAAAAAGACGGCGCTATGGCTTTGAATCAGTATTAACACATGGTTCTGCGTCCGTTGTACCTTTCCGTATCGTAATATTTTTCTACATCGACTAATTTTAGCTTATCGATAATTTCTTTCAGGGAAACACCGGTAATTTCTCCGCGCGAATAGGAGACCATGCGTCCGAAATCCTCATTAATAATCATGTCAACGGCGGCAATACCAAACCATCTAGCCATCAGGCGATCGTAGGCGGAAGGTGTCCCGCCGCGCTGGAGGTGGCTCAGGATGATATGGCGTGATTCAAACCCGGTTCCGCGTTGAATTTCAGAGGCCACGTAACTGGCAATTCCGCCGATCGATTCATGCCCGAAATCATCAACGCAATCATCCTTGAGATATTCCCGCCCTCCCGCTGGCTTGGCCGCTTCGGCAACCACAATGATGGAATAGTTGATTTCACGGCCATGCCGCTGCCGTAAAAGGTCACATACGCGTTCCATGTCAAACGGATATTCAGGGATCAGAATAATATACGCGCCGCTGCATTCGCCACCGCGGAGAGCAAGCCAGCCGGCATGGCGTCCCATTGTTTCCACAACAAAAATGCGTCCATGGGAGCCGGCAGTTGTTCTCAACCGGTCGATTTCTTCCATGATAACGTTAACCGCGGTGTCAAAACCCAGTGAATATTCAGTTCCCATAAGATCATTGTCGATTGTTTTGGGGATACCTACCGTTTTGATACCCAACTTATGTAATTTATAGGCGACACCCAGGGTATCTTCGCCGCCGATGACAACCAGCGCGTCAATTCCCAACTTTTTTATATTATTTATTAGCTTTGCCGAACGGTCATTTTGGGGATTAAACGGATTTGTTCGCGACGTTCCCAGGTTTGTTCCTCCGTAACGATCCCATGTTCGGACGATCTCTTCGTCTAAGTGTTTGATGTACTTCTCGCGGCTTCTCGGATCATCGGGATCAACATCGACAATGCCTTTCCAGCCGTCAGCAATGCCAAGAACTTCAAAAGACATGGAACGATTGGCCGCGATTTTCGGATCAAGCGCGCTTTTCGTTACCCATTTGATAGCGCCGTTTAGTCCCGGACAGTCACCCCCGCCTGTTAGTATGGCTATTTTCATTTTCATAATTTTTTTCCTTGCGTTAGTAAAAATATTTAATTTTTTAAATAAAAAAAGAACCCTTTATTCTGATAGCGATATACTTTTCTCCATGCTCGCGGCCGGTATTTTCACCTCGACTAAATGTTCCTGATGATCATCCAACAGTTGAATTGTCCGGTCGGGTCTCACGAAGCCGTCAAGGGTGACACTTGTCTCTTCGCCGCTGTCATCTGTTTGCCGCACAGTAATTTTGTAAGAAGTCTCTCTAAACGTATAAAGAATTGTGAACTCATTCCAATGGGCGGGAAGGCAGGGCTTAAAGCTCATTTTATCCAGATTGATCGAGAGTCCCAAAAGTGATTCCAGGATCAGCCGGTACATCCAGGCTGCGGAACCGGTAAACCATGTCCAGCCGCCGCGGCCGACATGCGGTATTGATAAGAACTTGCTTTTCGTTGTCGGCAGTATAAGGAACGTTCACTTGTGTGTCAAGAATATTTTGCCACAAGATGTGGGGTGCGTTGCCAATGATCGTGGTGAATGCATATTGCGACTTCCG
>Ga0209606_1006006_pt1 | contig 10197 bp, 4 predicted proteins | sample AD_UKC057_MetaG_FD_184412 | JGI IMG/M metagenome (GOLD analysis project Ga0209606, IMG submission 184412) | Active sludge microbial communities of municipal wastewater-treating anaerobic digesters from USA - AD_UKC057_MetaG (SPAdes) (version 2) | ecosystem: Engineered > Bioreactor > Anaerobic >...
CCATGTCAGTCACCAAGTCGGTCGTGGGCACGCTGGGCGCGGCGCTGGTGGCCGAAGGGCGCATCGACCCGGACAAGACGGTAGCGCACTATGTGCCCGAGTTGGCGGCGTCCGGCTTTGGCAACGCCACGCTGCGCCAGGTGCTGGACATCGGCAACGGCCTGTATACCCGGTCGCTGGCGGTCCTCCAGAAAAATATTGACTGCGGCAGCCTGCCGCCGGATGCCGTCGTGTTGACCGTGTATAATCCTTCTCCGCGCGAACGGGACGAGGTCGTTTCCGCCGTGGTGGATATGCCCTGGCTGGGGCCGCGTCCGCGTGGCCAGTTCACTCTGCGTGACGCGGAAACCGGCGCTCCGGTTCCGGTGCAATGCGTCTCGCGAAAATCGCACTGGGCGGTGCTGAACCCGTCCTGGGACGCCTCGTCCATGATGCGGAGTGAACGTTTTACCGTGCATTTCGAAGCCACGGAACTTCCCGGGCTGGGGTATGCCTCCTATTACGTGGACAGGGAGGGCTCGTTCGCGGGGGGCAGTCTGGTCAGCGCGGCCAACACCCTTGAAAATGAGGCGCTCCGCGCGGCCATACAGCCGGACGGCACCATCACCCTGCTGGACAAACGCACCGGGATAACCTACCCCGGCCTCCATTATTTTGTGGATGAGGGTGAGGCCGGCCATGCCTGGATGCATCTGCGCCCCGCCCGCGACCGGGCCGTGGACAGCCGGGGCTTTCCCGTCAGCATTGCTCTCGAAGAAGACGGCCCCCTGCTCGCCCGGTTCCGCGTGGAGTATCGGATGCGCATCCCCACAGGGCTGGAAGAAAACGGCGGGGACCCGTGGCAGCGGCTTGACGGCGTGGGGAACGAAGCCTCCCGGGGCCGGGAAGAACGTGAACTTACCATCATCTCCTGGATTACGCTGCGTAAAAGCGGCACAAGCCTGGAAGTGACCACACGCTTTGAAAACAGCGCCGAAGACCACAGGCTGCGGCTTATGCTGCCCACGCGCCTTGCGGGAACGCATTGCCACGCGGAAAGCGCCTTTGATGTGGTGGAACGGGAAACGGTATTCGGTCCCGAAAGCGTGTGGCACGGAGCGCAAGGCGTCTCTTTTCCCATGCAGCGCTTTGTGGATGTCAGCGACGGGCAGGCGGGCCTGGCCTTCATTAGTGCTGGCCTGCGCGAATATGAAGTGACCCAGGACGCGGACCGGACCATCGCGGTGACCCTGCTGCGTGCCTACGAGGTCAATCTGACCACGGTCAGCCGCCGCTGGGAAACACGCCCTGAAATGAAACGTTCCCAGGCCCCGGGCATGCATGAATTTTCCTACCGGATATATCCCCATGCCGGCACCTATGCGGAAGGCGGCGTGTTGACGGAGGCGGAGCGGCACGTGGCGCCGCTGGATGTGGTGCAGGCCGGCGCCGCAAAGGGAATAATGCCAGGCAGACACGGGTTTCTGAAACTGGAGCCCCCGGTGCTGCAACTGGCCGCGTTTAAACAGGCGGAATCTGTCCCGGGATACGTGCTGCGGCTTTATAATCCTACTGCGGACCCGGTTAACTGCGAACTCCGCGTGCCTGCGGCGGTTACCCGGGCTTCGTTCCTGACCTTGGAGGAACGGCCGACTGAAAAGGTGTTATTGAAAAATGAACGAATCACCTTTACGGCAGGCCCGAAGAAGATACTTACCGTGTTACTGGAAACGGAATGACCAAAAAGGCGCGCGGTTCGGTTTATGGACGCAGATTGGGTTACTTAAGGAGTATACAGCGTGAAGTCAAAGTTCAATTGTTTAAAGGTGGCCGTTCTGTTTGCCATTCTGTCGATGTTGTCTTTATCGGCGTCAGTCGTGGCATCGGATGCAGGGCATACACTGGTGGGCGGGCCTTACCCCGGCGATCCGTTGCAGGCGCGCCTGTACCGTCTCGACAACGGGCTTGAAGTGTATTTGTCCGTAAACCGGGAGCGGCCCCGTTTCTTTGCCGAAATCGCGGTGCGCGCCGGCAGCAAGAATGATCCGCCGGAGACCACCGGCCTGGCGCATTACATGGAACACTTGTTGTTCAAGGGATCGCAACGCCTGGGCACGATGGATTATGAGAAGGAAAAGAGTCATCTCGAACGTATCGAGGCGTTGTATGAAGCCCATTTCGAGGCGGATAATCCGGAAGAGCGGCGGCGCATTTATGAGGAGATCACCCGCGAGTCCGCCGCGGCGGCGGCGTATGCTGTCCCGAATGAATTTGACCGCCTGTATCAGGCCATGGGTGCGAGTGATGTTAACGCCCATACCTGGCACGAGGAGGTCGTCTACAAGGTGGACCTGCCGGTGAACTGTCTGGAAAATTGGGCCGCCATCGAGTCGGACCGCTTCGCGAATCCGGTGTTTCGCCTGTTTCAGACGGAACTGGAGACGGTATATGAGGAAATGAACCGCGCCCTGGATGATAAAGATCGGTTGATCCAGAACGCCGTGAATGCGCAGCTCTTCAAAAAGCATCCCTACGGGCAGCAACCGACCCTCGGCCACGTGGAGCATTTGAAGAAGCCTTCCATCACGCGCCTGAACCAGTTCTATGACACGTGGTACCGTCCGGAAAACATGGCTATTTTCATTTCGGGCGATATCGATGTGGAAGCTACCATGGGTGTGATCGCCCGGTATTTTTCAACGTGGACGCCGGCGCCCCTTCCCGAGCCCCAAATCTGGGAAGAGGAACCAGTGAAAGGCCGGGAAGAGGTGCGCGTGCAATACCGGGCTGAACCTTTTGTGCTGCTGGCGTTCCGGACCGCGAAACGGAATCATGACGATGCCGAGGCGTTGATGATGCTGGACATGATTCTGGACAATGCCGTGGCGGGGCTCATCAATCTGAACCTGAACCAGGGCCAGCAGGTGCGGGAGGCGGGCAGTTTTCCGTTGTTGCTGAACGATTACGGCGTGCAGTATCTCTACGGCGTCCCGAAGGACGGCCAAACCTTGGAGGAGGTGGAACGGCTTCTGCTGGAGCAACTGGCTTTGGTCAAGAGCGGCGCTTTTGCAGATTGGCTTATTCCGGCCATCATCAACGATTATAAAAAGCGCGAGAAGACCGGGTTGGAATCCGACGCTTCCCGGGTGGACCTGATGCGGAGTTCCTGGATCGGTTTTGAGCCGTGGGAACATGCCTTTCGCGTCATAGAGCGGATGGAAGCCGTGACACGCGAGGAAGTCATCCGGGTGGCGAACACCTATTTCGGCGAAAATTATGTCTGCGGTTTCCGGGAGGATGCCGCCCATGAGCCACTCCATGTGGAGAAACCGCCGCTGCCGGAATTCACCATAGACCCCGCCCGCCAGTCCGCCTTCGCCGGGGAGGTGCTCGCCCGGCCGCTTGCCCCCATGGAACCCGTGTTCCTGGAACCCGAACGGGATTTCAGGCGCATCGAAGACCCTGCGGGCATCGTATTGTTTCACGCGCCCAATGCCATCAATGATGTTTTCAGTCTCTCCATTATTGTGGAGTATGGAACGCGCCAGGACAATCGGGCCGCCATTGCCGCGCGCCTTTTTGAGCGTACCGGCGCCGGTGGCATGAGCGCGGAGGAACTGCAGATTGCCTGGTACAAACTGGGCACGGATTTCAACATATCCGTGGAAGAAAACCAGATGAGTATCATGTTGAAAGGACTGGATGAAAACCTGGGTGTTTCCCTGGCCTTGTTGAAGGAGATGCTGGTCCATCCCGTCACTGATGAGCGGACCCTGGAAGAATTGAAGCGGATCATTCTCATTCAGCGGGCCGACGCGAAAAAAGACCCGGCAACCCTCATGGACGCCATGGCGGACTATGCCCGGCACGGGGCCGAATCCCAGTGGCTGCAGATGCTTCCGGCCGGGGCGGTCAACGCATTGAGCGCGGCGGAACTGCAGGAACTGTTGCGCACCGCGCTGGGCTGTCGTCATTATCTGCTGTACAGCGGTTCCCTGGCGCCGGGCGCCGTGCTGGGGCAGTATCACCAGCATTGCCTTCTGTCGGACGCGCTGAACGCGCCGCCGCCCTATGTGAATCCGCCCACGCGCGCGCCGGAAACGCAGGAGATCTATTTCTTCGACCGTGAGATGTCCCAGTCCCATATACGGATCGAATTTGGCGGCGTGCCGTATGACCCGCTGCTCAGTCCCGCTTACCAATTGTATAACATGTATTTTTCCGGCAGCATGTCGGGCATCGTGTTTCAGGAATTGCGGGAAGTGCGCGCCCTGGCCTATGTGGTCGGCGCCAAGTATCGCGCCGGCGCCCGCAAAAATGATCCCAATCTCATGATAGGCGTGATACAGACCCAGGCTGACAAAACACAAGAAGCCGTGTCGGCCTTTCTGGAGTTGATGGATCATCTGCCCCTGTCCCCGGACCGGTACGCCCTTGCCCGGGAGGCGCTGTTGAACGATTATCGTACCAACCGCGCCGGGTTTCGGGAAACGCCTCGGGTACTGCTGGACTGGGAGCGGCGCGGCCTGCAGCCCGACCCGAGGCGGGAATGGTATGCAGCGATCCTCGGCGCCGCCGATACGGACTTGCTGGAATCCTTTCACAAGGACCATATCGCCGGCAAAACGAAATTGATTTCCCTGGTCGGCCAGTCCGGACAGCTCAACCTTGACGCCTTGAAACCATTTGGGACGATGCATATACTGAAGGAGGGCGACCTGTTTGTGGAATGAGGGGGGAGACATGCCTGCCGGATGGTTGTATACGATTGTTCCAAAAGGAACCCGAAGATGCGCGTGACATGCTTTGTATGGTTGTTGCTTCTGTTTCCCGCCTTCTGGTGCGACCTCCTCTCCGCCCAACCGGACGACGATACGCCGTGGCGCATGGGCGCGGAACTTTCCGGATTTCATCTGGTCGTGCCGGGGGACGCCTCGCCCCTGCTACGGGAGACGGGCGCCGTTTTTCAGCGTTTGTGGCGCGTGGCCACCCGGCGCGCCATTTCCGTCAGCGATGCCAATGAAGGCCTTACCAATGTGTGGCTGGGCAGTGGCATCATTCCTTCCGACCTCCTGGAACCCTATGAGCGCGATGCGCTTCTGCCGGAAGAATACCTGGTGCGTACGTTTATTCCCAAGACAAGGTTCAGTCGGCAGGGTGCGGAAAAACAATTGTTTATCACGGGAGGCTCAGACCTTGCCGTACTCCGCGGGGTGCACGCTTTCTTCGCGCATGAAATGGGTGTAATGTGGCTGGAGCCTGGGCTGGTCTATGCGCCCAAAGCGGTGTCGGCCCTGCATGATATGGACTTCGGCGGTTTTCCCGAATTCAAGTTTTGTCAAATCGGATTGCTGTCATGCTGGAAAGAAGGGGTCGCGGAGTACCGCCTTGCGAATGGATTGAGTTCGGCCGCGGTCTGCGAACCGGGGCTTCCGGATTATTTTAACGCTTATGATCGCGCCCCGGACCCGGCAACCCCTGCGGAAGCCCTTGTGGCGTATGGAAGTGAAGGGGGGGCGCGGCGCCTGGTGGAGGAAATCAAGGCTGCTGCGGCTGCAAGCGGCGGGCAAGGTGCCGGTGCGGTGCCGTCCGGGCGGGACTGCCCTTTTTTATGGGAGACGGAGAAGACGAACCTATGGCTGCTTGCCGCCATGACGCAGTTTCAGCCTGTTCTTTCGGAGGAAGGGCGGGCATTGAACGAACAGGAGGCCTCTCCCGCGGCCGCAATCCTGTCTACCGCGAACGCCGTGGCGGAGCTGCTGGAGGAGTCTTTTCCCGTAGACACGCACCTGGTCCATGTCTTGCTGCCGCCGGGGATGCCGCCGCCCCGCCAGTTGCGGTCCCATCCCGGCGTGGTTGTGCAGCTTTCCACGGCCGAATGCGATTTTGCCCGGCCGTTGACGGACCGTGACAGCCCGGAGAACGCGAAGTTTACCGCGCTTCTTCAAGGCTGGCGGCAATCCGGCGCGCGGGTGTATGTCTATGACCATCTGGTCAATGCCCGTGACCCCCGCCTGCCTTTTCCCTGCCTGGACCATTTGCAGGCCAATATTTTGTTTTACGCCCAGTCGGGGATAGAAGGCGTTTATTTCGCCGGACTACCGGACGGATGTGCCGGGGGGGCTGACCTGGCGGCCCTTCGCCTGTTCCTGGCCGCCCGGCTGCTGTTCAACCCGGACGCCTCTGTGGAGGAAGGCCAGCGCCTTTTTCTTGAAGGGTACTACGGTCCCGCGGCCGCAACCATGGAAAACCACCTTTCCCTGATGCGGAAGGCTCTGGTGCGGAGCGGGAATCCTTTGAAGTCGACGGACGACGGGGCGTGGCTTACGGATGAGGTGTTGAACCAGGCTGTGGAAGGACTCCAGGAAGCGCTGCGCCGGGACCTGCCGGATGAAATCCGCGCGCGCATGGAGGATGTCCTGGCAAGTACCACCCATGTTCAGGCCCTTCGGGGTCCGGCCTCGGCCGGGCCCGCCGCATCCGGCGGCAGGTGACCGGTCATGGGCAGGAATACACCGCAGGATTCCGTGTTGAGCCGGGTGAAACAGGCGATACAACGCCACCATCTTCTGGAGAAGGGGGACCGTGTGCTTGCGGCCGTTTCCGGCGGCCTGGATTCCATGGCACTTTTGCATGCCCTGGTCGCCTTGGGGTATACGGTGGAAGCGGCCCACTTCGATCACCAGACCCGGGAAGGGCAAAGTACGGAGGATGCCGGGTTTGTCCGGCAGGCTTGCGTGCACTTGAATATCCCGTGCCACAGCGGCACGGAGCCGGTTGCCGAAAACGCCCGGCGTTCCGCCCTTTCATTCGAGGCCTATGCGCGGGAAAGACGCTATGCCTTTTTAACCGGCACGGCCAAGGAACAAGGCTGTGCGGCGGTTGCCACCGGCCATCAGCGGGATGATCAGGTGGAGACCGTGCTGCTGGGGCTGTTCGGGCTCGCAAGCGACCTGGGGCCGGGCGGTTTTGCCCCGGCAACCCGGTTCAATGACGTGCCGGTCATCCGCCCGCTGATCGGATGTGGTCGTGACATGATTCAGGCCTGGGCTGAAGCGTGCGGCATTACCTGGCGCGAGGACAGCACCAACCAGCAGCCCCTGTACCGGCGCAACCGTCTGCGTATGGCGGTCATGCCGCTCCTGGATGAACCGGTCCGGAACCACGTGGCGCGCTTTTCAGAAATCCTGCGGTCGGACACCGCCTTTCTCGATGGCCATGCCGCTTTCCTGCTGGACACCCTTCTGCGCCCCTGCGCTTTTGCGCCCGGGATTACCGTGCTGGATACGGTGTCCTTTCGCGCATTTCCGGAGGCCGTGCGCCGTCACGCCGTAAAAGTACTCGTCCATCGGTGCGGCATTCCCCTCTCCTTTGATCGTTGCCTGCAGGCGGAGGCGTTCCTCCTCGCCGCCGCCGTGGGCAGTCGGTTCCATCTCGGACAGGGGGCGGCGCTGTATATGGGGCGCGACGGCGCGCATCTGCTTACCCCGAAGAGCGGTCCGTTGCGTCAGCCTGTCCGGGAAGGTGTGCTTGTCGTCCCGGGAACCACCCGGGCGGGCGCGTATACCTTTGAAACGAGATTGCTCCGGGCTGATGAAGTCGGCCCGGGTTCTCCGGCATCGTGGACCACGCAGTGCCGCCAATACTTCGACTGGGACTGTCTGCAAAAACCGTTGTGCCTGCGTGCGCCGAAACCGGGGGATGTGTTCAGGCCTTTCGGCATGCCCGGCACACGCAAGGTGCGGGAGGTCATGGCGGAATGCGCTATCCCCGCATATCTTCGTGATATGGTCCCCTTGATAACCGCACAGGAATCGATCCTTTGGGTTACCGGGTGCAGGCGCGGCACAGACGCGCCTGTCCTCACTTCTACAGCAACGATACTCGAAATTCAATGCCAGGTACCGGCTCTAAATCAAAGGTAATCCACCGGCTCTGCCGTTCCGGAGTTTTCTTTTGCTTATCAAGAGAACATCTCCCGTTTGCTTTATTCGTAAATACCTTCCGAGAAACGTCATGCCAGTCTTTTTCGCGCATAAACAGTAATTTCAGACTTCCTGAACTCGACAGGGTTTTGACGTGGTTTTTCGGAAAACAGTATGGCACAAAAGTGTGACGCAAAAGACCGTAAAGAAGGGACAGACTACCCAATAGCAAGCATGAAAAACAGGATTATACGCTGTACTCAGGGGCTATTTGGCAGTCAGTCCCTTCTTTACTTAGTCTCTGTGTTTTCACAAAAAGTGCCATTGTATATTCCGACGAGTTCAGGAAGTCTGAATTTCTTTAATACAAATCTATGGGCGCGAAAAAACTGGAATGACGCGGGTCGGGTCGTTATAAAAACAGACTGCAATACGTTGAGAAGATTGTCTTGTATTGGCTTTCATCGGGCCCCTTTTAGGGGCCTTCCTCGTACCACCGGCTATGCCGGTGGCTGTTGATTCCGCGCGTAAAAAATGGCGAGGCCCAGATACCCCCCGCTTCTTTCCGTACGCCTCGGTGAGAAGTCTAAGAAATTGATTAGACCGGGGTGCAACGCATAGGCGAAGATTAGTCGTTCTGGTATACACTTTAACTTAAAAAATTCTTCTTATGGAAATGAGTATGGTATATTTTCAGGAAATACTGCACGGAGAGGGCGCATGAAAGTAACTAAATCTCACCGATTTAGAATCTCATCTTCTTGAAATAAAATGAGTTGGGATGATAAAATTGTAACGGTTCTTTTCATCGCTGTAAATTTCCGTTGACATTTACTGGAAGGTCTGGTAAAATGGGATAAGTGAATAGAGGCGTGGTTTCGCCGTTGAAAGGAGACAAGGAGGTGAGCCGGAGTTCAGGCGATACTGCGAACGCGAATGTGTGTGTTAGTTTGAAATCTTTCAACAAATTTAACGAAGGAGTTTTAGCATGAAACGTAAAGGTTTTACCCTCATCGAGCTGCTGGTCGTGATTGCCATTATCGGTATCCTGGCCGCGATTCTGCTTCCTGCTTTGGCGCGTGCCCGTGAAGCGGCCCGCCGCAAATCCTGTCAGAACAACCTCAAACAGTGGGGCACCATCTTCAAGTTATATGCGGACGAACAGAAAGACTACTGGCCGCCCTTACAGAGCACAAATATTAACAGCCCGGGTTGGCCGTCTCTTCCCTTCGGTATCGGCGGCAGCTCCGCGATCGAAATGGCGGCGGCCCCGATGGTCAGCTGCTGGTATCCCAACTACAACAGCGATCCTTCCATTTTGATTTGCCCGTCCGATGCGCAAGAAGATGTATCAAATCTGCAGAACGCTGATGGTGACTGGGACTTCTGGAAATCCGGCAAAAACTATCGCGCCGGATACAGCTATATATATATTGGCTGGATGTTTGACCTGTTGCAGAAGCCCTATATGCCGCCGCTTGCCTACAGCACCTTTACCAACGTTTCCGCAGGCGTGTCTGCCCTGAATTTGCAGGCGGGTGATGGTCTGGTGCCGGCGCAATTTGGTTATGCTGTGGATGAACTCCTCCGGAAACTGGTTGCTAGCACGGGTGCCAATCCCCTTGGCGTGAAAATATTTGAACTTGCCAATGAAGACCTTGATGTACTACCGGGTTATGGTAACGGTCAGGGTGATGTCGTCTATCGTCTGAAGGAAGGCAATGAGCGCTTCATGATCACGGACGTCAACAATCCCCAGACGTCGGCCATGGCGCAGAGCACCCTCTTCGCGATGATGGACCAGTTCGGGAACTACGGTTCCGTGGCATTCTTCAACCACGTTCCTGGTGGCTGCAATGTGCTGTTTATGGATGGCCATGTGGACTGGATTCCCTATGTGGCTCCGGCTCCCGGCACAGTTGACACAGCCAGCATGGACTTGGGCGCGACCCAGCCTGTGCTTCCCAGCTTGGCCAACATTATCGGCATGTTCTTCATGGCGAATGACTGATCCTAGATATACCGTTTAACGGCTGAATCGGCCCCCGCAAGCGTGCTTGCGGGGGCTTTTTCTGCTTTGGGTCGGTCTTCAGGTCTGGCGACCAGGCTGCCGGGCATGTCAGACGGCACCAGAAAAAGGGTGCATGACCCGGGAGCCTACGACCATTTCGTTGACCAATTATCACTTTCCCGGGAGCGCCGCTCCCCATGGCGGCAGGAACAAGGGGATGGACTTGGAGTCAGGGAATGACTCCTTGGCAGGTATTGGAAACGATGATTCAGGGATTATTTT
>Ga0209606_1006009_pt1 | contig 10194 bp, 9 predicted proteins | sample AD_UKC057_MetaG_FD_184412 | JGI IMG/M metagenome (GOLD analysis project Ga0209606, IMG submission 184412) | Active sludge microbial communities of municipal wastewater-treating anaerobic digesters from USA - AD_UKC057_MetaG (SPAdes) (version 2) | ecosystem: Engineered > Bioreactor > Anaerobic >...
GATCACCTCCTGAGAACGTTTCCCCTTGCCGATCATACCCTTCAGGCCCCGCTCCATCAGGAGGGGCGCGAAGGGGTCCATCCGGTAGCTCGTCGTCGGACCGATGGCGCCGATGACGCGTCCGGGAGGCGCTGGGGTCGGACCGGCATAGAAGATCACCGCGCCGTTTAGATCGAAAGGCATCTCTTCCCCTCGGCGGAGGGCCTCCCGGAGGCGGCCGTGGGCGGCGTCCCGGACGGTGAAGACCACCCCGCTCAGGAGGACCATGTCGCCGGCTCTAAGGGCGGCGCAGTCCGCATCGGTGAGGGGCGTCTTGAGGGAGTGCGCTTCCGTCATGGCTCAGATCTCCGCCTCGCGGTGCCGGGCCGCGTGGCACTGGACGTTCACCGCCACGGGGAGGCAGGCGATGTGGCAAGGCTTCATTTCTACATGCACCGCCAGGGCCGAGGCATTGCCGCCGAAACCCTGGGGGCCTCCGCCCCGCCGGTTGATCTCCGCCAGGATCTCCGCCTCGAGAAGGGCCAGGCGTCCGTCGCGGCGGTTTTTCTCCCCCAGGGGCCGGAGGAGGGACTTTTTGGCTAGGAGCACCGCCTCTTCCATGGCGCCGCCGATCCCGACCCCGACGATGACCGGCGGGCAGGGATTGGGTCCCGCCCGCAGGACCGTCTCGACCACGTGGTCCCTGATCCCGTCCCGTCCGGCCGCCGGCAGAAGCATGGTCACGGTGCTCATATTCTCGCTGCCACCCCCCTTGGGCATGGCCGTCAGGCGGATCGCATCGCCGGGAACCACATCCAGGTGGATAACCGCCGGGGTATTGTCACCGGTATTGGCCCTGCTTAAGGGGTCGCATACCGATTTGCGGAAATAACCCTCCCGGTATGCCTGCCGCACCCCCTCCTCAACGGCCTCCCGCAGCGCCCCCCCGACCACTCGGACGTCCTGTCCCAATTCCACGAAAACCACGGCCAATCCGGTATCCTGGCAAATCGGCAGGCGTTCATTCCGGGCGACGGCGGCGTTTTCCAGTATCCTCTCCAGAACCTGGCGGCCCAGCTCCGTTTCCTCGCCGTCCCGGGCCCGACGCAGGGCATCTTCCACATCACCGCCGAGGCAGGTGTTGGCACGCAGAAACATCTCCCTGACCTTGGCGGTGATCCGGGGGGCCTCGATATTCCGAACGGGGTTCATCGACGGCGGTCCCTCACATCCCCCGGCGGAATTCCAGGGCTTTGCCCAGGGTCATCCGATCAGTGTACTTCAGATCTCCCCCCATAGGAACCCCCATGGCGATCCGGGAGATCGCCACCGGCCGGCCGGCGAGGAGTTTGTTGATGAGCAGCGCCGTTGCCTCGCCCTGGACGTCGGGATTCGTGGCGATGATCACCTCCCGGACGGAGTGGGCGTCAATCCTGGCCAGCAGTTCCCGGAGGTGAAGGTCGTCGGGGCCGATCCCGTCCAGAGGCGCCAGGACCCCGTGCAGGACGTGGTAGGTCCCGTGGTACTCCCCGGTGGTCTCGATGGCGATCAGGGCGTCGGGATCCTGGACGACGCATACCGTACCCCTTTCCCGGGCCGGGTCGGCGCAGACGGTGCACAGCTCTTCCTCCGTGAGGTTGAAGCACAACCGGCACAGGCGGATCCGCTCCTTGACCTCCATGATGCTCGCGGCCAGGCGCCGGGCATCTTCCAGGGATTCATGAAGGATGAAATTGGCGAGTCGGGCCGCGGTCTTCTCACCGATGCCGGGGAAGCGGGCCAGTTCCGTGATGAGGCGCTCAATGGGCGGGGCGTATCGGGACATGGGACGCCGCCGCTACGACAAGCCGGGGATCTTCAGTCCCCCGGTGATCTTGGCCATCTCCGCCGCGTTCATCTCCTGTGCCTTGCGGACCCCCTCATTGACCGCCGCCATTACGAGATCCTGAAGCATTTCAACATCATCAGGATTAACAACGTCCTTTTCGATCTTCAGGGACATCACCTCGAACTTGCCGTTGACGACCACGGAGACCATGCCGCCCCCGGAGGAAACCTCGACGGTCTTCATCCCCAGCTCCTCTTGCAGGCGGGCCATCCGTTCCTGCATCTTCTTTGCCTGTTTCATGATGTTTCCAAAATTGGCCACCCTAATCTACCTCCTCTTTAGCGGCTATGTTTCGCCTGAATACGCGTTCCTACTATGCTTGGCTTCATTCACCAAATAATTATCCACCCCTCCGTCGTAATGGGAGCGGCATGCATCATTAGGAATATATAGCTGAATTCATTCGTTAATAATTTTCCTCCCCCTCCCCGGCCGGAGACGGCCGCGGATGCACCTCCCGGATTTCCGCTTGTTCAAAAACGTCCATCACCTTTTGCAGCAGGGGGTTTCTCAGGGCCTCCTGCCTGATTTCACTGTTCATGGGAAAATTGCCGGGACCATTGGCAGGCTTGCCATTGACCCCTGCCGCCTCCCCCCGGAGGGCCTCGATAACCACCTCCAGGTCGGGCCGTTGAAAGAATTTCCGGGCCAGCTCGGCGATGGTCCGCTTCTGATGCTTCTCGATATCCTCAAAAAAGACGTTGTGGCGGGGAAATCCGATCCGCAGGACATCCCCTTCCCGGGCCAGCAGTTGCCCCGGGGCGAGTTTGGAGCACAACGACGGATGGGAGCGACGGATGAAATCCTTAAAGCCCTCCCAGCCGCCCCCTTCTTCCAACGGGTGGGGCGGCGCCGGCGCAGTCTTCCCGTACGGAGACACCGGGGGTTCTTTCACCGCCTTCGCCTCCGGATCTTCCGACCCTGCCTCCGTTTCCCCCGCCGGCGCCGGCATCCCGGATCGCAGGCGGCTCTCCAGGGTCGTCATGCGGGCGAGTATCTCGTCGATGGGAATCAGGGGGGTGAGACGGGCCATGCGCGTGAGAGCCATCTCCATCACCAGACGCGGATTCTGGGTACGGCGCATCGTCTCCTCCTCGGCCATGAGGATCTCCAGGAGGCGCTGGAGGGTCTCCCGGGAAACCAGCGCCGTCTGCTCCTGGAGCCTGGACCAGTCTTCCCGGCTCATGTCCGTCATCCCCTCGGCCTCCGGGACGACCTTGGCCAAAACGAGATTGCGGAAGTGTTCGAGGAGGAGTTGGTAGAACACCGGCATGTCCATACCGGCGTAATAGGCCTCGTCGATCAATTTCAGGCATTGCGCCCCGTCCCGGGCCAAAACCGCCGCCGCCACGGCCACGACAAACCGCCGGTCCGTGAGTCCCAATAGTTCTTCGATATGCTCGTCGGCAACGGTTTCCCCAGCGTAGGAGACCACCTGGTCGAAAACGCTCTGGGCATCCCGCATGCTGCCGTCGCCGGCGGCGGCAATCCACGCCACGCCCCGGTCGCTGATCTCGATCCCCTCCCCGGTGGCGATCTTCCGGAGGTTGACCGCGATCTCCTTTCGGGAGATGCGCCGGAAGTCGAAGCACTGGCAGCGGGAGAGAATGGTGGCGGGGATCTTGTGGGTCTCCGTTGTGGCAAAGATGAAGACGATGTGGGGGGGCGGCTCCTCCAGGGTCTTGAGGAGGGCGTTGAAGGCCTCCCGGGTCAGCATGTGGACCTCATCGATGATATAGACCTTGAAACGGGCGGAGGCGGGCAAAAACTTTATGTTTTCCCTAAGTTCTCGGACCTCGTCGATGCCGCGGTTGGAGGCGCCGTCGATCTCGTGGACATCCAGGGCGATGCCATCGGTGATCTCCCGGCAGTGGATGCAAACCTGGCAGGGCGTCGGTGTGGGTCCCCGCTCGCAGTTCAGGGCCTTGGCGAGAATCCGGGCAATGGAGGTCTTGCCCACCCCCCGGGGGCCGCTGAAGATAAAGGCGTGGGCGATGCGATCAAGTTTGACGGCGTTTTGGAGAGTGCGGACCACATGGTCCTGGCCGGCGACCTCCTCGAATCCCTGGGGACGCCATTTCCGGGCCATGACCTGATATTCCTTAGCCGGGCTGTCCATATCCTTGTTCGACAGTTAATAAAGATAGCCGGGTTTCCCCGCAGCACACGTCGGTTATTGCTACCGCTGCTTCCTTCCGGACCTGACGGGGTTTACAATCCGCCGTTGCACGGGACCCGGCTATTGATCCTTTCCAAAGTTGCGGCATTATAGAAAGGGGCTTCTCCATCTGTCAAGGTTTACTTTTGGAATTGATGCCCCCTGTTAAAATGGATCTGGCTAAAGCCAACACCCTGATGATCCTCCGCGGTCTGGCGAATGAACATGAAAGCGTGGTGGAAGTCACGCGCCGATTTGTCATGACCCTCTCCAAACTTCCCATGGTCCAGCGGCGGTATGCGTCGGCCTGCAGCGCCCTCTTCCGGGAACTGATCAAGGAAAACTACCACTATGCCAACATCTATGCGGCGGACCTAGAGGGAATGGTTTTTTACCAACGCCCTGCTCACTCGCGGCTCCATCATAAAGCAACGCGCATATTTCCAGCACACAATGAGGGAAAAAGACTTTTCCATCGGGGAATACATAGTCGGGCCTGCTTCCCGGCGGGCGGTGCTGCCCTTTGCCTATCCGATCATCGCCGCCGACGGCCGACTCCAGGGCATCGTGGCCGTGAGCCTCGACCTGGAGAAATACGGCCGGAGTTTTTTAGCTACCACAAGTTTCCCCAAAGGCTCCACGATCAACATCCTGGACCGCAACCATATCCGCCTCTCCCGGCATTCGGAACAGGAAAGGCACGCCGGAAAGGTCGATTTGCCCGATATGGTGTGCCATATGTCCTTAGGACCCCCGGAGGGTGTGTTCATCGCCACGGGGGTCGACGGGGTCCGGCGTCTTTTTGCCTATCGACGGTTTTCATTGCAGGACGGTGCGTCCCCCTATCTTTTCATGCCGGTCGGCGTTCCCGAAAAACTAACGCTTGCCGCCAGCAGGGAGAATCTTGTCCGCAACATCGCCCTGCTCACCGGTTGCGTGCTTGCCGTCATGCTGGCGGCACTGCTCGTGGCAAACAAGCTGATCGTAAGAAGACTCAACCGCCTCGTGGAACGGTCCCGGCAATTGGGTCGCGGCGATTTCACCGTCTGCGCCGGCATCGACTACCGGGAAGAGGAACTGGGCAAGGGCGACCGGATCTACGCCCTGTCCTTTTACGGTGAAAAGCGCCCCCTGCTGATTGATTACATCTTCGATCCCCAACTGTCTAGGCAAGACAATTATAATAATTTTCACCGGGACGGCGACGTAATCAGCGCCGAGGGGTATGTGCCTTTCCCCGGGAAGGAAGGACGATTTCTCTGGGCCAAGGCCGGACCGATTTACGACGGGGTGGGAAAGGTCATCGGCGCCATCGAGATCTTGCGGAACATCACCGACGAGCGTCGTCTGGAAGAGGAACTGCGAGAAAGCGAAGCGCGCTTCCGGATGGTGATTCAGCATTCCGGCGCCGTCATTGCCGCAGTGGACCTGAAGGGAAAATTTATTCTCGTCAATCCCGCCATGGTCGAGATGCTCGGTTATTCGGAAGAGGAACTTCTCCGGATGGATTTTCAGCAGGTCTCCCATCCTGATGACATCGCCGAGGAGATCGAAAAGGCGGTGCGCCTCCTCAAGGGTGAAATTGAAGGCTACCGGCAGGAGAAAAGATACATCCACAAGGACGGGCGGATCCTCTGGGCCATGTTCACCGCCACCCTGGTGCGGGACCGGCAGGGAAAACCGCACTACTTCATCGGTCAGGCCCAGGACATTACGGACCGGATCCGGGCGGTGGAGACGATCCGCCAGATGGCCTATCATGACCCCCTTACGGGGCTCCCGAACCGCAAGCTCCTGGCGGACCGCATGCAGATGGCCCAGGCCCGGGCAAAGCGCCACGGTCATCTGGATGCGGTGGCCTACCTGGATCTGGACGGGTTCAAGGAAGTGAACGACGTCCATGGCCACGACATCGGGGATCTCCTCCTGCGGGAGGCGGCCGGGCGCATCCCCGGGGTGCTCCGCCAGGGAGACACCATGGCGCGGGTCGGCGGCGATGAATTCGTTCTTGTCCTACCGGAAATCAAAGACAAAAGTGACGTAACCGCAATCGCCGGCAAGGTCATGAACTGCCTGCGGCGGCCGTTCCTCATCGGCACCCACGAGATCATCATCACCACCAGTCTCGGGATCACGTTTTATCCCGATGACGGCGAAGAACAGGAAATTTTGCTGAGAAACGCCGACGATGCCATGAACCAGGCCAAGCAGGCGGGGAAAAACACCTTTCGTTACTACCAATGATTCCAGAGGAAATAATTCCACCATTCCGGTAGGTTATCCAGCCACCCGAAGGCCGGGGGGAAATGGCTACAGCAATACGGTAATATCTATTAAAGGAAGAGGATCCAGAAGAGGACCAGGACGATGCGGTAAACCCCGAAAACGATAAAGGTATGGGTCTGGATGTAGCGCAGGAGGAACTTGATGCTCAGCAGGGCCACGACGAAAGAGGTGACGAAGCCGACGGCGAGAAACTGGAATTGATCCGGTGAGAAGCCGGCGCCGCTCTTCAGGAGGTCATAGGCGGTAGCCGCCAACATGGTGGGCACCGCGAGGAGGAAGGAAAATTCCACAATGACCTTTCTTTTCAGGCCCATAAGCAGGCCGCCGACAATGGTCGCCGCCGAACGTGATACGCCGGGAATCATGGCCAGGGATTGGAAACAACCGATGATCAGAGCCTGGCGCAAGGAGATATTCTCCACCGTCCCTATGGCGTCCTCCCGCTCCCGGTGCCAGAGTTCGAAGACAATGAGCAGGACGCCGCCGATCAGGAGGGACCACAGCACCACATGGGCGGAACCCAGGAGAAATTGCTTGATGAGCTTGTACAGGGTTAGTCCCATAATCCCAGTGGGGAGAAAGGCGACGATTACCGTCCGGATGGTCCGCGAATCCACCAGGAGATAGCGCCAGTAAAGAACCACCACCGACGTGATGGCCCCAACCTGGATGGCGATCTCGAAACTCTTGAGAAAATCGGTGTGCTTAAGGCTCAGCAGATGGGAAGTCAGGATCAAATGCCCGGTGGAGGAAATGGGCAGGAACTCAGAAATCCCCTCTACGATCCCCAATATGGCCGCCGTCATCAAATCCATGGCGCCTTCTTCCCTTTTTTCAAACTTCTGTCAATATAATTATTATCCGGAAAGTATTCCTTGAAGTTGGTGGGAAAACTATATATACAGCAGCAAAAAATAAAATGTTTCCCCAAAGGAGAAAAAATCGCATGGCCAAAATGCTCAAGGATACCCTTAAAACCATTGAGTTTTACAAGAACCAGAATCCCCATTACGAGGAGCTCCTCGCCATCCTGGAAGAGATCCTCATCCTCAGGGAGAAATACCGACGCAAGCTTAAGACGGATGTCTTTCCCGTGGACGAACGGCTCATCCCTTCCAAGATCGAAGGGGGACTGCCCCTGATCGACCTATCCCAGGGAGACTACGATCTAACTCTACCCCGGGAATATTTTCTTGATCTCCTCCACATCGCCGAAAAGCGGGCCCCGGGGGAAACCGAGGAACTGGCGAGAAAAATTAATGACGGTGAGGAGGATTTTCGGGAACTTGTCTTGGGCGCCTTCTACGGCGAACCTGGAGAAATGGAGGATGACGAACAGGACAATGAAGAAGAAACTTTTGATTTGATTGATCTTTTCCTGGAAGAATGCCTCCGTCCCGCTTTCGAACTGGTAGCGGCCAAATATGGGGAGGCGGTACTCAAGTCCAAATGGTCGGAGGGATATTGCCCCATCTGCGGCAAGGAACCCAAGATAGGCGAGATCAAAGAGGAAGAGGGAAGGCGCTACCTCTTCTGCAACCAGTGCGGCATCAAATGGCCATTCCTGAGAATCAAATGCCCTTTCTGCGGCAATGAGGAACAGCAGACCCTGGCCTATTTCACCGTGGAAGACGATGAGCGGTACCGTGTCGATGTCTGCAATGAATGCAAGCGGTATATCAAGATCGTCGATTTCCGGGAAACCAAGGAAGAGGCCAACCTCGATATCGAGGACATCACCACCCTCCATCTGGACATGCTGGCCACGGAGGAAGGCTACGACTGAAGCCCTAAAGCCGGTGCCGCCGTTTACCCGACCGGGGCGTCCCCCACGGCCACGGGTGCCCGTAGGTCTCCCGGCCCAACGAGTTTGGACGACCAACCTGGCGGCGGCGATTGGTGTATATTATGATCAATGCTGTTTATGACCTTGATCAAAATGCGTCGCCGGGCGTGAATATCAAAAGGCGGGATCGGGATATCGGCGTGGTAGTGCGGCGCCTCCAGGAAACGATACTGGCAGAGGGCGTTCCCATCGTTTCCCGCATGGCCGCGGAAGGGTACTCCCCCTTCGCCATCCTCGCCTCAACGCTTCTGAGCCTCCGGACCAAGGACGAGGTTACCGCCGCCGCCACCGACCGGCTGCTGAAGCTGGCGGACACCCCCGGAAAAATGATGCATCTGCCGGAAGCGGCAATCAGAAAGGCCATTTACCCGGTGGGCTTTTATCGCAACAAGGCGCGCCGCCTCCGGGAAATCAGCGCCACCCTTGTCGAGAACTACGGGGGCACCGTCCCGGACAGCCTGGAGGAGCTTTTGAAGCTCAAGGGAGTGGGCCGGAAGACGGCAAACCTGGTTCTGTCCCTGGGCTTCGACAAGGACGGGATCTGCGTGGACACCCATGTGCACCGCATCTCCAACCGGCTGGGATATGTGGCGACCAGGACCCCGGAAAAGACCGAGGCCGCCCTCCGGGAGAAATTGCCCAGGAAATACTGGAAGATATACAACACCATCCTCGTGGCCTTCGGACAGAAACTCTGCCGGCCTATCTCCCCCCTGTGCAGCGCCTGCCCGGTCCGCGACTGCTGCGACCGGATCGGCGTGACCAGAAGCCGCTAACAATCCCCGCCGCGTTACCATTCAAAATTATTAGCATAATAATTCCAGTTGACTAAACGTCTCTCTACGGTTATAAGGGCACCGTCCTAATCACGGCCTGAAAACAACGCCATTGCCTATGGCTGAGCATAAGGGAGGTTTATAAATGGGCATTAAAGTCGCAATCAATGGTTTCGGAAGAGTGGGTCGTTATCTGGTCCGGGCCTGTCACGGCCATGAAGATATTGAAATCGTCGCCGTCAATTCCCGGGCAAAACCGGCGGTACTGGCCCATCTGTTGAAATACGACTCCGTGCACGGAATCTTCGCCGCCGACATCGCCGCCACGGAAAACGAACTCCTGATCAACGGCAAGAAGATCGCCATCACCCAGGTGACCTCCACGCTGGCGGACCTTCCCTGGGCCGCCCTGGGGGTGGATATCGTGCTGGAATCCACGGGGAAGTTCCGCAAGAAGGACGAGGTGGCGGGACACCTTCAGGCCGGGGCGAAAAAGATCATCATCGCCGCCCCGGGCAAGGGTATTGACGGCACCTTCGTCATGGGCGTCAACGAGCATACCTACGACGCCAAAAAGCACCACATCATCTCCAATGCCTCATGCACGACCAACTGTCTGGCCCCAGTCGTCAAGGTTCTCCATGATGAATTCACGGTGGTAAGAGGCCTGATGACCACTGTTCACGCCTATACCATGGATCAGCGCATCCTCGACGGCTCCCACAAGGACCTCCGCCGGGGAAGAGCGGCGGCTCTTTCCATCGTCCCGACCTCGACGGGGGCCGCCCGGGCCGTCACCGAGGTCATCCCGGATCTGAAGGGCAAGATGGACGGGGTGGCCCTCCGGGTGCCCACCCCCAACGTATCCATCGTCGATCTGGCGGCGGAATTGAAACGGAATGTGACCATCGCCGAGATCAACGGCGCGCTGAAGGCGGCGGCGGAAGGAAAGCTGAAAGGCATCCTGGCATACTGCGATGAGGAACTCGTCTCCGTGGACTTCACCAGCAGCCCCTACTCCTCCATCGTGGACGGCCCTCTGACCAACTTGGTGGACGGAAATTTCGTCAAGGTCTTCTCCTGGTATGACAACGAAAGCGGCTACGCCTGCCGGATGCGAGACCTGGCCCTCTATATAGGCAAACAACTGTAGGTGAACATGTCCAGATCATCGTTGATTGCCGGCAACTGGAAGATGTTCAAAACCCCCGGAGAGGCGGCGGAATTCGCCCGCCTCCTGGTGGCGGAGCTGCAAGTGCCG
>Ga0209606_1006012_pt1 | contig 10187 bp, 5 predicted proteins | sample AD_UKC057_MetaG_FD_184412 | JGI IMG/M metagenome (GOLD analysis project Ga0209606, IMG submission 184412) | Active sludge microbial communities of municipal wastewater-treating anaerobic digesters from USA - AD_UKC057_MetaG (SPAdes) (version 2) | ecosystem: Engineered > Bioreactor > Anaerobic >...
AAGGTTTCACTCTTCCCGCCCCCGAGGCGGTGGCCTTGGAGCCCGAGATTGTTCCGTCGCTGGGCGACCCCAAGGTGGCTCCCAGCGTCAATGTCATGCCCGGCAAATTCGTGGGCCGCGGCGAACCGTACACCTGGGTCGGGCGCATCCTGACCATCTGGGGCAACGTCAAGAACGGCGCGCCCCCCCTGACCTTCGAGTGGCAGTTTGGCGACGGCAGCGCCCCGGTCACAGGATCGGTGAGCAACGCCAAATATATCGCCACGACCCACACCTATGCGTCCTCCGGCATTAAGCGCGCCGTCCTGACCGTCACCGATGCCGACGGATTCTCCGACCGGGATACCGTCATCATCGACGTCATCGGCACGCCGACGCTCAAGGACAGCATCAACGCCTCGGTGGAGGACGGACTGCGGTACCTCTACAATTCGCAGAACACCGGGGGTCTCTGGATCGGGTACTCGAGTTACTATGTCAGCGCGACCGCGCAGGCGGTTCTCTGTTTTGAAAATCAGGGCTACCTTCCGAGCGACGATCCGAACGAGAACATCTACGTCGAGTGCATCCAGCAGGGGCTCGATTACCTCACCGCCAACCTGCGACCGGTCGCGATCGGCCTGCAGACGTACTGCGATCCGGAAGCCGTTGCTCCCGGCAACACCGACGCCAACGGTCTCGGCATCTACCCCGTCTCGGGATCCCCGTATGAGGCCGGGCCGATCATGATGGCGCTAGCCGGTTCGGGCGACGCGATGAAGACGCATCCCGCCGGCACCGGCGTCGCCAACGTCATCGGCCGCTCCTACTACGAGATCCTCGTCGACATGGTCGACTGGTGCGCCTGGGCCCAGAACGAGTCCGGCCGCGGCGGCTGGCGCTATTCGGCCAACTACAGCTCCTCGGACAACTCCGTCTCCCAGTGGCCGACGATCGGCCTGGAGGCGGCCGAGAAGCAGTGGGGCATTTCGCCGCCGCCCTGCGTGAAATCGGAACTGCGGCTCTGGATCAACGCCAGCCAGCTCGCCAACGGACGCTTCACCTACTACCCGAGCACGTACGCCACCAGCTACGTGCCGATGACCGGAGCCGGCCTGTGTGAAATGTCCTTTGTCGGCATTCCCACCGACAGCGGCCGGGTCAAGCGGGCCATGCAGCAGCTCTTCCTCGGCTGGTCCGACTACTACGGCAAGGGGTTCCCGTACGCCATGTACGGCATCAAGAAGGGCTGCGACATCGCCCGCCCCGAACCGATCGAGGATCTCGACACCACCGCCGGCTACTTCGACTGGTATTCCGACTACGCCCGCTACCTGCTGGCTCCCGGCCGCCAGAATGCGACCACCGGCCAATTCCTCATCCATCACGGCTACCTGGGCGACGCCCGCATCCATGACCACACTTGGTGCATCCTTGTGCTCGAGCCGGTCACCTGCGTCCCCGACGCCATCATCAACTCCGCCGATACGGTCGGCGTCTCCCAGCCGTTTGTGCTCGACGGATCCGCCTCCAACCACCCCTGCGGAGAGATCCTCCAGTGGCGGTGGGATTTCGATGTCAGCGACGGCATCGATTTCGATAATCCCGACGCCATCGGCCAGGTCGTCACCCATCCGGGAGTCCCTCTCCCGCCGGGGGATCCGCTGGGCGACGTGACCGTGGCTCTCCGCGTCTACGACGACAACGACCCGGTGCAGACCGGCGACGACCAGAAGACGATCGTCATTTCGCGCGGGTGCAAGGCGCCGGTCGCGGTGCTCGGCGGACCCTACGCCGGCCACCCCGGCGACGTCATCACCTTCGACGCCTGCGCGTCGTACGATCCCGATGCCGAGGATCCGGATTCCGAGTGCCCCGACTCGATCGTCTCGTTCGCATGGGACTTCAACGGCGACGGCATCTACAACGACTACGCCGACTCCGCTTCCTGCACCCCCGCCCACTCGTGGCCGGCGCCGACCGAGGATTACATCTGCGTCGAGGTGAGAGATTCTTACGGCAAGGCCGACTCCCTGTGTGTGCCCGTCAAAATCTCGCCCATCGATCTGGATCTGCAACCCGAGAACATCTCCTTCAACCCGGCGACGGGAACGGAGGGGGATCTCATCACCATCCGAGCGGACATCTTCTTCAACTCCGAGTTCGACACGACCATCCATAATGTGCTGATCCGTTTCTACGATGGGGACCCGAACGTTCTCGTCCAGCAGATCGGCCCCGATCAAATCCTGGCGAGCATCGATTCCGGTCAGACCGTCGTGCTCGAGGTCAACTGGACGGTTCCCGACCTGCTCCCCCACGACATCTACATCGTCGTCGACCCGTTGGGCACCATCCCGGAATGGGACGAGAGCAACAACCGGGCGTACCGGACCTGGGTCCCGGGCCAGTGCGAGGAGGACCGCCTGGTGGTCATCCCCTGGGTGCAGTACGAGTTCTACGCCCGCCACATCGGGCCGCTGACGCTCGATTCCCTGTGCCTGTGGGCGGACGATTCCTGCACCTGGCTCCAGACGCCGATCACGGTTAATCCGCTCCAGTCTTATGCCTGGATCGGCAATTTCGCAGACCCTTACGGGCCGGACGATGTCGACACGGCGACGCTCATGATCAACGATGCGGTCCCGCTCCACGGGTTCGCCGCCGACCTGGTCGGCTCCCCCGAGTCGTTCCCGTTCCTTGACCAGATTTTCCCCGGCCAGTTGGTGCTGCGCATGCGCTACAGTATTCCCGCCCTCGTGCAGTACTACATCGACTCGCTGGCCGCTCTCCCTGAACCGGAACTCATGTGGGACGAAGCGGTCTATCCGCTGGCTGTGAAGGGGCAGTACCTCGACGGCACCGCGTTCAACCTGTGCACCGACCTGATCATCATCGGCCACCGCTCGGGCGACGTCAACGGCGATGACAGCCGGACGGTCACCGATATCACGTTCCTGATCGGCTACCTGTTCCGGGGCGGCCCGGCGCCGGATCCGGTGTATCTCGGCGACGTCAACCACGACGGTCAGACCACTGTGGCTGATATCACACGCCTTGTCGGGATCATCTTCCGGGGCGAGTAGCCGTCCCGACCGCGGGCGCGGCACGGCCGCGCGCCAATCGGCTCACACTAACCGGCTGGAGCTTCGGCTCCGGCCGGTTTCGTTTGTGGCCGCAGGCGACGGCCGAGGGCTCCGCCGATTATCCCGCCGATCCCCCCGCTGATCCTCCCGCCGATCGCCTCTCTTATGGGCCGGGACCATGCCCCGCTTCCGCACGCCGCACGCCGCCGCGCAAACCACGAGATCCGTAGGGGAGAGGAGAGAGGGGAGGAGAAGATCATGCCGAAGGGGGGACTCTACAGGCAGCGTTTCTGTAATGCTATGCCGTTAAGCGGGTTGCGCCGTAAGCCATTATCCGGGATGGGTTTAGGCGTTTTTATGCTTTTGTATCGAGTTCTGTCGGACGCGGAGGTTTTGACCCTCACGTGGGCACAAAATGGACACAAGCACCTCAGTCGCGCGGCCCGGCCGACGGTCTAAGGATGCCGACATCGCGCACGCATCGTGTCCCACCGCATTCATCGCCGCTGGTTCTTCCTTTCGAGCTTGAAATGAACCTTGTACGTGTAGAAGTCAATGTTCGGAGCGACGGCCAGTGCCCGACGGAGCTTTATGTCGTCTTCGAAGGCGATGATAACCCCGCGTACGTTCTGGTTTGATTCCGCCAGCTCCTCCTTCACGTATCCCATGTACCGCTGCACCTGCCCGACCACCACGTCGCTCGCCCTGCCCTTCTTGAGTTCAATGACGACAATTTCCTTTCCATCCTTGCTGACCGCCAGAATGTCAATCGGTCCGGTGTCGGTCTGGTACTGCTGCCCTGCCAACTCCCCGTCCTCCTCGAATACGTCGTAGTGCTTACCGAGCTCCGTATGATGCCAGTTCTGTACAAGGAAGTCTTCCAGGTGTTTCTCCAACGCGAAAGCGCTCGGATCTTCAACGGTCGCGTCAGTACTGACAATGGTCAGTGGTTGGCCCCCGGCGATGAGCCGCTCGATCTCGGCGGCATGCCGGGAGACGTTGATGACCGGAGGGCCCGACGAAAGCGATTTTCGGAGCGGCTCACTCATCTCGTCACGGGTCAAGGGCCGGTCGAACCAGCGCACCACGCGGCGGTGCGGCAGTTCTTCTCCCTTCTTGTACTCATATCCGCCCGTCACCTCACCGACGAAGTAATTCCCCTTGCCGTCGGGGCAGAGTACGACATCCCCTACCTGAACGCCCTTGGCCACGGTCCACAGCATGCCGCAAGCCAGGCCGGCCGATACCTTGGGCTTGCCAGGGTTTTGCTTCATCCAGACAGGGATGAACTCTCTGTTGAAATCCCGCCAGTTGTCGGGCAAATGATGTGTCAGGTCTCGGTCGGTGATGAATCCGGCCGCGATGCAGTTGCTCCTGTACGCCTCTTCAGCAAAACAGTTCTTACTGCCAAGCAGAATGCGGAAATAGCTTTTCATGATGCGGATTTGAGCCTCATTCCATTTATGTGCTCTTGCGCGATACCCAGAACTCTCGCTGTTGTGCTACCGCTCGATTATGACCACGCCACAAATTAACGAGCACTGTACAATGAGGCAACCGCTTTCTCAGACTCCGCGCTCTGACGCTGGCCGCTCCTTAGCTCGATTCGGCCCCGCCACGGGGAGGAGAAACGTGGGTGGTAGTCGCACACTACGGATTCCTTATGCTCTCGCGTAGAATGAAACGCACGAACCGCCCTTCGCAGCTGATCGACGACACGGGTCCCATCCATCTCGGCTGCCAGCCGCCCGTCGCGTTTGACAAAGACAAGGCCCGTGACCGAAGCCACGAGCCTACATATCCGCATCTCACCGCCAACTCACGGGCACGCTACCGGAGCCGGGCCACCGCGGAACACGTAGGCGATGAGGAAAGTGATATCCGCAACAGCCAACTTTCCATCCGCCGTCACATCCGCCTCGGCAAGGCAGTCCGGTGCAGGCCCGCCGCGAAAGACATGGTTGATGAGGAACGTGATATCCACGACCGTGACCTTGTCCTCTTCATCGAAATCAACATTCCCTCTGATACCGTTGCAGCACTTGGTCCACTCAGCGATTTAGGCGGAGACCAGGCTGCCTGCGACGGTGAAGCGGCCGCCTGCGATCAGGGTGCGGTCGAACACGGTCAGGGCATTGACCCAGTCATTCATTCCCGAGCCAAGCGGCGACCAGGTGGAACCGTCCGAAGCGGCAATGTAATTGGCACTGGTCCCGCCTGCCGCGGTGAAATAGCCGCCTGCGATCAAAGCGCCGTTGAACACGGTCAGGGCGTTGACGGCATCATTCATTCCCGGCCCGAGCGCAGGGAATCCGTCCCCCGCGGCCAGCACCCACGCTTTCGGTCCCCGTCGCGGTCGGACACGACTGCCACGCCCGTGCTGCTGGTCGGCAGTACTCGAGGTCACATCTTGGCCGCCTACACAAAGAAGGCCAGATCCTCGCTGCCCTGTGCGACTACCTATTGGTCAACCTTCATGAGCTGCTCGACCTTGTGCTGGAGTTCGTCAAGGCGCTGACGAATTGCGGAGTTGTCCGCGTTCAACGACGAGTTCTCCTTTGCCAACTGCTTGACCGCTTCCACCAAGACGGCGGTGAGCCGACCATAGTCGACGGCGCGGTAATTCTGGTCGCCCCAGGTCGTAACCAACTCCGGAAGTACTTTCTCAACCTCCTGTGCGATGACGCCGATTTCCCGATGACCGGAGGACCGTCCGAGGGAGTCGTATCGCTCATTCCAATCGAAAGAAACGCCGTTTATCTGCTCGATCTTCTCAAGGGCGTCGACAATTGGCGCCACATTCGCCTTGAGACGGTCGTCCGACGAAGTGGGGAAGCTGGTCGCGTGGCATGAGCCCGCAACATCGAGCTTGTAGCCGGGTGTGGAGGTACCGACACCGACGTTGAGATTGGGTAAGAGAGCGATATCACCGACGTCGGTGGCCAGATAGCCGTCGGTGCCATTGTGGTACATCTCTATCCGACTGCCCCAGCCCGACGGATTTCTCCCGTAGACCGCAAGGTGCGCGTCATACGATCTGTTACCCGTGAATCCGGAGTAGAAGCCGAAGTACTGATCCTCAGTGTCGTCTCCTTCCAACGTCCCAAGCTGATTATTGCTGAAAAAGATGCCGCAGCGGCCGGGATCATTGTGACTGTCGGTGTGAAGTGTCAATCCTCCGATGTGTTCTGAGAAGCGGGTGATCTTGACGTTACCAGTGAAGAATCCGGCCGAATCACCGAAGCCGCAGACCGCCTTGCCGTAATAAGCCAGTGCGCCGGAGCAGTCTGCCCAATGACCTGAGCCGGTATCAGTCTGGGCAAGAACTCCAGTACGGTTCGACGCGATAGTGACTATTGCGCCTCCGGAATCATTTAGCGCCAATAACCCCTCGTCGTACTTTCCTATCGCTTCAGCAAGAATCGCGCGTGTATCCTCGCCAAGCGTCGCGTAGTTGCCGCTACTGCTATGCTCTCCCATAATCCCATAGGTGGAGCCTTTCCCATAGACTCCGCGCCGCCCGAGCCCGTACACTCCTAGACCGAACGCACTTGAAGCGTATACCCCTGTGCTGTCTGTACTGGAAGCGCGAATGCCGACCCCGGAAGTACACTCGCCGAATATACCAACTTCGTTTGCCTGCTGGGCTGAACCTGCAACGCCAAAATACTCACCTCCCAGCGTTCCACTGCAACCGGAACTGGTGTCCTTTCCGAACACGCCGTCATTCAGGCCTCCCAGATAACCGTAGTTGTGCGAGGTCGGATGTTCACCGAACACTCCCTTGCTCCCCGTCCCGTAGATACCATACTTAGACGCACTGGAGCCTTGCACGCCATAGCCCGAACCGCAATAACCAAAGACTCCAGCTGAACTGCCGCTCACTGCACTGCCGGAAATCCCGTGCCCCGATCCACTGGTTGCACTGTAGAGTGCAGGAGTTGGGTTGGCGGCGTTGTCGAGGTTGAAGTATGCGGTGCCGCCCGTTGCATCGGTCATGGTGACATCGAGTTTGTTGTTCGCTCCATTCGTACCTATCGAGACCTTGTCGGTGAGCGTCGTCAGCCGGACCGTAGGTCCGCCGTCGGTCCACCCGCCGCCACCGCCGGCGACTCCGAAGGCCATGGCTGCCGTATCGGCGAATAGCGCCTTAAAGGCGAAGGGGACGGTGTTCAGTTTCACGCGGGGGATGATTTCCGGGTCCGCGCCTACTTTGATGCCAAGGTACCGCGTGGTGTCGCCGGTGAAGAGTGTGCTCGGCAGGGCCGTGGAATCCCCGAGAGTATAGGCAAACAACCCCCCGATTACGGTGACGTGTCGGTAGCCGTTGTCCCAGAGAACCACCCCCTCGGTTGGAGCGTTGTAGATGACGAAGCGAATCAGATAACTGCCGTCGGGAACATTGGCGCCGGCCGATGTGGTTAGCCGTCCCTGGTAAGTGAACGTGGTTGGAACGGCGGCGAGCGCCAGCGCTGCGGCGCACGCCACAATGAGCATGGCCGAAATGAGTTTGGATATGAGATGAAGTCGCTTCATGGCGGATTCTCCTTGGCTGTTGATGATCATATCTTCCCTGCGAGTAATGGAACGTTCCGACAGGAACCGAACTGTTCGCTGTCGATGATTCGATATGAATAAGATAGCCCCATTTGCATATTTGTCAACGCTGTATTGAACGGGGTTTGGCTGCTCCGAGCCGGCAGTGCAGACGGGATGCTCACGCGTGACCGCCGCTGGGGGGGAGCGGCGTGGGGGGTAGTTCGCAGGCTATGGATTCGTTGCTGTCGGGCGCTTGACGAAACGCACAACCCCCAACTCACTTCTAATGCACGGCACCGGTCCCGAGCAGCTTTCACCTCGGTTAGCGGCCGCGTTCGACAAAGAGAAGGCCCGTGACCGAAGTCACGGGCCTACATATATGCATCTCATAGGTCAACTCACGGGCAGGCTACCGGCGGCGGCCCGCCTCTGAAAACGTAGGCAATCAGAAACGTGACGTCAGCGACGTTCACGTACGTTGGGTCATCACCTGTGACGTCAGCATGAAGGCTGCAATTCGGAGGTGGGCCGCCCCGCCACACGTATGCGATAAGGAATGTGATGTCAGCCACCTTAACAAGACCGTCGCCAGTTACGTCGCCTCTCAGCTCGCAGCAATACGGCTCAGCAATGATAAATGGCGACAGGGTAGCCGTCCGACCGCAGAGTGTGTTTTGGTCGGTGTCGGGAGAACCGTCGACTGTTACATCTCCCCAGGACGAGTCATGGTAATGGAATAAACGGAGGCTGTCTTCCGGACCCGTAAGCCAGGACTCATCGTAAGTGAAGCAGAGTGTAACATTGCCGACCCAAGAGGCCCCGCTGAAAACGTCGTAGAACTTACCGAGGGAGTCTGGGACAATCGAGTACCCGTCCGGTGGGACAGTATCGGGCGTAATCACATCTCTCCGAACCTCTACTACCCCCGGTCCGGTGACCACATTAAGCTGCCTGGAGATGCCGCCTGCTCGAGCAGCCGGTTTTCATGCGACCAGCGCTGGCCGGTTTTGCCCAAACCATGACAGCCGTCGTCCACTTTGTACTCGCAATCGGAGAAGACGCATGGGCGGAGTGATATCGCCGGCATGTCCGTCTCGCTGCCATCAATCTCACGCCGCCAGGTCCATTCACCGTAGACAAAGGAGGGCCGGTGGGGCCTTGGCTGTCTGCAGTACGCGAGTTACTACTGCCCAGGTAAGACGGTCACCGAGTACAGTGGTTTCCCTGTACGAGCATCCACCAGCGTCCGTACGATACACCTATCCTCAGGCAGTGGCGGACCCGACTCACCTGCGAACGCCGGTGGCTTGGGTAGCGGTACCCCCCGCCCAATTACGTCCCATACCAACTGCACTTGGCCAATACTGTCCCTATCCCTGATCGCCACATAGTACGCAATGATCTGCTTGGCTTTCAGGGGACTCGACCCCACGGCGAAGTTGAGGGCCTGCAAGAACTTGCATTTAGGGAGGTCGTCAGGCAAGCCCAGCCACAGATCTTCAGCCTGTTCGGCGGCGCGACGAGCGGACAGGGGGGGAAGAGTCGCCTCGGACGCTGAGGCAACAGAGAAGATCGAAACCAATTTGCCCGTGGTGGAGTCAATGAAAGCGACGAAGTCCTTCGGGTTATACCTCCGAACCCAGTCGTCACTCCAATCGGGCAAATCCAAGAACACTGGCGGGAGGTTGATGCGCCACACCCGCCGCTCCTTGAGGGAATCGCTGAGAAACAGTCCCGTGGAATCCGAAAAAGCCGTCAGCGACGCGTAGTCTCCGGCGGCCTTAGCCGGAATCGCGTTGAGCTCCGGAAAACCAGTATAGGCATAGAGCACCTGAAGAGCTTCGGCGGCCGACTCGACGGCGGGGTCACCCTCGCGCTGCCCCGGTCTATCCTGGGCCGCCGCCGAAGCGAGCAGCGTGACAGCCACGAGTAATCCTGCGAATGTGGAGGGGCAACTCATGTATCCTCCGGTCATTTGAAGTTTGGGTGAAAGGTTACGTAAGCAACCCTGTTGTTTACCTCGGGTTAACGTCCCAGACTTTGATCGAGCTTTCGCCAACAGTGTCGGCTTGCCACTCAGCCCAATCAGTCGAATATAACCGTGCGTTCAGTCGAAACGTGACGATCTGGTATGTTCCCCCAGCTCGCTTGGTAGAGCAATCAGAGAAGACACATTCGTCACCATACGCCCCCACCATGTCGTTCTCGCGACGGGTTACCTCACCTTCGAACTGAGTCCAGGAGCCCTTTACCTGCTGCCAGATTGCCATCGACCGCGATGTCTTCCACGGTACCCCGTTAATGTACACCGTCCATTGACCCGTGGAGGGTTGGAGCTCCACCTGAAACTCGTGAGGTTGACCCGCTGAAGGCGGGTGTTCATAATCCGTGATCGAGTAGAAGCAAGATGGATCCGGAGACGAACATTCGCATACCTCGAACATACGTGCGTTGATCTGATCCGTAAATCCGGAAGGTCTCCATTTCAAGAACCCTGTTTGAGCCCAAATATGGCCGTTGTATCCGATGGAGGTGTCGTAGACCACCGTCACTGTTGCGAGGCTGGAGGTGGTAAGTGTCTCG
>Ga0209606_1006015_pt1 | contig 10186 bp, 3 predicted proteins | sample AD_UKC057_MetaG_FD_184412 | JGI IMG/M metagenome (GOLD analysis project Ga0209606, IMG submission 184412) | Active sludge microbial communities of municipal wastewater-treating anaerobic digesters from USA - AD_UKC057_MetaG (SPAdes) (version 2) | ecosystem: Engineered > Bioreactor > Anaerobic >...
CCACCAGCGAACGGCCCGTGCCGTCGGTGTGCGGATACCAGCCGTCCTTGTAGGTGAAATCGAAGACGGTCTCGCCGCAGGCGTCCTTCAGCTCGAGCCGTTCGCCCGCGTTGTCGAGAAAGCCCGAATACGGCCCGAGGACCGGCGCACTGACTGCGGGATAGCGCACCGCAAAGGCCGCCGGGCTCTTGGCTACCACGATGCGCTGGTACGCCCCGACCGATGTCGCCGGGAACGTGAAGGCGATACCCTCAGAGAACCACGCCCCGGTCAGATCCAGCGGCGTCGTGCCGAGATTGATCAGCTCGACGTACTCAAAATCATCGGCGGTCACGCCGATCAGCGCGGCCGCTTCGGCCGGTGTCGGATCGGCCGGATGGTATTGCAGCTCGGTCACGCGCAGCCGCTGCTGCGCCGCCGTCGGCGCGCCGATGTAGGTGTGCGTCGCGATCACCTGTCCGGCGTCGTCGCGTAAGATGACGGTCCCGCCGCGCGCCGAGAGCTGCCCCTCATAGTTGCCCTGCACGAAACGGCGCTGGCCGCCGGTCGGCCCGACGGCTCGCGCGCGGAAGGCGGACGCGTCTTTCGCGACATGCAGCAGGCCGACGAAGTTGGCGGCCTGGGTGCCGGCACCAGGAGGAATCACGGTGCCGCCTTTGAAGGTGTGGCGGACCTCGCCCTCCAGCGACCAGCCGGAGAGGTCGACCGCCTGCGCGGTCGTGTTGCGCAGGATCACGTACTCTTCCGCCTGCGACCCGCTGACCGGCAGGAAATCGAGCGCGTCAATCGTCACCATGCCCGGCACGTTCACCTGCGGCGCGTCAGGGATTGTGGCGGCGGGGACGCCGCCATAGGTCGGACGCCCCGCGCCGGTGTTGAACAGAAACGCGCGGCGCGGCGCGAAATAGTTAGCGATCACGCGCTCGACCTCTTCGCGGGGCCGGTTCTGAATAAACCGGTAGTCAATTCCCCACCGTGCCGCGTCGAGGTCTCCGTCCGTCCACGGCGAGGGATCCGCCGGATCGGGATCGATCGCCGCCGCGATCTCGCGCATGCGCGTTTCGAACAGTCCGTTGACGCTGCCCGGCGCCTGCAGCCGCGTGTCCATCAGCGTCCTCATGCGGCGCACGAACATCTGCTTCATCTCCGGAGAGTTGTAAACGACGTTGTAGACCGCGCTCCCCGCGCCGGCCGTGAACAAGATGTTCGTGATCAAGTCATCGTCGAAGTAGTTTTCCGTGCTGTTCCAGACATGCCCTTGCGAGAGATCCACATCCCATATGATTGGTTGCCATTCGCGCGTCCGGTTCGTGTCCCGATAGAGGTAGTAATTTTTGTGGCCATGGTCTGAATCGCTGTTCAGAAACCGCGTCACCAGATAGTTGACGGTTGCGGCGATGTCCACGTTGTCATAGGCATAGGTCTGCCGGCTGGTGATCGTTTTGGCGACAGCAAGACCGTTCGTCAGTGCGCGGAGGTCGCTGAAGTCTTCCTCTTTGCGTGTTTTCTTTTCAACCCCGGTCACGATATCCGTGTTGTAGATTTTGTACAAGGCGCCTTCCGGATCAAGCCCGTTGCGTTCCAGCATGCGATCATCGCCGTCTTCCACCAAATCCATGACGCCGTGGAAAACGCCGTTGAACTGCACGCGAATCGGCAAAGCGAAATGGTGGGGCGTACCGTTTGTCATCCCCACCCAATGGGAAAAGGTGTTGCGCGTCTTGGTCTTGTCCGCATAATTGGACAGCAGGTTGACATCCTTCACCCGCCTTTGATCCGCATTCCACAAGAACCGGTCTTCCCCGGTGAAGTCAAAATTATAGCTCTTCTTCGCGAAGCCGAGCGTGGACTGGCCATGCAGCGTGATCCCGATGTTGTCATAGAAATTGGATAGCATGTAACAGCAGCCTCTGTACAGCTTGTACCGGTCATCAGGGCCATTTGCAGGGACCCCCGCAACAAACCACTCCAACACCGGGAGCTGGCTGGTGTCGGTCGAGGCGTTCAGCGCCACCGTGCCGAAGTATTGCGGCGCGTCGAGCGGGTCGAGGTAGGTTGGCAGCTTGGCGACCGTCCCCGCCGTGTCGCGCGCCTCGAAGCGCCAGCGGAACATCTGTCCGGTCGCGACGCCGTCGGTCGGCAGGTTCGCGGAGAAAACGCCGTCGCCCGCCGCCGCGTCCGGCGCGACGCCGTCATCGCGCAGCGGGACCGCCGCCGACTCGGCGTTCCACATGGTGCGGTGGTAGACGTGGACGCTGTCCAGCGGATTGCGCGTCGGAAGCACGCGCAGCGTCACGGTCAGCGGCGGGCTGGCGGCGTTGCCCAGCGGGCGCGGCACCGCCGGATCCTCGGGCGTCGCGCCGAACAAGAGCGGGCCGGACGAACCCGCACCGTTGGCCTCGCCCGGCGTGGGTTCGCTGTAGTAGAGTGGATCCGAGCGGTCCATCAGCTCCGTGGCGGCCAGCTCGGGCAGCAGCAGAAAATCGGAGCTGCTCAACGTCACGTTCAATCCCTGAACCGCCAAGAGGTTTTCGCCTGCAACCAGCAGGTTGGTCGGGATCGCGTACTCCGTCCAACTGTTCACGATCGCCTCGTTCAGGGCGACGTTTGCCTTGGTGTTGTAAGCCATCGCGTTGGTGCAGTTGGCGCGCGCCACCTCGGTGCCGTTGAAGAAGGCGACGAAACCGTCCTCGTATTTCATGCGCAGCGTGAGAGCGATCACGCGCGACGGCTCAGACACGAGGAAGGTGCGGCGGAAACAGAGCGAGGTGTTCACGTAGCGTAGAGCCGACTGGCAATTGCCGGAGGGCGTCGCACCGACCCATGCCGTGATGACGCCGGCTGTGTCATAGCCGATGCCGGTGGCCACGAGTGTCCAGGCCGCATCGTCGAAGGCCGGATTCACATTCCAGCCGCCGGGTTGGCCGTGCCCCAGATGGCCAGCCGCATAGTCCGTGCCCCAATAGAACGTGTCGCCTTGGGCGGCGGTCAGCACGCGGTAGCGCCCGGTCTCGCCCGCGGAGATCCTGTTCAGCGCGACAGCCCCGGATGTCCGGCCGTAAGAGACATCGGGCGGCAGGGCGGGGAAGCCCGGCGCGAATTCATCGGCCAGCAGCGGCAGGCCTGTGCCGGGATCGGGGCGGTAGAGGCCGAGATATTCGCCGCCCTTGGAGAGGCTGAAGGAGGTGTGGAGCGGCTGAAGCGGGTCCGCGCGGTTCTTGCCCGACGCCCATATCAGCAACCGCCCCCGCGCCGGGATCGACACGGCCGGCACGCGCCACTGGGTTTTGTTGCTGGACTTGTCGGTCAGCCACCAGCCGTCGAGCGCGACCGCCGCGTCGCCGTCATTGAAGAGTTCAATCCAGTCCTGGCGGTCGCCGTCCTCGTCGCGAATGCCGTTCTCATTATCCGCCAGCAGTTCCGCAATGGTTACGTCGCCCGACGCGCCCGCGCAGACAAGTGCGCAGGCGGCCAGGCAGACGATCCGCTGCATGTGGCTGCTCCAGCTCATGCCATTCTCGTCACTCGACCAAGACCATCGTGCCGGAAGGCGAGCTTTCGAGCATGACGGCATTGATGTGGTAGAACTTCTCGGCCGACGTGTTGTTCGGGCCGGCGGTGATCTTGAGGTCGATCGTGCCGTCCGGTTTCGGACGGATCTTGGCGATGACCGCGACTTGGTTGTTGTTGTTGCCCGGCTCCAGCAGCGCCGTGCCGCTGTTCGCGCCCTCCACGATGTAGCGCGTCTCGCGTCCGGTGGCATTTTCACGCGAGGCGTAACAGGTGAAGGTGTAAGGCACCGTCGGGCTGAGCCCGCTGAAGCGCGCCACGCAGAATTCGTTGCTGTATGAATACGTACCCCACGGGTTGACGTTGCCGAAGGCGTTGTTCGCCAAGGCCCGCGCGAAGACCGCCGCGTCGCCGGTGGGGGTTGCGACCGACGCAGAGGTTCCGCTCATGCGGTCGAGCACCTCGACGCTGATGCCGGTCGGCTGGCCGTTGGTCAACACCATGTTGGCGAGCTGGCCGGTCGCATTGAAACTCAAATAGTTCCAACCCATGTAGACGGGGCTGCCGGCCGGATTGCCGCAGGCGTCGAGCAGCAGCACCTGACGAGCGCCCGGCGCCTGCTGCGGGATTTCCGGCTCGGGCGGCGTCAGCCCTTCGGCCCAATAGGTCACGCGCGTCCAGTCGTTGCTGTTCATGGTGGTCCAGCCGGCGTCCAGGACGGTGGCGTAAGGGATGTTGGTGGCCGTCGCACCGTAGATCGTTTTGTAGATCACGAGCGCGGCAAGCTCAGGACCCAGGTTGCCGGCGTGGTAGAGGTCGGCGCCGTACAGGTCGGCGGCGTTGAAGCCGCCGCGCTCAAAGGCGTCGCCGACCGGCGCGATGCGCACCTGGGCGGCGGGTTCGGCGGCGAGCAGGATGTCGGCCGCAGCCTGATAGTTGGTGCGGATCTCATGCTGCATGGCCGCCGGATCGGCGAAGGAGTCGGGATAGAAACTGTGGCCGACCGCGCGCGCCCAGGTCTGGAACAGCACCGGCTGCACGCCGAGGCCCTTGCCGGAGGCGTGGTCCCTGATGCGGCGGTAGAGCGCCAGCGCGTTGGTGCGGAAGGCGGAGGTGTCGCGCAGGTGGGTCGCCTCGGTGCTGTAGCCCTGGAGGATCACGTGGTCCCAGGTGTTGGTGCCCGCGAGCGAGGCGTGGGTGACGTTGTTCGCGGGATAGTCGTCCACCTGCCCGATGTGGTAGGCGAGATCCGTGCCGCCCATGAGGTCGGCCACCACCAGCGGGGCGGGATGGCCGTCGAGCGCGGCGAGCGAGCCGACGTGCCCCGGCACGTCGTCGCCGAGCGAGAAGCTGTTGCCGAAGAAGAGCAGGCGCTTGCCGGACTCAACGGGCGGCTCCTCTTCCGCATCGGCCGGATAGGAGAGCATGAGCGCGCCGAGATAGAAATATTCGGTGGTGTTGTTGTTACTGGGGCCCTTGGTCACGGTGAGCGTGATCTCGCCGGCCGATGTGGGCGCGATATCCTGGACCACCGCCACCTGCGAATAATTGTTGGCGGCGTTCAGCGTCGCCTGGCCGCTGGTCGCGCCGTCCAGCGTGAAGAGCGCCGAACGGTCGTCCGTGGCGCCCATGCGCGAGGCGTAGAAGGTGAAGGTGTAGAGGCGGTTGGTGGCCAGGCCGCTGAAGCGGGCGACGCCGGTCAGGCGCGCGGGCGAGGCGTGCGCGGTGTTGTGGCCGAAGCAACTGTCGACACCGGCCGGCTGGAACACGGCGGCGTCGCCGCTGGGGGCGTTGGTGCCGCCGGTGTTGGTGCCGCCGAGCGCGGTGAGGATCTGCATGCTGATGCCGCTGGCCGCGCCGTTGGTCTGGGCGAGCGGCACCGCGCTTGCGGCGGCATTGAAGGGCACGCGGTTCCAGCCCGGCGCGGCGCTGCTTCCGGCCGCGTCGATCAGGAGCGTCGTCACGGGCGTTACCGCCGGCTCTTCGTAAGAGAGCTTCATCGAATTGATGTAGAAGAAGCCATACGAATTATTGTTGCCGGGACCGGGTTCGACGCGCAGCGTGATGACGCCGGCGGCCGTGGGCGTGATCGCGGCGACCGCGACGGTCGCGCTGTTGTTGTTGGAGGCGTTGAGCACGTTCGTGCCGCTGTTCGCGCCGGTCACGATATAGCGCGCGTCGCGGATGTCGGTGGCTCCCATGCGCGAGGCGTAGAAGGTGAAGGTGTAGGCGACGGTCGGATTCAGGTTGCTGAAGACCATCTCGCCGAAGAGGATCGGCTGCCTGTTGTTCCACGTTGTCGTGTGGCCGTAGGCATTGTTGGTGCTGGCCGGCGCGAACTCGGCCGCGTCGCCGGTGGGCGCGGCGGAGGCGTTGTTGTTCCCGCCGTTCAGGCGCACCGTCACGGTGGCGCGGATGCCGGTGCCGTTGGTCAACGAGTCCACCAGCAGCGCCGAGGCGTTCAGGGTGGCGAACGACAGATTATTCCAGTTCGACGGCCCGTTGTTGCCGTTCGCGTCGATGTAGACGCTCCGCGCCTGTCCCCAAGCCAATCCCGCCATGCACACACACGTCCATCCGACCAGCCGCCGTCCTATCCGCATGCCACACACTCCTTGGTATTTTCATCCTAGTAGACACGATTGTCAATTCATTGACAAGCCAAAACTGGTGATGGGCGCGATTTGTGCGATTTGGACGATTTGGATTGCCTACTCCCGTAGGCATGCGTTACAGTGAACGCACTATGGCTGATGACCGAACCAACAATGTCGCCTCCGAGACCCTGGTGCTGGCTGACGGCGACAATCAAGAGAATCTTTTCCGAGTCCGCCGCACCAAGCTGCTGGTGATCAGCGGTCCGCTGCAGGGGCGCGAGTTTGTCCTGAACCGCGACACCTTCACCATCGGCTCGGGCAGCCACAACGACCTGACCATTGAAGACTCCACCGTCTCGAAACGCCACTGCGAAATCGTGGTCGAGCAGTCCGGCTACCTGATCCGCGATCTCGACAGCACCAACGGCACCTTTGTCCAGGGCGTGCGCGTCTCTTCCGCCCACCTCGCGCCGGGTTCCGAGATCCAGCTCGGCAAGACCCGCATCGTCTTCTGTCCGCTCCAGGACGCCAACGACATTCCGCTCTCGCGCAACGAAGCCTTCGGCGCCATGCTCGGGCGCTCGGTGCCGATGCGCCGCATCTTCTACCTGGCCGAGACCTATTCTCCCGCCGACGTGACGGTCATGATCACCGGCGAGACCGGCACCGGCAAGGAGATTCTGGCCGAGGAGATCCACAATCACTCCAACCGGCGCGACAAGCCGTTCATCGTGATCGACTGCGCCGCCATCTCCAAGGAGCTGATCGAGAGCGAACTGTTCGGCCACGTCAAAGGCGCCTTCACCGGGGCCAACGCCGACCGCCAGGGCGCTTTCGAGCTGGCCGACGGCGGGACCGTCTTCCTCGACGAAATCGGCGACCTCTCGCCCGACCTCCAGCCCAAGCTGCTGCGCGTGCTCGAAAAGCGCGAAATCAAGCGCGTCGGCTGCAACAAGGTGCGCAAGATCAACGTCCGCATCATCTCCGCCACCAACCGCAACCTCGCCAACGAGGTCAACGAGGGCCGCTTCCGCGAAGACCTTTACTACCGCCTCTCCGTGGTCCATCTCGAGCTGCCGCCGCTGCGCCGCCGCCGCGAGGACGTGCCGCTGCTGGTCAGAAATTTCTTGGCCGACCTGCACGGCGAGGATGCCATCAGCCAGCTCGCCGACGTCGACCGCACCATGGACATCCTCAAGCGCCACGAGTGGCCCGGCAACGTGCGCGAGCTGCGCAACCTGATCGAGCTGGCCTTCTACAGCGAGCGCCGGCCCGTCGATCTCAGCGCCTTCCTCAGCCTCGGCAACCTGCGCGCCGGGCGCAAGCCCGCCGAGCCGGAGGTCAACTTCGTGACCGACAAGCCCTTCAAGGACGCGAAGAACGACCTGATCGAGGAGTTCGAGAAGACCTACCTCAACGACCTGCTCGCCCGCAACAAGCAGAACATCTCTCGCTCCGCCCGCGAGGCCGGCATCGAGCGCGCCTACCTCCAGCGCCTCATCCGCAAGTACGGCATGCGCGAGTGAGTCCGCTATTGGGCGGCGGACAGCTCGAACACGGCGGAGTCGTAGTCACCCTCGAGCTTGACCGGCAGGCCCATGGCCATCAGCGCCGCGCCGTTCAGCGCCTTGCCGTTGACGCGCGAATGGTCGCGTTTCTCTTTGTTGAGTTCCGTCAGCGTGTAGCGCCGGGACGGATCAAGCCCCTGCAGCATCAGCGGCGCGGGGAAGTCGCTCATGATGCCGCGGTTGAGGCCGTACAGGAACACCACCGCCTGGGTCTTGTCGTCGTTCACGATCATCAATGAGGCGTAGCTGTTTCCCCACGGCGAGACCAGCCGGTAGAGGTCGCCCTGCTGGATCACGGGACGCAGGCGCTTGTAGTCCGCCACAGCCTTCTTCGCGAAGGCGATCTCGTTCGTCGCCATGCCCTTGGGGTGCAGCTCGAAGCCCAGGCGGCCGGACATCGCCACGTCGAAGCGGAACTTGAGCGGCGTGGTGCGGTGGGTCTGGTGGTTCGGCGAGGCCGTCACGTGCGCGGCCATCGCGCACGCCGGATAAAAGTGCCCCGCGCCCCACTGGATGAAGACGCGCTGACGCGCGTCGGTGTTGTCGGAGGTCCAGAACTCGTCGGCGTAGCGCAGGAAGCCGTAGTCCATGTGGGCGCCGCCCGACGAGCAGGCCTTCATCATGATGCCGGGATACTTCGCGTGCAGGCGGCCGAGCAGGTCGTACAGCCCGGACGTGTAGTCGAACCAGAGGTTGGGCTGGCGGTCGGCGCCGAGATACGTGGAACCCGCGTTCATGAAGTCCGCGTTGGCGTCCCACTTGATGTAGGCGAGCCCCGGAATGCCGGTGATCAGCGCGTCCATCTGGCCGAAGAGATTGTCGCGCACCGCGGGGTTGGTCATGTCCAGCACCACCTGCGTGCCGCCGCGTCCCTTGCGCAGCGGGCGGCTCTTCTCCTGCAGCACCCACTCGGGATGGCGCTCGACCAGCTCGCTGGTGGTGTTGGCCATCTCGGGCTCGACCCAGATTCCGAATTTGAGGCCGCGCGTCTTGGCCTCCTCCGCCAGCGCGCCCAGCCCGCGCGGCAGCTTCTTGTCGTTGAGCACCCAGTCGCCGAGACCGCGCTTGTCGTCGTCGCGCGCGTACTTGCCCTTGGCGAACCAGCCGTCGTCGACCACGAACATCTCGCCGCCCAGCTCCTTCACGCCGTCCATCATGTCGGTCAGCGTCTGCTCGGTGAAATCGAAATAGGCGCCCTCCCAACTGTTCAGCAGCACGGGCCGCAGCATGCGGCCATCGCGCAACTGGTGGTCGCGCGCCCAGCGGTGCAGGTTGCGCGAGACCTGGCCCTTGCCGGCATCGGAGTAGGTCAGCACGGCCTTGGGCGTCGCGAGCGTGCGTCCGGCCTCCAGCGTGTACGCGCCGTTGCCGGTGTCCGGGCCCGCGTTGACCGCTAGCGCGTTGACGTAATCGTGCTGCACCGCGATGTTCCAGGCGCCGCTCCAGGCCAGCGCCGCGCCGATCACGCGGCCGGCGGTCTCAGTGGCCCGCTCGCCGACCGAGAGCATGAAGGCGGGGTTGTTGCCGAAGGCCGAGCGCACGCCCGAACGCGAGGTCATGCTGACCGTCTGGCCCAGCGCCACCGGCGCTTCGGTGAGCTGTCCCTCGCTCGACCACTGGCCGGTCAAGGAGAGCAGGTGGTACTGCTTGGCCAGCAGCGGGAAGACCAGCGCCAGCGCGTCCATGCGCAGGAGCTTCACCGGCGCGGGCTCGTCGTGGCGGATCTCGACCCAGGTCTCGATCACGTCGCTCGCCTCGCACGCGCGGAAATGCTGCGTCACGAAAAAGGGATAGACGGAGTCCTTGAGCGCGAGCACCAGATGCGTGACGCCGGGCTGGTCTTCGACCGTCCGGGCGCCGGCGTCAACCAGCTCGGTCGAGGTCACGCCGTCGGCGTGGATCACGGCGAGCCCGCCGAATTTGTTCATGGTGCCCGGCGTGTTGTCGCTGCCGTAGACCGAGTAAGTCGCGGGCTTGCGGTGGCCGAAGAAGTTGCCGCCGACCCAGCCGTTCCACGCCAGCGCGGCGGCATCGACGGTCGATCCGAGAGACGGACCGTAATGCACCATCAGCCAGGTCTCGCCACTCTTCTGGAAGGCCATCGTCGTGTTTTTGGTCTGAAGCAGAAAAGCCTTGTCCACCGGGGCCGCAACCGCCGCCCAGCCCGCACACGCGGCCAGAGCCGCCATCCATCCTGTACGCATGGTCCTTCTCCTTTGTCTCGATGAGTGAACACAAGCAGTATACCGGGCCGCACACACCGGACTCAAGCGGGTAATCGGCTGGCGGCCGGGATTAAAGAGGAGGGAGGAAGGAGAAAGGAGGAGGGAGGAAGGAGAAAGGAGGAGGGAGGAAGGAGAAAGGAGATTGGACAGCCAAGCATGCGGGCGTGAATGGCACAGGGGGAGGGACGAGCGTCCGCTCGTCCAGCCGTTGAACATGCAATGGGTTGTCGGCCGTTCGGCTCGCGATATCACTGCCGAATAATATCCAGATCATCTAACTGCGGAC
>Ga0209606_1006016_pt1 | contig 10185 bp, 4 predicted proteins | sample AD_UKC057_MetaG_FD_184412 | JGI IMG/M metagenome (GOLD analysis project Ga0209606, IMG submission 184412) | Active sludge microbial communities of municipal wastewater-treating anaerobic digesters from USA - AD_UKC057_MetaG (SPAdes) (version 2) | ecosystem: Engineered > Bioreactor > Anaerobic >...
AGGTATTTGCTTACAGAGATGTCTGTGGCAAAATTGTAAGTCAAAACAAGCATCGTTTGTGTCTTTGACTCTAAACCGATTCTTCCTTCGTTTGAAACGAGATGCAGACGCAACAGGAAAATTATTTCGTTGTCTTCAACTTTCAAAGCTGAAGCTCGGTTTAGAGTTAAAAAAAATAGTGGGATGGCTGAAGCTCGGTTTAGAGTTAAAACAGAAAATCACTTCGAAGCCACTATTTCTGAACAATTCCAACCCAACCCTTCTTTCTTCTTGTTTTAACTCACAATTTTGAAGATAGGAGACCAGTTACAGTGCGTTTGCCAGTGTTTACAATTTGAGGTATTTGCTTACAGAGATGTCTGTGGCAAAATTGTAAGTCAAAACAAGCATCGGTTGTAGAAAAAAATCAAAACAAAATGCTATCTTTCTCAAATGCTCTTTGCATTGACTTTTTCCTGGCTATATCAATAACATTCAATCTGTAAAATTCCGGATTACCAATATAATCCATTAGGAATTGTTCCGAATATAGTGTCCCTTTTCGCATTCTGAGATATTCCCTGAAATTTGAATATTCCCATTCTTCCGGAAAACCGACTAAACCAGCTTGAACAGGATTTCCATGAATATAGGCGCAAGCATTCAAGAGATAAGTATCAGTTGGTGTTTCAATGTGATTTAGAGGACTGCGAAATATCCTTCCTTTGCGGTCATATTTTTTATTATAATAGCGTGCATATTTTTTATGAGTCTTTTCCAGCAAAGAAGTTATAGCTTCAGATTCGTTCTGGCGGAGTAGGAGATGAAAATGGTTGGGCATAAGGCAATAGGCAATCACAGTTACTTTATAATCCAGCTCTTTCTTAAATAAGTAAAGGTAGGTTTTATAATCACCTGGGTCATAATAAAGTTTTCTGCCATCAACGGAGTGATTTACAATATGGAAATAAGCGTTGAGAGAACTGTGAATCATTTTTGTGCGCATTCAGAAATCTCCTGTTTAGTAGATATGATAAATGTCTTTTGGGAAAAAACAAATAAATACTTTCTTCTTGTTTTAACTCACAATTTTGCGGTAGCGAAGTTTTGACTCTAAACCGATCCTTCCTTCGGTTGAAACGATAAGCTGACGTAACAAGAAAACTTGTATGTTGTCCGGTACTCTCAAAGCTGAAGCTCGGTTTAGAGTTAAAACAAAAAATCACTTCGAAGCCACAAATAACGAACAGTTCCAACCCAATCCATCTTTCTTCTTGTTTTAACTCACAATTTTGAAGTTGGGAGACAAGTTGTAACTCAGTTGTTAGTGTTTACAATTTGTGGGATGTGGCTAAAGAGGTGGCTGTGGCAAAATTGTAAGTCAAAACAAGCATCGGTTGTGTCTTTGACTCTAAACCGATCCTTCTTGAGATTGCAACTATAATTTGAGGTAACAGGAAAAGTATTTCGTTGCCTGGTACTCTCAAAGCTGAAGCTCGGTTTAGAGTTAAAAAAAATAGTGGGCTTGGCTGAAGTTCGGTTTAGAGTTAAAACAAAAAATCACTTCGAAGCCACAATTTCTGAACAGTTCCAACCCAACCCATCTTTCTTCTTGTTTTAACTCACAATTTTGCGGTAACGAAGTTTTGACTCTAAACCGATCCTTCCTTCGGTTGCAACGATAATCTGACGTAACAAGAAAACTTGTATGTTGTCCGGTACTCTCAAAGCTGAAGCTCGGTTTAGAGTTAAAACAGAAAATCACTTCGAAGCCACTATTTCTGAACAATTCCAATCCAACCCATCTGAAACGGTTGCAACGAGATGCAGAGAGAACAAGAAAATTATTTCATTACCTGATACTTTCAAAGTTGAAGCTCTGCCGCCAGTGCGATTTCTTCTTGTTTTAACTCACAATTTTGAAGATAGGAGACCAGTTACAGTGCGTTTGCCAGTGTTTACAATTTGAGGTATGTGCTTACAGAGATGTCTGTGGCAAAATTGTAAGTCAAAACAAGCATCGGTGCAACAAAAAAACCCCCGCCATACAAATAGCGGGGGTTATATTGTTCAGGGAACCAAAAATTCCCTTGGTTAGTTATTTGGAACGCATAGAAAATCCGTTAACGGGACCGAAATCGTATCTATCGTTCTGATTCAGTTTGCCGTTGTATTTGATGGGCTCACGGAATCTGATTTCCTGATGGTTACTTAGTTGTCTTCCGCCTACAGCGGTTACTTTATAGAACTTCTTGGGAGCAGAAGGTCCGGTGTATGTAGTTCCACGGACGGTTGCTTCCAGAGTGAAGGTTCCATAAGGATCATCAGCGCTGTAAACATTATAGGCAACAGCTCCGGTTACTGGAGTCCAGCTAAGTTGTCCTGTTCCGGAAATAGTTGCAACAGGTGCAGTAGCCAATGCTCCATAGGGGATAGCAAAAGCAGTTAGTTCATAACCGCTGGCAGTGAAATTACCTACTTTATAGGCACCACCATAAGTTGTATCCAACCAATATAAAGCTCCTCCACCTGCATAACCAGCAAGGTAAAGTAAACCATTCTCCTGATCAAAGGCAGCGTCTTGAGCATAGTTGAGGTCTATTCCTAAGAATCCTACCAAGGTAAGTTCATAGGTAGCAGGATTGATTGTCCACAGGCAATCGTTACCTAAATCAATACCATAGAGGATATTATTGGTATTGTCATAAGCAATATCAATCATCAGACCGCCCAGATTAGCAATGCTATAATTGGTTCCTTCCAGGTTATACCATAAAGAATCGCCAACACCTATAGCTCCAGTAGTGGGGTTCATAACATACAGATAACCAGCACTGCTAACACCATACATAATGTCGTGTGTATCATCCCAGGCGTTACCCATAATAGCTGCACCCAGATCACCCTCGTCGGTATAGATACCAGTTAAGGGGTCTATGTTTACATAGTTATCCGTAGCTAAAGTGCCGTCGTCATATTCCACACCCATCCATTGGCCATTTTTCCAGTCAGCTCCGGTAATGAAATAACTTCCTGTATAACCATTGGGAAGCGCATTTAGGATACCCGGATTTGCCAGATTGAACTGCACAAATTGATCGGTTTGAGCATTATTGGCTAAACCGGTTACATTCAAAGGCAAACAGATGAGGGCATCGTATAAGGTATTGTTATCCGGAACTTCATCCCCAACCAGGTTAGTAGTAATTACCACTGATTCTGCAGTCCACAGAGCCGGAGTAAGAGGCGTGAAAGTAACTTGCTGCGTAGCTCCTAAAGCTAATCCGGTAACGGTTTGGGTATTGGTATAAGTTCCGATGGTGCAGGTAACTGTAAATGTTTCGGTATTGAGACCATTGTTACCAACAGTTGCCATAGGGGTAACCACCGTGTTTTCCGGAACAACCTGATTTTCTACATCATAGCTTACTACAGTTACATCATGATTGTGAGGCAAAGATATGGCTACATCATCAATATACCAGTAATTAAATTGATAATGATTGCCATCCAAAACCCAGGCAACATAAGTAGTGGGATGATTTACCAAACCGGTTATTAATGCAGTTTGATTGCCTGTTACATCTCCACTCCCACTAATAATTGACCAAGGTGTATCGTACCAGGTATTAAGGTCAAAGCTATATTGCACTTTGGCTGTTATACCAGCCCCATAATCATTGTAATAGGTATTAAAGTTGATGGCGAAATTGGCAATTCCATCAGTATTAATAGGAGGAGCGATTAAGCGGGAAATACCTGTTCCGGATGCCCAACTTGCCTTCATTTCATAAGCAGTTCCACCGGCATTATTGGTGTTACTAAGAGTCCAACGGTTACTGGTAACTCCTCCCGAATAGGTTTGAGTCCAGTTAAGGGGCCAAGTGCCATTTGTACCAAAATCCTGTGCATAGGGAATATTTACACGAGGATCAGCCATAATTTCAAAGGAGTAAGGCGGTACTACAATAGCGCTGCCGTCATCATTAATTGCTTCTACAGTCCAATACCAGCGATCCAGATAATTGAAGGTTATTCCACCTTCGGTAACAGGATTGAAACTGGTATTTGTAGTTTCCCAATAGTAATCATCATAAATTGTATCTTCATCCTGAGACATATAGACAGCATAATAAGATGGAATTCCACCGGTAAGAGCTCTTGTCCAGGTTAAGTTAAATCCGGTTTGTGGAATACCGGTAGCTCCATTGACAGGATAGTTAAGAGTTACAGGATCAGGTGCACCTGAAGGTAGTTCCCCAAATTGCAGCATTACATTGGGCAGAGAAGTGTTTAAAGTTCCGGTGCTTGTGGGAGGCGTGTTATCCTGATTCCAGTATTGATGGCATCCTGTTGTTCCGGAAGTATAATAGAAATAAGGATAGGGGCTTGTGCCACTGCCACCAAAATATGTTTCAACTCCAATAACTAAATTACCCGAAGTATAGGTGAAAGGAGTAGTAAGTTCAAATAAATACCAGCCCGTAGTATTAAAAGTATGAGTTCCGGTATCCACTAAAGTAGCAGTAGCAACAAAATCACTCCAGGTTATAGATGTTAAAGCAGTATCGTTTGTCTGCATTGCATAGATCTTATAAGGAACTGCATTGGAACTTACTGTAGCACAATTCCAGGCAACTTTATTCAACAATCCATAGCTACCTATTTGAGCGTTGGTATATAAAGCAGCAGAACGTTCATAGCCAAACCAAATTCCAAAGGGTTGACGCTGAGTTAATGTCCCTGTTCCTATGATCACAATTCCTACAGGTAACCCTTCTGCTGAAAGAGCCACATTATAGGGTGTGTCATTATAGGTTATCGTTAATGTAGCGCTTACCGGACCTTCTTGAGTTACAGTAACGGACACAGGAATATTTACCGATTGTCCTGCACCTAAAGTAGCAGGCAAATTATCCGAATTGAAAGAGAACATTGCTGCATTGGGACCTGTGATAATGATATCAGAGCTGCTAAGATTTAAGGTCCCACCACCAGTATTGGTTACAGTAATGTTTACCGGTGCAGAGGTAACATTCTGTTGCATCAAACCAAAATTAATGGAAGTCGGTGTATAGCTAAATACAGGTTCTACAGGTGCCTCGCGGATAGTTATGTCATCCAAGCTGATATACCATGGAGAAGAATTAAGCCACCCCTTAATTCCAAGATAGTATATACCGCTTGTAGCAGGTGTGAAGTGACCGAAAATTCTTTGATAGTCACCATTGATTATGCCGACTTGACCAGTTATAGAAGTCATAGCAGCTATAGTTGGTGCTGTTCCATAATAAAGACCTAATGTTGCATTAGTACTTGTAGCCCCATCCTGGCGAGCATAAGCTTCCAATTCGTAAGCAACTCCACCTGTTAAATTTACCGGACGGAATAACCAGGCCGCTCCGCTATAATGCAAAGTTACATTAAAGTCTCCGGTTCGAGGGGTTCTATTATAGGAAGTTTGGGAAGAATTTGCCGTCCAATAATAAGAAGTATATTCGGGTCCAACTTCTTGAGACCAATTGGCAATATTGGTTGAGCTATCCGTATTACCAACTTCAAATCCTTCAGTATAGGGTATAGAAGTAATAGTGGGATCTGTTCTGGTTGTGAAACTTCTTACCGTGGCTGTGGGTCCATTTCCTGATCCATTATATGCTAAAACAGTCCAGTAGTATGTAGTGTTATAAGCCAGGGGAGTAGTTAAAGTATAGGTAAGAGCATTCAGGTCTGCTATCAAAGTAGTAGGAGGATTATTAGTATCACAATAGAGTTTGTAACCGGTAGGTACCCCACCTGTGGTAGGAGCCGTCCAAGTAAACTGAATATACTCATTTACACCAGTTGCCAGGTCTGCCGGAACACTTAAAGTAGGAGCACCAGGTGCTTCAGGAGTAATTTCCGGACCTACTACCAGATCAATATAGAAACTTGCGGATTGTAAACCGGTTCTGATGCCGAGATAATAATTATTACCGGCAAGAGAGCTCAAATCCACAACTGTATTATACCAGGTATAGGTTACAGCGTGGGTGATATTACTACCAATTTGCGTCCAGGTAGTTCTATCCGGAGAATAGACAATCTGCAAAGTCCCAGTAGTAGTAGAACACAAAGTCCACAGGTCTAAAGTGCTGGTGCTGGTAATAGTCACTTTGGGAGTGGATAGAATATATTGAGTGGAAGTTGAACCATATTTGTAAGCTGAGGCAACTCCCTGTTTAGCATAACTTGTACTACGGCTCCAAGTTCCGGGATTTGCCCAACCCGCAGGTGGGAAAGATGTATTTTCAAAACTTTCTGTCAATTGAGTAGCAGTTGGTGTTTTAAAACTCCATACAGTCCCTGTTGTAGTGCCAATGGCATTTACAGCATCAATTCGCCAGTAATAAGTATTGCCAGCTGTTAAACCAGGAGCATAAGTAGTTGCCATTTGATTTTGAATAAAAGGAGGGGGATTGCTGGTTCCGAAATAAACATCATAACTGGAAGCTCCACCTCCGCCGCTTTGCCAATTCAAAGTATCAGTTGTAAAAGCCCATCCACCATTAGTAGGGGAAATTAATACAGCAGGATTGGGAGGCGTAGTATAGACGGGATAATTAATACTAAATACTCTTCTGCTTCCTTCTGTTGAGCTATTGAGATTAGTCATATAACTGCTGGCAGGGAAAGAGGTAGTAGTAAGAGAAGTAGCACTATTATTCCAGGTCATAGTATTAATAATATCTGTTACTTGACCAATAGAACCCGCAACATTGCTGGTGGAAACATATACACACCTGGTTGAAGCATAAGTTGCCATATTATACATTGTTCCATAAACGAATTTAATGTTGTTAGTGCCTTCATACAGCCATACCTGCATCCGGCAATAAATGCCCGTTTCTACACTAGAACTGTAAGGGACACGCAGATCTAACCACTCCACTATCAGTTTACGATTAGGAGCTGTTCCGGTTAACTTGTAATGTAATCTTCCGGTAGCCCGAATAGCATTGTCTCCAGAAAGAGGTGCAAGACGAGCAATATTAGCTGCTGGAGAAGCGGAACTGCCACTTATAGCGGTAGCTCCTAGTTGCATCTGTCCATTGGAATTAGCGGAAAATTGAGTATAGGCACTAAGTCCAAAAGCAAAAGTAAATCCAATATTAGTAACAGCTGATGCATTATCATCATAATATGTAGAGGGAGCTAAGAGATCAGTGCTTCCAGTCATATCTTCCAAAGTACCGTCAGTCGTAGTAGAGAAAGTATATTCTGCTATTGTCTGAGCCATTATAATGGTTATACTAAAGAGTAGTATAACCAACAGTAGAGATAATTTTTTCTTCATAACAAAAACTCCTTGTTTAGATGTTTTTTTCTTGAAGAGTTAGTTTATTGGTTAAACGATAGGCATTACCTTTGTTGTAAGGATGAGAACTTGTGATTTGAATGATGGGCAAAGGAATGCCGATTTTGATTTTGACGGTTTAAGCTTTAGGGGAAAAACGCTGCTTTTGGCTTTTGCACTGTGCTTTAGTAATAATGTGCGATGATTGTTACAAAAAGAGTGCAATAAAGAAAAAAGCGGGTGTTTTTCTGTTTTGCAAGAATTGGTTTTATTAGATATTGGGTACCAATTCTTGGGATTATCAGAAAAGCAGGGAGCGTTTAAATCCCTATGTTGTTGGTTTACGAGAAGATAACCCTTAGTTAGGGTTTCTGCTATTATTGAAAAATTTGATATGTTATTTTTAAAGATTGGTCGGGAAGGGAGAAAATAAGGAATTAGATTATTGGATAGCTGCCTATAATTATAGATTTTCCCTTTTCGGTTAATTACCGCTATAGGGAACTTCAACTTTAAATAAATCCAAAAAATCATTCAAACTCCTTTGACTCGGGGAAAACGACCTCCGTCGTTCACCTCCAACTGAGTTATCTTATTACCGCTAATCTTTTCGGTAACTGCACTATTGATTGCTTTAGCTTAATGAGCTGTTATTTTTGTAAGTTCCTCAAATGCTCATCATAGCTTAAACAACACAGTATCTCGAGTTAAAAAAATTACTACCACAACTTACTATAAAACTATAAGCATTTTTCTTTAATAAGTGTCAAGCAAAAAAAAATAGCATTAAGTTCTTTTCTCTGAAAAGATCCTTTTTGCGGTAGCAAGGTTTTGACTCTAAACCGATTCTCCCTGCGGTTGCAATTATAATTTGAGGCAACGAAAAATTTCATTTATTGTCTGATACTTTCAAAGCGGGGAAGTTTTGACTCTAAACCGATTATTTTTGTGGTTGCAACGAGATGCAGAGGCAACAGGAAATTTATCTTTTGTCCGATACTATCAAAGCGGGGAAGTTTTGACTCTAAACCGATTCTTTTTGTGATTGCAACGAAATGCAGACGCAACAGGAAGATTTGTTCATTTTCTGATACTTATAAAGCTGAAGCTCGGTTTAGAGTTAAAACAAAAAATCACTTCGAAGCCACTATTTCTGAACAATTCCAACCCAGCCCATCTTTCTTCTTGTTTTAACTCACAATTTTGAGGTTGGAGACCAGTTGTAGTTCGGTTGTCAGTGTGCAGAGTTCTTGTTTTAACTCACAATTTTGAGGTTGGGAGACCAGTTGTAGTTCGGTTGCCAGTGCGCAGAGTTCTTGTTTTAACTCACAATTTTGAGGTTGGGAGACCAGTTGTAGTTCGGTTGTATGTGTGCTGTATTCTTGTTTTAACTCACAATTTTGAGGTTGGAGACCAGTTGTAGTTCGGTTGTTAGTGTTTACAGTTTGTGGGATGTGGTTACAGAGTAGGCAATGGTAAAATTGTAAGTCAAAACAAGCATCGGTGTGTCTTTTACTCTAAACCGATCCTTTTTGTGGTTGCAACGAGATGCAGAGGCAACAGGAAGATTTGTTCATTTTCTGATACTTTCAAAGCGGGGAAGTTTTGACTCTAAACCGATTCTTCCTTCGGTTGAAACGAGATGCAGAGGTAACAGGAAGATTTGTTAGTTTCCTTCAGCTGTCAAAGCTGAAGCTCGGTTTAGAGTTAAAACAGAAAATCACTTCGAAGCCACTATTTCTGAACAATTCCAACCCAACCCATCTTTCTTCTTGTTTTAACTCACAATTTTGAGGTTGGAGACCAGTTGTAGTTCGGTTGTTAGTGTGCATTCTTCTTGTTTTAACTCACAATTTTGAGGTTGGAGACCAGTAATAGCTCGGTTGTTAGTGTTTTGGAATTGTGGGTTGAGGTTTCAGAGAGGGTTGGGGCAAAATTGTAAGTCAAAACAAGCAAGAGACCAGTTGTAGTTCGGTTGTTAGTGTTTACAATTTGTGGGATGTGTTTACAGAGAGGATTGTGGCAAAATTGTAAGTCAAAACAAGCATAAAAAAGCCCCCGGGAAAAAACGGGGGCTTTTACAATTGGTATGCGCAAACTTATATATTATGACAAGCTTGCGTAAGGGGTTTATTTTTTGGTTCTATCCGGAACAGTAGTATTTACCGGATTCGGATTTAACATATCAACAACATTAGGTTTTAGATTGGAATTGCGGTAAGAAGAAACCGCCGTTACTTTGAAGAATTTCTTATTTATTCCAGTCGTTGTATAGGAATAGCTACGATTTGGTTCTTGAACAACAACAGGAGTTTGTTCAGGGAAGTTATACGGATCGTCAGACATATAAATCCTATATGCATGTGCGTTGGTAACTTGCTCCCAACTTAACTGAACGCCTGAAGCAGTAGAAGTTATCGAAACTATAGGGCTACTAACTTCTACAGGTATGGCAGAAGTAACAGCAAACATTGTAAGAGGGAAGGCAGTTGCTGTATAGGGAGTAAGTCCCGAAGCGGCAGGATCTTGAGGAAGGATAGTAACAGTATCACTATACATATACCTTGTCCGATAATCGGTAGTTCCCAAAGTTTGCGTGTAGAAACTGGTTCCACTCAAATATGAAGTATCCATAGGACGATTTACTCTCACTGCCAGATTGTTACCAGTATAGGCAAAAGGAGTATTGAAAGGAATGAATATCTCTGCGCGTCCGATGGGTACCGTTATTACAGCATCGGCAACTTGAATATAATCGGTAAAATCAAGGAAGGCATTTTGAACTGAGGATTCAGTCGTGTTTTTCATCCAGATTTTAATAGGTTTATCTTGTTGCACAACAGTAGAAGTAGAGTAATAATAAATACCTA
>Ga0209606_1006020_pt1 | contig 10181 bp, 12 predicted proteins | sample AD_UKC057_MetaG_FD_184412 | JGI IMG/M metagenome (GOLD analysis project Ga0209606, IMG submission 184412) | Active sludge microbial communities of municipal wastewater-treating anaerobic digesters from USA - AD_UKC057_MetaG (SPAdes) (version 2) | ecosystem: Engineered > Bioreactor > Anaerobic >...
TATATTGGGCGATAATTCTACACTGGAAGTTTCTCCTTCGTTGGAAATACATACGTGAAGAATATCCTCTTTCTCAAAATACGCCATTTGTGTTTTACTCATAAATAAATCTCCCATCTTTCAACCTGAAGTTAATCTGTTGCCTTGTCTTCCGTGTCTGCCGACGACGACTTCCCTCTTCCCGCAGCTGTGTCGAAGTAGCGCTCGCTGAAATATCTCTATTTTTCTTGACTAACATAACATGTTTGTTATTGTGCGTCATGTCTTGACGGTTTCGAAAATGTCGCCTTTTGCCCCGTGCGGTATTATTGCTCAAATAGCATCAAGACAAAGCAACAAGTGCACATTTACTTTCATGAGCTTTGGCCACCATGAACATAAGAGTTTCCTTCGGCAGCAGGAAACCAATTATTTAGGGTATTTTGAGCTATGATCCTCTGTTTTCAACTGATTTACGCATAAAGGGATGACGAAAGCGGAACTTTCTGCAGGATCATGAAGTTTTTTAAACTGCCAGCCGTATTAGCTGAAAATTTCATTCAAGAGAGAGAAAACTCAATGACTGACAATAACAATCTACCGAGCATCAGCCGGTTTTCTTGCAGCCCTGATCAAAATATTTGCATCCGCAGCCATCTTTTGCCACTTCTTCTTTTGTTTCTTCTTCTATTCATAGTCTATTTTAACAGTTTCAAAGGCGCGTGGATTTTTGATGATTATCACAATATCGTTGATAACAAATATGTACACCTGCAATCGCTTGATTGGTCTAGCATCAAGGAAACTTTTTACGGTGTTCAGGACAATAAAATCAGCCGTCCACTATCATATTTAAGTTTTGGAATTAACTATTTTTTTCACGAATTAAATACATTTGGTTACCATTGGATAAACTTCCTTATTCATTGCATTGCCGCGATGTTTCTATACCTTTTTATCTATCAAGTTCTGCGCCTGCCTATTCTGAACGGACGTTTCAACAATCGCGCCGGTTCAATCGCTCTGCTGGCAACAACCCTCTGGGCAATAAACCCTATACAGGTTACCGCTGTCACGGTTATCGTGCAGCGGATGGCGTCCATGGCGGGAATGTTTTTTATCATGGCCATGTTTTTTTATCTTATGGGCAGAATTTCACCAGAAATGCAGAAAAAAATCATCTGGTTTTGCCTGTGCTTCCTTTCTGGCATTCTTGCAGTAGCCTCTAAGGAAAACGCCGCCATGCTGCCTATTGTTCTCTACATATTTGATTTGCTGCTTATTCAGGGCATTTCTCGTATCAATCTCAAACGCCAATTAATTATCGCAGGCGTTCCTCTGGCGCTTCTTCTCATGATAGCTTTCATTTTATCAGATCCATTATCATTTTTTTCGGCTTCGGCCTATTCACATCGGCCATTTACTCTGATAGAACGTCTGCTCACCCAGCCGCGGATACTCCTCTTTTATCTTTCTCTGATGTTTTACCCGCTTGCCGACCGCTTTACTCTAATTTACGATATACCAGTATCCACATCAATTTTCTTGCCCTTTACAACTCTACCAGCTATTTTTTTCTGGATTACATGGCTTGGCATCAGTCTGTATCTGGCCAATAAACGTCCGCTTATATCCTTCTGCCTGCTTTTCTTCATGATGACCCATTTTGTGGAAAGCTCATTCATTGCACTAGAACTTATTTTCGAACATCGCAACTATATACCCTCGATGATGCTTTTCTTATTGGCTGGTGTGGGGATAATCGCCTTTTTAAAGGATTTCAGCAAGAAAAAGAGCATTATAGTTATATCATTTCTTGCGCTTGCGACTATTATTGCCGCACAGGGTCATACTGTTTTTCAGCGTAATGATCTTTTTGAACATCCTATATTTTTATGGACCGATAACCTTGAAAAAGCACCACTTCAGAGCAGGGTATATGCGAATCTGGGATTGGAATATGATAAAATTGGAAAATTCCAAGCAGCCAGGGACTCGTATATTAAAGCTATTGAGCTTGACCGGTATCCAAGACTCGACGCACGCGCTGTTCCGATTTGTAATCTGGCAAATTACTATCTAAAAAATGGCGATAAAGAAGGAGCCATGTCGCTTTACAGGCAATCAATAAGCATTGATCCGACATACTTGCCAGCCAAACAAGGAATGATTGTTGCCTTGCTGATTGAAGGTGATCTGGAACAGGCGCGCTTATTGACGGAAGAAACCCTGGCATCAGGAAAAGCCGGTTCAATATATCTGGAATTCTATAGCCTTATACTGCTCAGGCAGGGAAATTACGCCAGCGCAATTGAACAAGCGCTAAAAGTTATGAATATTAATGATAAACCGTTATTTGTGGAAAAAGTATTGGGAGAAGCACACATGCAACTTAAACAATACGAGAAAGCACATCAATTCTGGATGGCTTGCGCGCTTGCTTATCCCGATGAACCCGAAGCCTACATTGCTTTGGCGAATTTAGCACATATAAGGCAAGACAAAAAAACAGCACAATTCGCGTCACGACATCTTTTCTTTTTAAAAGGAAATAAAACATGGAACTATTTAGCCAATAATATTAATAGAAAAAATTTTATTATTCCCGCCATTTTCACGGGAAATACAGAAAAAACACTTTTTCTGGTAAGACAAACGCTTGAAAAAGAAATCGGCGAATAGCTGTGCGATTCATTATGTTCTTTCTGGAAATATGAAATATTAATGTCATTTTAAGATGTTTTTGTTTTTTTAATCTCTTGGCCTTGTAAATGAACCGCTTGCCACCATGCCACCGGCAGTAGCCTTGATAACAAGTCGGACATTATTAATATCCGAACAATCAAACGCAAAGTCATCTGGATAGCCATCGGCAGAAACTTTCGCGCAAACATTTCCCGACATCACCGCATTCCAGGCATTTGTTTCAACGCCCCGAGACGACAACATATTATAATAATAGACTAAAGACGCTTGTGAACGAGCAGCGCCTACTGCGCTTTTCAATGTGCTGATTCTTGCACTATTATTTATCTCTAGATACTTACCAATCGCAACGGCGGAAAGAATACCTAAAATCACCAACACCGCGATAACCTCAATCAGTGTAAAACCTCCGGTGCTTTTTGATTTTGTTTTCATGTTCTATTTGATTCCACAAAACTAAATTCTTAACACTTAACACCATTAGACTTGATTAATTAATCCCTGTCCGTATCTTCATCGGCAATTCTTGCAGAAAGAGATAAAAAACTGAACCGTTTAACGATTCAACACATTAACTATATTATTTAAAAAAATAGAATTTCTAGATTAAACTATTGTGCTGTATATAACATTTTTTAAGAATCTGGATACCCTAATATTTATTTATATCCGTATAGAAAGATTACAAGTAACTCTTTCTATACGGATAATTTATATTCTTACATTTAATTTTCTTGAATGGCTTATATGGGCTTTAAACATCATACTACATAAACAGAGCAATGAAATGCTATTATATGACGTTATTATTAATTATTTCTTTGAATACCGCCCGTTGCCGTAACACCATCCTGAGTAAATGAAGCAGTAAACCTGGTGGCTGTCCTCGTACAGGATCTAGTCGGTTCGGGAGAACCAAATCCGTCCAGTTTCACATTATTACATACTGTATCTGCGTCAACAGCATTCCAAGCATTTGTTTCCACACCATTATTTACCAAAAGTTGCCTTGAATACTCCATTGTAGCCTGCGACACCGCAGCCGTAACAGCTCCTTTTAATGCACTTTTTCTGGCTTCTTGCTGCATATCCATATACTTCGGCACGGCCACAGCCGCCAAAATACCCAGAATGACCAGAACCGCGATGATTTCGATCAGCGTAAAACCTTTTTGATTTTTCAAATTCTTTTTCAACATTTTCCTTCCTCCTTACATTTATTGATTTGTAGTTTTTTACACTTTCGCTTCCAATTCCATATGAATTTGTGATTATTTATAGCACATTATGAGCCAAAAGCAACAAGAAATTATTTATATTTTGATTGATGAGAAAGTAAATAAATGTCTAACGCCAATTTGTTCTTCTGATTAAGATATGAATTCAGTAATATTAATGAGTTCTGGAAACCGGCTTCCGCTGGTACGACGCAATGGTGTGACGAATGCAGGGTAAAACTACTTTTTTCAAGGGTGACAATAATTATGCATTTGGAAAAAAGTAGGTATCAATTATGGACATGGGTAGGGTTTATGGTCAATTTTTTCACGATTTGCAGGGCCATCTACAAATTTTGTTGTTTATTTAGGTGGCAGATGGTTTGACTCGGATCACAATGACAATATTTTGGTTCTTTTCGTGCGTCCAGATGTTTATAAGCGGAGGATGTGGATTCCCGACAGGACAAATCGAGAATGACAAGGTGGTGGATTCTCGGAAGGGAAATTCAGGAAGGACGGGTTTGTTACACCAAGGCCCTGTTTACAGACATAAGGCGCTGTTACTTGCCGAACACTCCCTTTAGTTCGATTTCAAGACCGGGGAATATTTTGGATGTAAAGACTTCGTCCCAGTTAAATATGTCCTGGCGACCATATTGCCCGTCTTCAAGAATATACCGTTCCACAGTATCGTCCATAGGATTGACTATGATATATTCCTTTACGCCGAATCTTTCATAAACCTCTTTCTTTTCTCGCTTATCCTTTAATGCAGTGGATGGCGACGGTATCTCGATGATGAGGTCGGGCGCCCCCTGGATATTGGCCTCGGTGATTTTGCTTTTGTCGCAGACAACAATCAAATCCGGTTGAACGATGTTTGATTGATCCAGAACGACGTCCGTGGGGGAATAAAACGGTTCGCATGGTTTGCCGCGAAAGTGGTTTACCAAAGCAGTGGTCATTTGCATGGATATCCGCTGATGTTTTGTTGTCGGGGCCGGAGTCATGCTATAGGCATCTCCGTTGATAATCTCCCAGCGCTCGCCATCCGGCCAGTTCTTGTAATCATCCCAAGTGAATTTTCTTCCGATCTTCGTTGCTGTTGTTGTCATTTGGTCGCCTTTCGCTGGTTTGTGCCGGTTCAATTATGCAGATTGAGCCAGATCAAAGAGCTATTATCTGACTGCCTCCTGGTGAAATCTTGATTTTTAAATAACGTATTAACACCATGACGACAAGATGATGTTGGTTTAAGGTTTGCAGGTTTTTGTGGATTCCCGACAGGAGATTTCGGGAATGATGGGTTTCAGATGCTTCAATATAATTATTCATTGCAGATAATCATTTTGTTAGCATTGATCCAGGCTTGCCGCATCTCATTGGCGGCCTTCCATTCCATCCAGTCATCTTCTGTGTCCAAAGATGCATTATTTTTTATCTTTTCTGTAAATTGTTCGAACCCACAGCCATACTTTTTTGTCAATATTATAATAATATTATCATATTGCTCAATTTTGCGTCTGATATAGTCCAATGTCAAATCCGTTAATGCCGCTTTTTCATCTTTATATATGCCCGATAATATAAAAGGTTTTGCTATTCCATGTAAAATTTCTTCAGCTTGCATAACTTTCCTCCCTTCAATCTCTCAAAGTCAAAAACGCCTGCCCAAAACAACGTCCATTGTCACAAAATATCAACGTTTACGCATAAACAAGGCGGCGCTCCTTGGGCGCTGGTATGGGATCGTTACACTCTAATGCCGTATCGATCCATAAGCGTAGGGCTTCTTTTGCATTATTCAATGCCGATTCATGGGTATCCCCGTGGGCCATACATCCGGGTAACTCTGGAATATCGGCTATAAAAACTTGATCCTCGGCGCTCCAATAAATTATAATTTCATACTTTTCATTCATACGTCCCCTCCCATCTTATATTTTAAGATTACTGCACGAACCTGTCGTATCTGATAGGCTTTGGCCTTTCCGTTGTCCCGTTGTAAGTTTATCTTCTCTTCAACACCTTCCTTCCGAAAATTATGATGACTTCCGCGTATCCGTTCCGTAAATCCAATCCTAAGCAATAAATTGCATACGTCAGTGAATAGAATATTCGCATCCGAAGCGCCGCGTAGAATTTGGAAGATAAGTTTCTTGTATTTAACAGTCACAGGAAAAACCTTTTCATAACTTCGCTTGTTCAATCATGATGATTGAACCAGATTTTTCAACCCTTGTGGCATCTTAAGGATTGCTTGGAAAAGTTTCGGTTCAATCAGCATGATTGAACCAGCCCGCAATCTACAACATTGAACCAGCCCGGAAACCCCACTGACAGATGTCGCTTTTTGTTCTACAAATTGATGCCGATGTGACGGCCATCCGACAGCTCAACATCCAGAGATAACTTGCCACCAAGCGCCTCGATATACCGCTTCAAAGAAGAAATTTTAACTTCGTGACCACGTTTTTCAAGATTTGCAACAGATGGCTGTGAGATGCCTAACGCAACCGCTATGTCATGTTGCGACATCTCAGCAGTTTGTCGTAATTTTGCCAGTCGAAGTTCAAAAATTATCTGATCGGCCTGGTCACGGGCCGCATTTACTATGGTCGGATCTACTTTTTTCATCAATTCTGAAAGTTGCTTTGCCATTACTCACTCCCTTCTTGCAGGTAGTCCAGAAATTCTCGTTCTGCAATAGAAATCATATTTTCGTAAAAGCGTTTATCACCTGTCTTGTCTCCGCCACAGAGCATTACTGCCTGGCGTAATGGATCGAAGGCGAAAAATACTCGAAAAGGTTTGCCTTTGTGTTGCACACGGAGTTCCTTTAGATTTTTTATTTTGTTTGTCCTTTTAATACTATCGACGTATGGCCTTCCTAACGCAGGGCCGAATTGCTCAAGCACAAATATGGCCGCCAGCACATCTTTTTGCTCCGCCGCATCCAAACCCAGAAACCAATCATCGAAGTATTCAACGGTAACGACTTTCCACGCCATTTTTATTTTCCCTTTAGATGATAATAGCCCATATGCTATATAGTGTCAAGGCTATATTTTGAAAGTACTTGCGGGTTTAATCATACTTTTCGCTGTTTCAATCATGATCAACTCGTAAAAAGTCACTTCTGTCACCCTGAGCTCGTCGAAGGGTGAATACAAGTACTCGATATTACAGCATGGTTCGACGGGCTCACCATGACAATATTTGTAAATTATGACTTTTTACCGGCTCATCAATCATGATAATTGAAACAGCACAAGGATGATGACAGACGAAAGAGGAATCTTGACGAAACGACATCTATTACGTACAGTAAAGTGCACAAATGAGGATTTGTATAAATGAAAAGCATTGCATTCACAGATTTTCGGAATAAGGCTTCAGATCTGATAACTGAGGTGGAACACGGAGAGACAATTATTCTTCTCAGGCATGGAAAACCGGTTGCTGAAGTGATTCCATATTCTGATAAAGCACAAAATTCTCCGGCATGGAAGCAGCCATCCATACGCCTGTGCCTTCAGGGCAGCGATTTATCCTCGGCAATTCTGGCTTCTGACTCCTGACTCCTAAGCACTTACGTTTCTTTGGTGTTTTTCAGGGTGGAAACATCGATGTTGTATTTTTTTACACGGTGCCAGAGGCTGCGCTGGTTGATGCCCAGCAAATTGGCCGCACGCGCCTGAACCCCTCCTGCCCGGCTTATGGCTTCGATGATCATGCCCTTTTCGATCTCGATTAATTTTTGATCCAGCGGCTGATCTTGTTTTGTGCTGAAGTTTTGATGATTGGGCAAGCCGGTCAGTTCCGGCGGCAAATGAATTTCTTCTATTGTATTTTCCGCAAAAATTGCCGCCCGCTCGATGACATTTTGCAGCTCACGGACGTTTCCCGGCCAGCCGTATCCAATCAGCGCCTGCATCACCCGATGATGTATTTGCAAATCCTTGCCGCTTGCCTTTATAAAATGTTCAACAAGAAATGGAATGTCTTCCATTCTTTCCCGCAGCGGCGGAAGGTGAATGGATAATACATTCAAACGATAAAAGAGGTCTTCTCTAAACGCGCCGGTTTTAATCATTTCGGCCGGATTCTTATTTGTGGCGGCAAGAAAGCGCACATCCACGGTAATTGTTTGAGATCCCCCTACCCTTTCAAATTTCTTTTCCTGCAAAACCCGAAGAAGTTTAGCCTGTGTGGCAGGCGGCATATCTCCAATTTCATCCAGAAAGATAGTGCCTCCGTCGGCCAATTCAAATTTGCCTTTCTTTTGCGCTGTTGCGCCGGTAAATGCGCCTTTTTCATGGCCAAAAAGTTCGCTTTCCAGCAATCCTTCGGGAATGGCTACGCAGTTAATGGTTATAAATGGATTATTCTTGCGGAGGCTGTGTTTATATATGCTGTCGGCTATCAGCTCTTTGCCCGTGCCGCTTTCCCCTGTGATCAAAACGGTGGAATCCGTAGGCGCAGCTTTGATAATTTGCGTAAAAATATTGCGCATGGCGGCGCCCGGGCCGATAATTTCCGGGAAAAGTTCCCGGGCTTCCACTTTGCCAAGAATATTGGCAACGCTTTCAAACACTTGATTGATTCTGCTTAAATCATCGGTGATGTTAACTTCTTCATCCGCCGGGACATCATACAAAACAGGCATTTTCTTTGCTTTTTCCACAAATTCGCTAAGCGGCTTTAGAAAGAGGCGCAAAATCAGCAAACCGGCCGCAAAGGAAATGCAGCCAACAACAAGCGATAAGGTGTAAATATTGATCAATAAGGAATGATGAAGCTTTTCCGGAGCAGCCGCCAGTTGATAGGCGGCAAAGATCCCCAAAACGGTTATTCCGGAAAATATTAAAGGGATTAAAATATAAAGGGTAACGTAGAAATTCTTTTTTTTCCCCATGATTACGTTATTTTTTAACCATTTTTGTCATGTCCCACATGGGCATGTAGATGGCCAGGGCAAAAAAACCGACTACGGCCGCCAGCCCCACGATTAAAATAGGCCCAATGGCGTCGGACAAGGCTTTGACGGCATATTCCACTTCATCGTCATAGTGTTTGGAAATTTCAGTGAGCATTTCTTCTATGTTTCCTGATTCTTCCCCGATGGCAATCATATCCACCACCATGGGCGGGAAATAAGGGGCGGTTTTCAACGGAGCGGAAAGGCCGGAACCTTCTTCTATCTTTTCGCGCACATGATCAAACGAACGGGCAATGGCGGCATTATCGATTGTTTCGGATAAAATGGTCAAAGACTGCAGCACCGGCACGCCGCTGGACTGCAGGATTGCGAATATGCTGGAAAATCTGGACATAGCCGCTTTCTGGAACAATGGGCCCAAAATCGGCAGGCTCAAAAGCAAGCTGTCGCGGACAAACCGCCCGTTTTCTGTTTTAAAATACTGACGCAGACCTACAACAACACCGATAGTCGCCGTCAGCATTATGTACCAGTAATTTTTTAAAAAGACGTTCATTGTCAGCGCCACTTTGGTGGGCCAGGGCAGCTCGAGGCCGGTCTTGCTGAAAATTCCCACGAACTGAGGTATCACAAAAGTCAGCAAAACAAAAAACGCGATGCCCAGGGCTATCAGCACCATTTTTGGATACTGCAGAGCCGATTTAATATCGGCTTTGATTTTCGCTTCGTGCTCAATAATATAAATCAGCCGCTCTAAAACACTGTTTAAGTTGCCGCTCATTTCTCCCGCAAGGAGCATATTGCAATAGAGACGAGAAAAAACATTGGGGTGCTTTCCAAAAGCCTCCGAAAGAGAAACGCCATGCTGAATGTCGTAGTAAATGGCCTTGGCGGCTTTCTGCAAAGTTTTGCTTTCCGACTGAGATTCTAAGATCTGCATGGACTTGACAACGGGAACGCCGGCGTTGAGCATAGCCCGCAATTGCTTGGTAAAAAGGATTAATTCTCTGGGGTTGACTTGCTCAAACAGCGCTTTGATTTTATTCAACAGAGCGCCGGCCTGATCTTCTTTTTCTTCTTCAAGCTTTAACGGGATCAGGCCGCGCAATGACATGACATTGTTGGCTGCTTGCAGAGATTCCGCATCCAGAATGCCTTTGACGCTTTTACCGGTTTCGTCAATTGCTTCGTATTGAAAAAAGGGCATCTTGTTTCCTCTAAATTATATCAGGTCATTACGGCAGTCGAGGCTTCTTCCAGGGTGGTGATTCCCTTTATTACTTTTTCGGCGGCGTCCTGTTTGAGTGTGCGCAATTTCCCCGCTTTCACCGCCA
>Ga0209606_1006024_pt1 | contig 10176 bp, 8 predicted proteins | sample AD_UKC057_MetaG_FD_184412 | JGI IMG/M metagenome (GOLD analysis project Ga0209606, IMG submission 184412) | Active sludge microbial communities of municipal wastewater-treating anaerobic digesters from USA - AD_UKC057_MetaG (SPAdes) (version 2) | ecosystem: Engineered > Bioreactor > Anaerobic >...
AGATTAAAACGTTGGTCCGTTCCTCCTAGCTCTACATCAGAGTGTACCACTACGCTATCATAACCCTGCATCAAAGGATAAAGCACCTCTCTTAAAGATACTCTCAGTCCAGCATCTAAACGTCGTCGAATATTATCTCGGGCAATAAACTCCGCCACAGAAAACTGATCGGCTTGAGCCGCAATTTCCTGATAAGTTAATTTACTCAGCCATTCACTATTATAATGAAATTCACAGCGCTTAAGGTCAATAATCTTACCAGCTTGGTTAAAATATTCCTTCATATTGTTGGCTACCTGTTCTGGCGACAGCATCGGTCGTTCACTGTCTTTATCTGAAGTATCTCCAATAACTCCAGTAAAATCACCCACTATAAAGATAGCTTGATGTCCTAGCTCCTGAAAATCGCGCAACTTCAAAAGGGGTATTGACCGACCCAAATGTATTTTAGTACTGGTAGGATCAATACCTAACTTGACTCGCAAGGTTTGACCACTTAATAATTTTTCCCGTAAGATTTCTCTGACAATAACCTCATTAACGCCTCGCTCCAGCAGGTCATCAATGAGTTCCAGACTAGGTTTAACCATATAATTAACGGCCAACTAAGGGGCAAGACCGCTTAGTTAGCTCTGTAATTAAATTTTCTAGCAATTCATGCCGGGCTGGCAGTTCATCGGCCACCCTATCTATTTTAATAATTAGCTTAAATTTAAGACCAGCTGGCATTAATTCTTCAAAATAAACCTGGGGTGGACTCACCTTTTTCTGGTAATGCTTGGCTACTTTAAGGCCAGCGGCTAACGCTCCTGCCTTCACTTCTTTTAACACACTCCCTGGGCCGGCAATAGCGGATAATTCCAACACCCAACCATGCTCAGTTTCACTATAGGTAGTAACTTTTTGGTTAGTAAATAAACGATTAGGCATAATAATTGTCCCTCCAGTAGCCGTTAAAAGACGGGTAGATCGCCAGGAAATATCTTCTACTTTAGCGACCGTTCCATCGTCCAGACGCAGATAAGCTCCCACCCGGATAGTTTTATCTAATATAACAAATAAAGCAGCAAATAAATTAGATAAAGTCTCTTGCAACCCTAAGGCAATAGCTACGCCTGCCACTCCAAGTCCAGCCCAAAGTGGCCCAATATCTATTCGCCAAATTTTTCCAATAATTAATAAACCAATAATATATATTACTACCTGACCTGACCGCCGCATAATTACTGTCATGGTAGGATTTAATTTGGTGGTTTTATGTCGTTTGACGAATTGCTTACTATAACTGGCGACCGCTTGCGTTAATAACCAACAAACAAGAAGGACAAAAAGCGAAATTATCATGTTTAATAGGGTAGTCATAATATTTATTATTGCTTATTTAGTTGCTGGCGCCAGGCCTCAAGCTCGGCTTGCCAGCTGGTCAGTTTATTTTTCTCTTTAATGATAATGTGCTCCGGCGCTTTACTTAAAAATTCAGGGTCATGAAGTCGGCGGTGGAGATTATCAATAGCTACAGATAATTCTTGGATTTTGCGCTCTAGCTGTTCCCGATTTACTAAACTTGTTTCTTGGCCTTCTAAATAAAAACTAAGAGGCCCAACTGCACCAGATAGACTACTCGCTGGTACTGAGCCGCTAGCTACAATAGTAACGGTCTCCAAACCAGTGCGTAAATTTTTAATAATTGCCGCTTCCTGTTTTAAGGCCTCAGTTAATTTCCCGGCAATAATAGTGGCAGTCATCTTTTGAGCCGGTGATATATGGTTTAAGCTTCGAATGTTGCGGATTTCTATAATCAAATTTTGTACCAAGGTAAAATCTAATTCTTCTTGAGAGTTCATCTCCCGGGGCTCAGGCCAAGGAGCAATAAGTAAATTATCCTCTACTCCCAGTTCGTCCCATAAAACTTCAGCTACAAATGGCATAAAAGGTTGCCATAAAATAAGCAGGTTTTTAAAAATATAGGCCAAGATATTAAACTTCTCCTTACTAGTTTCTATTTTGCTAATTTCTAAATACCAATCGGCTAAATCATGCCAGGTAAAATCGCGTAGGGCCTCGCTGGCCAAAGAAAATTCATAATGCTCTATATAATTGCTCACTGTACTAACCAGGTTATTAAACCGACCCAAAATCCAGCGGTCGGCCAAAGTTGTTGATGATAAGTCTAGATTATTCTGGACAAAAACTGCCTTATTAGGCATGATAGATAAAATATAACGGCCAATATTCCATAGTTTGTTCACTAAGTTACGGCAACTGGCAATTTTACTAGTTCCTAGCCGGCAATCATTGCCCGGCGTAACTCCCATAAGCAAAGATAGCCGTACAGCATCAGCCCCATAAAGCTCAATCATGGCTACTGGGTCTAAACCATTGCCTTTAGATTTACTCATTTTTTGCCCCTGCTCATCTAACACTAAACCATGAAGATAAACCTCATAAAAAGGTACTTCACCTAACGCAAACAGAGACATCATAATCATCCGCGACACCCATAAAGTCAGAATATCATAACCAGTCTCTAGTACCTGAGTAGGATGAAAACGCGCTAAATCACCTGATTTTTGTCCTGCCTGCCAATTATCTGGCCAGCCCAAAGTAGAAAAAGTCCACATTCCTGAAGAAAACCAAGTATCTAAAGTGTCAGGATCTTGTGTCCAGCCAGCTTCAGTAGGGGCTGTTTCACTTACTAATATTTCATCCCCCCGATACCACACTGGGATCTGATGGCCAAACCAAATCTGCCGTGAAATACACCAATCATGGAGATTATCCATCCATTCTAGATAACGTTTAGTAAAACGTTGAGGAGTAAACTTAATTTGACCGTTCTTTACCACTTCATAAGCCGCAGTCTTTAAGGAATGACCATTCAAACGAGCTAAGGGCTTATCTACGCTGATAAACCATTGTTTAGACGGCAATGGCTCAATGGGAGTGCCGCAACGGTAGCAAACAGATAAATTATTAATAACTGTTTCTTCCTTAATGAGTAAACCTAATTTTTTAAGTTCAGCAACAATTAACTCCCGAGCAGCTAGGGTTGAAAGGTTACTAAATGGTCCTAGGTTGTCTTTTAAAAGACCATCATTATCAATAACCTTAACCATGGGAAGATTATATTTCTCGGCTAACTGCCAATCACTAAGTGAGTGGGCTGGCGTCACCCCCACGGCCCCAGTACCAAAATTACGATCCACTGAGCGGTCAGCAATAATTTTTAAGGTAAGAGGTTGGCCACAGAAATCTAGAGAATAAATTTGCCCAATATATTGTTTATAACGTTCATCTTGCGGATGGACAGCTACGGCCGTATCACCTAATTTAGTTTCTGGCCGAGTAGTAGCTATGGGTATAGGGAAATCAGGAGAATATTTAAAAGTATAAAGTTTAGCCGCCTGTTCCCGATAATCTACTTCATCATCGGCTAAAGTAGTTTGACAACGAGGACACCAATTTACTACTCTTTCTCCTTGGTAAATTACTCCTTCATTATACATCTCTACAAACATATGCCGTACCGCCTTCTGACGAGGTTCATCCATAGTAAAAGCCAGCCGTGACCAATCTAGAGAAGCGCCCATCTTTTTAATTTGCTCTAAAATAGTAGTTTGAATTGGCAAAGCAAACTGCCACACCCGACGTAAAAATTCAGTTCGGCCATAATCATAACGAGTCTTGCCTTCTTGTTTATACAACATCTTTTCTACCACATTTTGCGTAGCAATAGCCGCATGGTCAGTACCAGGCAACCATAAACTCCGATAGCCTCTCGCCCGATGATAACGCACAAGTACGTCCTCAATCGCTAACATAGCGGCATGGCCTAAGTGGAGTTTATCAGTAATATTAGGAGGCGGCAAAACAATGGTATAGTTTGGCGCTGTCGGCGGTAAAGATAAATTATCTGGATTAAATAAACCGCTCGCTATCCAGCGTTGGTAAATAGCCGCTTCATATTTTTTAGCGTCGTAAGTTGGTGCTAATTCACTCATAAAGATAAGAAAAACTGCTGTCAGCATACCAAAAAAGCCCTGAAAAAGCAAGGTAAAAAATACCAACTATATCTTTAGCAGTAAGACCCAGCAGCAACCTTGGAAAGCTACCAAATTTTTAGATATAATCTAAATCTTAGATAATAAAAACCGCATAGAAATTCTATGCGGTTAAAACATTAATGAATCTTGACGACCCTAATAGTCGTCACTTTTTTATTGTCCTCTGTCGCTCTAATAAAATAGAGTCCAGCAGGACATTGTTGATTTCTATTATTGCAGCCATCCCAGTAAATTTCCTGAGATTTGGCCTTATTTACTAATTCTTTTACTTTTTGTCCTTTAATATTATAAATTTCAACCCTGGCATTACTATTTTTTATTTTAATAGTAGTGCCAGTACCCCCGAAAGGATTGGGGTAACAACTAATTGAAGCCACTGCTGGAGTAGTGGGGTCATCAACCAAGGTTGGAGATCCCAGCTGACGCGCAATGGCGCCAACAAAACTAACCCCCTCAGGCATTGTAAACTCAATTCGGTCCCGAGTTATAGTCTCAGGAAAAGGATTAATAGATCCAAAACTGAAACGCAATAACTCTCCTCGGTCTATAAAAACCGATTGACTCCAATGGCGGCCATCAGCATATCGCCCCTGCACGGCATAAATATTATGATAGCCGTCGGGCATAATACTGATGCTCTGCCCACTAACCTCTGGGTTAATAATTTCATATCCTTGGTCGCCATATTCAAATGGCTGACCAATCCCCAAAGAAGCGACTAGGGGATCATCAGGATAACGCAGCCATAAATTAATCAAAAAAAAGTTAATACTATCGAACCAGGGTGTGGCGACATTACTCGCCGAAAAATTTAACCCCGGTGAATAGAAATAATTACAGAAGGCCAGGCCATAATAGCCGCTAAACGCTGACATGGCGATTGATATATCTGCTACATCAACCACCCCGTCATTATTCACATCACCTTTAAAACGATTATGATTAACGACGAACAGCCGCCGAAAATCATTCACCGTGTTGGTCCACGTAACATGGCCAACACCCCAACATATCCGGCAATCTAGGTCAATAATCACCGGATAATTATCGTCAATCGGGACATTTTGCGGCTCACAATGCAAAGCACTGAGAACCATAAAAGGTCCAGTCCATGAATCTAAATTATTAGCCGTCCAGGCTAATCTATACATCCATGGATCCTGCTGTTGAGATACATAGACCCCGTTGGCTATTAGAAAATCCTCGCCAAAGGGCATAACACGTATCTGATTTTCACCCCATACTAGCTGATAGTTATAGCATAGCATCTGAAATTCCAAATACTGCACAGTATCTGCCTCGACTCCAGCATAAAAATGAAGCTGTTGTCCAGGAAATAAAAATAAAGTATCTGGGCTAGGACTCTGGGAATTGGAACTATAAATTCCCACCCCGAACAGTGCCGTCATCAGGACGGCTAAAATACTAGTAAATAGTGTCTTTTTCATTTTAGACACCTCCTTTTTATTTTTTATGGTTGTTAAAGAACTTTTCTAATAATTATCACATAATTTTTATTTTGTCAAGGTAAAAATATGATTTCTTCAATAAAATTAAAGTTAACCAATAATATATAATACTAATAATTATCCGCCAATAATAAGGCCAGTCAATTATAAAACCCGCTAAGGGTAAATTGGCTAAATACTTAATAATTATAAGCAAAATAGTCAGCAACCAGCCAGCGGGCGCAAAAATAAAAACCTGGCCAGCTGGCCATAACCAAGCTACCGGACTGGCAAATAAAAGAAAAATAGTAAGCCAAGGCAAGGCCCAAACAACAAGCAGATTGGCTACGGGAGCAATTAACGAAATCTGGCCAAATTGCCAAAAAATAAGGGGCCAACTCCACATCTGGGCGGCCAAGGTTACGGCTAAATTATCCCGAATAAAGGGATAACGAATCAACGGTAATCGTTTAATGATATTGGTCCACCAGTCAGTCCAGGTCATTAAGCCTAAAACTGCTAAATAGGAAAGCCCAAAACCTAAATCACCCCACAAATAAAAAGGGTTAACCAGGAGCATAAGGCTAGCGCTAATTAGTAGTAAGTGGTAGACCTGGTCTGTTCGACCTAACTGTCGGCCCCAGAGTGTTAAAAGACCCAATAGCCCGGCCCGAACGGCTGAAGCCGGGCATCCAATAAGGGCTAGATATACCACAATAACTATGCTAGTGACGGTAGAAGCCAGCAGGCGCGGACAACGCAAGAGAAGTAAATTATTAAATAATAAGATTATAAGTAAGCTAATATTAAAACCTGACACGGCGGTAATATGGCTGAGACCAGTAATAGCTAAATTATGACGCCACTCCGCTGACAAACGACTCGCTCCACCCCAAATAAGAGGACCAGCTAGACTAGCGGCCGGCTCAGGTAGGCTAGTAGTTAGCACTTCAGCCAGATGCTGTTGGCCATTAACTAATCTAAGCCATAAATTCAACGGCCGACGACCCACTAACTGCCGTTTTTCACCAGCCATTATAACTTCTATTCTCCGACTAAATAAAGAATAACGATAACTAAACACTCCACCTACTGGCCAAGGTTTTAATTTACCGCTAAACTGCCATTCTTCACCCACTTTACTATCTAGCCAGTTATCTGGACCATAAATCATCGCCCGACCATTGAACTTTATAACTTCATGACCGCACTGAGCTAACTTAACTTTAACAATAAGCTGGGAACCACCGTTACTGCGAGGTTGCGGCTGACCCACAATTTCGCCCCGCATGGTCATAATCTTGTTAGAACAAATCAAGTGACTAGCAACCGCTTCTTTAGTTACTAGGGCTAGATGCGCCCGGCCAAAACCAAGAGTTAAACATAAAATAATTAACCATCGTTTTTTCAGGGGCAAGAAACTACTGCCATAAGCTAAGCCCGCCAGCCCGCCATAATAATATATAACTGGCCACTGCTCGGGCCATAAACCAGCTATAGCTAAACCAATAATAAAAGCCAGCCAGGGGTAGCTGGACCAATGAGATTGTCCCCCTCCTCTTAACATTATAGTAATTTATTTATTAAGATTCCTTATTGCGTCTTTCTAGCTCCCATAACAGATAAGCGCGAATAAAGTTACCAAGTTTGCCATCGAGGACAGCCTCTACATCGGTAGTAGTCATATTAGTACGATGGTCTTTAATTAACTGCTGACCATAAAGAAAATAAGACCTGATCTGCAGTCCCCAATCGGCTTTAACTTGCCCGCCCTTTAGAGCTTGCCGTTTTTTTTCTAGCTCCTCCGCTTCCTGCCTAGCTAATTTAGAACGCAAAACAGCTAAAGCTAGGGCCCTATTTTGATGCTGTGAACGTTCGCTTTGACAAGTCACCACTAACCCAGTAGGTAAATGGGTAATACGGACTGCTGAGTCAGTAGTATTAACTCCCTGGCCACCTGGGCCAGAAGCATGGAAAACATCAATTTTAATATCATTTATATCAATAACTGGCGCTTCCGCTTCAGGTAACTCAGGACAAACTTCTACCATAGCGAAAGAAGTCTGACGCAAATGCTGAGCATTAAACGGTGAATTGCGCAGTAATCGGTGAGTCCCGTTTTCTCCTCTAAGATAGCCATAAGCCCACTCGCCAGCTAACCGCAAAGTAACACTTTTAATGCCAGCTTCATTTCCCCTCTGTTCTTCTATGACTTGGCTAGTCCAGTTATTACGCCAAGCATAACGTAAATACATTCTTTCTAACATTGCCGCCCAATCTTGCGCTTCTACTCCCCCCGTGCCGGCATGAATAGATAAAATAGCTGGCCGCTCATCATGAGGTTGAGTAAAAAAACGGCTAATTTCTAATTGATCAATTATTTTAGTAAGTTCTGGCAATTCTTCCTGGACCAGCTGATTAATCTCTGGACCATCTTCTTTATTAACTAATTCTACTAAATCATCTAGCCGCTTCAATGTTTGGTAATAATTGTTTAACACCTGTTCGGTGGCCTCAATTTGTTGTAATAGCTCACCAGCCTGAGCAGGGTGAGACCAAAAATCTGGCTCCGCAGTGGCCTGCCGCCACCCTCGCAATTTATCTGTTTGACCAGCTAAGTCAAAGACATCTCCCAATTTCTAGGAGGCGCTGACGTAAATTTTCTATTGCCTCTTTATTGATTATTTCTGCTGGCATATAACAAAATTATTTATGGATAATAGAAAAAATTTGGTTGATTAAATTATTAATAAACGGCGGCAAATAAATAACTCCACCCACGATAGTAATAATAGCCACGGCTGTTGTTATATATCCCCATAGACGTCGCCGCCTAACATATTTAGAGATTGCCTGCACCTCATTTTTTATTTGAATTATATCGGCCGTTTGTTCTGCCAATAGACGGCGCCAATCTTCATCCATAAATAAAAATTATTATAATAATAACAACGACTATATTATACCAAAAAATTGAGTAAACTCGCAATCATCTAATAGCCGCCCCTCTTATCTCTGCCTGGGCTATAGCTAAAAAATTGTTCATTTCTACCTCAGTAAAAGGTGGCTGTCCAGCCAACCCACTATCTAATAAATTGCCATCTAACCGGCCACGCTGTAAATACCAACGTTGCGCTCCTTTTAATTCCTTCGCCAGCTCGGCAATATCTTGAAGGCCAAGAAGACCAGGAACTAATGTAGTCCTAAATTCATAGTGGATAGGGGACTTATTTATTAACCAAGTTACTAATTCTTGGACATTAGCTACTAAACTAGCTAAAACTGCCTCAGGCAGGGCCATAATTTGGTCGTATTTAGACCAAGGAGCCTTTACATCTACTGCCAAATAATCTATAAGGTTCTGAGCTATTAAATCTTTAACTATCGCCGGATTAGTGCCATTAGTGTCTAGTTTAATCAAAAATCCCCGCAGTTTAATTTCCTTAATAACCTCGACTAAATCTTTTTGCAGTGTTGGCTCACCGCCAGTAATAACTATGGCTTCTACTAGGCCTTGCCGCTCCGCCAAAAATGACCAGAGCTGAGAAAGTTCATAGCCTCCTTTGGTGCTTACCTCAATTAATGAAGGATTATAACAATAACGACAGCGAAAATTGCAACCTTGGGTAAAAATTATTGCGGCTACTTTATCTGGATAATCTAAGAGGCTAAATGGTTCAAATCCACCAATAATCATTTTAAGAGTTATCAGTTTTTAGTTGGTCTTCGTGCACTACAAAAGTACGGCGATTGGCAAATTCTGCTTGTTTAGCATCGTTCCACTGGTTAACTGGACGTAAATAACCAGTAACCCGACTATACACCTCACAGGGGGTACGTTGCGCTTCATTGGGGGAAGTCATAGGCTTATTCTTAAAATAATTAAATAAATAATAAATTATTGTTTAGCGGTAGCTACCGGCTCAGTAACATAACCAATTTCTTCATCACATTTAGGACAATAATAATGCTCACCGGCAATATAACCATGTTTAGGACAAATAGAAAAAGTGGGGGTAATAGTAAAATAAGGCAAATGATAATTTCCCGCTATCTTACGCACTAAAGTTCGCACTGCCGTCGCGCTAGGCAAAGATTCGCCCAAAAAGAAATGAAGTACTGTCCCTCCAGTATATTTAGTTTGTAAATCATCTTGTAATTTTAAGGCCTCAAAGACATCAGTCGTAAAATTAACTGGCAGTTGGCTAGAATTAGTATAAAATGGGGGTTCGTTGGGATGATCACTATTAGCAGCTTTAATGTCTGGATAAAGATCTCGGTCCAACCGGGCTAAACGACGAGCTGTCCCCTCGGCTGGCGTAGCTTCTAAATTATATAAATGGTTAGTCTCTGCCTGAAATTGACCAATCATCTGACGCATAAAATCTAAAATCTCGCCAGCAAATTGATGGCCCGCCGGACTAGCAATAGTATCACTAATAGGAGCAAAATTAAGGAGAGCTTCATTTACTCCTACCAGACCAATAGTACTAAAATGATTGCTCCAATAACCGCCGAACCGCTCTTTAATGGCCATAAGATAGTGCCGGGCATAAGGATAAAGACCACCATCTGTTAGTTTTTCAATAAGCTCCCGCTTAATTTCTAGGCTTTCACACGCCAGGCGCATTAGTTTAGCTAACCGGTCAAAAAACTCTTCTTTG
>Ga0209606_1006033_pt1 | contig 10163 bp, 6 predicted proteins | sample AD_UKC057_MetaG_FD_184412 | JGI IMG/M metagenome (GOLD analysis project Ga0209606, IMG submission 184412) | Active sludge microbial communities of municipal wastewater-treating anaerobic digesters from USA - AD_UKC057_MetaG (SPAdes) (version 2) | ecosystem: Engineered > Bioreactor > Anaerobic >...
GGAGGCACTCTTTTCCTTGATGAAATAGGGAACCTCAGCCTGCCGCTCCAGGCCAAACTGCTGACTGCGATCCAGAACAGAGAGGTGATAAGGATAGGGAGTAATTTTCCAGTCAATGTTGATGTAAGACTGATCTGTGCTACAAACATGCCTATTACTGACAGTCTTCATTGATATAATAATGGTCAGGTTCGGGAAAGAACATTTTCCGATAATTGACAGGATAAATACATTCTATCCTTTTTATAAGATCTCACAGGTTGCTGTATTCATGTTCATTAATGCCGGCATCTTCTACCTCAGGATACTTAATTTCCGGTACGAAGAGGAATTGGGAAGGAAGAACGCGGAACTTGATATCCAGAATAAAGAGCTCAGGACGCAAAAGGGAAAGATTGAGAAGCATAAGGATGAGCTCATAAGCAGAGAAATAAGTACATGGCAGAAACTGGTCAGCATTATCTCTCATGAAATAGTCAATTCCGCAATTCCGATAACAAATCTTGCAGGAATGACCGGTCAGATGCTTGAGGATGAGTCGGGTACAGTTCTTAAACCATCCGGGATAGGGGAGGAAACAATTGAGGATATACATCATAGCATAAGAGTGATAGAATCCCGCACCCAGGCTCTTGTAAATTTTGTGAAGGCAACCAGGAACCTCACACAGATACCCAGTCCAAATAAAAGGCGTTTTTCAGTCGCGGAACTTTTTGATCGTATCTCAATTCTATATCATGCTAAATTAAAGGAAGCCGGAATATCTTTTGAGAAACAGGTTACACCACCCGACCTGGTCATTGAAGCCGATCTTGAACTCATTGAACAGGTCATAATAAATCTGATCCGGAATGCAGTTGAAGCAATACATGAAATAAAGGATCCCAGGATTTCGCTGAATGCAGTAAAAGATGATGAAGGACAGGTAAAGATATCGGTTTCCGACAACGGCGAGGGTATAAGTAATGAGACCCTCGAAAAGATCTTCATCCCCTTTTATTCGACAAAACCCGGAAATTCGGGGATCGGACTTAGTCTTTCGCGGCAGATCATGATGCTGCATAACGGGCAGATCGAAGTGAAATCCGGATCAGGTGATTATACAACCTTTACTCTGGTTTTTTAACAGAATTAATACTAACCTATTCTTTTCCTGACTGTTTTCCAGGTCCCTGTTATCAGGAAACTCTCTTCCATAAGGCTAATCATCCTCTCAAACCGTTTCACTGGTACGGCGAAGGTAAGTACATCCTTAGGGACACAGGGTCTGGCAGAAGGATCGAATAAGCCTATTACTGCTCTTTGCCTTTCAGTTTTACTTTCCATGTAGGGGTAATAGACTATGGAACCGCAACCGGCGCCAAAGGGAGTAAACGTCCCGTTGGGTTCGGTCTGATCAAAATTTGCAAGTGTGAACAATCCTGATAGCACATCCGGAGCGGCAAAAAAGATCACTACTTCAGGTTGATCACTTTCTGTAAGCTTGTCCCACCTTTTAAAGACTATATTTCTGCCTTCTGCATGTAGGCTCTTCTGACTTTTCATGAACTCATTTACCTGTTCCGGTGTACGGAGATATCTCTCTCCCTCAATATTATCATTGCCGCATGAGAGGAAATATTCAAACCCGGGTCTCATCCTCTCAGTATAGCCAAGGTATCTTCTGCCACCGCCACATTTTATTCTTTCAGCATTGAAGACCAGAGATCTCCCACTTCTTACCGCGGCAAGCTCACATATTATACAGCTTCTGCCTGATTTTATCGGGACCAATTCAGAACCACCATCACCGTCAGTGTAATAAAATACGATCGGGAGTTCTGCATTCCCGAAATATTTCTTCCATAATGTGAGGAATTGTTCTTTTAAAAGGATATCCATAAAGTGTGAAATTAGATACGTAAATTTATACCATTTGAACGGATCTGACAACCTGTGACGAATCTGATCTGTTTACTGGTTGATTAATCAACGTATTAAAAAGGCTTTGTTCTAAAATATTGCTCAGCAGATCTGAAATTGATATATTTAAAAATTTTGTTCTGTTTTCCGATTTACCTGGGACTTTACCGCGTAGCGGTTATGGTATTGTAGAGAGGATTATATTGTTTGAATGATTCTGCGTAGCGGATATGGTATTTTGGTCCATAACCTCTACGAGGTATAAAATCATATCATATAACCTTATCTACAATACCCTATGCCCTACAGGCAAAGGAGACTAAATCTATGCTTTCTAAATCAAACCAGAGCGATTAAAAAACGTATTAAAAAAGCTCTGTTATAATATGTAAAGCACAATGAAAATTTAATTCGTGAAAGATTCTTCGCTTCACTTTGTTCCGCTCAGAATGACAGGCATTTATTAAATATGAGGGGGAGGGAAGCCGGGGCGTTTTGCCGCTACCTTTCTTTATAAACTAATGATTATTAAAAACGCCCCGGCTTCCCTCCCCTGTCTCTCCTATAAGCCTGTCATCCTGAGCGTTAGCGAAGGATCTTATCGTATTACTGCTTTGTAATTTAGATCAGAGCCATTAAAAAACGTATTATAATACATAGTTATTCTAAAGGGAACCATAGTGTTCACAAGGATTCTGAATGCACTTGCTTGTTAACGTCTGAACCGGGATTGTAATAATTTCTTTATTTATATCAGGGGAATAGGGAGAGATCCGGATGTAAGGATAATAAATTGATGCCGGATAATAGCCTCAAATCAAAAGGAACCTGTATTTTTAAAGGCGACATAAAAACTTATCTCATTTTAACACGGATTAACACGGAAAATATGAATAAGAAATTCAGAATCATCATTTCCAGTATGATGATATTCATTACGTCCTCTGTTTGCGCGCAAACTGTTGAAAGTATTTATGGCAAGGCGAAGCTGATAAATAAACCCGATAACGGATTCCGGGGAATTTGGTATATGAATGAACCTCTTCAGAATGAGTATAAATTCAAATACAGCGGAGGTCTGGGAACATATCCTGCAAATCATTATCCGTTCTCGGTATATGTTCCTGAAGTCAATAAAACTTTTTTTTGTTATGGCGGGACAGATGATTCAAATTCAACCCTTCTGCATGAGGTAGCATGGTTTGATCATTCAACGGGAGAAATTTCAAAACCCACAATCGTTCTGGACAAAGCAACTACCGACGCTCATGATAACCCGGTTATGCAGGTTGATAAAGACGGATATATCTGGATCTTTTCCACATCGCACGGAACGGGAAGACCTTCATTCATCCACAGAAGCTCAAAGCCTTATGACATAACAGAATTTAAGCGGATAGCCGCGACAAAAATTGTAAATGGCAAAGAAATCCCGATGAATAATTTTTCATATCTGCAGATTTATTATGACAGGAATGAAGGATTCCTTGGGCTTTTTACGCATTATGAAAGGCTCAATCTGCAGCTGGGTATGACAAATGTCAGAGTTATTTCATGGATGACAAGCAGTGATGGGATCCATTGGTCGGAGTGGAAAGATCTCGCTTCTATTGATGAGGGAAGTTATCAGTCGAGCGGTCAGAGGGAGAACAGGATCGGGACATCATTCAACTATCATCCGCATCGCCAGGAAAGACGGGGACTGAACTACAGAACAAATTTATATTGTCTGATAACTGATGATTTTGGAAGGACCTGGAAGACCGTAAATGGCACAACAGTAAACCTTCCTCTTACAACTGTTACAAATGAAGCGCTTGTTCATGATTATTCTTCTGAAGGTATGAATGTGTACATAAGCGATCTCAATTTCGACAAAAAAGGCAATCCGGTTATACTCTATCTCACAAGCAAAGGACCTTATTCCGGTCCGGAAAATGATCCTCGGCAATGGCACACGGCATGGTGGTCAGGTAAGGAATGGAGAATAAATCCGGTTACCACTTCAGGGAATAATTATGATGCGGGTTCGATATACACTGAAGAAAATAAAAGATGGAGGATTATCGGTTCAACTGAAACAGGTCCGCAACCTTATAATACAGGTGGTGAAGTGGCAATGTGGGAATCGGGGAATAAGGGAAAGACCTGGATCAGGGTAAAACAGCTCACAAACAACAGTGAATATAACCATGCGTATGTAAGGCGGCCGGTTAATGTCCAACCCGGATTCTATGGATTCTGGGCTGACGGACATGGAAGGCAACAGTCTGATTCGCGTCTCTATTATTGTGACAAAAAAGGAAATGTAGTCAGACTGCCAAAGAAAATTGATTAACCCCGGGATCCCTATTTTCTTAAGAGAGCAACATGTTGATACTGATTATATCAGGATTGATTTGAACTCAAGATCAACCATAATCCTGAAAATTGATCCCTTGTGATCTTACAGGAGAACAGAATAATAAATTAGTAATAAAAAGTCTTGGGAATAATTAAAAATCTGAAAATGAAAAAACTAAATCTGTGGTTTTGCTATTTACTGCTTTCCTATTTTACAATTCTTACTTCATCGTGCAGTAAGAATAATGGCGATAACAGTAATATCATTATTGATAATGGTAAGATCGCTCTTGGATTCGATAAAAATAACGGTTCTCTGTCTGTGTTCAGGGATATTCAAAATTCCCATGACTGGTTTGATACCACTTCAGTGACAGGTTCGCCCTGGGAAATTGAATTCACAAAAGACGGGGTCAGTGAATTAATTGATTTCAGCAGCGCCACTAAGTTCAGTTCTTCAAAGCCTGATCCGGCAACAATTGTGCTGAAATGGAAAAAATTCAACAAGCCGGAGATCAGCAAACTAGAGGTAGAGGCTAAAATTTCACTTGATAAGGACAAGGCTTTATCATACTGGAATATTTCGGTCAGGAACTATGATGGAAAGCTGCTTAAACAAGTTTTATTCCCAAGGATCGCAGGCCTTAAAGAGGGAGGTAATGAATATCTTGCGGTACCCCAGTGGATGGGACAGATAATGAAAGATCCCCGGAAAAACCTGGCAGCAATTAAAAGCAGGATAAGAAAGTATGAATGGATATATCCCGGTCTTTCATTTCAATGTCTTGCATTGTATGATCCTGAAAAATGCGGTTTTTATGCTGCATCAAATGACTCCCTGTCATATATTAAAAACTTTTCCTTCTCACTTGATACACTGAATACTCTGGTTTACCGGATGCATAATCTGCCTTCGCTTGATCCTTCATCGGCCAATTATTCAACTCCATATTCCGGGGTTATAGGAACTTTTAAGGGTGACTGGATCACTGCTGCGGGTATATACAGGGATTGGGGTTCAAAACAGCGCTGGGCAAGGGAAAGCAGGATTAAGAGGAATCTGACGCCGGAGTGGCTCGAAAATACTGCCCTGTGGGTCTGGAACAGGAGCAAATCAGATAATGTTCTCGTTCCGGCAGCAGATATAAAACAAAGGCTCGGCCTGCCCGTAAATGTCTTCTGGCACTGGTGGCACGGTTGTTCATATGACGACGGATTCCCGGAGTATGTCCCGCCGAGGGAAGGTAAGAAATCATTCCTTTCGGCTGTGGCTGAAGCTCATAAGAAAGGCATAAAGTCAATTGTTTACATGAATCAGCGACTTTGGGGAACAACCACAGAAAGCTGGACAAAAGAAAATGCAGTTGAGCATGCTGTTATGAACGCTGGCGGAAAAATAAACACTCATGTCTATAATATATTCAGCAATAAAGGTACTGCATCAATGTGTATGGGGACTCAGTTCTGGAAGGACAAATATGCATCATTGAGTGACAGTGCTGTTAACACTTATACAGTCGACGGAGTTTATATGGATCAGGCCTGTTCTGCTCTGTTGTGTTATGACCCTGATCATGGTCACCCGGTAGGTCCGGGTAAGTACTGGCTTGAAAACTTCGGGAAGCTTACGGATCAGATCCGTTCTAAAATTCCGCAGGAAAAACAAATGATACTTGCAGGGGAAGGTTGCGGCGAAGCATGGCTGCCTCACCTTGATCTGATGCTGACACTGGCGGTGAGCAAAGAGAGATATGCAGGAGTGAACCAGTGGGAAACGATTCCCTTCTTCCAGGCTGTTTATCATGAGTATTCGATAACATACGGTAACTATTCCTCATTGCTTGTTCCACCGTATGATGAACTGTGGCCGGCTGAATATGCACCCAAAAAGCCTCTTGAAATGCTTGATAAAAAATTCAATAAACAATTCCTGATGGAACAGGCAAGGTCATTCGTCTGGGGAATGCAACCGACAATAGCAAATTACCAGGCTAAGCTTGCAAGCCAGAGGAAAGAAGAAATAGATTTTCTGCTCGATCTGGCACGAACCAGAAATAACGCACTGAAATATCTGTTGTTCGGTAAATTTATGAAAAATCCTGATTTCGAAACGCCTTATGAGGAAATGGACATATCAAGGTTATCTATCTATGCAGGTAAGACAGGGAACAGTGTTACCACTTTCCGCGGTACATTCCCGCTTGTTTATTCAGGTACCTGGCAGGCTGATGATATGGATCTGGGCATAGCCCTTGCAAGCATAAGTGATAAACAGGTCCCGGTCAAGCTCGGGTTTAATGCGGATGAATATGATCTGCCGGCTTCAGGAAAGATTTTTATAATTGATGATAAAGGAAGAAAAGAGCTGGGTTCTTATACAAAAAATGAAATAAATGTTGATCTGACGCTTGCTCCCGGAGATCTTTGTGTCGTGGAAGTAACTTCAGATAAATGATTTGCTCTGTTTTAACCGGGATCAACCTTAGGTAAGGTCTCTTGAAACCAGCATGAAAGCCAGGGATTTTATTTTAAGTACTGCTTGAACAATTTCGCCTCATACTCCGCCTGAAAATGTAGATATATTATATGAGATGGTTCAGGAACACGGAAACTATTAATGAAACCGGTTTTTGTGTATTGGCTATAAATATTTATCTTATCGGCCGATTATGATTACCGATATCTGCCTGCAGAGTGATTACAGCCAATTCAGATCCATATAAACTGACTTATGATGCGGTAAAAGACCCGCCTTCAGGTTTTTTCCGCAAAATCAAATTCCTCGGTCCGGGTTTTATACTGACAGCTTCAATAGTAGGATCAGGTGAACTGATAGCCACCACAACCCTCGGTGCAAAGGCAGGATTTGTTGCTTTGTGGATCATATTACTCAGTTGTGTTATCAAAGTGGCAATACAGCTCGAGTTCGGAAAGAATGCGATTTGTCATGGAAAGACTGTGATGAAAACATTCAATGATCTTCCGGGATTAAGGATCAGAGGGACAAACTGGACAATATGGATGTGGTTCTTATTATGGATTGTAAAACCACTTCAGGTTGGAGGTGTACTCGGTGGAGTTGCTCTGACCCTTAATATGTGGTTCCCGCAGATTAATATCCCGGTATTTACAGTTTTTACAGCCGGTAGTGTGGCGATACTTGTTTCGGGCGGCTATTATAAATCAATTCAGCAACTGTCGATAATAATGATGTTCCTTTTTACATTGTTCACACTTACATCACTTTATTTCCTTCACTTCACTCCATATGCAATACACCCCGGAAACATCCTTGAGGGGTTGAAATTCAGATTTTCACCCGATGCAATGGCTATCACAATTGCTGCATTCGGACTGACCGGAGTGGGCGGAGATGAAATTGTTGCATATCATTATTGGTGCCTCGAAAAAGGATATGCCAGATATACCGGGCCCAATGACAATTCAGAAGAATGGAGAAAAAGGGCACGAGGCTGGATAAAGATCATGTATCTTGATGCATTTATTTCAATGGTGATCTATACTATTGTGACAATTGCATTTTACCTTCTTGGAGCTTCTGTTTTGCATAATACTCAGAATATCCCCGAAGGTTACAGCATGATTGAAAGCCTGTCGACAATGTACACGCAATCTCTCGGACCATGGGCTAAATCATATTTCATGGCCGGGGCAATTGTTGTACTTTATTCAACTCTGTTTGCCGCTCTTGCGGCATGGACCAGGATATTTTCAGATATTTTCGGCCAGCTTGGATGGATCAGATTTAATGATCTGGCGCAAAGAAAACGGACAATTACATTCCTAGCCTGGTTTTTCCCGGCCTTATGGACAATAATGTTTCTCCTGGTCAAACTGCCGGTGCTCATGGTCACAATCGGGGGAACTGCGACAAGCATTATGCTTTTGATCGTGGTTTATGTTTCATTAAACTATAAATATAAGCAGACAGTATCAAATCTGAAGGCAGGGAAATTGTATAATATAATTTTTATCATAAGCGCATCGGCAATTGCACTTTTTGCACTGTATAGTCTGTATGCAGTTTTCTTATGAGGTTTTTTCTGCAACGGAAAATTGGAAGTTCTTCACGGATTAATACAATGGAATACAATAGATTAAGTATAATGTTAAATTTATATTAATTACAGTTAAAATTAATTTTATGCAAAAGATGAAAGCTGCTGTACTGAGTGAGTACGGGAAGATTAGCTGGATGGAGACGGATATTCCTGAGATTAAAGACGACGAAGTCCTGATCAGGGTTTCATACGCGGGGATCTGTGGCACGGATCAGCATATTTTTCTGGGGGAATTTCATCCCAGGACCCGGGTCCCGTTTATTCCGGGGCATGAGTTTGCCGGAACAATTGTTGAAACCGGAGCAGATGTAAAAGCGTATAAAACCGGAGATCGTGTTGCAGTCGATCCGATTATCTGGTGCGGCAACTGTCCCGCTTGTCAGATCGGACATTATCCCGCATGTACTTCCCTTAAGTTAATCGGGGTTGATATGAATGGAGGATTTGGTGAATATATTAATGTGCCGGAATCCATGTTATACGGAATTGCCCCGGAGATTTCCGATATACATGCAGGTCTGGTAGAGATCCTTTCTATAGGATTTCATGCCTGCAGGAGAGCCGGAGTTAAGGAGAATGATACCATAGTAATATGGGGAGCCGGCAAGGTGGGGCAAAGTATCCTTCAGGCAGCACGGACCAAAACAAACAATACACTTATTATGGTGGATATTCTTGAGGAGCGGCTTTCCCGGGCCCGCGGCGCTTATCCTGATATTTATACTATAAATGCAGCAAAGGAAGATCCTGTAAAAAGGATAAAGGAAATAACAGGAACAAAAGGAGTTGATTTAGCCTTTGAAGCCGTTGGACATTTTGTTGAAATACCCGGAACAGTCAATCCTTTACAGGGTTGTATTCAAAGTATCCGTGGTGCAGGAGTGGTCTGTACACTTGGTCTGGGAAATGAACCCGTTCCGGTTCTGATGAAAGAACTGATCTGGAAGGAAGGAAAGATCGTCACATCAAGAGTCTCACACGGCGAATTCGCCGAAACGATTGAAAATATGAAGAAAGGAACCCTGAAACCTGATGCACTTGTATCCGATATACTTCATCCGTCGGAAGCTCAGAAAGCTTTTCTTTTGCTTCAGAACGAACCGGCAAGTCATCTGAAATCAGTGGCTGGAGCGTAACCAGAGTAATTCTTCCTGAAAATGAAGCATATATCTCTGATCTTTGTTTTTCTATTAATCTCCTCCGGTCTTTCAGGTACCGGAATAAAAGCAGGTGTTGCCAGGAAAGCAATAACTCCTGATCCTGTATCAATATGGATGGGTGGATATGCAGCCCGTACAAAACCTGCATCAGGTGTGATTCACGATATCTGGGCAAAGGCAATCGTGATTGAGAACTCAAAAGGGGGACATTTTGTTATTGTCACAACCGATCTTTTATCAATTTCTCATCAGATTTCAGAGGAAGTGGCTGAAAAGATAATTAATAAATTTGGCATTAAGAGATCGGAGCTTTTACTGACATGTTCGCATAATCATTCAGGTCCGGTTATCCTGCCTTCATATTTCGAATTCACTCCAAACGAACTGCAGACAGTTGCAAGGTACGCTCAGAAACTTACAGATGACATTTTTGACGTAGTATGTAATGCATGGAGCGATCTGAAACCGGCAAAATTGTCCTCGGGTCACGGTAATGCCGCTTTCGGAAAGAACAGGCGTGCTGAGTCGATTAAGATCCGTCCGGAGGATCATGATGTTCCGGTACTTGCAATATCAGCTCCTGATGGTAAGCTCAGAGCAGTATTATTCGGGTATGCCTGCCACAATACCACTCTGACCGGCAGTAATTATGAGATTTGCGGAGATTATGCCGGTT
>Ga0209606_1006048_pt1 | contig 10142 bp, 10 predicted proteins | sample AD_UKC057_MetaG_FD_184412 | JGI IMG/M metagenome (GOLD analysis project Ga0209606, IMG submission 184412) | Active sludge microbial communities of municipal wastewater-treating anaerobic digesters from USA - AD_UKC057_MetaG (SPAdes) (version 2) | ecosystem: Engineered > Bioreactor > Anaerobic >...
ATAGACAACTCATTTTATCAATATTTCCTAAGTAATTACAGCTTTTGGAGGCCTGGGCGGGAATCGAACCCGCGAATGAGGGTTTTGCAGACCCTTGCCTTACCACTTGGCTACCAGGCCGCTTTCCATTCCGATCTATACCAGCGCCTTATACGTAAATTATACATTAAAATCATTTTCCCTAGAGTATAGATTCAAAAAATGGAAATTATCAAATTAAACTTCATAACATGGAAAAAAACTATGTGAAAAATATGGCATGAAAGCAAGTATAGGGACGAAAAAGGCATTTGGAGCGACGGACCGGACTCGAACCGGCGACCTTCTCCTTGGAAGGGAGACATTCTACCACTGAACTACCGTCGCATCTTCCTTTTTTAATATCGTTTTCAATTTACTAAATCGTACTGTCAAAGTAAAGTATCTGGAGCGACGGACCGGACTCGAACCGGCGACCTTCTCCTTGGCAAGGAGACGTTCTGCCAACTGAACTACCGTCGCAAAAAGCTAAGAAAAAGCTAAGATATTATAAACAATTCGGGCAGAACTTACAAAACTTACCAGCTTCCGCCTCCTCCGCCACCCCCACCTCCTCCGGAATGTCCGCCTGAAAATCCCGAAGAAAAGCCCGTAGAACTTCGCGTAGTAGACATCCCCGAACTGTAAGCCGATTTCATAGAGCCGCCTATATTTCTGGTCATACTGCTGACAAAAGCCGTAGTGGTGAAATTGTTTCCTTCGTACCAATCGGGTTTTACTATTGTAATATCTTTAAATCTTTCGGCCCAAACCTTCTCTACTCCGAAAGCGGCCGCGTACGGCAGGAGTTTTTCAAAAAACATCTGATTTTTTGATTGAAAATTAAGCTGTTCATCCTGGGATACCAAAAAATTATACAGGGACTTGGCCTCCGAATACTTCTCTATTCCTTTTTTTGTCCTTTTAACACCCTTTCCCGCCAAAATAACTAAAACTATACCCAGGAAAAAGTTCATGGTGAAAAACCCCAAACCCAGAAGAAGCATGTCTTTTTCGCGTTCCTCTGAAGGTTTTTTCTCAAACATTCCCTGATTTACCACTTCTTCTTCAACATATTTATTAAATTTCTTTATTTTAGAAAATAAGGACGTTGATGTTTTCAAACTTTCATCTTTTACTTCGTCTCCTTTTTCAAAAATTGCCAGCATTACTTCTTTTTCGAACTTTCTCAACTCGGGAGATTCCGCATCCTTAAGCTTCACAAAGGTAAAATGATTTTTTTCATCCTCTTTTATTTTCAAAAAACCCCTTTGAGCAAGACTTATTATGGTAGCTGTAAGCTCTTTGTGATCCACTGACTTATCTAAAATAAAACCCGTTTCTGCGGGAGTGAAAACTCTTCCGTCATCATACTTCGGGGGTTCAAACCAAGCGGAAACTATTCTTGCATTTTTCTTTGTGAACGATCTGTCTTTTAGATAATCTACTATTTTTTTAATAGGCAAAAATAAATACCAGATTGATAAACCGCCGTATACAAATATTTTTGCCAATACCAGCAACCACCCTATTTTATCCTCAACAGGCTCAACTACTGCCACCAAGCCCTTTGGAATTGAAACACCTGCAGTAACTCCTTCTCCAGGGCTTAATATTTTTTCCGATTTAACAATTATCTTGCCGTCTGAAAATAAAATGGAACAGTTTTGAGAAGTGCTTCCTTCATACCCATCATAACAAACAAGCTTGGTATTGCTTTGGTCAGCTCCCTCAGGAAGTTTTATTTCCGCTCCAAAATCATTAATAGGTACTTCCCAGCTGTTTCCCGACAAATTCCAATATAACTCATCGTGGTCGGTGAAATAAGTTATTGCTCCGGAAACTGAATATTTTATAACATAAGATTTTTCTCCGGAAACTAAAACATTCGGATCGCCGATTTTTATTTTTAATTTGTTACTCTCTTTTGAAACACTATATTTGATTTCATTCCCATTTTGATCGGTAACTTTGTCAATTTTTATATCTAGTTTATATTTTTTCCCATCTTCATTGGTTCTAACATTGGGAATTTCCCTTAATATCCCATGTCTTTCGGTTCCCTCTATTCCGAAATCGTAATCAATATACTCCATAATATCTATAGTTCCGTTGGAGTTAATAGTTATATCGGATTGAAAATTTTTTATATATCCGACTGATGCAAAAGAGCGCTTCGGAAGTAATAAAAAGATAAAAACTATTAAAAGACCTGTTATTACGATCCTTTTTTTATTTTTTAGCATTTTTGGTGGGCGAGACAGGACTTGAACCTGCACGGGTTTTACCCCACAACGACCTCAACGTTGCGCGTATACCAATTCCGCCACCCGCCCTTGTTTATTTGAATTATACGATATTCTGGTGCCGGAGACAGGACTCGAACCTGCAAGTCTTTTGGACACAGCCTCCTGAAGACTGCGTGTATACCAATTCCACCACTCCGGCTTGTCGACAAGATTATTATACAAAAAAATTTAGTGGTTAATATAAAGTGCGGGAGAAAACAAAAAGCTCGGAAGAGAAGAAAATTAATCCGAGCTTAAAAATATCAATCGTTTTTGTTTCAGTTTTTCTTTTTATTTTTTCTCTCCTTTGCGTTTTTTTCTGCTGTTTTCTGTCTGTGATAAATCCTGAACCATCTGTTAAACCTGAAATTGCAATACGCACACGCACGCACATCATCAACTTTCGACACTTTTCTCCTTTTCTTTTTTGAAAAATGTTAGATTTTGGAAAGTATATTACTACGAATTGATTAGTTTTAAAAGGTCTTTTGGTCTGTAGATGAGAAAATCCGGTTTGTACTCAGATAAAACGGACTCAAAATTGTATCCCCACGTTACGGAAGCTACTTTTATACCGATCGACTTAGCTGCTTTGATATCTCTTACCTCATCCCCCACATAAATAACGTTTTCTTTATTCATCTGAAATTTTTCAATCGCTTTTTTTAGCATTTTATCTTTACGAAAATAATTTAGAGAAGAATATACAAAATCAAAATATTCCAGATTGTTTTTTCTTAAAAATTTCTTCACATTTCTTTTTGAATTGGAAGTTACTATCCCAAGTTTTACCCCGTTATTTTTCATAACATGTAAAACCTCATCTAATCCCTCAAATGTCTTAATATCATCAATTTCATGAACAAGTTTTCTCTGATACTTAAACATGAACCAAAGGAGTTTTGAAGTCGGAATTTCTAATTCTTTAAAAAATTCCCTGGAATCCATGGATCTGAATTTCTCCATGTTAACTTTTTCTTCATTTAGCAACTTTAGCTTTCTGCTGATTTCAGAAGCTGAGTTTATAGTAAAAGCAAGAGTATCAGCTATGGTACCGTCAAAGTCAAATATTAAAATGGGTTGATTTAAATTCATAGCGTCTCTTATTTTTTAGTGGTGAGGACGGAGGGATTCGAACCCTCGACACTCCGGTTAAGAGCCGGATGCTCTACCGCTGAGCTACGTCCCCTTCTTTAAACCAAGTAATTATACATTAATAATTTCTTTTATGCCTCGTTTCTCACTTCAAAATTTTTCTTCGGAAGATTTGAAACGAAAACAGCGACTCTTTCGTTTCCTACTTAAATCGCTGTTTGTATAACATGAAAGCCTTTACTTCTTCTTTTTCTTTGTTGTGGCTTTCTTCTTTGCTACTTTCTTCTTTGTTGCCATTTTAGGGGCCCTCCTTTGGCTAAATAAGTACTCCTAATAACTCCGACTTCGGTTTAAAACTAGAAAGATTCCTCATCTCCGCCTTCATCATCCTCCCATGAACTATCGGGAGAACTTCCCCCGCTCATTTCATCCTTTACTTCAAAATACAAATCCCAATCTGCATCTGTTGCGTCATCCGAAGGTGTCCAATTCGGATCTTCTTCTAACTTTTTTCTAATTTCTTCCTTTGTAATCATGTTTTTTTCCTCCAAAAAAACAAAAACACCTTGCATCAAAACAAAGTGCTTGTTTCTAAATTTTTAAAATAATTTTTTTGGGCAGAAATTTATTCATTTTCTTTTACAATAAAATTGTGCGGATTATTTACGAAAATGTCAATACACTTTTTATTTTGGTATTTATTTTTTGTTGAGCTTCTCAAACAGTTTTGCTTGATAAGGATTTTTGAAAACTACCTTAAATAACAGAGAACATTTGTGGCGCCCCCAGAGGGATTCGAACCCCCGACCCCTCGTTCCGAAGACGAGTGCTCTTGATCCGCTGAGCTATGGGGGCACTAGCGAAAGTTCGAGCTTATACATTATACAAAAAATTTCATGATAAAATTAGTGAGATGAGTAAGTCCAAAAAAATTCTGATTATATCTTATATCCTTATTTTGGGAATTTCGTTTTTTTATGTACGAAGTGTTTTGAAAAAAGATAATATTGAAGTTTACGAAGAAGAAGACAAATCTGTTGAAAAAAAACGTTCGATAAAAGTAACTTTAAAATATTTTGATGGTCTGGAAAATCCAAGTGTTTCTGAGTTCGAAGCTAACCTCGATGACACTGAAACAGTTGAAGATTTTTTAAGAAAATTAAGAAGATCAAAAAAAATCGTTTACGAAATAACACGGTATACATACGGCACTGAAATTGATTCTGTCAACGGAGTTAAACCAAAAGAAAATTACAAGTGGGCCATCATTTTTAATGGTAATGATATAACTTCAAATATAGAGAAAATAAAATTAGTGAAAAAAGGTGTTTACGAATTAAAAATGATACCGAAATAATTCTATTCGTATCTTAGAGCTTCTATTGGATCTTTCTTGCTTGCATTAACAGCCGGGTATGTCCCAAAAATTATCCCGACCGCTATTGAAAACCCAAGCGCAAGAGGTATTGCCCAAACCGGAATTACGGCTTGTATTAATGGTTTTATCAAAATAGTAGCAACCCAACCTAGTAATAATCCAACGAGGCCTCCTAAACTGCTTATGAGAATTGCTTCGGCCATGAACTGATTCCTTATATCGGATGAGGTGGCCCCCAAAGCTTTTCTTAAACCTATTTCTTTAGTTCTTTCTGCGACAGACACCAGCATAATATTCATAATTCCGATACCTCCAACTAAAAGAGAAATGCCGGAAATTGACGCCAACGCTATGGTTAACATGTTTAATATACTTTGAATGGAATCCAATATGTCTTCCTGGGTCATTACCGTGAACTGATCTTCCTTTAAATCCTTAAGCAAAGATAATTTAATTTGCTGTTGGGCTTGTTCCAAATCAACATTATCTTTTACTTTTATCACGATTGACGTTATTTCCGTTCCGGTAAAATCATCCATTATAGTTGTGTACGGCAAAATTACGGATTCGTCGTAGTTCGGACTTTTCTTTGCCAAAAGACCTACAACTTCATAGGATTTCCCATTTATTTTTATTTTCTTTCCGATCGGATTTTCCTCACCAAAGAACTTTTTTGCTAAATTATTTCCCAGCACAACAACTCTGGAGCTGTTTTCCTGCTCAACGCGGTTAAAATATCTTCCTTTTTCCACATTGGATTTAAAAATATCGTTTGCTTCATAATTTACCCCTATTAATAAGAGAAAATATTCTTCGGTTTTATATTTTACCGTTTGGTAAGTTTGAGTTTCGGGGGTAACATAATCAACGTAATCATCAGCCGATGACTTTATCATTTCTATATGTTTCTCTTTCAGATTAGAACTTATCAAAGCACTTCCTGCTGTCGTTGATTGCCTTTGTCCCAATTCGATCTTCCCGTTAACCACAAAAACCAAATTAGAACCTAGGTCTTCAAATCTGCTTACTACGTAGTCCTGAACTCCTCCTACTAAAGAAACCAGTGATATAACTGCAAAAACACCGATTATCACACCCAACATCGTCAGAAATGATCTGACTTTATTTAGCATTAACGCCTTTGAAGCTGTAGATAAAATTTCCTTAGCGCTCATCTATTATTTCTCCATCCCTTAAAACAATTTGCCTTTTCGCTATTTTTGCAAGATCTTCATCATGAGTAACTAAAACTATTGTTCTTCCGTTTTTATTTAATTCTATAAACATTTTTTCTATTTCCTCACCCATTTTTGAATCAAGATTTCCCGTTGGCTCATCAGCTAATATTAACGAAGGATTATTTATTAAAGCTCGGGCTATAGCTACACGCTGCCTCTCTCCTCCGGATAATTCGTTAGATTTATTGTTTAATCTATGCTCTAGACCTACCTGCTTTATCACTTCCAAAGCCATTTTCTCATGATTTTCCTTCGGAACTTTGCTATACATCAAAGGTAGCATTACATTCTCAAGAACAGTCGTTCTTTGTAAAAGGTTAAAGGCCTGGAAAACAAATCCAATTTCAGAGTTTCTCACCTGAGCGAGTTCTTTTTCATTCATTCCCTTGATATTTTTTCCATTTAGTATTAATTCCCCCGACGTGTGTGTATCTAATAACCCCAGCATATGCATTAACGTAGATTTACCGGATCCGGATTTACCGGTAATAGACATAAAATCTCCCTTGTTAATTGTGAGATTAATATTTTTAACGGCTTGTATAACACTGGTCCCAATAAAGTAGTTTTTACAAAGATTTTTTGCTTCTAAAACGGGAGTCATATCAGTTGATAATTTTAGGGATAAATCCTTCTTTTACTTCAACACGTTCCACAGCCGGTACAACGACGGTTTTTCCTGTTAGGTCGGTCTTAACTTCAGTATATAAGTCCCCTTCCAGACCTATCTCGATAGGAAATTTCCTAATTTTTCCTGATTCTGCTATCCATACATACGGTTTGCTATCCTCATCATAAGAAATCTCGTTGAATATTAAAGATGGTACTTCACCTTCCGTTCTGTCGGTTATAATATTAACCTCCCCTGTCATACCGACTTTTATCAGATTTTTATCATTATCAAATAAACTTTTAACGACAAAACCTCCCTTCGTAGGATCTGCGTAAAGAGGTAGCGAGGAAACCTTTCCTTTAAAAGTCTTTCCTTCATAGGCGTCCAACTCTATTTCGGCGTCCATTCCTTCTTTAACATTCCCAAAATCTTCCTGATCCAAAACGACCTCAAACTCCACTTGATCCAGATTTGCCATTGTTATTATGGGAGAACCGGCAATAGCTGTTTCTCCTTCTTTCTTCTGAACACTTATAATGGTCCCATCAAATGGAGCATAGATGTAATAATTTGATAAAATAGCTAGTTGCGCCTGATATGAAGCTTCAGCCTGACTGACAGCCTCGTTATATCCCCTCAATCTCATTTCGTAAAGAGTTTCCCCTCCTAAAAGCTTTTCATTTTTAGGTTTATCTTTTACGAATATGTCTCTCTCCCTCATTTTTATATCTCTAGCATCTTTATACGACTGAACAATCCCCTTCTGATAAGATGCATCTAGGTAGGCAAGAAGCTGTCCTTTTTTAACTACGTCATTTTCCTCTACATTTATTTTTACAATGTTTCCATTGGCTAAAAAAGACAAATCTGCGTAGTCTTTCGGCTTAACAACCCCGGAGGCAGATACAGTCCTGCTCACTTCTCTATTTTGTACCTGAACTTTTCTAACGGCTGCAGTGATGGACGTTTTCCTCTTAAAATAAAAAAATATTCCCAACGCGATTATTATAATTAATACTATTTCTTTAATTATTTTTGATAAATTAGTTTTTTTCATGTTTATGATATTATTTTAGCATGCAACATACTTTTAAACGTAATCATCCTGTTAGAGAAATTAACAGTTTTAAGTACGCTTTTGAGGGCTTAATAAACGCTATTTTTACTGAACCCAACTTTAGAATTCAATTGTTGATTGTAGCATTTTCGATTGTTTTAGGCAAGATTTATAAAATAACACAGATGGAATGGTCAATTCTGGTTTTGTCCCTGGGATTGTTGTTGGTGGTGGAACTAATTAATACCGTTATTGAAGAAATCATGGACCAATTTATGAAAGAATACAACAATGGGGTGAAAATTATCAAAGATCTATCTGCAGCCGCGGTCTTGGTTACAGCTTTTACCGTTCTGGCAAATTTGATAATTGTTTTTTTTCCGAAAATTTTCTGATTTGGGAAGGTACACTAAAAACCTTTTTTGATTATCTCTTCTAAAGTGCCTGGTTCCATCATGTAAACTCTCACCTTGTCCTCTCCGTTTTTTGTTAGAGTATAAACCGGATCGTATCTTCCGACCCAGTAAGCCGCTTTTTCGTTTCCAATAATTTCTATGAAACTTTGAGGATTTTTTACATAAACATATAATCCGGATTTATCATAATTTCTGTCATAATCCAGATAATATCCGGCAATCTGTTTTCTTTCGTTTGAAGAGTACGCTTGAAGCTCGGGATGTGCTTTTGCAAAACTCCTTATTCCTTCCCAGTTCCTATAGTAAGGGAAACCAAATAAGCTTAAGTGGTAAGATTCATCCGGTTTTCTAAATGTCCAGATTAAGAAATTTTCATTTTCCCAAGGATACTCTTTATAATTATCAACAAAAATGGCGTAACTTTGAATGGTTAAAAATAAAAATAGCAATGATATACCTAAAAAATTAAATGTTCTAACAAGTTGAATTTCAAATATTTTGAAAATAAAACTTTCAATAGCTACTATCCCGAATCCCAGTAAAATAAAAGACGGTAAAATGTAGTTGTAAATATGGGTCCCCGATATATATACGTATTTTTCAAAAAAAGCTACATTTACGAGTATCCATAAGAACAAACAGATAATTCTTAGCTTGTCTTTGTTTATGGATTTCATAATATCCGTTGTGTAGGAAAAAAAATACGATACAAAAGATGGAAGGTTCTTTATTTTTAAGATAAGATCAGAAAAGAACCCCAAGAGTATGAAAACTCCTCCCAAACTTGCGAGCGCGAAATAAAATTGAAGCGAATAAATCGGCTGATAAATCCGGAAAAGATATTTTGAACTTGAAATCTTTCCCGACGAGCTTCCGGTGACTCTGCTTGACCAGTAATCCGCAGTAGCTTCGTTAATGTTTTTGAAAAAAGGAAAATAGAAAATAAGCAAGATTCCTGCTGAAATAATTCCCGACAAAATAAATGTGATAATTTTCTTCTTTTTTTCTATTCTCGGGTTTTTGAACCACCTAAAGAGGAGGTAAAAAACAAAAGGAAATATAAATGCACCATCGTAATGAGCCAAAATGGAAAAAGCCCAACATAACAAACCAAAATAAATACCGGATGTATAGTACTTTTCATTTTCATTAGCTAACGAGAGAAAGTATAAGCACAGAATAGCAAACAAAAGTACAAACGACTGGTACTGAACAATTCTTGAGAAAGCAATAAAAAGTCCATTTGTGGCAAAAAACAATGAGGAATAAAAAGCTATTTTTTCTCCGAAGTGTATCTTTACCAATTTGTAGAAAAATACAACAGCTAAAATTCCTGCTACCGCAAACGACAGCCTCACCAAAAACTGATTTTCATATGAAGAATCAAAAAACTTAATCACGTAAGTGATAAAAAACTGCAAAGGTCCTTTCTTTTGCTCCATGATAAATTCGTAAAACGACTGCCCGCCTTTCGGAAGATAAAGGGCCTTTATCTCATCCCCCTGGTAATCGGAATACCCGAGATTTACAAGTCTTAACAATGAAGCTAACAGAAAAACTATTATAAGTCTTATATTTTCCCTAATATATTTAGATAAAGATCGAATTTTCATTTTTATTATTTTACCCCATAAACGGATAATTCGTTCATGGCTCTGGTAACTGCAACAAAAGCTTTTCTTGCCTGAGGAAAACTTTTTATTTTTTTCAGATTTAAGTTTAAAACATAGACTTTTGAAAACTCCAATCCCTTGCAATCTTCTGCCCTCATTAAATAAACCCCGTTAGGTATATAGGCAGTTTTTTGTTTGGGGTCAAGCTCGATAAAATTATTCTTTTTTCCGCCTATCTCTATTTCTGACACACAATTCTTAACGTCGTTAAACTTAAAATCCGTTGATTCAAAAACTATTATCCCTATACTTTTTTCAACTTTCACTGCCTCATTTGAAAAGTCGGTAATAAATTTATCTACCATATCATCAGTTTTATAAAATATTTCCTCTGTTGGTTCAAGCCCCACCCTATTAATAGATTTA
>Ga0209606_1006059_pt1 | contig 10130 bp, 7 predicted proteins | sample AD_UKC057_MetaG_FD_184412 | JGI IMG/M metagenome (GOLD analysis project Ga0209606, IMG submission 184412) | Active sludge microbial communities of municipal wastewater-treating anaerobic digesters from USA - AD_UKC057_MetaG (SPAdes) (version 2) | ecosystem: Engineered > Bioreactor > Anaerobic >...
TCCACCAGTTAACAAGGCGTCCTCCCCACCCGACTGGATTTATATCAGTTGAAAGTTCGCCCTTCTGCACCAGCTCGTAAGTCCCGAAACAAAAGCCCTCATACTCGGCTTCTAAAGCCCTGGCCATGGCTCTTCTCCAGGCTTCAGAGTCAAGAGATTCCATTATTCTACTTAGAGCTGCCGTCAGCACAGGTACTTTTGCCTCTGTCACCAGCCGGTTAAGGTTGTAGAGAAGCAGCCTGGCATTGGCCATTGAGATCTGGAAATTGATAAGCAGGGGCTCGTCGCAGTTAAGCCTGGTGAAGGCCAGACCTTTAAGCATCTCATCTATGGCTTCGTTTATCTCTCCCCTTTCTGCCTTAAACAGAGCGTCAACGGTCAAAAGCCTCGTGGCCTGAATCATCAGGCTAAAGTTCGGTAGTGTGCGCTCCATGATCGGTTTCTGTAAATCACCATATCGGAAACAAGGCTTGGCTGAAGCCTCCAGCATGAGTTCAATAACTCTTTTGTTTCTGTCTATCAGAGCTTCAAGTCTCCTCCTGTCCTCAGGTCTAAAAGGCTTCCAGTCAGACAGGTCACTGACCAGGGCGAGCGGTTCTTTATCGCCCTGTTCAAGAATAAACAAGGACTCAGCTGCCCTCCAGAGAAGGGCTCCGTTGTCAATGTCCAGACAGGGAGAAGCCAGTTTGGAGATATCAACCAGGCGGCCGCTGGCTTTAAGTTCGGCCAGATAGCGCTCAAGTTTTTTACCATGGCGGTAATTCATAAAAGTCCTTATTCCTAGCCCGATGACAATTATGACCAGAAGGCTGAGGCCAACGGCAGCCAGTATCTTTTTGGCTTTAGATCCCATTGTATTCCTCCTTTATATTCAGGAGATTTAAATAATCTTCAACCTTCTGATTCCTGCTTTCGGCTTTTTCCCGGCTCTGCCACTTTAAAATCTGTGGATATTTTTCAAGGCCAGTAAGTTCCGGGATGTCAGCCAGGAGAGAAGGTAATGATTCTTCGACGATTCCAGATTCAGTGGCCTGATTGATATTAAGAAGAGCACTGAGATGTTGCTTTTCATTTCGGACGATAAAAACATTGGCTGCTAAAAAAATGACGGCCAGCACCAGGCAGGTACAGGCGATTTTCCACTTGGCCGGAGTCATGACCTGCTCGAGCTTTCGCCTTTCTTCGACGCGGCTAAGCAGTTGTTCTTTAAAGCCGGGAGGTGGTAGCCGGCGCTTGAACCTGGAGAGATAAGACTCCATTTCTTTTTCCGGATCAGTCATCTCTAGCCTCCAGAAGAGACTTCAATTTGGTAAGACCGTAGCGATAGCGGCTGGCTACGGTGTTAGGTGATAGGCCGCAGGCAGCGGCTATTTCCTTTAAAGACAGCTCTTCAAAAAACTTAAGCACGACAACTTCGCGCTGTTCTTCAGGCAGTTTGGCCAGGGCGAGTGACAGCGATTCTTTATCGCTCCGGTCAGGACAATCAGTGACCAGTGATTCATTGATGACTCGAGCCAGCGCCGGGGCATTTTCAGGGTTTATTTGGTTCTGATGCTTTCGCTTTAGAAAACGATTGGCTTCATTTCTGGCTACGCGGAAAACATAGGGTTCTTCATTTTTTATAAGTTTCCAGCGGATAGAATACCTGGCCAAACGCAGGAAGACTTCTTGAAGGATATCCTCAGCATCTTCTGCCGAGGCGAGTTTGATGGTTAGATAGTGATGCAATCTTTCTCCATAACGGTCATAAAGCTCTTCTAATTTCATTCGGCCTTTACTGACCTTGTTCATTATATAAGACCCGGGAGGACGCCCTTTTTGTCTAAAAGCTCAGAAATACTTTTATCTTTAGGTTGTCCTTTGCCCACGGTATAAGCTTACAAATATCCGCCGATTAGAGTCAAAAAGCCGCAGGAAGTCAGGGGGGAAATAGGGGACACGAACTATATTTCCTATTTTTTGTCCTCCCGATGATTTTGTCATTAGAGAGCTACAACTCAGGTCAGGATATCACTGCCTGAAATGGTCGCGCCATAGTTTTCCCATTCAGTTGAAACTGGACGACCAAATTGATTGTCAAAACAATTGGCGTGCTGGAACATTCCCAGACGGATTTAAATAAGCCTCCTGCTTCTTTTTACCGCGAAGGCGAAAAATATACCCAAAAAACAGAAAAAAACAGAAATATAGTTTGTGTCGCATTTTTCATGTCCAGGTTTTGCCAGAGAGTGGCTTTGTTCTTGACTTTCTTTTCAGGCAGGTTCTACCATAAACGAGGAAGAAAAAATGAAAACAAAGAAGCTGTGCGTTTTTCTGCTTATCGTGGCCCTGGCCGTCTTGTTTTCTGCCGGCCAGGAGGCGCCAAAGCCTTTAGCTGAAATATACAAAAAAGGCACTGTCCGTTTTGTGCCAGACCTCGTCCTTGATGAATCCTCCTTACCACCAGAAGCCCTTCTGGAGAGCGTAACTGATATTAAATATGACCCGCAGGGCAATATTTATTTCTGTGATTTTAGAGCCAATAATATCAAGAAATTCGACCCTGCCGGAAAATTCCTGAAAACCATCGGCCGAAAAGGCCAGGGCCCAGGTGACTTTAATATGCCTTTTCTCTTAGCGGTGACCGCTGACCGGCTTTTTGTCTGGGATATGGGCAACCGTCGGTTTTGCTCTCTAACCCTCGATGGGGACTTTATAAAATCAATGCCAACGCAGTTTTCTCAAGGGATGCCGACAAAAATGGAGGCTCTTCCTGATGGAAACATCCTCATCGGGATGGAAAAGGCAAACAGAGGGGAAGAAAACGGGCCGCAAGATTATTCGATCGAAATCTATTCTCCAGAACTTGAGCATAAGGGCACTCTTTACACCCAACAAATCTGGAGGAATAAATATGGCAGATTCGAAGGTGTCACTACGAACATCCAACAGCCTTTTACACCCCTGGTCTACTGGGATGTTTCGACAGAGGGCGAAATCATTATCGGCTTCTCAAAAAATTATGAGATCGAAGTTTACTCAAGTGACAGGAGAAAGCTTTTTTCTTTTAAGCATGCCTATAAGCCGGTGAAGGTTACGGCGAAAGATAAACAGAAATTCTTTGAAGGCTTTAGGTACTCAGTGGACGGTGTGCGAACAAGCCAGCTTCCGGATTTCATTATTAAGAACACGGAATTCCCGGCAGAAAAACCAGCTTTTTCGCACCTCAAGGTTGATTCTGATGGCAACATTCTGGTCTGGCTCTACCGTCCCAAAAGGGAAGAAGAAGGTATCTATCTTGATGCGTTCGATCCTCGGGGAAAATTTATCGGCCAGGTTCGGCTCGCAGGAAGCGAAGAAACACTACAAAACTTCAGTGCCTCTAAAATTTATCAGGGCAAATTCTGGTCTAATGAAGTGGATAAAGCTGGCCAGGTAACATTAATCAGATACCGGATTTATGATTAGTCCTTATAGAAGCCGATTTGTTCTAAATGTCAAGATTGAAGTGAGGATCATCACAGCTCAGAAGCCTGCTGATTAGCTCAACAAACTCAATGGCCGTTTCAAGAAATAGGGGACACAATCTATATTTATATTTTTTCTTTAATTTCCTTTTTCGACCTGCTGATTTTGTGCTTGGGGAGTCGTAGCGGCAGCCCGGATGAACTTGCAAAACAAGGTAGGCTGACCATTTATGGAGTACAATTTAGCAACGACCTTCTAACGACTTGAATTGCTGTTTAACTTATTGCTACCACAAAAGCCAAAAAAAATTAGGAAATATAGATTGTGTCCCAATTTTCCGTACACCAGTCCTGTCAGTATTGATTCTTCAAACAAGCCGACAAATATCCACTGGAATGACATCATTCCGAGAATGTTCAATAAAGTAAGCGGATATGGAGGCCCAGCCGGTATTTGACCTTTAGCCACCAGCTCAAGGCGATTAAAAAGGATTCCCGCGTTTTTGGGTATCAGGCCTTTGCCTATTTACCGCTTAGCTTCAGCAAATCGGCTTCTTCTTTACCCTGCCGCTTAAGAGCTTTGATCGAGGCCGTGCCGTCTTCGGCCACCTCACCAATTAAAATAAAATCAGGAGCCAGGCTCAGGATCCAGGCCGAAGTATTTATCTTGACCAGCTCTTTTCCATCCCTGCCCAGCAGCCAGTAGTCTCGCCCTGGCCTGTTGCTCTCCACCCGGGAACCAATCAAGAATCGCCCCTGCGGCGTCCTGGCCATTTCCCAGATCACCGGCTTGTGGGAATAGATAGATTTTTTGTATTTTTCTATTACAGTTCCGAAGCGGGTCCACCACCCGGGATCTCTGCTCTGCATCATTTCCCGGCGCCGATTTCTCCATTCGGCCAGGTCCTGGCTGGTAACTTTCTCCGGTCGGGGAAGAGAAGTTTCAATTTCACCCACTAATTTTCCCTCGAAATCTAAAACCTGGAGTTTGGTGTCCAGTCCTTCAGAGAAAAGCACGGATTTCTCATCATAAAGACACCACAGAAACATCGGGGTAAAAGGAATGTCTGAGTCAGCTCCGTCCGCTACATATGAAATCCGGGTAATGTGTTCTGTCCGTTTGAGGCGAGAGATGATTTTACCTTGACTGTCAATAAGGGTTAATTCTTTTGGTGACGGATAGTAGAAATAATCTTTTTCTTTTTTGGGTTGGCCAGAAAAAGAAAATTCAACTAGAAACCTTCCGTCCTTAAGTGAAACCGCGCTGGCCACTCCAAAGAGTTCATCTATCTGCGGTTTAATAACCCGAGCTAGCTCACCGCTGAGCTTTAACACGGTAATCCACGGATGTCCCATGAAATACTCAGTGAAAAAAAGCTGGCCATCAGTCGTAAACCCAAAAGTGACCCCCTCTGGTCGCTGAATTTCACCCGGGCCCTGGCCTTTCCCACCGATTTTCCGCAGAAAAGACCCGTCTGGTGAATACACTTTGATAAAGGCATCTGACTGGTCATAAACATAGATATTACCGTCAGGACCTTCTTGAGCCTGGCGCGGGTAAATGAGCTCTCCCTCTGTTCCAAGCTGGCCCAGGGTAATAACCTCCTGAGTCTGAGCTCTTGTTCCGGTAAGAATTAGGGCCAGGGCGAAGGCGACGATGCTTATCCTTTTGAAATAATCTCTTGAAGCCATGATGCTTTTTTTCATCATGTTTTCTGCCTCCTTAGAGAAAAGAATTCAGAGATCATATTGATCTTTACCTGGCCCCATACAGTGAAGATAAGGCCGTTTCATAAAACTACCGCCGGGCCCCGTTTGGTCTTGTTCCTTCATCCCACTGTCTATCGCTAATATAAATCCTGATTCGACGGGATAGCAAGAAGGAAAACAACCGATTTTTTTCAGGTTGACTTTTAGGGGCTTCCAGAGGAAGATAAAAATTCAGGGGAAAAATGATGTCCGTCTGGCTACCTCTGAAGAGCAAGCAAACTTAAGTCAAAAGAAGGAGGCAAAATAAAAATGAACACCAGGGCCATCGGCAAGATTCAGGCACTGGTCAGCTTAACGATCATCCTGGCATTTTTGGTCACGCCCCTCATGGGCAAAGAGGTTTATCGTGGACGGATGCTGACAGGAAAGGCTCCCGTCGAGCCGCCAGCTGTAGATATCCAGATAGAAATCGAAAGCTGGACCACTCAAGAGGAAATTGTTGAATTCAACCGTGTCCTGGCCAGCTCGGGATCTGATGCCTTTCTTTCACTCTTCAATTCCACTAAAAAAGGTGTGGTCAGATTTCTTTATGCCCGCGGTTATAATCTGACCGTGCATATGGCTCAGGCTCAGGAAGAGGAAAATGGGAAAAAGATCATACTGATTCTCCGCCGTGAGCCCTGGTCCCAGGGAAGCCAGCTGGGCGTCGGGAGGAACTATTTTATGGCCATTGAACTGAATCTTAATAAAGAGGGTAAAGGCGAAGGCCGGTTTTATGAAGATGCACAGATAGAAATGGATGTAATGGGCGGTAAAGTCTATCTCAAGAGTTATGAATCTTCGCCAAAAATTATTTCTTCAGTCAAAGAGACAAAGAAGAAATAAAAAGGCAAAAACAGAAGATATAGATTCTGCTCCCATTTTTAAAGGATATCCCAATCTATCCCGACTCGGTGCAAAGCGTAGCCCACTTCCCGCAGGTAATCACCGTAGCCGGTCATCCAGTGGAAACCGGGCATCTGCTTTGCCAGCAGCTGGCTGTCGGCCGCGAAGCTTACCTCAATCTGCGACCGGCAGATCGGCAGGAATGGTGATTCCTCTATTCGGCCTCGTAGCCCCAGCCACCTTTCAGCAGCAAAGTCCGGAATAATGTTGGTCAGGACCTGTACCTTGCTCATCTCAACCTTGGGGGCGGCTCCATAATCAGATTCAAAGTGAGTGAGGATACGGGCTGGTTCCAGGTTTTTGCCGTCCATCCTTCTCGGCGCAGTGCAGTGGGCCAGGGTGATAATTCCTTCATGCGGGTAGGTCGGGTCATTAAGAAACACCGGCTTTCCCGAGATGTTGGCCAGGAGAACTCCAGCCGGTATGACCACAAAATCCGATTCACAGAAAGCCAGATAGCCAGCATCATTCAGCAAACTCAAGGTCAGGCAGGCGGTCGTTTCGGCCAGCGGCATGATGGTTCCCATGCAGCCATTGATAGTTATGGCCCGGCAGCTGGCCTTCTTCATCAAGGCGATAAAAACTTCTTCCAGGATGAAAGCATTCTCGACAAAACTCAGTTCGGTTTCAAGGCGTGTTCCGGGTATTTTCAAATAATCAGAGGCTGCCCGGCTGGCTCGCTGGATTGTCTCAGGATGACGCCGTGCTTCTCTTATGAGCCGTCCCAGCTCGTCATAGGAAACCGTCTTGATGTCAAACTTCCACTTTTCCTCAACCAGCTTCGGCACAACTCCAGCCGGCTGGGCCCAGGCATCCGGGCCACCGATAGCGATTATCCGCGTCCCGAGCGTATTGCGGAGACCGGCCAGCGACCGCAATCGCCACAAAAGCTCGTCCTGGCTGTCGATGACCACATCCTCATCACTCACACCGGCAACCGCCAGACGATCAGTGTGCTGCCGCAGGAAACGCGGGCTGATTATTTCATACCAGAGATAGACTGGCCCTGAGCGGTGGCGGCAAAAGAAGATAAGATCTTTGCCGGTCTTCTGGAGCTGGTTGAAGACATCCAGCCAGGCACCCGCTGCATAAACCATGATGGCATCAGCCGAGGAGAGGTCTGACGAAGTCCCCATGGCACCCAGGTCTGAAGGCTGGCGCACGGCGGCTACTGGCAGAAATTCTACCGGAAAGTCTGCTTTCTTTTTGAGCTCTGTGAGCTCCTTTTTTATCCTGGCTATTTCTTCCTCAGCATCGCGCTGCGTCTGGATTCCTCCCCAGGAGCGCCAGCTCGATTGCCTGGCCCGGGTTGGGATGCTGTAAGTCAGGATGGGCTTAACCTTGAGAGGCAATCTGGGCTCAGCCATGGCTGCAGCCGCCCCTGCTATCTGAGCTTGAACGTTACCGGAGGGGTTTAGTGCTGCCCAGCTCAGATTCCCCAGAGCAATGGTCCCGAGGGTGCTGGCCCCTATTCCTTTGAGAAAGTTTCTCCGGGACAGCGTTGCTCTTGCGAAATTCCCATTGCTGCCGCCATCAGGGCAGCAGCAGTGATGCCCCGACCTGGCAGACTCTCTATTATTACAATCGCCATGGACATGACTCTTGCTCATTTCTCCCTCCGGCCCCTTTTTATAATTCTGCTGCTCAAAAATCAACCCCAAAGAAAGGATAAAGCTATCTGCTACCTTTTGATGAATCCCCGTTTTCCTGATTCATACCTCATCTGGCATCATCCCGCTTAAACAAAAAAATAGTTTGCTTCATCTGTTTTAAAACGATATATACATAGTTGGGAAAAGATAATTGTAAATTTAATTGGCTGCGGGGGTGTGCCTACCCAGGGTCTCAGCGAGTCGATTCTAACTCAAAAAGATAAAAAAATAGGGAATATAGATTGTATCCCGAATTTTTGTCTCGAATTTTCAATTAACATAGGGGAGGTTAAAATGGCTTCAAAGTCACCATGCTATCCCTTGGTTATAATTTTATTCATGGGTCTTGGGCTTGGTATCTTTCTCCTGAACTCCTGCGGGCCGGATAAAGAGAAAATAGAAAAAATTAAAGAGGATGGAATTGAAGTCGTCATAAATCACTTAGAGCGATATAAGACTGGCGAGAAAAGCTCTTTTACCTTTGAGAAAAGATGGTCTATTGATACCGAAAATCCAGAGATCCAAAAGCTTGGGCTGATGGATATTATGGGTTTTGAAGTTGATTCGGCAGGTGAGATTTTTGTCCTGGGGAAATTAAGTGGCGAGGGGAATCTTATCTTCAAGTTTGATAAGGATAGACAGTTTATTAAATCGTTTGGACATCAAGGTCAGGGACCGGGAGAGGTAGAAGCGCCATTTCATATTTCATTGGATGGTCAGGAAAATATCATGGTCAGTGATTCTTCGAGGCAACTCGTAGTGATATATGACAGTGATGGATCATTTGTAAAAAATCAGATGCTGTCAGCAGGTGGGATGATGACTGCTTCAGGACCACAAGGGAGGCTCCTTATTATGGGGACGAGTGGCGAAACGTTCTGGCTAAAACTCGTGGCTTCTGACTTTCGGGAGATCAAAACCCTGGATGAATTTATCATGGAGATGCCCAGGACGACAAAATTCAGAGCAACTCCACCTGTCTTTGCCTGGAGTTCATCCCGGGATAATATTTATGTGGGGAAGGAAGACAGGGGGTATGAAATCCATGTCTTTGATGCTGACGGACAGCTAATCCGCCAGATCAGAAAAGACTATAAAAAGGTACCGGTTTCTGAAAGCTATAAGGAAAAAATATTAAAGATGTTCCCGCCCGGAATGAGAGAGATGGCTGTTTTCCCGGATTTCCAGCCTCCCTTTCAATCCTTAATGGCTGCGGATAATGGAATGCTCTTTGTGTGTACCTTTGAAGAAGGCCATAATCCAGGGGAATTTATGTTTGACATCTTCGATAAGGACGGTGTTTTTATCGGCAGGACGAGTTTGAATGTTTTTATCTGGGAGGGACATCTCTGGGGACGTCTTAAGGACAATAAATTCTATTATCTTAAGGAGAAGGATTCAGGTTATAAAGAGCTTCTTATTGGTGAGATCAGATGAAAACAGGTGACCGATATATATTTCCTTTTTTTGCGGTTTGCCTTTGGCAAGTGAGATGCGGTCGGCCGTCTGCTGCTGGCTACTTTTGAAATAATTAAAATATAAAAATTATATAATGTCCTCTGTTTAGCCCACTCAAAAGAAAAGATCAGGAAACATAGATTGTGTCCTTATTTTAAAAGTAATATATTAACTTGTAAGGAATACAGCAAGAGGAGGTGTGTTTTGAAAAAATACTCTGGTCCTGAAAATTATCGAGCTTCCCTGAATTTTTGTGGCCAAAAGGTTTTGACTCTGGCCATGGTCGTGCTTTCCATCTTTTTAATATTTTTTAGTCTGAAGGCTCCGGTCCTGGCTTCGGCTTCGACTTTGGCCTCTACCTCTACAGCCAGTTCAGTCTCAGTAGCTGCTTTGCCTTCCTCTCCTTCTGCTTTAGCTTTATCCTCCGCTCCGCCTTCTGCCCCAACTCCTACGTCTGCTCCGGCGCCAGCCTCCGATCCTTCAGTTCTCGCCCTCTCTTCTTCCTCTTCTCCCTCCGCCTGCCCCTCTTCTTCAGGTCAGACAGTCGTCAAAAATTCAGAAAAGCCAGAAAACAAAAAAGCTGGCCGTACTATCCGCCTGGAAGAAATCTTACGCATTGAAGATGATGGCAAGAACTTCATTCTTCGCAATCCGCAGTACTTTTCTTTTTTCCCCGACGGCTCCTTTATCTTTTTCGATTATCCCTATATTTATAAGCTCGATAAAGACGGAAAGCTTGTTTTTAAAGTCCTCAAAACTGGTCAGGGCCCCGGCGAGTGCGAGTATCCTGATGGTTATTTTATCGATGGGAACCGGCTGGTCGTTCATGCCTGGGTTCCTCCCAAAGTCCTCGAATATGACCTTAATGGCAAGTTTATAAAAGAAAAAAAGATGAATGACCCGGCTCCCTTGTTCTTTC
>Ga0209606_1006064_pt1 | contig 10125 bp, 7 predicted proteins | sample AD_UKC057_MetaG_FD_184412 | JGI IMG/M metagenome (GOLD analysis project Ga0209606, IMG submission 184412) | Active sludge microbial communities of municipal wastewater-treating anaerobic digesters from USA - AD_UKC057_MetaG (SPAdes) (version 2) | ecosystem: Engineered > Bioreactor > Anaerobic >...
ATCGGTTCGGCGAATGCGGGGAAAGCCCGTGAATTGGCGGAGTTGCTCGCGGGGCTTTCGTGGACAGTCCTTTCCCTAACCGATTTGCCCGGGGTGGACGCCCCGGCGGAAACGGGAACCACCTTTGCCGAAAATGCCGCGCTGAAGGCGCGGTATTACGGTGATTGTTTCGGGACCACCTGCATTGCCGACGATTCCGGACTGATGGTGGATGCACTGGACGGCGCGCCCGGGGTTTTGTCAGCCCGTTACGCAGGCGGAGAGGCGGATGACGCCGCCAATAACGAAAAACTGCTGGAGGCGCTGGAGGGCCTGCTGTGGCATGAACGTACGGCGCGGTTTGTCTGTTGCGCAGCGTTCTATCAACCGGGCTCAGAAGTGCATTTTGAAACGGGAGAGGTGTTCGGCCACATTGCCGCGGCGCTTTCGGGAAACCGGGGTTTCGGTTATGATCCTCTTTTCGTGCCTGAAGGGTATGACAAGACCTTTGCCGAGATGTCCCTGGAACAGAAGCACGGAATCAGCCATCGTGGCAACGCGTTTCGGAAGATGCGCGCCTGGCTGGAAACGCGGTCGTGAATATCTTTTTCAAGGCGGATACGGAAGGCATCTTTGAGGCGTTGCGCATTCTTGCGTCGGATGGCGTGGTGGCTTATCCTACCGAGACCGTCTACGGGCTTGCCGTCCACCCTTTTTCCGAGGCGGCGCTGGACGCCCTGTTCCGGGTGAAACAACGGGAGGAAGGCCGTCCGGTGTTGCTGATTGTGTCGGATGCCGGGCAGGTGTCCGCGCTGGCGCGCGCCGTGCCCGAACGGGCGCGGGCGTGTATGAACGCTTTCTGGCCCGGGCCCCTGTCGCTTCTCCTGCCCGGGCTGCCTGCCCTGCCCAAACGCCTTCTCGATGCGGCCGGCCGGTGTTGTGTGCGCTGTCCGGGCAACGATATCGCCCGGGAACTGTGCCGGCAATGGGGAGGGCCGCTCACCTCCACATCGGCGAACTTGTCCGGACGGCCCCCTGCCGTGACCGCCGAAGAGGCCGCTCTTCCGGGGGTTGCGCTGGCCCTCCAGGGTGAGGGATTGGCGGTGCGGCTTCCTTCCACCGTGTACGACCCGGAAACCGGTACGGTGCTTCGGGAAGGCGAAATTACGGCGGAAATGATTGCGCGGGCGAGCCGGTAAGCCGGGACCGGGCGCGCGGACTGAAGAAAGGAGTCTGTCATGATTATAGCCGTCGGTTCAGACCATGCGGGGTATGAAGGAGCGGCCGCGCAGTACAAACCCGCTGTCATGGAACACCTGCGCTCCCTCGGGCACGAAGTGATTGATTGCGGCACGAAAGGGCCGGAATCGGTGGATTATCCCGATTTCGCGGCGGCGGTCTGCAAAGAGATACTTGCCGGGCGCGCTGAGGCCGGGGTGTTGATTTGCGGTACCGGGATTGGCATGGGCATCGCCGCGAACCGGTGTGCGGGAATACGCGCTGCGGTGTGTGCCACGCCGGACATGGCGCGCCTTTCCCGGGAACATAACGATGCCAATATCCTGTGCGTGGGCAAACGCGTCTTGTCCCTGGAACAGATTCTTGAATTACTCGATATCTGGCTGAATACCCCCTTCAGCGGCGGCGAACGGCATTGCCGCCGTGTTCAGAAGATGGGATAAACGCCGCAGCCGGATTCTATTTATTGGGGCTGGGCATTTTCCTGTGGCCCTAACAGGTACAGATCTTTCCAGCCGATGCCGTCTGCGCCGCCCGTGTGCAACTGCAGGGCGAAACTGCCCTCGAAAAGCTTCTGGCCGCCGTCCTCCAGGTCCAGTACCCGGATGCCGTTGACCCAGGTGGTGACATGATTGCCCTTCGTGCGGATTTCAATTTCATTCCACGCGCCCACACGCAGGGCTGTCGCCGGCATGGTGTTGTGGTCGGGTTCCACGAGCCAGCCCCGTTGATAACTTTCATAGACCCAGCCTGTACTGCCGGGATACCCGGGCTCCACTTCCCCCTGCAACCCCGCAATGACGGGATACCCGTCTTCCGGGCGTAAAGTAATTGTGGAATGGTAGAACAAGCCGTAGTTGCCGTCCCCGGTAACGTTAAAGGAACCGCGGACGCGGAAATCTTTGTAAATCTTTTCGGTGGCGAGATAGCCTTCGGACTTTTTGGGACCGCTCCGTCCCCAGATGACCCCCTCTTCCACTTTCCAGTCTTCTTCGCCCCATTTTTTCCACCCGTTGAGCGTGGCCCCGTCAAACAACGCTTCCCAGTTTCCTTCCCGCCCGTAATCCTTTACAAGAAGGTTACGATACTGGATTTCATGAAAGGGGTCTTCCGTTTCGAAGGGATTAATCTGCAGGGCGATAAAGCCGCCTATAAATGCCTCGTCCGTGAGGCGGCAGGCCAGCACGTCCCGCAGATAGACCTCGATGACATCGCCGCGCGCGCAGATGCGCATGGCATTCCAGTCATGTTGCTTCAGTGTTTTCAGGGCGTCCACACCGGGATTGGCGAGATAACCACGCCCGTTTTCTTCCATAATGATGCCCGTGCCTTTACGGCTGCGCGTTTCCACGTTGACCTGGTAGCCATACATCTGTTTGGGCGTATCCGCCACGGTTTCTCCTTCCTGAAGGGGCATGCGCGGCAACCAGTGGGAACGCAGTTGAACGCCTCCGTTGGTCGGGGTCGGCGTTTTGAATTCCAAGGTCATCTCGAAATCGGAAAAAGGGCGTTTCTCGTATATGATCCACCCGTTCACGTTCTTCTCGGCCTTGCCGGTGAGCACCCCTTCTTCATTGACGTTCCATTCCCCGCTGAGCACCCGCCAACCGTCCAGGCTGTTATTCGGTGTCAGGGATTCCCATTCCGCCGCAAGGCCGCTGAAGGCGGTTATCATCACAATCGTCGCAACTAAAGCTGGATGGATATGTTTCATGGTTCCTCCTGTATTGTAATGGTTGTAAACAAGGGCATCCCGGTTTCTTTATCGGTAAATTCACCCTATAAAAAAACACTAGAAAAATAAGGGACGCATTTAAAACAATACTGAATTAGGCTTGGTAATGCAAGTTTTACGCGTGCAGGGGCTGTGCGATGGAAAGTTCCCCGTGCTGCCAGGGCGTGAACGACCAGCGTCATACGGCATACGAGAGGAGGGGGCCTGAAAATAGCGAAACGGTGGGAAGAAAACTGGCGGAGAGGGAGGGATTCGAACCCTCGGTACGGTTTAAGCCGCACAACGCCTTAGCAGGGCGCCACCTTCAACCACTCGGTCACCTCTCCAAGGGTATACGCTAAGTGTACCATGGACAGGAAGGATGGGTCAATTTGTTTTTCTGTGGGGCGAATCACAGACCCATTTCGGAGTCAGGACACGTGATGTTTTCGCGTTATCTGCCAAACCGTTACGATTTTTCTTGACATTCGGGGGAGTAAAGAATAATATGATAATAGGTTTTGAAAAAGGATAATCGTGATTGTACAGTAAAAATGGAAAAAGCGAGGAACAATGACAACTCATACTAAAGTATGGATGGCCGGTGTGTTATTTCTGGCCGTTGCCGGTACCATAATCCCCGGCGTTGCCCAGGCACAGTCCTACATGGGGGCCTATAGAGTGCTACTCATCATCGTGGACTTTAAGGATGAACCGGGCACCCTGGATGCGGAAGACTTCCAGAATAACTGGGTGGAGCCGCTGGAAAAATATTTTGATCACATGTCCTCCTCACAGTTGAACCTGAGATGCACGCTGGTAGACCACGTGATCCATCTGGACGAACGCAAGTATTATCATCATTGCACCCTGGGTGCGGATTGCGTGAATGAATGGACCGGTGCGGACAATCCGATACAACAGGCGGTGGACGACGGATCCATTGACGCCACGGCGGACGGACTGGCGCCTCACGGCGGCAGTCCGGATGAGGTTTTTGACGGCATACTCCTGTTGACCGCACCCGAAGTGGTGTATCAATATCCCGGTTGGAGCACTTCCGGACAACACCCCACGGCCGATATCTCGTCGCGGACCTATGCCATCGGCTTTGCGATTACCTCTTTTGCGGGTACACTTAACTACGGCGTGGCCGCCCATGAACTAGGCCACATGATAAGCGGCATGTACACGCATCCTGCCGGGTACATCAGCGCGTATGAACTCATGGACAGCTGTTATCCCTGCGCGCTCGGTATTTTCACGCGGGTGGACCGTTCCGCGCTTACGGGGGATTTCCTGGAATGGTTTTCAGGCTGGCTCCCGTCCTCCCGATTTGTCACCTACGCGCCCTTGACGGGCGGCGGCACGGAGGTCCTGTCTCCGGTGGAATGGCGGCCGGAGGAAACGGTGGCGCCGCAGGGCATGCAGGTAATGACCAATGGCGGCTATTCGTATATCTGCGAGTGTCGGCGCTTTATTCCGCCGGATGACATCATCCCCGAACGTCCCAATACCCGTGAAGGCATTCTCATCCTGAAATCCACGCCCGGCGCGGACCCCGAACAGGAGCTTATGCTGGCGCCGGGCTTTGACCCGCTTGATCGCTGGGAGTCCAGTTTTATCACGGGCCAAACCTTTACCGATCCCTCCCAAGACCTTGCCATCTCCGTGGGACCTAATGCGGACCTGGGATGTACGGTGACGGTCACCTACGGGCCCAACGCCAACACGGCCATACCCGACGTGGCACTCCTCCCCTGGCTGACGCCTCCGATGGACACTTATGAAACGGTGGATATCTGGGTGGACAGTCCCGCCAATGGGTTTGAGCGCGATAACCCGGGGGATCCCAATCGTCTACGGTATGGTCGGCGCGGTGACCCTGAAACTACCGTGATTGGCAACGGGGACGACCCCTGCGCCAATGAGGAAAACCTGGTCTATGCGCGGATTCGCAACCTGGGCAGCGCCGTCGCGAACAATGTGGTGGTGCACTTTGAGGTTACGGAACCGCTGGGTGTGGGCATCCGCGATGATACCGGCTGGACCCGTTTCGCCACGGTCTCCAAGAACGATTTCCCCGCCCTGGCAGGCATCGCCCCCGGCACCTATACGGATGTCTTTACAACCTGGATCCCGAAGGTGGACTTTCCCCCCGGAGAGGAACGCATCCCCTTCCACAGCTGCCTGCGGATAGTTGTGGACACCGTGTCCGGCGAACTGGTCACCGCCAACCAGGACGGCAACCGAGAACAGGAGAATATCGGCTGGTTCGAGATGATAACGGAACCGGAATACCTTGAGTTCGAACCGATACATGAAAAAATATTTTTGGCCAACGAATATGAAATTGCCCGCGAATTTTTCCTGAGCGTAACATCGGATTTGCCCAAAGGCTGGACACTGGACATCGGTTCCGGTGAAGCCTCCTATCTGCTGCAACCGAACGAGGTGCTTGACATCCCCGTCCGCCTTACCGCACCCCCCAAAACCAATATCGGCGGCACTCATCTGGTGGATATCCGGGCATACGTGAAAACGTCCTCCTACCGGCCGGATGGCGTAAAACAGTACGACAGCCGGGAAGTCGCAGGCGTGTTGATCGCCGCGCAAACCGTGGTAAGAACCAGATGCACCATTTCCGCCGTCTATACCCAGAGTCCCCGGCGTATTATCCATGTGACGGGGAAACTCGATCCTCCCATTACGGAAGGGAATGTATGCATACGTTACCAGACGCCCAACGGCTACACGATACTGAGAACCGTGGCCGTTAAAAATGGCGAATTTGGATATGAGCTTGGTATAGAGTCGCTCGGCGTTTATAAAATGCGCGGCCTCTATGCGGGAAGCATGACACAAAGCAGCACCCTGTCTGAGGAGGTTTCCGTAACGGCAAGCGACAGCCCGCACCCCGCGGATCCTGACTTGAATTTCCGGATCTCCATGAGCGAGGCTATTGCCTATCTCGCCGGCTGGCAGACCGGAAGCAACCTCATGTCCATGGCCATACGTGCTGCATACTTGTGGCAGAATGGTGAAGCCTATATCTATACCTCGGAAGGAGAACCGCCGCTGTGCTGGATCCTGGCGCCGCAACAGTAGCATTCGTAGTTTTCAGTCCCAATACTACACAAGGCAAAAGCGATACAGCAAGTCTTTTCGTACTGAAAAACGGTCACAGCGTCATTTTTCGACCGGCACAGCCGGTAATATGAGGATTTCGCCTGCGACTGCATCTTCAAGCATCCGTAACGTGGCTTATTCAGTGGACGAGATCATGATGGCGACGGCACCCATGCTCGTGCCGGTGGTCCGATTGCCGTTGCCTTTCCGGAATACAGGCATTTCATGGACCCTTCCTAACGCAAAGACTCAACGCGACAGAGGTTCGCAGTGCATTCCTCGCAACTTTGCGTTGAATTCTCCAACGCAAAAGCGCTGCAGCCCGTTCACACGGATAGTCAAGCCGCTGTCTTGAGATGAACGTGCATACCCGCTCTTGTAGCAAGCGCGACAAGCATCTCGAGGCTGAACTGTTCCCATTTGCCGTTGAGTAAATCGGAAAGCCTGGACTCGCTGATCGCGAGAAGCCGCGCAGCCTCAGTTTGACTCAACTTTTTTCGCTTGATGAACTTGCGGAGTTCCGCCATGAGATCGGCGCGTATTTGCAGGATGGCGGCCTCATCCGGAGGCAGCCCCAAGTCAAGAAATACGTTGCCGCAGGAATCGAGAATGGTATCGGACATGGGTCATCCTCCAATCTGTTTGTATCGCTGACGGGCGACTTCAATGTCCTGCCGGCTCGTCTTTTACGTCTTCTTCTGAAACGAATGCAGCACAAATACCACCTCGCGGCATGTTGCGGCGTAGATTACCCGCCACTCGCCCAATACGCGAATATGAATCTCCCTGACACCATGGCCGACAGCCGGCATTGGACGCCAGTCGCTGGGCTTGAGTCCATTTTGGATGGCACGGAGTTCGAACCCCGCCGCACGCCGGGCCTCATCGGGAAAATTTCGCAAATCATCCAGACTCGACCCTATGAATCTCAGTGGCTTCATGAGCATAGACTACACGAGTGCTTATGAATTGTGCAAGTCAAAAAAGGTCTGTAAGGGGGGGTGCTCAAGGCGTGACGCCTGGAATCTTTTTCCATTCTTTTCCAACGCGGGCTTTGCCCGCAACCCGGAAACATTCAAGTAACTTGAGTAAAATAAATGGGAACTGCCTCCTGCGCGCCCCAGGACCTTATCGGTACAAATGATTTCGAAGCGCGCTGATGGTTGTCCCTGTTTTTTTATAAGGTCGTGTAGTATATGGCACGCTCTCGGTGATTGTGGACTGGAGCGGCATGCTGAACACGTCAAGCATCCGCGCGACTGCGCCGGCTGGCAGACCGGAAGCAACCCGGCCATACGCACAGCGTACTTGTGGCAAAACGGGGAACGCTATATCTATACCTCGGAAGGAGAACCGCCGCTGTGCTGGATCCTGGCGCTATGACATTGCCGGGGAGGAATTCTGGTCCGGCGTGTTGAGTTAGTCTGAGCAAACCAAAATTCAGATATCCTGATCTCGTCGGAAATGCCCACGGCACTGGAAAACAAACAAAAAGACGGAGCAAAAAGGGACTGACGACGAAATAGCCGTCAGTAACGAAGCATGGATGCCCTTTACTGCTCCTGGCTATTTCGTGGTCTGTCCCTTTCTTGCGGTCCTATACGAACATGCCATCAAAAAAAGTGCCAAACCGGATTCCGAGTAATCATTGAATAACCCTGACGCGATCAGGAAGTCTGAAATTATGCCGCATTGTCCGGAACGGAGACCGCTTCTTCTTTCTCTATTTCCATATCCTCTTCTTCCAGGGTTGAAAGAAGATCTTCAATCATGGCGCGGGTTTCATCGTCTTCGGCGATTTCGACCGCCTGTTTGAGTATGCCGGTGGCCTGTTCTTTCTGGCCCATTTCCAGGAGCACCTGCGCATAGGTTATCAGCATATAGGGGTCTTTGTGTTCCGATATTTCACAGGCCTTTTCCGCCAGTTGACGGACAAAGTCCAGGTTTCGATACGCCAGCGCCTCCTCTGACAGGAGGTAATCGGCAAGGTCGGCCAGGGGCGAGGCGATACTGCCGCTCTGTTCCAGGAGGCGTTGTCCGAGCGCATCGGCTTCCGCCCCGGATTGCCCGAGGTCCGCGTAAATCCGGTATTCGTCACAGAGCAGGGAAAGCATCTCAGCGCCGCCGCCGGCACCGTTTTCCATGCCCGCCAGGTTGTCTTCCAGCATCTCGCGCATGTCCTCTTCTTCGCAGCGTTCCAGGGCCAGTCGCAGCTGGGCGATGGCTTCTTCTTTACGTCCCAATTTGAAAAGGACCTCTGCATACGTATCGAGGATATCGGGGTCTTTTTGTTCCGTTAGCGCCACCGCCTTTTCGGCCAGTTGCAGCGCAAACTCCAGGTTTCTGTAGGACAGGCTGTCCCCCGTGGCGATATACCAGGCAAGATTGCTTAATGCGGAGGTATCGGGAGCCTCCATGCTTACGATAAGTTGCCCGACGGTGTCGGCTTCCCCCGGGTCAAGCCCATGTGTCGCATACACCAGGTATAAATCCACATTCTGCTTCAGGCGGGTACGTTGCGCGAAGGCCTCCGGATTTTCCATCTCCTCCAGATGCGGCAGCAGTTGTTCCTCTTTCTCGTTCATATCTTCACTGGCTTCAATGGCCTGTTTCTGCAGCGCAATGGCTTCCTCCGTGCGGCCTTTTTCGTGGAGTATCCGGGCGCAGGTGTCCATCATGGTGGAAGAACGGTTTTCCGTCAGGGCGCAAGCCTTTTCCGCCGCCTGCAGCGCAAAATCAAGGTTACGATAGCCCAGCGTCTTGTCGGAGACGATGTTCCAGGCAAGTTCATTCAAGACGGAGGCGTTATTGCCGCCTTCTTCCAGGATGCGGTTTCCAAGTGCGTCCGCCGCTCCGCTGTCGGCCTGTTTCGCGGCGAGAAGCATGTATTGGGGTACCCACACCTCCGCCAGTCGGTTGGTCCGCTGGTCCGCCAGCGCCTTTTCCAAATCGTACCGGTTTTCCAGGATGTCAAGAACAATCTTGTCCAGGTCATCCAAAGGACTGCCGTGCCACAGCACCTTGCCTTGCCTGGCGATAAAGGCGTAGGGAATGCCGTCCACACCGGTACTCTCGGCGTAGGCCGCCCAGGTTTCGGAGTCCTGATCGATAGCGATGGGATATTTCATCGCCTTATCTTCAATGAATCCCGTCACGGTCTCCTTGTCTTCATCCGTGATGCCGATGATGACCAGGCCCGCATCCTGATGCTGTTCATGCAGGGCATTCAGGATGGGAATGCTTTTACGGCAGGGCCCGCACCAGGTGGCCCAGAACTCGACCACATAGACCGTGTCCGAAGCGGTATCCATTTCGACAGGGCCGCCCTGCACCCATTCCTGTATGCTGACTGGCGGCGCTTCGTCCCCCAGTTTCAGGCCCAATGCGGGTATACAGGCCAGGACTGCCGCTGTAAACATCATTGCGTGGCATGCCACCATTTTTTTCATGCTGTGACCTATGGATTTCATGGGTGTTTTCCTCCGTTGGGCGTTTACGACCGTTTTGCTGACGGATAATTATGCGCTCTCGGGACCGTAACTTTTTTGCGGTGCCGAAAGCCCCTTTTCTTTTGGGCGAAGTCCCGGACCGAGCATTGATTCTTGTGGAATCAGAGACTTCGCCCCGCATTTATAGTAACAGATTTGTTGGGACGCAACAAGATACGCAAAGGAAGGACCATACCCGGATTCTCAAGTTCTGTGTGCATATAAATGATGGTGGACATTTAAGCGTAAGCGCGCTGCGTAATTGAGTTGGACCCATATCCGGTCCATCATTTCGCTGCCGAATGAACTGAAGATGCCTTTACATCGAAGTGTACGCACTCGAGAAATGAAACGTGAGAGTCTTGCAGGCACATATTCATTCAATGCTCCGGGAATGTACAGCGATTAGCATGAATCCCGCAGAAATAATACAAAGGGGATCACAATAACGCGGCGACGGCAATTTCCTGGCGGAGATTCTAAAACGCAAATTACAGGTTGTTGCGCAGAAATACCGCAAAAGTCAATTGGAGTATGAGCGGAGTGCCGTACTTGCCGTGTCGTCCATCTATGGCA
>Ga0209606_1006072_pt1 | contig 10117 bp, 6 predicted proteins | sample AD_UKC057_MetaG_FD_184412 | JGI IMG/M metagenome (GOLD analysis project Ga0209606, IMG submission 184412) | Active sludge microbial communities of municipal wastewater-treating anaerobic digesters from USA - AD_UKC057_MetaG (SPAdes) (version 2) | ecosystem: Engineered > Bioreactor > Anaerobic >...
TCCGCAAGTCGCCGGATCGCATCAGGAAAAACTGCCCACGGCTATGGAAGGCGTGTCGGGTGTGCGTTACTACGGCCTAAGATACTATAATCCGGGGGCGGGTAGGTGGATTAATCGGGATCCGATACAGGAAAAGGGCGGGGAAAACCTGTATGGCTGTGTGTTTAATAATTTAGGCAACTGGATTGACCCGTTAGGATTACGGGGTGAGGCTAGCCGAGGTCGGGCCGCCGGAACGAGCCTTTTGCCGATATACCCTGTTCCTGGCTATACAAATAATACCACCCCATTAGCGCGTCCGAGTGAAAATAGCCTAAACGATGGCAGAGTGTTTGCGGGTGTATCTGGTTCAGCCTCTCTATTCTTGGCAACTTGGGGCGCGGAGATTTCTGTGACAGTTGTTTTCACAAATGAGTGTGAAACGTGTGTAACTGTCCAATTCACCAATATTATGGGCGCCGGCTTTTTGGCCTCGGCAGGTGTTGGGGGCACTGCTGGCTACTCCAATGGACCGCTCGACGGACCTGCATTTACTGTGGGCCTTGGTGGAGGAACTGGTTCTGCTGGTGGTTTTACAGCGAGTGTTGATGGTAATCAATCGGGGGGGAGTGCAAGTGCCGCCAAGCTTGGCCCGACGCTTGGCGGAGCTGGATATGTTCGGCTAAATGTTAGCTGTACGGGATGCGCATCTGCGAGGGATTTTTTTCCAATGGAGGTTGCAAAGTATAGGGCCGTGAAATGTATCATACAGAAAATGTTAAGCCACAAAACATACTAAATATGCGAAGATACACAACTGATAGTATCTTTCCGTACGCCATCGCTCTCTGGCTGTGTCCTGTATTTATTTTCCTTATTTTCCCACGCGTTTCATCGGGCCTATCCCCGATTCAGAAGATGATTTTGTTTAATGGTGTATTTTTGCTTCTATTGGGGGTTGGTGTTATTCCTTATATAGCCAAAAGAATAACGGCAGCGGAATTTGTAATATGGGAACTTGTGCCTTTTTTGGTCTCAAGTGCCATTTTTGCGGCCATCGGCAAAGGGCTGGGACATGGTCCGTAGCAGGGTTCGTAGCAGTTGGCATGGGGGTGGTCAGGAGGGCTGAGAGTAAAAGCCAAAGGGGTCATGTTTTAGGTTTTAATATTTTACCGTAAAGCATTGGCAGAGTAAGGCCAAAGGGGTCATGTTTTAGGTTTTAAGGTTCGTAGAAGGGACGGGCTGAAAATGGCTGCGTAAGTTGCTGCTGTTCGGCATGGGCCGTGGGTGGACTTTCGTGCAGCCGGCCCCCTAGTCGGCGGGTAAGGCCAAAGGGGTCATGTTTTAGGTTTTAATATTTTTCCGTAAAACAATGGCATAGAATCTATAAGCTTCCCCATTGTGGTCCGTAGCAGGGACAGGCTGAAAATGGCTGCGTAAGTTGCTGATTGTGGCGAGGCGCGTTTCTTGGGGCTTTATGCGCGAAGCCAGAATCAAGGTCCCTGCCGAGTCCGGCGATGCCGTCTATCACTGCATCACCCGCGTCGTGAACGGCGAACGCCTCCTCGACGAACCTGCCCGCGAAGTTTTGCGCAAACAACTCTGGCAGGTCGCCGAATTCTGCGGCGTCCACATCCACACCTACGCGATCCTCTCCAACCATTTCCACGTCCTCCTGATGGTGCCGCAGCGCGCCCCTGTCTCCGACGCCGAACTTCTTCGCCGATATCGCCGACTCTATCCCTCGCCCACCAAGTTTCAGGCCGCCCGCCTCGACGTCATCGAGGCCGAACTCCGCTCCGGCGGCCCCGATGGAGACGCCTGGCGGTTCGTAGAAGGGACAGGTCAAAAATGGCTGCGTAAGTTGCTGATTGTGACGGGGCGGTTTCCTTGGGCGGTATGCGCGAAGCCAGAATCAAGGTCCCAGCCGAGTCCGGCGATGCCGTCTACCACTGCATCACCCGCGTCGTGAACGGCGAACGTGTCCTCGACGAGCCCGCCCGCGAGGTGCTCCGTAAACAGCTTTGGCAGGTCGCTGAGTTCTGCGGCGTGCGCATCCACACCTACGCCATCCTATCGAATCATTTCCACGTGCTCGTGATGGTGCCACAGCGCGCACCGCTCTCCGACGCCGAGCTCCTCTGCCGCTATCGCCGCCTCTACCCTTCGCCCACCAAGTTCCAAGCCGCCCGGATTGATGTCATCGAAGCCGAACTTCGCTCCGGCGGTCCCGAAGGCGACGCGTGGCGCAAACGTCAGCTCGCGCTCATGGGCGACGTCTCCCAGTTCATGAAGCTGGTCAAACAGCGCTTCTCGGTCTGGTTCAACAAAAGCCACCAGCGCTACGGCACGCTCTGGGCCGAGCGTTTCAAATCCCTCCTCGTCGAGCCCACCGGACGCGCCATCGAAACTGTCGCCGCGTACATCGACCTCAACCCCGTCCGCGCCGGCCTCGTGGACGACCCGAAAGACTACCGCTTTTGCGGCTACGGCGAAGCCGTCGCCGGCAACACCGACGCCCAACGTGGCCTCCTCTCGCTGCGTGGCGAAACCGACTGGACCACCGCGCAAGCCGGCTATCGCCTCGCTCTCTTCGGCACCGCCACCGCCCCGCGCGCCCATGCGGCCAGCGTCTCTCCTGAAGCGCTCCAGCAAGTCGTCGCCACCGGCGGCAAGCTTCCGCTGACCACGCTCCTGCGCTGCCGTATCCGCCATTTCACCGACGGCGCCGTGCTCGGCAGCCAGGCCTTCGTGCAACAACAGCTCGCCGCCTACCGCACACTCCACCACCGACGCGCCCGCACGGCAGTCCGCCCCATGCCCGCGCTCACCGATTGGGGCGGCCTCGCCACACTCCGCGGCCTCCGCAAACCCGCCCTCGCCGGCTGAGCCCGCACACGGGTTTTCGGTTGCGCCGCCGCCGCAATCCCGCCGACTTACTCGGCGTTCATGCGCTCGCTGCCCGACATCCTGCCCATCGTCCCCTTCACCCGTCCCGCACGGGGCGATGTCGTCATCCCCGGCTCCAAGAGTCTCACCAACCGCGCCCTCCTGCTCGCCGCGCTGTGCGACGGCCCGGTCCACCTCACCGGCGCGCTCTTTAGCGAAGATACCGAGCTCATGGCCGAGGCGCTGCGCAAACTCGGCTTCACCGTCGAGGCCGACGCCGCCCGCGGCACCGTGCGCGTCGCCGGCCAGGCGAGCGCGTTTCCCGAATTTTCCGGTCAACCCGTGGAGCTCTTCGTCGGACTGGCGGGCACGGCGGCGCGTTTCCTCACGGCCCTCTGCGCGGCGGCCCCGCGCGGTGTGTACCGGATCGACGGCATCCCGCAGATGCGCAAGCGCCCGATGAAGGGCCTGATCGACGCCCTGCGCGCGCTCGGCACCGATCTGCGCTGCCTCGGCGAAGACGGCTTTTTCCCCATCGAAATCCACGCGCACGGTCTGCGCGGCGGCCGCGTCCGCATCGACGCGAGCGAGAGCAGCCAGCTCCTGTCCGCGCTGCTGATGGTGGCGCCGCTGGCACAAGCTCCGCTCGACATCGAGCTGGTCGGCGGCGTGCGCTGGCCGTTTGTCCAGATGACGGCCCGCCTGATGGAGCATTTCGGGCAACCCGCCATCGAGCGCCACGGCGATGCCGGCGTGCGCGTGGCCAACGACCGGCCTTACCGCCTGCCCGCGCAAGCCTACGCCATCGAGCCCGACGCCACCGCCGCGAGCTACTACCTCGCGCTGCCGCTCGTCAGCGGCGGACAACTCACGCTCCCGCATCTGCGCGGTCCCGGCGGCGGACTCCAGGGCGACACCCAGTTTGTCGAAGTGCTGCGCGCTGTCGGCGCGACCATCGCCGAGACGCCGGCGGGGCTGAACACGCACTTCGCGCTGGGCCAGCCGCGCGCGGGCGTCGCCCGCAGTTTCAACGAGTTTTCCGACACGTTTCTCACGCTCGCCGCGCTCGCGCCGCTGCTCGCCGGGCCGACGACGATCTCCGGCATCGCGCACACGCGCAAACAGGAGACCGACCGCGTGGCCGGCATGGCCCGCGAGTTGCGCAGGCTCGGTCAGGACGTCGTCGAGACCGAGGATGCGCTCACAATCACGCCGCGCCCGCTGCCGGAGCAGGCCGAGATCGAGACTTACGGAGACCACCGTTTCGCGATGAGCTTCGGCATCCTCGGCTGCCACGACCGGCACGGCGACGGGCGCCCCTGGCTGCGCATCAAAAACCCTGCCTGCTGCGGCAAAACATTCCCGCACTTTTTTGAGTTGCTGGAGCAGGTCCGGCAAAACTCCATCGCCACCTGACATGACGGCCGCACCTTTCATCATCGTCGCCATCGACGGCGGCGCCGCCTCCGGCAAATCCTCGACGTCGCGCGCGCTCAGCGAACGTTTCCACCTGCTGCACGTGGACACCGGGTCGTTTTACCGCGCCGTCACCGCCGAGCTGCTGCGGCTGGGCCTGAAGACCGACGACCTCGCCGGCGTGCGCGCGGCGGTGGCGCAGTTGCGTTTCGGCACGCAGATCGAGGGGCGCAGCGCCCGCATGGAGATCGGCGGCAAGGCCGTCGATCCGGTCGAGATCCGCAGCCCGGCCGTCAACGCCAGCGTCTCGCATTTTGCGGCGATCCCCGAGGTCCGCGCGGCGCTCCTCGCGTACCAGCGCGGCCAGGCCGACGTTGCCCGCTCGCACGCGTTTCGCGGGCTCGTGATGGAGGGCCGCGACATCGGCTCCGTGATTTTCCCGCAGGCCGATTTCCGGTTTTATCTGCACGCCGATCCCGAGGCGCGCGCCCGCCGCCGGGCGCTTGAGGGGCAACAGGACGCCGTGGCCGAGCGCGACCGCCTCGACACGCAGCGCAAGACCGCCCCGCTCGCCTGCCCCGCCGGCGCCACCGCCATCGACAGCACGTACCTGACGCTGGAGCAGGTCGTGGACAAACTCTCCGGGCTGCTCCAGGCCCGGCTGCCCCTCGCATGAGCCAGCGGTTCCGACAGGCGGAAATGACGCCGGTTTACGGCTTCTTCCACCACTTGTCGTGCGTGGTGTACGACGCGTTGTTTCGCGGCGAGGTCAACGGCTTGGAAAACCTCCCGAAATCGGGCGGGTTTCTCATCGCCTCGAATCACGCCAGCCACCTCGACCCGCCGCTGGTCGGCGCGCACATCACGCAGCAAGTCTGCTTTTTCGCCAGGAAAACGCTCTGGAAACCCGGCTTCGCCTCCTGGTGGCTCGACGCCGTCGGCACGATCCCGGTGGACCGCGACGGCGGCAGCGACGTGCAGGCGATCAAGCGTGTGCTGCGCGCCATCGCACAGGACAAGGTGATCATCCTCTTCCCCGAGGGCACGCGCTCGCCCGACGGCCGGTTGCAAACGGCCAAGGCCGGCGTGGGCATGATGGCCTGCCGCACCGGCGTGCCGGTGGTGCCGGCGCGCATCGAAGGCTCGTTTCAAGCGTTTGGCAAAGACGGCAAACTGCGCCTCGGCACGCCCATTTCGGTCACCTACGGCCGCCCGATCCTGCCCGCCGAATACGACGACCCCAAGGCCGGCAAGGCGCGCTACCAGCTCGCGAGCGACCGCATCATGGCCCGCATCGCGGCGCTCAGTACGCCCCGGTTGCCCGTGATCTGACGGCACGGGCCGCGCGCAACATTTTTGCGTCGAGCCGCACAGGCGTCTCGACCCCGACACAGATTTCGTGTCGGAATTGAAGTATCCCCCAAATGTGCCGATCACGGCTAGACATGCCTTCCGACCAAGGCGACGCACCCTCTCCTACTGTTCACCGTCCATGGCTCAACGCCTTCATTCTTGGCGTGGGAGTCTCGTTGTCCGGTGTACTCTGGGCGTGGGGTGAAAGCTGGCGGCATGAGGTCGGCGCACAGGAGCGCCGACACTGGAGCGAACTGGCGCGGTTCACCGTGCAACACGACCTGGCCACCGCCACTTCGATTTTGGAACAGGGCCGCCGCCGCTGGCCCGAGGGCCCTGCATCCGCCCGCCCGGCACAATGGGACCAATGGATGGCGGATATCACGACGCTCCAGCCCCCCGAGGGCGTGGCGTTTGGCTTTGTCGAACGCGTCACTGCCGCCCAATGGCAGGAATTTGAGCGCCGGCAGCAGGACGAGGGGTTGAAGCTCGCGAAGTCAGCCCAGAGCGACGGTACGACCGAGCACTGGATCGTCACCCGAGCCCCACTGGGAAAACTCGACGAGCTCGGACTTGGCACCGATCTGGCCGCCTCACCGATTTTCCGCGCCGCAGCCGAGCGCTCCATGCAAACGGGCACGCTCGCTGTCTCTGCCACACTGGCGTTGCCGACCGATGGATGCCAAGGCCGCCTCCTGGTCCTCCCGGTTTATCGTGGGTTCTCCACGCCACCAACCTCCGAAGATCTCCGCGCCGAGCGCCTCGCAGGATGGATCGTCGCCAGCGTGCGCCTGCCCGACCTGCTCGCCCCCTTTACCACCAAGACGCAGGCCGCCGTCGAGCTTGAGGTCGTTGAATCGACGGCTGCGCTCACGTATTCGGCCGACCACCTGCGCTTCGGAGCGGGCGGGCAAACCTGGTCGATCTCGCTGCCGCCGATGAGCCGGGCCGCCAGCGCCCTCCCATGGGTGCTCCTCGCCGCCGGCCTCGCCACCACCGGAGCCGCCGTCGCCATCCCCTCGCGACGCCGCCGCCTCGCTGCGCCCGCCGAGCTGCGCTCGCGCCATCCCGCCAACGCCACCATCCAGGCCGAGATTGAAAAATTCGGCCGCATCGCCGCCGACATCGACCAGCCCATCGTCATCACCGATGCGCAATGCGCCATCGTATGGGTCAACGCGGGCTTCACCCAGCTCACCGGCTACACCTGCCAGGAGGTCAAAGGATGGAAACCCGGCGCGTTCCTCCAGGGGCCCGACACCTCCCCGAGCACCGTCAACCGCATGCACATTGGCATCGCCGAGCGCCGCGGCTTCCAGGTCGAGGTGCTCAACTACGCCAAGGATGGACGCCGCTACTGGGTCGACATCCACTGCACCCCTCTCCGCGACGCCGATGGCGAGGTCACCGGCTACGTCGCCATCGAGCGCAACATCACCGACCAACGCTTCGAATCCGAACGTCTGCGCAGCCAGGAGGCGTTTTTCCACTTCATCTTCGAGCACGCTCCGGTTGGCTTCAGCAGCCACCTCCTCGAACTCGAAGGGCCCATCATCTTCAACGCCGAGCTCGCCCGAATCACCGGTCTGGACATCGGCCCCGGCAGCACCGCCGAGGACCTCCAGCGACGCGTACATCCCGACGACATCGCCCGCGAAGCCCCCCTGCTCGCGCAGTTCAGCGCCGGCCGCATCAACACCTACAACATCGAGAAACGCTACCTCCACCCCGACGGCCGCGCCACCTGGGTCGCGATGACCACGCGCCTCTTCATCAACCCCGCCTCCGGCCAGAAACAAGCCGTCACCACCCTCTCCGATATCACGGCCATCAAGGAAGCCGAGGCCGAGCTCGCCCAAAAAGAGGCCTTCTACCGCTTCATCTTCGAACACGCCCCCGTCGGCATCTCCTGGAATAAACCCGGCGACGTCTCCTCCTACGTCGTCAACACCGAGCACATCCGCATCACCGGCGTCTCCGCCGAACGCGCACGCCAGCCCAAGTCCTTTGCCCAGGCCACCCACGCCGACGACTACCCGCGCCAGCACGAGATGACCCAGCGCGTGCGCCGCGGAGAGATCGACCACTACTCCCTCGAAAAACGCTTCGTTCACCCCGACGGCCGTATCGTCTGGACCGCCTTCAGCTACAACATCTTCACCGATCCAACGACGCGCCAACAGCAGATCGTCACCACCCTCGTCGACATCACCTCCCTCAAGCACGCGCAGGAGGCCGCCGCACGCGAACAGGCACGCTTCCGCCTCATCTTCGAATCCGTCCCCGTCGGCATCACTTGGATGATCCCCGGCCAGGAGGCCTCGACCCTCATCGTCAACCCCGCCTACGCTCAGATCACCGGCGTCCCCGCCGAGCAGAGCCTGTGCAACGACGTCGAACTACCCACCACCCACCCCGACGACGTCGCCAACCAGCGCGAGATGATGGAGCAGCTCAACTCCGGCGCCATCGACTCATTCACCCTCGAAAAACGCTACCAGCACCCCGACGGCCACACCGTCTGGGCCATGCTCTCCCTGCGCCGCTTCCGCGACGCCCTCGGCAACCTCCAGCTCCTCGCCACGCTCGTCGATGTCAGCGAGCAGAAACGCCAGGCCGCCGAGCTCAGCGCCGCCATCTCCGCCGCCGAGGAACTCAACTTCCAGCTCGAAAACGCCATCGGCCACGCCCAGCAGTCCGCCCTCGAAGCCAACCTCGCCAGCCAGGCCAAGAGCGCCTTCCTCGCGACCATGAGCCACGAGATCCGCACCCCGATGAACGGCGTCATCGGCATGACCTCCCTCCTCCACGAGACCCCGCTCACCGCCACCCAGCGCGACTACGTCGATACCATCCGCACCAGCGGCGAGACCCTGCTCACCATCATCAACGACATCCTCGACTACTCCAAGATCGAGTCCGGCAAACTCGAGCTGGAGCACATCCCCTTCAACCTGCGCGAAGTCGTCGAAAGCGTGCTCGACCTGCTCGCCGCCCGCGCCACCGAGAAGAAACTCGACCTGCTCTACCGGCTCGACCGCAACCTCCCCGCCCTGGTCTGCGGCGATTGCACCCGCCTCCGCCAGATCCTCGTCAACCTCATCGGCAACGCCCTCAAGTTCACCGAGCACGGCGAGGTCGAGCTCACCATCGACCTCGGCGAAAAAGCGCCCGGCAGCGCCCTCGACTCCAACGAAATCCCCCTGCGCTTCGGCATCCGCGACACCGGCATCGGCATCTCCGAAGAGGGCATGACCCGCCTCTTCCAGTCCTTCAGCCAGGTCGATGCCTCGACCACCCGCAAATTCGGCGGCACCGGCCTCGGACTCGCCATCTCCAAACGCCTCGCCGAGCTCATGGGCGGCACCATGTGGGTCGAAAGTACCGTCGGCGAAGGCTCCACCTTCCTCTTCACCATCGCCACCACCCGCGCCCCCGATTCCCCCGACGGCGCCGCCACCCTCCTCGCCCCCGACGCACGCGCCAAACTCGCAGGCAAACGACTCCTCGTCGTCGACGACAATGCCGCCGTACGCCGCCAGGTCGGCTCCTTCGCCGAGTTTGCCCAGATCGTCCCGCGCCTCGTCGCCTCCGCCGACGAAGCCCTTCAGTTCCTTCGCCAGGGCGAACCGTTCGATGTCGTCCTCGTCGACTATCAGATGCCCGACACGGACGGCAACGCCCTCAGCCGCGCCATCCGCACCCTCCGTCCCGCCGAGGCCCTCCCGATCGTCCTCATGGCCTCGCTCAGCCACCGCGAAGCCATCGACCACACCCTCTACGCGGCCACCGTCACCAAACCGATCAAGCCCCTCCTGCTCGTCGAAGCCCTCGTCACCGCCCTCGGCGCCCCCACCAAAACCAACGCCGACGCCCCCGTCAAAATCGACGCCGCCCCCGCCGCCCCCAAGACCGACATCCACCTGCTTCTCGCCGAGGACAACATCGTCAACCAGAAGGTCGCCCTCAACATGCTCAAACGCCTCGGCTACCGCGCCGACGTCGCCGGCAACGGCCTCGAAGTCCTCGAGGCCACGGCGCGCCAGCACTACGACATCATCTTGATGGACGTGCAAATGCCCGAAATGAGCGGCCTCGAAGCCACCCTCAAACTCCGCGAACGCTGGCCCGAAGGCCCGCAGCGCCCCTGGGTCGTCGCCCTCACCGCCAACGCCATGGCCGAGCATCGCGCCGAGTGCATGGAAGTCGGCATGGACGACTACCTCAGCAAGCCCATCAAAATCGGGGAGCTCAAGGACGCCCTCGAACGGGCCAAACTCCCCAGCCGCGCCTCCTAAACGGAAACGGCCCGCACACACACGTGGCGGGCCGTCTTCTTTTCAGGGAAAAACGCTTACGGCAGGATCTCCACCGCACCGGTGTCCAGATCGTAGCGGGCCGCCAGCACCTTCAGATGCCCGGCCTCCACCGCCTCGGCCACGATCGCGCTCTTCTTCACGATCTCCGCAACCATCAGCTT
>Ga0209606_1006082_pt1 | contig 10105 bp, 16 predicted proteins | sample AD_UKC057_MetaG_FD_184412 | JGI IMG/M metagenome (GOLD analysis project Ga0209606, IMG submission 184412) | Active sludge microbial communities of municipal wastewater-treating anaerobic digesters from USA - AD_UKC057_MetaG (SPAdes) (version 2) | ecosystem: Engineered > Bioreactor > Anaerobic >...
GTTCTCATAGGCATATACTACCAGAATAAAGATTCCAGGCCGTTTATTGCAGTTAATCATATCCTGTATTATGCCGCTCAATACATCATTGCATTAAGCATTTTATATCAATACTAATGAAGCATAATAGATTTAAACACATTTTCCCTGTTTCCATTCTGCTGGCCATGTTGATCATTTCCGGCAGTTCCTGCTCAAAAGATTTTATAAAGACTACAGATGAATCATCACCATCCATGACAAAGGTCAAGACTCGCGGAAATCTCCACATACACACCACCTGTTCAGATGGAAAGAACACTTATGAAGAGATGGTGCAACAGGCCCTCACTCTGGACTTCGGATTCATAGCTGTCACGGATCATAAATATGGTGGTTCAGGTTTATGCAATGATGTGATCTCCCAATGCTTGGCAGAGAAACGCTTGCTGTGCCTACCGGGCATGGAAGTCACGGGAAAAGTCCATCTATTGGCAATCGGCATCCAGAAGGAAATTGACAGACACCTGTCTGTGAAAAATCAAGTTGAAGAGATCCATAAACAGGGAGGTTTGGCTATTGCCGCCCATCCTTTCAGACGAGGCAACGTATACACAGATGACGAACTCTTTGAAACAGGCCTGGATGCCGTGGAATGCAAGAACATACCCTCAAATAAGAAAAAAGAATTTTATACAAGGCTCAAAGAGCATAATATTCCTTGTGTATATAACTCTGATGCCCATATCACTATGCAACTGAATCTGATATGGAACAGCTGTGACGGTGAGATTGCAAGCCTAGATGATCTGAAAAAGGCTTTAAAGGCAGGAAGATGTGGAAAGCGTTAAACAATATACGGAAATTAAAAGTTTTCATGCAAGGTTTCTATGAAAATAATCTGCATAAATAGATGCACACCGGCGCGAACCCATCTGATCTGCTTTATCATAATATTAATTCTCATCTTCCCTTTATCTGTATTCTCTTGGGATGGTATGGATTACGATACAGGCAATTACATTGAGATTGATGATTCAGACATACCTTCGATTGCTCCTGGTGCAATTATCCAAATTTATGATAACGAGGACAGCGATTATCATGCCGTCGAAATCATGTCCATTCTAAAGGCCATAGACGAAACAAATATTGAAGTCTTTGATCAAGATACCGACGAATACAGAACCTTCGAGATGGAACATATCAAAGTGGGAAGATCTTAACCGATAACAGGATTGATATATAATAATTCAAGGGGGCATTATGAAGGCAAAAAAAGTTCTGGTACTTTTAGGCAGTCCGAGAGAAAAAGGTAATAGTGCCATTCTGGCGGAGCAGATCAGCAATGGTGCAAAGTCAGGACATGCCGAAGTCGAAACCATTTATCTGCACGGGAAGAACATTGCGCCATGTAAAGCATGCATGAGCTGTCAAAAGAAAAATACCAAGGGTTGTTCCATCCAGGATGACATGCAAGAGATTTATCCAAAACTCATAACATCAGACGCCTGGGTTATTGCCAGCCCTGTTTATTGGTTTACAATGACCGCGCAGACCAAGCTTTTCATGGATCGCTGTTTTGCACTTCCTGCTTACCATAAAGATCCATTCCGGGGTAAGCGAATTGCTATAGCCATGTCATATGGTGATACAGATCCAGTCACATCCGGTTGCATCAATGCTTTACGGACTTTTCAGGATGCCTTTAAATACACGGAATCTTCACTGGTTGGGATGGTCTATGGGAGTGCCATGGATGTAGGTGAGATCCGATCTAATGAAAAGCTGATGCAAGATGCTTTCGATCTAGGTAAAAAGCTGGCAGCAGAATAAGTTTTACCCATATCTGAGTGAGATGAACAGATGACCAATAAACTTGCTCTGAACCACACCGTAGATTTAAAAGAATTGCTTATGAAGGAGGACAAAACATGAAAAACGTGGAAATGAAAGTGGATGGCGATATCCTGACTATTAAAGTTGATCTAACCAAAGAATTCGGGCCATCAGCATCAGGCAAGACCATTATTATTGCATCAACGGAAGGGAATATTTCTATCCCGGAGAATGATGAAGTCAAGATTGGTTTAAATATTTATAAAAAGAAGCCGGTGGCGGCATAAAAAAGATTCATCTGGTTCTTACTATAGTAAGCTTAAATCAATAAATCGTCAACACCAGCAAAGATGGTAGACTTCAATCCGAAAAACACAATCCACGCATCGCATTTTATTGTCAAGATTTCCTTGACATACAAGGCCGAATCTTTTATATTTTGGCCCACTTATACTGTATACAAAATTTTCGCCTTAAAAGTTCACAAAATATTCTTAAATAATCAGTCGCGCACTAGGGAGGGCCGAAATAATGCAAAAACAAAAGATTTCTTTGTTATGCTTGATCTTGTTTATTGTTTCTGGTTGTGCAACGCCAAGCGCATATAAGCCGGAGCAAGTTGAAGCGCCAGCAACAAAAATCCAGCAGACAAAAGCCCAACAAGCTACCTCATTGCCATCAGCAAAAAGATATAAACAGAAAATTGCAATCATACGGTTCACGAACGAAACCAACTACGGCAGGGCTTTGATGACAGACGCCGACTTCGATCGTCTGGGAAAGCAAGCATCCGATATGCTTGCAAGTCGATTAGTTAAGTCTGGTAATTTCATGGTTTTTGAGCGTTCGGACATCAAAAAAATTCAACAAGAACAAACAATATCTGGCGGGGGGCTTATTGGTGTAGATACTGTTATTGTCGGCTCTGTAACGGAGTTTGGCCGCTCAATAGCAGGCAAAACAGGGTTTATGAGTTCGACAAAGATGCAGACGGCAAAGGCCAAGGTTGAAATCCGACTTGTTAATATCAAGACGGGACAGGCGTTTTTCTCAGCAACCGGCGCAGGAGAGGCAAGTACAGAATCTGGAGAGATTGCAGGATACGGAAGCAGAGCAGCATATGATGCGACATTAAACGACAGAGCGATAGGAGCCGCCATAACAGATGTTATAGACAAACTAGTCTCCACTCTTGAAGAAAGAGCATGGCGTACTGATGTCCTTAGCATCGAGAATGGCCAAGTTTTTATCAGTGGTGGGTCACGCCAAGGCATCAAGGTAGGTGATACTCTCAAAGTCATGTTACCCGGACAAAAAGTAAAGAGTAAACAAACTGGAATGGAGATCAGCCTTCCGGGCAAACAGGTTGCAACAATCAGAGTAGTCTCCTTCTTCGGTGACAATGAAAACAACGAAGGGTCGGTTTGTGAAATCGTTTCCGGATCAATCAATCTATCTTCGGCCGCAAATCTTTATGTAGAAGAGGTGAAACAATGAAAAAGGTTATTATTGTTTTTTCTTTCTTGGCGCTTGTTTTCGCCCTTTGCAGTTGTACTATGCCTACAACCACAGTCCGAACAGTGGACGACAGGCCAACCTTGGCTCTCAAAGGTGCACCCGAAGGAGCTCTCCTCTATATCGATGGTCTCAATATGGGCCAGGCAGCGCAGTATAACGGAGAGCCACAGGTCCTAACCATCGAACCGGGAACACACTCGGTTCGTGTTACGCTTAACAATGAAGTAATCTATGAACAGAGGATATTTGTGGAGAGTTCATTAAAAACTATCACCATTAGATAGGAGACGGCATGTTAGCGGCAACTAAATACCTGTTTATTCTCTTTTTACTTTTTTCTTTGATAGGCTGCGCAGCACACAGTCGTTATAATTGGAGTAGTTACGATACCAAGATGTATAAGCATTATAAGAATCCGGCGGAAAGAGAGGACTTCGTTCGATCATTAAAGGAAATTCTGGATAATGCTGAACCAGAGGATAAGGTGCCACCGGGCGTCTATGCAGAATATGGATTTGTTATGTATGAAGAGGGAAACACTCAACAGGCAATTTTTTATTATCAGAAGGAAGCAACCAAATGGCCGGAATCTCGTGCCTTCATGACCAAGTTAATTGCCATTGCTAATAACAGGGCAACGAATCAAAAGCAGAATATACAACGCCCAGTGGACTCTGCAATTGATGCCGATCAAAATGTTCAAAAACCGTCATCGGAGGTGGCAAAATGAAACGAATACCCTTATTGCTTCTGCTATTGCTCACCTTCCTCACATTTTCTGGATGTGCCCATAGAGGGGAATTAAACAAGCAGGAGAAATTCTTGGCGGCTTCACCTCGTTCCATCCTAATCGTGCCTGTTGTCAATAATAGTGTGGATATTACTGCAGCTGATTATATGCTTTCCACATTAACCTTTCCTCTTGCAGAACGTGGTTACTATGTTTTTCCGATAAACGCAGTAAAAAGAGTGCTTGAAGACGATGGCCTCGCGGATAGCTCGTTGGTACATTCTTCTTCAACAGCGAAACTCGCTAACCTTTTTGGCGCTGATGCAGTTCTTTACGTTGTTATAGAGCAATGGGATTCCAAGTATGCAATTTTAACAACCACAACTACAGTAGCCGTGCATTACCAAATAAAGGATGCAAAAACTGAAGACGTTTTATGGGAAAACAGAGTGAGGATGGTTTATCAGCCTCAACAATCAAGTAGTGGAGGGGGCAGTCTTGTAGGACTTGCGGTACAATTAGCTGTACAGGCTGCCGTTGCTGCGATGGAAAAGGCATCCCCAAATTACATGCCATTGGCCCGTCAGGCAAATGCCAGCGCCGTGTTGCATTATCCGGGGACAGGAATTCCTTTCGGGCCTTACGCAACAGTTGAGCAGAAGAACTAAATCTAAGAAAACGACTTGTAGATTAATAATGTTATACAGGAATCGCCCCGTAGTCATACGAAGGGGCTTTTCTTTTTACACATACGATCGATTTATCTTGCTTTGAGTGCAAACCTTTGATTGGCTCGTCAGCAATGTCGAATACTATAATTAGAACAGTAATAATCAACAGCCGGAATTTTCAAAATCATTTGTTTGAAAAAGATAACTGGACGCATCAACCGGATGAACCATAAAAAACCCCTCAAGCTATTGGAGCCTTGAGGGGTGCGCTATATTAACAGATCATGTTTGTTGTTGTAGCGGCTACAAATCTTTCATTCTGGTCTTTGCTTCGTTGTAAAGCCTCATCACGCACAGGAAGATCGCCAGGAAGAACAAGCCAAACATAAAGTTGGGTGCTGTGCCGATATATTGGTCAATCTTGTATCCCAGCCAGAGGAACATGAAGGAAGCGATGACCATCGCGAAACCCCAGGCCGACATCATAAGTATCCCGCTCATCCTGTTGTATTGACGATAGCTCTGGTACTGAATTTTATTTGCCGTAATCATGGTCTGTTCCTCCTTTCGTAATGTCTTTTCTCTACGCGTGTGGTTCAATAATATTTATCAGGTTACAATGTTCTTAACTGCATCAATTACCGGGTTGGTAAACAGCGCCATCAGAAGGGTGTAAAGAGCGAAGGCGCCGACCACTTCCGCTGTGTACATTTTTTCATATTTTCTCTTTAAAGTTACCATCAGCAAGCCGCCCACAATCAGGCATCCAAGTTGGAAATACGGGAAATTGGCTGCTCCCGTTGCCGCATATTCTGCAAATCCAAAGGTTGCCGTCAAAAGAACAACTGCTGCCGCCGCTACGATAGTTCCTAATGTCTTTTTCATGATCTGTTACCTCCTTGAGGGTGTTTGTTTCATTTGCCTTTATACTAATGAAAAGTCCGTGCCAGATTTTCAGAACAAGCGGGAGATTGTTGTAATGTATTGAATTAATGAATCATTTTCTTTTGGTTGTAAGCGGCAGGTACGGCTTGCAAGGATCATTTTTTATCTTTTCTTTAATCAAATGTTCATCCGAGTTTAATGATACGTGAAAAATAATGGCCACAGGCTACAGAGTCGGGTATTATGTCTACGGAAGGAAGTGATTCAATGACTCCCATCGAGTCAATCTACGAAATAGAAGAAGCCGCATTGTATCTGCAGAAATATCTGCGTTCCAAGGATAGGGTGGTTCCAAAACGGGCACAGATGAAATACGAACAGTTGATTGATAGATTTTTTTGGGAGCATGTTAACCTGGTAGAGCAGGGAAAGCGCAGGAGTCTGCGTTTTGATTGTATGCAGGATGTTAATTACTTTTTAAAGTTGCTGGAATCGGCAAAAGAACAATATAGTTTTTATGTTGATTAAGGCGGAGCAAACTAAATGCCTATCCACATCATTCCCGTCAATAAACTCAGTGCTCATGCCCTCAAGGGAGTCATCGAAGAATTTATTTCCAGAAACGGGACAGATTATGGCGCAATCGAGGCTTCCCTTGAAACCAGTTTCATGCAGGTGAAGGCTAAACTAAAAGACAGATCAGCAGTCCTTGTTTTTGATGACGAGACTGAAACCACGAATATATTTCTTGCTGATGATCCTGTTTTGAAAAAGCTGTAGGGGTTGAGTGTCATGCGCCGGCAAGAGTCGGGAAGTCAGCTAAACAACCTCCGATCCAAGGACAGTGTCGGCATATGAACTATATTTATTTTGCATTGCAGATAGTATTTGAAGTAAAATAAATACTTGCTTAATTCAAATATTCCTATAATATCAAATAATTAAAAAAATTATTTCCCAAGTTTGTGAAGTGATACAATATTATTCCTATTATTCTGTGTTATTTAAATTACTTACAGATAGATGAGGTTTTTAGATATGCAAAATAAATCTCGCATAGGAGATAGGGCCTCAATTGCGACGAAGGCATTGGAGACTGCCTGGGGTATCCTTATCAAACTGAATCACCGTATTCCGTATGCAGTTGTCACTCTGTTAACATCCGGTGATCGTAAAAAGAAAAAAGGGCATTTATCTCATTTAGCCTGGAAATATCGCGACGATAAACAACGACATGAAGTCGGAATAAGCCCAGATTACTTTCATGATCCGAAAAGATTGCTATGTACAATGCTGCACGAAGCTGCGCATGCTATCCTCCATAACGAGAATGGCGGTTGTACTCCTGACAAATATGGTCATTATCATCGAAAAATCTTTCGAGACAAATGCAAAGAATTAGGACTTGAATGTAAATTTCGGGATACGAGGCATGGCTGGGCATTCACATCATGGCCGGATGATCAAATTCCTGACATGTATGTACCTGTGTTGAAGCATTTGAAAAAGGAATTACCCAAGGGTACTGGTTACCGCGGGATAAACACTAATGTACCTGATCGCAAATTACCGCAGACGGGCCATATCAGATTATCTTGTCAATGTGATAAACGAAGGAATATCTATGTAAATAGATCTGTGCTTCAGGCAGGAGGGATTAGATGTGAAATATGCGGATCATTTTTTGATGACACGGCCCAAGTTTTTTCCGGCAAAACTAAGAAAAAGAAAATCGGCAAGGTGTTAGCTCTTGCCGACTTTCATGCATCAATATTTTAATCCATTTCACTTTTAAAATATAATCTCGGAAGAAACACCGAGACGATCAAACCCGCTTTTTAGAGCATTGCTCTCTTTGTTAAAAAACGAACTTTCCTTTGCCCAATCCATATTGTGTTCCTTATAGAGACTGTTTGCATAATTATAGTTCACGCGGTCGATGCGTACATGATCAACCTTATCGGCAAGAGCTTCCACCAGCCGCGAATTTTTTGGAAGCATGGGAGCAATCATGACTGTCGTTTTAATGCCTCTGTCATGAAGAATCTGCAAGGCGTTAATTCTTTCTTTAATAGGGGGAGCGCCTGGTTCAAAGAGTTTTCTAATATTGTCATCCGCCGTCCCTATGGAAAAGATAACTTCCACGTTTCCTGACTGCTCAATTATATCTAAATCCCTCAATATCAGCGGTGATTTAGTTTGAATCACAATAGGCCATTTATTTATGACCAAAATTTCCAGACATTTTCTGGTTAGCTGGTATTTTTCCTCCACAGGTTGGTAGGGATCACAAACGCCGCTGATCCAAACGTCTCTCATTGGCTTTCTTTTTATCTCTTTGCCCAGGAGTTCAACTGCATTGATTTTAACATCGACGAAATCACCCCATGGTTCACGATGATTGGTGAATCTCTTCATGAATGCAGCATAGCAGTATCGGCATGAGTGAGAACATCCGATGTAGGGATTAATAGTATAATCATAGATTTGAGATTTTGTTAAAATCCCCTTAGCCAATATTTCTTTTACAACCATATTCCTTTCCTCCTTTACCAGATGAGGTCATAATTTCTCATCAATCTTGATCCCAAGGGCATTTTCCAGCCACTCTGCAACAAGACGACGATGACAGAATTTTCCAGGAGACTCCCAGCACAACATGATTGCGTCGGGGCCAAGCTCAGAGTATGTCTGTTTCGGATCTAGCCTGGAAAGGACTTGTTCATAATAAAGCCTGCGGTACAGTGATTCATCCTCAACCAGTTTGATTAGTTCCCGTGATGGTGCCAAGGGCATATATCGGCGTCCCTTATACCACCAGGGGGCTCCTTGACTGATTGAAACTGCATTTGGGTGCTTACTGTTACGGGCAAAATTAGATGTTTGCATAATAGCCTCTCTTATTGATTTTATTTAGAGCAAAATTGCCCTTGTTATTATTTGTTCAACGGTTATTTGGTTCGAGAGCCGGATATGCTCTCCTTTAAGGTTGGTCTCCCTGAAATGATAATTCTCTATCAGATTTCCTCTTCATCAAGGGGATATTCCCCTTCAAAGCCTATGGAGCATTGAAGGGGAATATGGTTTCATTCACGCAGCTTACAACTTGTCCATGTTTTATCTACGGCAACTCTATTCCCCTGAGATCCTTCCCCTTGATTGTAATATTGTGACTTTGGATAATATTGATGAACTCAAGGAGCTTGTTTTCACTGGGTTCTGGTAAATGGACTTGTTTGGGCCTGCAAGTTCAACAATCCATGACGAAAAGATATCCAGGTCAAAGTCCATAACCGGTTCAATGGTGAGGACTTTCCGCGGATAGTTCAATTCCAGCAGTTGCCGGTATCGGTCTGTCGGTAGAGGCGCCTTCGCTATTTCACGATACCCTTCATCCCGGTTGGTTTCCAGTGTCGTCAGTAATATTACATTCCCGGGGAACTCCTTGAGGAAGGGTTCAAAATACGACGGTTTTTTGGACTGGAAAAAATAGGTTTTATCCGGGCATCGCCGATTGTGAATTTTCACAGCATCAATGATCCGTTTTGTATAATCCGGATCGCAAAAGGATATATCCGAATTTCCGCAGACAAAAATGATTTCCGCGCTGGGTATTTTCGCTAACCTGTCTTCATGTGTATGCGGAATGTAATTGTAGCATTTCGAGCAATTATGCATCTGCCGCTTGGCCTGAGCCTGAAAGCTGGGCCTGCAGTACAGACAGTCGAACAGGCATCCTTTAAAGGGATTCCATGTTCTCGCGTTATCATACATATGGTCGAGCATTTGATTCCTCCTGTCTAAAGTCCCCTGCCAGAGTATTTCCTAATTCTGGCAGGGGCATGTCCTAACTTAATTTTAAATGGAACAGCTCACCTTGTTAGGTTTGATATTCATTCACTCACGCGCCGCCGCAAAATAATGTCAAGTAACGGGCACAGTAATTAAAATAATTATGATTATCAGCTTAGAATTTCCGGCTTGGACTCTTGCCGGGTTTATGGGATATATTAGAACTAAATATGGGGTGTTTCGTTTTTCAATTTCCGGCTTGGGCTCTTGCCGGGTTTTAAAATGAATCTGTGTGCTAAATAAAACTAAACATGTTTTTTCTTGTTTCTTTGCCGTTCCACCTCCATATTTATTTGTTATGTGTATGATAATATCATTATTTCGATTGTCAAGATATTTTTCCGATATTTTTCCGCTATTTATTGCAGAAAAAACAGAAAAACAAAAAAGCGCCATGCTGTTCAGTAGGATTCTTTTTTCAGTTTCCCACGAATCGCGACGTTAAACAGCTTTTGATCATTCCATGCCAGTTTTATGTTCCTAAGTCGCCCCTGCCCTATTCCCGGCACTAAGAGCAATTTCTCAATGTCGTTTTCCAGGATGTCTATCGTCCCTTCACCAAAGAACTCGACAATCTTTCTTGCTGACTTAGGACCGACCGCATCAACAAAATTGGAGCCGAGGTAACGAA
>Ga0209606_1006094_pt1 | contig 10090 bp, 6 predicted proteins | sample AD_UKC057_MetaG_FD_184412 | JGI IMG/M metagenome (GOLD analysis project Ga0209606, IMG submission 184412) | Active sludge microbial communities of municipal wastewater-treating anaerobic digesters from USA - AD_UKC057_MetaG (SPAdes) (version 2) | ecosystem: Engineered > Bioreactor > Anaerobic >...
CGTTGCTGGTTTCACGCATCCGACGCATTACGCGCAAAAGCAAGTGTTCGCTATGCGTTTCAATCAAGAACCTGTTCCTGCCTGGGCCAAGCGCAGATTGGATGAACACGTCTCCCAAGTCGGCCTGAAGCGCTGGGTGCAAATGGATTTCCGGTTGCTCGATGGCGATGATCTGGTTTTGTGACGCATACGAAGTCACAAGAACGGGCAGAACCTGGCTTACACCGATCCCCACATCCCGGTGGCTGACAATTGTATTACTCCGCATATCGACAAGGTTGAGTTCCTGAACCTCAGTGAGTTTTGCCTCGTTTTGTTTTATTTTTTCCAGCGCAGAATAAAGTTCTCCGAAAAGGTCCCAATCATATGGTTCGCCGCCCGTAAATCTCTGTTCCAATGTTTCAATGACTTTGGTGTAATCCGGGTCAAGGTCGTCTATTGTCAGAAGATGCCGTATACGAAGCTCGTAAGGTGTCTGAAGACGATCAGGCGCGGAGAGCCATTCATTAACCAGTTTCCGAACACTTGCGTCACGACGAATCACGTCCCACGCGTAGCCCCCGCCCGCATACCAGTTCGGATCGTGGTGCTGTGAAAAGGCCAGATGGCGCGGCGGATAAGACCGCAATGGACCCAAGTATCTGAGCCGCGATAGTTCGCCTGCAACCACCTGCCCTACGCCTCTTAGAATCTCGTCGATCTTGCGGGGAAGGAATGAACGTACTGCCGCGCTCAACTCCTCTTTTCTGCGGGCTTTGCTGATCGTAAAAAGCCTAGCCTGACCGCCCGGGCTGAAAACATTTGATTCCGCCAATCCGTCCGGTAAAAACTGCGTGCTCTTTGCCACCACCTCCGGGACAAGCTCGGCAATCGCCTCATCAAGGCCCTCAAAGTCCTCTGGGTGAATCGTTTCGGTCGTTGTAGAAAGCAGGACCATCGCCTTGATAACTTCCCGAAATACAGGATGTTCGTGATCCAAGCGGTCGAGCTGAAGTTTACCGTCTCTGCGTCGACTCATCCGGAGCAGGCTCTGACCATCGGCGAGAAGTTCATAGGTGTGAATTTCAGGAATTGACTCTGGCAGCGGGTGGTCTTGATCGTCCAGGCCAATGCCAAGATTGAGGAGCATCGTGACCTGCTTCACCGGCGCGAAGAGTTCCGCGAGCCGGTCCTTGAATGAACTCGTATCCAGGTCCATGGCCCACTCGACCCGGCGATTGGCCTCACGCCTGTGGACATACTGGCGGAATCCACCCAGGTCCACCGACTCGCCGCCTACGTTGGTGCGATGAACATCCAGGTCGCCCGTCTCCTGCGCATGACGGGCGAGGATCATGCTGTGCAGCACGCTCGATTTTCCGGAACTGTTCGCACCATAGATCAAGGTCAAGGGACGGACGGGAATTCGCTGCGATTCTGCAAAGGCCTTGAAATTGCCGATTCGTAAAGCTGTCAGCATGGTTATCTCGTCCCCTTCCAGATCTGCAAAATATACGTGAGCCAGGAATCGGTCCGGAGTAGAAGGGCGCGGAGCTGTTCATCCGTCAATTCCGGATCGAGTTCGTGGACACGATTGAAAAAATCCACCAGTTTCACCAGCGCACGCGTGTCTTGAACGACAAAATCGGTCAGAGGCTCGTGGTTGAGGCCGCGACAAACGTACAGCACGCGCGCTCTTCGAGTCGGCCGCCCCTCGTGGAGCAGGTCTTGATCATCTGTAGATACCCATGAAAGCACGTGTTCGTCGGGGGCCAGGCGACGCAGCAAGTGGTTCCAGAACTCTCTCAACGAGGAAAGAATGTGTCTCGCTCTATCGGCGTTTCTCCCACGAAGTGCATCGTGAGCGCCGATATACGGTCTGGCCAGGGCGGGATCAACGGCCTGTAGCAATCCGATACAGCCGGAGGTTTCCTGCTCCACTTCGGCGATCAACTGAACGACGGATGCATCCTCCGCGTCCTCCGGCTCCTCCGGAATCCGGATCGTGTCTAATGCGTACCCAGTGATGAAGACCTCACGCGTTGCGCCGGGCAGCGCGAACCTCGGTAAATAGGTCACATCTGGAAGGACACGAATGGATGCGGCCAGCCTTTCATAGGTCGACGTCACATTGCCGATCACGTCCTGGAACTTCAGGAACTCCGGCTCCGGTAATGCCATGGCTTGTCTCATGGCATCGAAGTCAATCCCGGCGAAAAGCTGCTCTGCGACAGTCGCCCGATAGGCCATATCACCGAGAGACAACTTGGCCGCTGCCTGAAGCTGTACAACACTGTCCTGTATCGGCTTGATCCCTTCGAGCCAAGTCTGATGCGTCCGCTTGATATCCTCAAAGACGCGGCTTGATGCGGTGGCTTGGCCGATGAGATCTTGCCAGCGCTGATTTGCTTGGACGATCTCGGCCAGATGTGAGGAAGCAAGTCCGGAAAGCTCGATGGAACGTGAGATCTCCAAGTGCTGAAGCCTGATCGGCTCAAGCGCCCGCTCCATCTGTTCATAGACGCTGAGATAGGACGGCTTGAGCGCTCGGTTCAAGCGTTCCATGTCCTCCTGGAGCTTCAGGTAGGCAGGCCGGAAATGTCGGAGATCGTCGTCCATGCTACTTCCTTCAACGCCTCATTTCTTGCGCCGGTTGTAAGGTGATTGATTTGTCGGCTTAAGCGAGATGTCCTCTTCGCTCGCCTTGGACCGGATCGCGTCTTCTGTCCGTCCGAGTTTGAGACCGATCACACGTGTGGGGGTGTTCTGGTCAAGGAGTTTTTCCAACTGCTGAACCTGCTTGTCGGTCCAAGGTTTGCCGTGGTTTTCTGGCTTCTTGGGCATAATGCACCTCCATCAATCTTGGTTTGTTATAAAACCGAAGCCGCGCAGACCTTTGAGAGTGGCTTCGATGTTCGTGTCTGAAAATTCGTCCCTGCTCAATTTGGGCACCCATTCCGGATGTCTCTGGATAATGTCCTTGACGCCCTTGACGGTGGCAGGCTGTCCAGCGGCCGTCAGTTCAAAGGATGCGTCAAGGACGGTGGCCCAGCGTTCGAGAGTGCGGTAGCCCCATCCCTTCATCTGGTCGAGCATCTCGTCAACCTTTGCCTTTGCAGGACCTAAAAGCTTCTCGGCTTGCTCGATGGCTTTGGAAACGTTTGTTCCCGGCTTTACGGGTTTCAGATCGCCTTCTCCCCGGAGGAGAACCAGCCACTTACTCTTCTGAGCAAGGCTCAGGAACTTGTGGATTTCATCGTCAAGCGGCCCAGCGGCGCGCTTCATGAATGTCTCGGTGAGTTCGATCTCTGCCTTTTGCTGTACCAAACAAAAGAGCTTGGCGAGCTTCACCCTTCCCATGGGGCGGTCGGGTGTATGGCAACGGTCAGTTATATACGCAGCCAATGCTGCCTTGTTATACATGTCATGACCGGCATGGCGTTTCGATCCGACCTCTGGTGATTTGCTCTGCGTTGACGGGCAATCAAGAGCTTTGGCCTGGGCTTCCATCTCCGCCAGGAGTTCCTTCATATGCGCCTCGCGCCACTTGACCGTGAGGTCGCCGGTAAAGGCACGGTGAAGCAAGACGGCAAAGGTCTGGTCGAGGGTTTCTCCTGAGCGCACCCGCTGTGCTCTCAGAGACAGGAGGTTTTGGAATGCGGTCGTGAACATTTGAAGCGATCTTTCGCCCGGCAACGGAATGCGAAGGGCTGCAAGTGAAGACTGAGCCACCGCAGATTGGTTGACCCATCTCTTGGCAATGGAAGGGAAGAACCTCTTCGACCATAGGAGGTGGAGGAAACCAGCAAGATACTCTGGGGTAATGCGCGAGTCCGATACGCGAAGGCGGATTAGATGATTGCTGAATAGGTAGGTTCGTTCATCGGGAGGCAAGAATAGACAGGTCTTGCCGATCTTGTCCTCGCTGTTCGTGCCCATGAAAAGCACGTCTTTCTCCATTAGCCGATACCGTTCAGTATCACAGTCAAACGGGACGGTCCGGACAAGTTCCAGATTGAGCACGCCTGCATCGTCGATGTTGTTCATGCGGAGGTGCGGAACGCCATCCTCAACATCCTTTTCGCCACAGGCAAATCCGTTCTGCAGGTCTACTTCAAGCTCAGAAAGAGGGACACCCTCGCCGGAGCTTATCAGTGCCAGAGGATCGCCGAACATCTTGTAGAAGAGCGCGGGGAGAATCCGGGCAGCTTTGGCATCTGCATCAGCGCGCTTCTTGCGCAGCGCATCAGCCTGATCGAGTATTTCTACAATACGGCGTTGTTCGGAGGGAGGGGCTAAAGGTATAGGAAGAATCTCGATATCTTTTCGCGTCACACCCTTTATTGTCGCGCCACGTTGGGCTGCCAAAATAATGGCCATCTTATTTCGAATAGCGGATAGTATATATTTTGCAGACAATCCTGATTTGGGCACTATTCCGGTAATATCCTGACTAATTGCTATATCAGCAGGAGCTATTGCGATCTTTCCAACTCCTGTTCGAGTTACCATCAGGATTGAACCCCTTGGGACAATATTGGTTGCGCTGTTGTTCACTGCGGCCTTATTTATGTACCTTCGGCCAATAGTGACCTCTCCATCGAGAAAATCAGCCCCGGTTATCCATGGGATATCCCCCTGCCAGTATTCCTCTATCTTGGTAGTAGGGGTGCCACCGCTTATGAAGCGTTCAGTAAGCCGAGAAAGAGGATATTCTGCCCACTTCATTCGACTGCCTCCACTTCCCGAAGCAGTTTCTTCAAGTCCGTCGCAATGTCATGCTCAATCGCCAGAGTTTCCCGTATAAGCTGCGCAGGGTCGTCATCCGGCGCCTTTTCGGCGATCTGCGGCTTGTAGCGGCCGGCGGCAAGGTTGTAATCGTTTTCCGCGACGGTTTTGATGCTTGCCCACCAGCAGCGCGGCTCCTCGCTTCCGGTAGGCAGGAGCGTTCCGGCTTCGACACCCGGCGGATTCGAGAACCTCGATTCCTTGTAGGACTTCCACCTCTCGAGCAGGTCAGGGATGTCGTTCCGTTCCGGGGTCTCAGGTCTGCCGCCGCCGGAAATCTTGTCCGGGTCGAAGCCGTCCGCACGCACATCGTAGAACCAGACCTTTTCCTTATGCTTGGTCTTTTTGTCCTTCTTTGCGCCCGAAGCCGGCCTGCGAAAAACGAGGACCCCGGTCTTTACGCCCGCGTAGGGCTTGAATACTCCAGCGGGCAGGGAAACTACGGCCAGCAGATCGAAATCCTCGATCAGCTTGCGGCGTAGCTCTACGTGCGCTGAGGTCGAACCGAAAAGCAGCCCCTCGGGCACCACCACGGCGCACTGGCCGCCCGGAGCCAGGGCCTCCATCATCACACCGAGGAAAAGAAGCTCGCTCTTTTTCGAGTTGGTGGGCAGGTCCTTGCGGATGGATTCCTTGGGGAGAACACCGGCAAAGGGCGGATTGGAAAGGATCACTTTGTAGCGGCGGTTCAGATCGTCCTCGGTGAGGCCGCCCATATCGGAGAGCGTATTGGCGCGCTTGACGTTGGCCTGACGGATGCCGTGCAGCACCAGATTCATCATGCCGATGCGCATCATTTGGCGCGATACATCAATACCGTAGATGGAGCGTTCTAAAAGTCCCCAGTCGGGGATTTTTTCGCCTGGACCCTTTCGGTAGGTCTGCAACGTCGGGATGTCCTTCTTCGCTTCCTTGATGGACTGGCCGCGCTTTTCCAGCCACTCCTCGCCATAGATGGGTACTTCCTGAGGCTCGGTCGAGTATCTGGCCAGGATGTACTCGACGGCATCGATGAGGAAGCCGCCCGTGCCGCAAGCCGGGTCATAGATCGTATCCCCAAGGTTGGGGTCCACCATCTCAACCATCATGGTTCGGATCTGACGAGGCGTTCGAAATTGGCCATTCAGAGCGGACTGCCCTAGGTGGGTCAGCATGTACTCGAAGATGTCGCCCTTCACGTCGGTGCCGAGCTTGGCGAAGTCGATGCCGTCGATCTCGTCCACCACTTGCTTGAGAACGTTGGGGTCAACGACCTCAAGCACGGCGTCGCGGAAATACTCGGCGATCTGCGGTTCTTCCTTCACCAGCGAAGCCATGTAGGGAAAAACGTGGTCGCGCACGAAGTCGCGCAGATCCGTACCACTCTTGAAACACCACTTGGACCAACGGAAACGCTCGGCCTGTTTCGGGTAGAGCAGTTTGCCGTTACCGTTGGCCTGTTTGCCCATGAGCCGGGCCTTGAGTTCGCGGCTGGATTCCTCCTCGTCGAGCAGCTTGAGGTAAATCAGATACGAAATCTGCTCGATATAGGTAACCGGATTGGTCACACCGCCGGCCCAAAGGATGTCGGTGATCCGGTTCAATTTTCTGCGCAAATCCTGGTTCATCGCTGCTCCTTATGCGACCTTCTTCACGAAGACCGAATCGTTCAAATCCTGGATGATTTCCTTGAGCCCCCTCTCGCCGAAGAGCTCAACACCCAACTCTGCCGCATTCAAGATGGAAAGTGGCGGCTGGAACAAATCCTCCAGCTCGATGCGGCCGCGGGCGATGCCGCGGTTCTTGAGGAGTGAAAGATACTGCGCCTGCTGGGGTGTGATCGATTTTGCAACCAGCCACGCCTGGAAATTCTCGGTCAATTCTTCTTCGCGGGGTTTTATCTTGAGGCTGCCAAGGGCGGCCTTAATAAAATCGATCAGGTTGCCACCCGGCTGTCGGTAAGCCCGGCGAAGGTTCTCCTCGTTAAAATACATCTCCGGCCGGTTTAATCGGTCAGCCAGCGCTTTTTCCTCGTCCTCGGTGAGCAATTCTCCTCGCCGGACCTTCTGGATGATCGGGTCATCCTTCACGGCGGATTGAACGCTGGTCTCCCAATTGGTTACATAGTCACGCTTGTCGACTCGCTCACCCTCCGGCCCTACCTCGACATAGGTAACCGCGTGAAGCCACTCGTCCTCGAGGCCAAGCTCGACAAGGTCGCCTGGCGGTTTGGGTGGTTTGCGTTCACCGCCAGGAGCATGTCCGCGACCGATGCCGGTGAAAATGTCGGTATCGCTATCGTTGAAGTAGTCGTGGTTACCGAAGAAGTCGTAGATGACGAATTTTTGCTTCTGGATATGATCTGCCGTGCGCGTTCCGCGCCCCCTCATCTGTTGGTAGAGGATGGGACTGCGCACCCGGCGGCACATTACCAGGTGGAGAACTTCCCGACAGTCGAAGCCGGTATCCAGCATACCGACACTAACGGCTACCTGTGGATACTCCTCGCGCTTGAACTTGCGGATGAGATCGTCAGCGTCCGCAACGTCGCTCGTGATAACCTCGGCATACTGACCCTTGAATTCAGGATGCAGTTCGTTCAGGAAATGAGCCAGCCTCGCGGCATGGTGCTTGGTGATGGCAAAAACGATGGTCTTGCCAGGTCCGGTCTTTTGACCTGGAGCCAACTCTTGGAAGTTCTCCCAAGCGAGTCGGTCGAACTCCTGCATCATTTTCTTGTTGGAATCTTCGTTCGTCCATTTACGTTCAAATTCGGACGGATCGTATGTTTGCTCATCGACCTCCGCACCTTCAGCAAGGATTTGGGTGATGCCGGTGGCAAATTTGTAGGGCACCAGAAAACCATCCCGAAACGCCTGCAGGATCGGAAAGGCGAAATCCGGCTGGCCATCGCGGCACTGATAGAACTGGAACGTGTTCCGCTCGATATAGGCCGAGGGGGTTGCGGTCAGCCCTATGTGAAGCGCATCAAAATGGGTGAGCGCGGTCTGCCAAGAGCCATAGATGGAACGGTGACATTCGTCGGCTATGACCACGTCGAAATAGCCACTGGTGAATTCCGTGTAACGACTGATCATCGTCTGGAGCAGACAGACCGTAATCTGTTGTTCCTGCCGGACCATGCCCGGGCGTAACCAGTAACTACTGTGCTGGTTCAGAATGTCTTGAATGGCTTCGAGCGCCTGTTTGGCGAGCTGCTCCCTGTCTACCAGGAACAGAACGCGCTCGGCGCGCCCGGCCTGGATGAGCCGCTTGATGTAGATGGAGACGAGATCCGTCTTGCCTGTGCCAGTGGGTAGTTCAATCAGAAAACGGCGCTTGCCGAGCTCCACAGCGTGGTCCAGGGCCTGCATGGCCTTTCGCTGGTAGCGCCGCACCTGCCGGGTCTCACCTTGGCGAAGGTAATACTCGGGGATTTCAATCGTCGCGAGCGGCTTGCGGGTGGCGCGCATTTCGACCAGACGTTCAAGATCGCGGCGGGAAAAAAAGGAGTTGACGATCCGGGCGTCGTCGTTGCCGTAGTCCCAAAAATAGATGAGTTCGCCATTCGTAAGAAAGATGAACGGCGAGCCGATTTCCTTGGCATAGGGCAGCGCCTGTTGTTTGGCCGTGTAAGGTTCTATGGCAGAACGTTTCGCTTCAACGATGGCGAGCGGGCGACCGCGCCGGTCCATCAAGACATAGTCGGCACGACCGGTTGGTATCTCATCACCGTCTTTCGTTTTCCGGCTGGGTTTGTACCCATAGGGCGCCACGGGTTCAGAAATCACCCAGGATGTGTCACGAATGGAAACCTCGGTGAGCACCTGCGACTTGTCGGCGGGGTCCCACCCCGCTTGTCGGAGCAGATCGTCGATGACAATCCTCGCATCTGCTTCAGTCGAATAATCCTTCACAGGCACTCCTCCTGAAATTCCAGCCGATCACTGCCACTCGGGAAAGTAATCCGCAAGATTCGTGTTTCTGAAATAAACCTCGCAGACCAGACGTCCTCGGTCGATCTTGTGGGCCGTCCGGAGTTCGACTTGTTCCCCATAGATGAGCCTAGACAACTTGTCCTTAGCCGCCCGGCCTCCATAGGCGTGAAGCTCCGGGGCATCGTAGCCCGCCGGGCGGACTCGGGTGCCCGTCTCACCATTCCATTTCCATAGAGGGTTGACCTCGAAAGTATCTCCGTCGATGATTGATGTGACCGTAAATGTTGGCATGGCTGCTCCTTTCTGGTTTCGGACCCTTGATCGGTCTGTTTGTGCCCGATAGAAAGCAAAGCCCATGCCACTTCCCGGAATGAGCGGCAACCCATTGTTATCACAAGTGTTAGTATCCTTGTCGTTATCCCTGGCATCATCTTATCCTTCAACCCAGGTTGAAACATCTTAAACCCTGGTTTAAGTCTTTGGTCTCGATTGCAAGAACTTGTGCACCGCCTGCGGCGTGATCCCAAGCATTCGAGCCGCTTGGCTTTGGTTGCCATTGGCTGCTTCAAGCGCCCGGAGAATCATTTGCTTCCGAGCACTCCCGAGAAACTCATCCAATGAGAATCCTTCGTAGGGCTCGGGAAGTGCATCCAGTGGGTCCGCGTAGGTGACCGGTTCCGTGATGAGGAGGTCGTCTGCGTCCAAAACATCATTGCGACAAAGACGAACAGATCTCTCGATGACGTTTTCCAGATCGCGAACATTCCCCGCCCAGTTGTGAGATTGCAGCCTGGACAAGGCTTCCGCCGACAACCTCTTGGGTCGTCGCAAAGAGCCATTCAACCTATCGAGAATGTGAAGCGCCAGTTTGGGAATGTCAGAGCGTCTTTCACGGAGCGGAGGAAGTTTGATTTCGCCGACGTTGAGCCTGTAAAAAAGATCTTCACGGAATTTACCTTGCCTCACCAGCTTGCGTAAGTCCCGATTCGTTGCACCCACAATCCGCACGTCAACCTTATGCGCCTTGGCTTGTCCAATCGGCTCTACCAGTCCATCTTGCAGAACTCTCAGCAACTTGGCCTGTGCGGGCATGGGAAGCTCTCCGAGCTCATCAAGGAAAAGGGTCCCCTTATCGGCCGTATCGAACTTGCCAACCTGGTCGTTGATCGCGCCAGTAAAGGCTCCTTTCTTGTGACCGAACAGCAGGCTTTCGACAAGGTCTTCCGGAATTGCTGCACAATTTACAGCGACAAAGGTCTCTCGCGGCCTTCCACTCAATCGGTGAATGTACCGTGCGAATAGCTCCTTGCCGGTCCCTGTCTCGCCAAAGATGAGGACCGGGGCCTGTGATGGAGCCAGCATCGCACCCATCTCGAGTGAACGCTGCATCGCGGAGTGATCTCCCA
>Ga0209606_1006096_pt1 | contig 10088 bp, 9 predicted proteins | sample AD_UKC057_MetaG_FD_184412 | JGI IMG/M metagenome (GOLD analysis project Ga0209606, IMG submission 184412) | Active sludge microbial communities of municipal wastewater-treating anaerobic digesters from USA - AD_UKC057_MetaG (SPAdes) (version 2) | ecosystem: Engineered > Bioreactor > Anaerobic >...
AATAATAGATCGGCTTTCTGTTCTGGGGTATATAATTGAGCTTTACGTTTAATAGCTCTAGCTAAAGATTGAAAATTGGCTTTAGTTAATTGTAAACGTAACGGCTTACCGGACTCTCCTTCCCGATAAACATAAACATCCACTTCATTTTGAAAATAATTAGGTCGCAAACAATTATAATTGGCCCCATTAACTTCATTATATATTGGTAGCCACCGCTTAACACACTCCAGTTCAGGAATCTTTTGGCGATCATTATGACTATAATGGATAATATATTTACCTTGTTCCATAATTAATAATGATAATCTTTATGAGCCTTAATGGTTAGACCGCGATATAATTGCTCCAGCAACAATACCCGCGCTAATTCATGCGGCCAAGTTAATAAAGATAAAGATAAGGTGTCTTTAATTTTTAACACATTATTATCTAACCCAGGAGCACCGCCAATTACCAGGACAACCAATTGACCAGCCTCGTCCCAGTGGCACAACATATTGGCCCACTCCATAGAATTAAACTCCTTGCCCAATTCAGTTAATAAATAAACATGAGCCCCGGGATAATGGTCTAAAAATTTAGCTATTTTCACACTATCGTTATAACGAGCTACCGAAGCTTGACCACTAGCAAATCGTCCACCTGCTAGTTCCACTATTTTAATTTTGGCTAATTTGTTTAATCGACAGGCATAACTAGCTGCTAATGCCTCACAGGCAGAATTTCTACAACGACCAATAGTAACAACAATAATCTGCAGCATGCTCGTATTATTCATGCCCGCCAGGCGAAATTAAAATATTTTCTCCCGCTGGATAATCTAGGTTATCTCTTTCTAAATTAAATATTAATTGATAACCACCATTATCTAATAAATTATATAGATAAGGTTGTCTGGTTTTGGGATCACTGGGCATAGGTGATAAATAAAGCCTGCCAGATGGACCTAAAAGCGATTGCTGAGACTCTGGCAAAGCAAGAGGATAATTACCTTCACGATCTCTATATAACTCCAGCGCCTGACGAATCATATAGACATCAGATAGTCGCCTGGCGTCTCGTCCCTTCGCCCTAGCCTCCTCTAAAGCCACATAAGAAAGGGTAGAAACAATAGCAATAATAAAAATTACTACCAATAACTCAATTAAGGTAAAGCCGCCTTGATGTTTGTGTTGAGACATAATGGTTTAAATTATATGAGATATTTATATTATACAAAATTTTTCTTTAATTTCCAAATGGCTGGATAATTGACAAGGATATCAGAAAATAATAAAATGACCATGTCAAACTATTGCTACCGATTTTAATCGGCACATGGTTAATAAACCCAATCAGGCCAGTAAGGGGCACCCCCTCGCTGATTGGGTTAAAAACCAACGCAGCCCGGCAATAGTTTGACCACTAGGGGTGTCCCTTTTTGGTAAAATAAAAAATACCGAAATTTATTCGGCATTTTTTATTTAGATTTTAATCTAAACTAGATAATGGGCTGCCCATCGGGAATACGTCCTAGAATACCCCACTCTACCACCTTAACATTAGAAAACTTAAAACCATAGTGCAAAAAAACCTTTTGATTAACAAAGGGCATCTTACGACCGTTGGCTATTAAATAAACAGTGGTGCCATTAGGTGATTTGGCCAAACTATAATTTTTTAAAGGACACTTACCCGTTAAGACATTGGAGTGCTCAACCACTGCTCCATCTTTATAATTATTTAAATTACGATTATTATCAATAATAATATCACTGGTCTTATAATTTAAAAACTTTAATACAAACTCATTAGCCAGTGGACGTTTATATTGACCATCAATAACATACACCGTCAACTTATTAGGAAATTTCACTGCCTGCCCATCGTGGTAGGCTCCCCAGTAGGCCGGACCATCTTTATAGAATGTAAAATATTTATCAGCTATGGGTTTAGCGACTGACTTATCATAACCTCGGCTGGTTAAACTATTATTATTAAGTTTTATTTTTTGCTGATTATATAAATAATAATAATTATTACCGTATTTCAAAATATCACCACTCTTAAAATATTGACGTAAATATTCGGCAGTAAGTGGCGCTGTTTTAAAGCTATAAACTTGGCTCTCAAAATTTTTATGGTTGAGACTACTAGACATTTTAATCTTAAAATAATAAACCGTATTAGGATTAAGGTTGGTTAATTCAGTCCGATGACTAAGCTGATGATCCTTAGATGCCTGCAAACGTTTATTCATATGATCCGGATCAAGGCCATAGATTACCTCCGAGGTAGCTAAAACATTACTGTCCCAACTAATTACCGCCGCCTCTGGCAAAATTATGGCCTGGTTAGCGTTGGCTGGGACTAAATTACTAATTTTTATTTGGTTATAATCATGATAAGCAGAGGTAGTAAATTCCCCGCTTCTTTCAGTAGTATTGCCATCTTCATCTTTAATTAAAATATTAAAATAATACTTACTACCAGATGTTAAACCATCAATAATTATAAGATGCTCATAACGTAAATTATTATCTGAACGATGTTTGTCTAATTTATTTGGAGTAAAACCATAATAAATATTAAAACGGCTCGGTTCATTAGTAAAAAAATGAATAGCTGCTGCGGTATCTATGGCTTGAAGCACCCGAAGCCCACTGACCTCTGGAGCCACTGAGTCTTTCATCTTATCAGTATTAAAATATTGGACAAAAGACTCAACGCTCTGACCGCTACTATTGATAGCTATAATTTTATAGTAATAATCAGCCCTTTTTTGAAGTCCAGTAAGGTCAGCTTCATGATGCATTTTAAATTCAATATTGCCCACATGATAAATTAAGCGGTCACTACTAGTACCAAAATAAACATCACTTTTGGTCGGTTCACTAGTATTCCAAGTAACAGTGGCTATTCCATTATGTGGCTCACTAATAGCAATATCTGTAATGGTTATTTGAGCCATTGCTGGCAAAGCTATAGCCCAAGCAATCAGCAGAGAGTTAAAAAATAATAAATATTTAGATAATTTTCTAACTAAATACCACATAATATTTTATGGCTGAAATAAAGTCTCCGGTTCAAATTTGACTTCTTTAACCTCGGGAAATTGTTTAGCTACCGCTTCAAGTTGAGATTTAAGAATACTTACTCGGCAAGCCCCACCTCCCGTTTGGTTATATTGATCAGATAATCTAATGATTAATAAGCCACTATTTTTATCTAAATTAAGACTTTCTAAAAAGACACCCGATAAAGGAAACTCGCTACTCAAACCAGCAGCAGCGGCTTCCTCTGGTAAGGGGGTACTTAAAAACTCCTCAATTGTGTCTTTAATTGGGGTAGCAGTAAAAGGTATGTCGTGGTCCCAAGCAACTAATCCACGCTGACTACATAAAACATTGCCAGTTTCATCTTGATCTAATCGGCTATCATAGTAGAAAAACTTAACAGTTCGCACTGTGCTTGTTGCTGGATTCCCAGAAAATACGATAGGAATTTTTAATTCTTTGTCTTTGTCCGGCAAACCCGAAGGATTGTCATTATGTAAAACTACAAATCCAGAACTAGTGGCTGGTGACTTAAAGCTAATAACTGCCCTGAAATCTACAAAATCATTAGTCATCCAATTAGATTGCGCTTCAGCTACACCCTCTCCTAACAGCTCACCATTAACGTCAATAATTTTTATCGGAAAGGAACCCTCAAAAAACCAAGAACCACGAGCTCGACCACTAATAGTTGCTGGACTATCTATAATTTCTCCTGCTTGTGGCCTATCTACTATAATAAGGTCCGATATATCAATGGGCATATTGGGCTCAATAGTAAAATTAGTTTTGGGGGATTTAAATAAAGCATTAAGTTTAACAAATAAAATTATTAAACCACTTACTATAATCAGGCTCAGGATGAAATAAAAAATTGTTTTTTTCATACATTAAAATTTAGCGTTCTTGGGAGTACGTGGAAAAGGAATAATATCACGAATATTAGCTATCCCCGTCAAATACATTATAAGTCTCTCAAAACCTAGACCAAAACCAGCATGCTGAATGGAGCCAAACTTTCTTAGGTCTAAATACCACTCATAATCCTTTTTATTTATCTTTAAGTCATCAAGCCGTTTTGTTAAGAATGTCCAACGTTCTTCTCTCTGCCCTCCGCCAATAATTTCTCCAATACCCGGCACTAACAAATCAACTGCCGCTACTGTCTGGCCATCATCATTTTGGCGCATATAAAAAGCTTTAATATCTTTAGGATAATCTGTTAAAAACACTGGCTGACCAAAAATCTTCTCAGTGATATAACGCTCATGCTCAGTTTGTAGGTCTATTCCCCAACTTACTGGATATTGAAAATGCTGTTTACTCTTTAAAAGTAAATCAATAGCTTCACTATATGATAATCTAACAAAATCAGTTTTAATGGTCTTTTGCAGACGCTCCATCAAAGTATTATCAATAGAATAATTAAAAAATTCCATCTCTTCTGGCAAGGTCTCTAAAATATAGTTTATTAGATATTTAACCATCTCTTCAGCTAAATCCATAATATCCACTAAATCAGCAAAAGCCATCTCCGGTTCTATCATCCAAAATTCACAAGCATGTCGGGTAGTATTAGAGTTTTCAGCTCGAAAGGTTGGACCAAAAGTATAAACCCGATTAAGGCCAAAGATAAGAGCTTCAGCCTCCAACTGACCACTAACTGTCAGATTCACTTTTTGTCCAAAAAAATCACGGCTATAATCAACCTGTCCGGTTGGTGTTTTTGCAATAGGTTGTGCTAAATCCATAGCGGTTACCGTAAACATCTCACCCGCTCCTTCACAGTCACTACTAGAAATAATGGGGGTATGAACATAACTAAAACCACGCTCTTGGAAAAATTGATGGATAGCCAAACTCAATACTGAACGTACTCGAAAAACCGAAGAAAACGTTGTGCTTCTTACTCTTAAATGAGCTATGTCCCTTAAAAATTCTAGGCTATGCTTTTTCTTTTGAAGCGGATAACTATTATCTGACGGCCCAAGAACCTCAATATAATTGGCCTTAAGTTCAAATGGTTGAAGCGGAGCTGGCGATTTGACTAACTGTCCTTCTACCTTAATAGCTGATCCTAGACTTAATTTCTCTATCTCTGAAAAATTATCTAACTGTCTGCCAAAAACGATTTGTAAATTTTTTAAAAATGTTCCGTCATTAAGTTCAATAAAACCAAAATCTTTAGAAAGACGTACTGTCCTGACCCAGCCAGCCACACTAATAATTTGGTTTAAATACTGATTGGTCTGGCGATATAAATTTTTTATGTCAATAAATTTCATAAATTACCATAAACTTTTATGTACCAGCACTACTGGTCCGATATTTAGTCATTAAATTGTCTAAAATCTTTTTTAATTGATAAGGCTTGGCCACATGCTTCAACTGGACCCCACCATCAATAGAACCAGCCGTAGAAATCATTAAAGAACCTGTACCGGTAAAAATCTTAGTAAAAAATGGTTCCTCTACAGTAACATTAGTAATCTTACTATACTCAATGCTTACTAAATTAGTAGATAGCCAGCCACGATGCACTAACACTCGATGGTCAGTAAAGGCATAAGCATTAGCTATTCTAAGATAAAAACCATAAAAGAAAGTAGCTCCTAAAAACAATAAAACCGGCACTGGCGGCGACTGATAAACCACAATTGATCCCATACTAATAAACAACCACAATAGCCAATAAAAGAAAAGGTAGCGATTACCAATAGAAAATTGATATTCAATTCTCTCGCCAGGTGTAATTATCTTTTGCCAAATGCGGTCATAATTCATATTAATCTTTAATTTAGTGCCTTAACAATTTATATTTATAATATACTAATATCTAAGAAAAACAAGCTTGGTGCTAGCTTTGTATAGTCCAGCCACCATCGACGACCAGAACTTGACCAGTGATATAACCTGCCTCTTCAGAAGCTAAAAAGGCAACAGCAGCCGCAATGTCTTGTGGCTTACCCAATCGACCCAGTGGTATCTTGGCAATGGTCGCCTCCTGAGATTCTTCATTAGTATTGCTAGTACCTGGAGTTATAATACTTCCCGGAGCAACAGCATTAACAGTAATCTGACGTGGAGCTAATTCTAGGGCCAAAGCCCTAATTAAACCATTAATGCCACCCTTGGAAGCACAATAATGAACTAGTCCCAAAAAACCAAGTAGTGAAGCAACAGATGAGGTCATAATGATGCGACTACCATTGGGCATAACTCGGGCTGCGGCCTGGGAACATAAAAATACACTTTTCAAATTTACAGCTATTACTTTATCCCATTGTTCTTCAGTTATGTCTATAAATGGAGTAAAAGGATAAATGCCAGCATTATTGACTAAAATATCCAGTGAACCAAATTCATCTGCTGTAGCTTGAATCATACGCTGAACATCGCGAGCATTAGAAACATCAGCCTCAATTTTTAAAACCCTAATACCTAAAGCACTAATTTCCTGGGCGGCTTCGGCTAAACTATTTAAATTAATATCGGCAATAGCAATATTATAACCATCACGAGCTAGCCTAACAGCAATACCGCGCCCAATACCCTGACCAGCCCCAGTAATTAAAGCTGTTTTATGTTTATTAGAGGACATAAAATAATTTAAAAATAAATTTAATTTATTATAATTATATCATAAACAATTTTAAATGAGTTGTAAAATATGCTATGATAGGAAAACCAATTTTAACCAAAATAAATATATGTTTTCTATTGACAAAGACTCTACCAAAATCGCCTATTTTAGTATGGAAATAGCCATCAACAACCAAATTAAAAGCTATGCTGGTGGGTTGGGTGTTCTAGCTGGCGATACTCTCAAATCAGCTGCTGATTTAAAAATACCCATGGTCGGCATCACCCTCTTAAATCGTTATGGCTATTTTAAACAAAAAATTAATCGTGAGGGTGAACAAATAGAACTGCCAGACAAATTTAATTATCGCTATCTTAAAAAAACCATGGCAGTTACCCAAGTAAAAATTGGCGAGGATATAGTAAAAATTCGTGCCTGGGAATATCTAATTAAAGGATATAGTAATTACTATATCCCAGTATATTTTTTAGACACCAACATCGTCGGCAACAAAGCAAAATATCGCTGTCTTAATAGTCAACTTTATGGCGTTGAACCAAAATATCGTCTAATGCAAGAAATTATTTTAGGCCGAGGCGGTGTAAAAATATTGTCCGAGTTAGGATATCATAATATCCAAAAATATCATCTCAACGAAGGTCATACTGCGCTAGCGGCGATAGAACTATTCCAGCAATCATTAGCGAAAAGCAAAAATGCCAAAATTAAAGAAGTGCGCCACAAATGTGTTTTTACCACCCATACTCCTACCAAAGCTGGTCACGATATCTTCCCTCTCAATTTAGCTAAAACTTTACAGGGTGATTTGCCTCATGTTCCTGAGTTATTTAAAAATGATGAGCTAAACATGACTAAATTGGCTCTTTATTTCAGCTCTTATGTCAATGGGGTGGCTCGTAGCCACCAAGAAATATCTAAAAAATTATTTCCTGGCTATTGTATTTATTCCATCACCAATGGAGTGCATTCGGCAACCTGGACTGCGCCAGAATTCCAAAAATTATTTTATAAATATATCCCCACCTGGCGAGAGTGTAGTCTATCCTTACGCAATGTTTTTAGTATTCCTACTTCAGAAATATGGGAAGCTCACCAGCAAGCTAAAGCGCGGCTTCTTCATTATATCTACAAGAAACAAGGCATTAAACTTGATTTAAATGTTTTTACTCTGGGATTTGCTCGCCGATTTACTGGTTATAAACGATCCACTTTGCTATTTTACGATATGAATGAATTACTGAGAATTAATCGTACTGCCGGCCCTATCCAAATAGTTTATGCCGGCAAAGCTCATCCAGATGATGACAATGGCAAAGAACTTATTAAAGACATTATTAAAATTAAAGAACAATATAAAAAAGAAATTAAAATTGTCTTCTTAGAAAATTATGATATGAACATTGCCAAGTTAATGACTGCCGGAGTAGATGTCTGGCTTAATACCCCCCTCCCCCCTAATGAAGCTTCAGGTACTAGCGGAATGAAGGCAGCTCATAATGGAGTACCACATTTTAGCACTCTCGATGGCTGGTGGATAGAGGGATTTGTTAATCGTAAAACTGGCTGGGCCATCGGGGGACGTCGTAATACTCTGGACCCCAAACAGCTCAATAAACGAGATGCCGAAAATCTTTATAATAAATTAGAAACCAGAATACTGCCTCGTTATTATCACTCCCCGGATAATTGGCGAGAGACTATGCGCTATACTATTGCTATTAATGCTTCATTTTTTAATTCAGAAAGAATGCTACAACAATATATCCAAAGTGCTTACTTATAATAACTCTCTAATTTATTAACCCACTCGGACGGTAAATTATGCTCTTTAGCTCCAGGTATAACCTTCCCTTCTAAATAGGCACGACCTGGCTGTCCCCCTGACTGATCAGCTGGCTCTATATAAACTAAAGCAGCGATATTGTCTGGCCCTAATTCCACCGTAACAGTTTGCCGTCCATATAATGTCGGATAACCTTCATATATATCTAGCGCCTTAAGACAATTTTCATCTATTCTCCATACCAAGCCCCAAACATATTTACCAGGATAAGGAATTATATTAGCATAGCCTCGTTTATCAAAGGTTAAATCATAGTCCAACAATTTAGCCAGGCCAAGCGCTTCAATATCGGACCCACATCGACTATGCATATTATCGCTACTCAAGTTAGAACCATAAGCAAAATAAATAATGGGTGACGTTACTGCTGAGGTCACTGTCTGATTTTTATTAAATTGCAATAAACACCTAGTAATAACTATAGCACATACTAAAACAATTAAACTAATAAAAATAAACCATTTTACTATTCGTGGCATATTGTGGTCATAATTCATAAATAAAAATCTCTAAATATTATAACAAAATTCAACAAAAACTAATAACAATAATTTGTTAGACTTTACCTGTTTCTTTTGCTATAATATCACCATAAGATAAATTGGTTATGAAGCACCGCCTCAATATAATAAAATATAGTAAGTTATTAGTCTGGCTAATATTTTTGGTATCGTTGGGATTAATGAGCCAGCCCTTTAATACTCAAGCTGCCCCAATTAATAATACTGAGGGGCACAGCCAAACAACCCCCGGTGGTTCTACTGGCTCGGGAAATCACAGCCAAATAACCCCCGGCCAAATAACCCCCGGCCAAATAACCCCCGGTGGTTCTACTGGCTTGACCCCCCCGGGGGAAGATACTAAACCTCCCGCTGAACCTCCGTCAGCCAGTGTTAGTCCGGCGGTAAGTCCTGACGCCATTGCTATCCGTGTTTTTAATAATGATAGCTATTTAAGTCCCTATGCCTGGTACAACCGTAATGTTCAAGCTAAGCGATCATTACAATCACTAATTGTTGATGGTTATGATGCTGTAAGAGATGATAGGACTATTTATGTGGCGGCCTCTAATGTAATATTGTCTGGTGGTAATAAAGCACAACAACAACAATATTCTCGTCTGCAACCAATTATTGTCATCATTTCTTTTAATCAAAATGTGTCTAGTGAGACTTTAGATATTCTTGGCCAAATTCTCAATAATTGGCATTTTAACCAAAACATTAAAGATTTTGATGGCACTTGTTGGACCCAGCCAGGGTCAGTGCCCGGTATTAATTGTCTAAATACTAGAGATTGCCCTAATGGGCAATATTGTAATAGTTTCAAAGCTAAAGTGGTAAGAGATACTAGGCGGCTTATTGATCTAGCTTACATTAAAAGTAGGCTGGAACAATATCGCACCGCCTATAACCATTATCCTAGCCTGGAGGCTGGCACTTATTTAACTAATAAAACTTTATCTGTTTGGCCCAGCTGGCAAAAAGTCTTAGCTGTTAAATTAAATTCTGCCTTGCCGGTAGACCCAATTAATAAATTAGGCCCATGCCCTAGTGGCTATAATCCTGAGACTTGTTGGAATGAACAACAACGAAATTTTGCC
>Ga0209606_1006102_pt1 | contig 10082 bp, 5 predicted proteins | sample AD_UKC057_MetaG_FD_184412 | JGI IMG/M metagenome (GOLD analysis project Ga0209606, IMG submission 184412) | Active sludge microbial communities of municipal wastewater-treating anaerobic digesters from USA - AD_UKC057_MetaG (SPAdes) (version 2) | ecosystem: Engineered > Bioreactor > Anaerobic >...
AGGATAATAACGATCTGATTACATCCAGATAATCACAAAGCAGGCGGGTAATGAGGAAGTTACTTTTGATATGCTCTTTGCCGTTTTGCCCCAGTTTTTCTTTCAGTTTTTTAACTTTCATTAGTGGATGACTCAATCCTTAACTGCCGGTGTATGCTCATGCTTTTAACCTCCTATAGTTATTGTCGCCTAACATTTAGCAGATCAAAGAAGTTGCCGACCTGTACTGAGCAAATTCAAAGTAAGAAAATTTGGGGAAATTCTTGATTTCCTTTTTATCCGCTATTAGGCGACGATCCTTGCGGATTTTCATTTTGCCTCATTCATAAATCACATTTAACAACTTATTGGCTAAATTTCTGTCCAAATCTTTAAGAATCATATATTCTTCCAATGCAGAGCTCTTATCCCCGAGTATCAAATAAGTCAGGCCCAGGCCGAAGTGTGCCTCGACATAATCAGGATTTATGCGGATTGCCTGCTTGCCTGCAGCTATCGCTTCAGTGTAGCGTCCGAGTTCGCCATAAGTCATTCCCAGAACAAAGTGTGCCTCGGCATAATCAGGATTTATTCGGATTGCCTGCTTGTATGCATCTATCGCTTTAGTGTGGCGACCGAGTTTGCCATAAACCACGCCCAGATTGGAGTGTACCTCGGCATCATCAGGATTTATTCGGATTGCCTGCTTGTATGCATCTATCGCTTCAGTGTAGCGCCCGAGTTTGCTATAAGCCACGCCCAGATTGTAGTGTGTCTCGGCATCATCAGGATTTATGCGGATTGCCCGCTTGAATGCATCTATCGCTTTAGTTTGGCGCCCGAGTTTGCCATAAACCACGCCCAGATTGTAGTGTGCCTTAGCATAATCAGGATTTATGCGGATTGCCTGCTTGTATGTATCTATCGCTTCAGTATAGCGCCCGAGTTTGTAATAAGCCAGGCCCAGATTGGAGTGTGCCTCGACATAATCAGGATTTATGCGGATTGCCTGCTTGTATGCATCTATCGCTTCAGTGTGGCGTCCGAGATCGCCATAAACCACGCCCAGATTGTAGTGTGCCTCGGCATAATCAGGATTTATGCGGATTGCCTGCTTGTATGCATCTATCGCTTCAGAGTGCCGCCCGAGTTCGCCATAGGTTACGCCCAGATTGTAGTGTGCCTCGGCATAATCAGGATTTATGCGGATTGCCCGCTTGAATGCATCTATCGCTTCAGTGTAGCGTCCGAGTTCGCCATAAGCCACGCCCAGATTGTAGTGTGCCTCGGCAAGATCAGGATTTATGCGGATTGCCCGCTTGAATGCATCTATCGCTTTAGTGTGGCGACCGAGTTTGCCATAAACCACGCCCAGATTGGAGTGTGCCTCGGCATCATCAGGATTTATGCGGATTGTCTGCTTGTATGCATCTATCGCTTTAGTGTAGCGCCCGAGTTCGTCATTGCAATACCCGATACAAAAATAGGCGTCAGCGTAGCGTGGGTATTCCTTTACCGCCTTTTCAAAATAAGAAAGGGCTTTCTCATAGTCTTCTATCCAGAGGAAAATAAGTCCTGTGTTGTATAGTTCTTCTGCGGAAACAAGCCACTTTTCTGATGTCGGCAACTGCCATTCAGCAATGGTCTTCTCTTTATCTATCTTAAGTTTTACTACCCTTTCACCAGGAATAGCAAAATTGAGGTTTTGACCATCTATCAGTTGAAAAGATGCCACCCCAATGACTTCCCCTTTCATATTGACTACCGGGCTCCCGCTTGAACCTGGTGAGATAGGTGCAGTAATTTGAATGATCTTTCCAAATCCCGGCACATCCCGAATAGCCGATACTATACCATCTGAGACCGTTCGCTCAAGCCCAAATGGGTTACCAATTACTATGATACGTTCACCTACTTCGGGTACAGAAACACTAACCAATAAAGGTTTTACCGCCTCTCTAGGAACATTTACCCTGAGCTGGATGATATCGCCTTCCTTATCTTCTGCCACAACCCCTGTAATAGGGTAAACCTTGCCCTGTGCTGTTTTAACCTCAGCACGGACAGCATCCAGAAGCACGTGCCGATTGGTGATGACATCCCCGTCTTTATTAATGAAGAAGCCGCTTCCCTGACCGATAAGTTTGCCTTCATTGTCGTAGGTTAGGATAAGGGTAGTGGATGATTCAATCCTTAACTGCCGGTGTATGCTCATGCTTTTAACCTCCTATGGTTATTTTCGCCTACCATTTAGCGGATAAACGAAGTCCCGCCCCGGCGGGATTTGGTAGAGTACCGATTTATCGGCACGAACCTTTTAGGCTGTGTTAGGCGATGGCGTTCATTCCTTGGGATTTTCTATTAAATCTTCTGAACCATATCATCAAATACAAAGCTGGACAATAACGGTAAGTTTTTCTGAGATAGATTCAATCCCCACTCTGGCTTACTCTTCTTATTCTCATAGTTATGACTAATAAGAAGAGCATTGGGTTTCAGCCATGCTTTTGATGGAATTAAATATAACTGAGGTGGTTTGTCTTCGAAGAAAAGCACAATTGCGGCAAGCAAGTTGCTCCGCGGAGAGAACTTGTCTTTTGGGAAAAAGATGTAATTCAATCCTCGAATGGACTTAACTTGAATATCGTAATAAGTCTTTTCGTCTTTGCGCACTACAAAGTCTATTCCCCGGTCATCTACCTCTGAAGTATAGACTTCGAATCCGAAGAGAGTAAATTCCATTTTGACAAAGTACTCTGCATACTTCCCCAATTGTAAGTTATTCAAACGGTTCCAATTGTATATATCCATTCTATTCAACTCGTTTAAAATGCACGCATTCGGCTAACGATTTCGGTATATGAAAAGTTGGGCACTTCGGAGCACGTCACTGTCAAACCGATACAAAGTTTGAAGCGAGCCACAACCCTTGATTTCAGTAGCATCTGCCCAATTTTTTATAAACCGTGTTATGCACTGGTGGTTCTTGTCTGTCCGTTGGTTCCTGTCAAATTGCACTTTCATATTAAACTTGTCATTCTTTTACTTTTCAATACTGTCTATGTCGCCCGTATGTTGGCGTGTTTTATTTTTTTCTTTTATGCGTGGGAGAAAAATTTTGAAATTCTTCTCTTGGGCTGGCTTTGCAAGCTCTTTGCCAAAGCTATGGTTATAGCGTTGGCTCGTGGGGCTTTGGCAATGTGCTTGCAAATGCGGTGGCTTATTCAATTTTTGTCTGACTTTTAATTTTATCTTCTAACTGCTTTAAAGTTTTCGTTGTCTTTTTATCCACATTGAAGATTGCTTGTTTAACTAACAAGTATTTCCATTCAAAACCAGTCTGTTCTGTTACTGCTTTGCACCACCTTTCAATCGCTTTATTTTTATTATCAAGATCAGGATACTCCCTGCCTTTTGTCTCAATAATCCAGAAGACTTTCTTCTTTCCTAATATTTGAACTGCCACAAAATCAGGGAAATAATATCGAATAGCTCCGGAATTAGACAAGTAATCAATCCTGAAAATATTTGCTAAAGCCGCAAATGCTTCTATGTCATCAGCTTTATCAAGAAATTCTGCAAATTCAGATTCAAAAGGATTGTAAATTGCAACAAAATTAAAAACAGTCTTCTTACATCTGATATGACCACGTCTCCAAGTATATTTGGGAGTGTCAGATAGTTTAAAACTTTTACCTTTTACTTTGACTTGTTTCTTTTCTACCGTTGCTTTACCGATTTCTTTTGCAAGAAGGTCAATAATTGCTTCCTGAATAGGAAGGTCTCTTAGAACTCTTCTTAATTCGTCATTTTCAATATCTTCAATAATAACCTCAAAGCACTTATTCAAAATGTATTCTTCACAGATTGGATAGACATATTGAAAACAATCCGTCAAACCGGCTTTTTTCATTGTCTGGTTGGTAATATAAGCAACCAGATCGCGCCCTAATTCAATGTATTCCGATTCAATTTCTGTCTGATGAACCTCAATACCAAGGTTCATTACTTCCATCCTTAATAAAGTTTTCCGCTCTTCCGATAATTTATTTGAATCAAAAAGGGACGGGAATAGTTTGCCGTCAATTCTACTCAGGTTTTTATAAGCTCTTGAATATGAAAAATCTGTATCAGGAATTGTTATATCATACATCAATCGTCTTTTCTCCGGAGCAATTGTCTGAGGAAGGGGTGGCGGGGTGTTCGTGGTATTTATCCTGACACCTTCCAGCTCAAGCTGTTTTACAATTTTTTCAAAATTATCGTTGCCAATTACTTCAAGGGTCTGGGTTCTGTCGGGACTGATATCTCTCATTAATCGCAAACCTCTTCCGATAGTCTGTTCAGGCAGAATTGGTGAATCAAATGCACGTAAACCGAGCACAATGGAGACGTTCTGAACATCCCACCCTTCACGCAGCATTAATACACTTACAATCACTTTGATCTTGCTATCCGGATTATCAACATTCCTGGCTTCTTCACGTAAACTTTCAAGATCGCTTTTTCTTATATCTCCGGAAGTATCGGTATGAATGACCATGATTTCATCTCCAGCTATCCCATAATTAATTCCACGTCTTACTATTGCTTCCTTTATTTTGTCAGCATACACATTTTTCTCAGCCATTATGAAGAGAACCGGCTTTTTCCCGACACTTTTATATGCATCAAAATGTTCCTTCCACCTTGCCAAAGCTGCAGTTATCCAGTCACCATATTTCTGAACCACATTATTCTGTGTAATTCCCTCAGGATCTTTTTTGTTGACAGTGTGCACTATCAACGGAACTTTTACTATCCTGTCTTCAACAGCCTGGGCAAGAGGATAATCACATATAATCCAGGGATAATATGTATTATTTGGGGTTTTAGGCGTGGCAGAGAAATCGAGCCACATTTTCAAGCCGCCCGGGATATTCCTGTGAATAGTTGTAAGCGTTTCATGCCATTTCAGATCCTCATCATGAACATGATGAGCTTCATCGTTCATTACCAATAGGTTATCAAGTTCTTTAACCCTGTCTAACAGTGTCAGGGGCGATTTACCCGGATCACTCTGTGGTTTACGTCCCAGGATTGCTTCAATAATTGTACCCGGATTGAATTCTTTTGAACGGCTTTCATATAACTGATGTATATTATTCAAAATGAAATTATTCTCAGCCGCAAGCGGGCTTTCATCATTTCTTAACTTAATATTGAGCTTCCAGTGTGCTTTCCATGCAAGCGGGACAAATGGCAGTTTTTCAAATATCTCACCGTTGGAAAAATCCTTGGCAAGACGATCATACACAATGACATTAGGTGCAACCAGTAAGAAATTATTCGCATATCTTCTGTCTTTTTCCCTGAGCCGGTTGAAATAACTCCAGACAACCACAAAAGCCATTACAAATGTTTTTCCGGAACCTGTTGCCATTTTTATCGCGTAACGCAAAAGTCCTTTTTCAGGCAGTTCCTGCTCTCCCTCCTGGTTAAGCTCAGGGAAGTATCTTTTAACTTTTCGTTTGCCATCTAGTCCTTCGCTGAATTCAACGAGAGAAGAAAACAACCCTCCAGAATATTCCTCATGATATTCCTGAATGAGTGGTACAACATCTGTGAATTTTTTTGTTTCAAAAAGATAAATAATTGTCTCTATTGCTTCCCTCTGGCAAAAATAAAAATAGAAGGGCTCATTGCCAAAAACAGGAGGATGCGATTGATCAAACCAGAAAGCAAGGAGTTCCCGAGATGTCGCTGTCGCGCCGGGATAACCATCATTTCTCCACCTGTCAATTTCTGAACGAAGTTTATTCACAAGCAACATCCTGCTAGGTCGGCGACCCTGCACAACCTCATATTCATTGACGGATTTCTTTTTAAGATAGCAGGTTGGCACTTCCCATGGATTTCTATCTTCTATATAGGGAAGCTCTTTATTATATTGAACAATTGACTGAGGCATAATTATCTGACTTTTATTTCATACACCTGTGATGTGTCTATTCCAAAAATATCAATGATTTTGACAAATACTTTGTATGCTCCCGGTTTTGTGTACTCATGATTTGCGGTAAGCTTAAGTTTGCGGTCCTGTTTTGTCCGGTAACTTGTCCAGCCATTATTGAAAGTGTCATTCCGGAAATCAAAATCAACAGCCCAGTAATCAACCCAGTCGCTCCATTTTTTTATGCTTTCTTTAACGTCTGAAGGTATGAGGTCGGTATGCGGGATAACGAAATCTTCGAGCGTTACTTTAATTTTCAGCCCGTTAGTTTCGATATCAGTTTTAAAATAAGCCAGCTCAAAGAATTTTACATCTCCTTTGCCGGCAGCCTGCGGATCAATTGCATCCATAGGGATAATACGAAGCTTAAGACGGACACCTGATTGTTTTGCAACTTCCTGGATGGCATCATTCAGTCCCATTTCCCATTCCCAGCCCAGAACATGAAGCTCCTTAAGTCCCATTTCTCTGGTATCTTTCAGGGCATCTGTCACTTCCTGGATAGTAACAGGGGCATCGACTGCCCCGATATAGATTAGGGCATTCCCTTTTTTGCCATGAATATGACTTGAGCCGGAAATTGGTTCTGCTCCATAAAGTTTTAAGATGAAAGCCAGGTACTCGTAAAGCGCCTGTTTTTCGTCTTTACGGCCGAAGGCTTTTACCTGCCAGAACTGACGTTCGTATTTTCCGAGGTTCAAGATTTCAAAAGGTCTGGCTTTTTTGCCGTATTTCTTGCCCTCGATTGTCAGGCTTTTGCTGTTTTCAATTTCAAGGAGGCGCTTGCGGGTGGTGTGGATGGCATAGCGGCTGAGGTCAACGCCAATCCAGCGACGATTTAGTTTTTCAGCAACCGCACAAGTTGTACCGCTTCCTACAAAAAAATCTGCAATTAAATCTCCTTCATTACTTGTAGCTTTAATTATTCTTGTAAGCAGCGTTTCAGGTTTTTGAGTAGGATAGCCAATCCGCTCAAGGGCGTTTTGTCTTAAATAAGCAATATCCCAGACATCACTTATTGGTATCCCTTCATTTTCTTCATAAAATTGTTTCCTGTCGTAGCGCCATCTGTACCTTCTTCCATCTTCATCAACATGAACAAATGTTTGTTTAATGTACTCCTCACTTAGTGGTTTGAATTCTTTATTAAAAGTTAAATTATTTGACTTTCCGTAAAATAAAAGCGTTTCATGATCTCTTATCCAGTTTTGTGCTTTACCTTTAAATCCAGACACATTATTTGGCCACCAGATTATTTCCCTCTGGAAATTTTCGGATCCGAAAATTTCATCCATTAATAGTCGTACATGAGAATTAACCCTCCAATCAAGATGAACATAAATTGCGCCATTTTCACTTAATAAATCCTTCATTAGGTTCAATCGATCACTTAACATTTTAAGGAAACTCTCCAAACCATTTCCCCAAGTATCTCTATATGCTTTTTCTTCGATAACTGAATTTTCTTTGTGTATTTCCTTTCCGCTTTCTCCAATTTCAATATCGGCACTAAAATCTGCTCCAGTTGCAAAAGGTGGGTCTATGTAAATCAAGTCAATTTTACCAGTATATTTTTCGAGCAGGCTGCTCATAACGAATTTATTGTCGCCCCAGATGAGTTTGTTTTTCCAGCCCTCTTCATAAGTGGTTCCTTCGTCACCCTTCCAGATATCAAACAAAGAGGTTTGCTGAGACACCTCGTCACCCTTATCAACTCGTGGTTCATTTATGCTCTCAACGATCTGGAACGGAAATGGACCGGGCTTTTCTATTGGGATAAGTTTCCCGTCATCATCGTATTTGCCGGGCCATACAAGTTCGGTTTTTTTAATTTCGATTTTGCTCATATTGTTATTTTTTCTTTTTTAATTGTTGTTGCAATGCTTTTCCTTTTGGGGTGAGGCGGTACTTCTGTTCGGGACTGGTTGGTTTATCGGGAATAGTCATTTCGATTAGGTCTTGTTCCAATGCCTCCAATATATATAGTTTTCTGAAATTTTCCCTGTCTTTTAGTTGTAGTTTATCTTGAAGTTCATCCCTTGTCATTTCATCCATCATAATAAAAATTAAGTTTTTAACCTGCTGGGTAGCTTGCTGGGCAACCTGCTGGGTAGCCTGCCGGGTAACTTGCGGGGTAGCATTTACTTTTCGCCAGAGAATCGTTTTAAATGATTCTTCTTGAATCAGTTCTGGCTCTTTAAGTCCTGCTTTCAGGCAAACTTTAATCATGTCAGGGATACCTGTACCCATTCGTTCGATATACCCGGCAAGATAAAGCGATTCTGCCAGAAGCGGATTGGTTGGAAATGAGCCATGCGGTTTTTTCAGTTTTGGTATGGTAAGGTGATATGGTAATTGTCCGGGATTCCAGACTTCCAGCCTGTTGCGGAACAGCCTTATCTGCTTTTCTTCGGCAAATTCCGGTTGCACGCTGCTTATAAAAACTTTCAGCCTATTCATACATTTACCCTGCAATAATGTTTAAAGTCGCATTCTTTGCACACTCTTGTTTTATCTGGCATGGTTTTAAGATCAAAATCCTTATCAATAATGCACTTAGCTATTTCATCAAAGTGCTTACCGGCCGATCTTACCAGTTTTTCATCATAATCAATCTCCATTAAGGCATCTTTGCGGTTTTCCTCAGCCGTCCAGTATATATAAAGTCTTTCAGGGTCTTTTTTATATCTTTCCTTCAGGATATCCGCATATATGTGTAACTGATATTTGTATTTCAGCATTATTTTGTCATTGACATCGGGTTTCTGCTGAGTTTTAAAATCAAGTATTTCAAGTTTGTTGTCCCTGCCTAAAAGTAAATCAACCTTCCCATTGATGATATAGTCATCCTTTTCATAGAAAACGTCTACCTCTGTCTCAATTACACGACTTAAAAGATCTTTATTCTTCTGAAAGTAATTAATTGCATGACGCAAGGCTCCCTCTTTAGACTGGGGACCCAGAGGCCTGTGACCGTTTGCCAGAAGTCCCTTGTAATTATTTTCGAAGTCTTCTGCAATTATTTTTTCATCAACATGTTCACCATCAATGACTCTCCGGTGCAAGTCTTCAATTGTTTCATGAACCAGAGTACCGAACAATATCTGGCCTGTCCGGCTGGGAGTAAACTCATACTCCTTATAAAAGAGATACTGCCTTGGGCATGTTTCATAAACGTTAATATGAGAGGTAAGCGATAAAGTCTTTTTTGGTATGAACGGGGCTTTTGACCGGAAACGCTGAGCTTTCAAAGTTTCTTTTTTAACATGCGGCCATTGATCAAGGCTTTCCCAGATACCTGAAAAGATCTCTTTGGGCTCACTGCTGCATGAAAGGACCAGGAGTTTTTGCGCACGGGAAAAAGCAACATAAAAGAGCCTGGAATGATCAAATTTTGTTATCCTGGCTTCCGGTTCGAACGTTTCGCGCCTGTAAAAAGGAGATAAAATCCGGTCAGTTTGTTTGTTAACACTGTACTGTTTATCAAGAGAACTTACCACAACTACCGGAAATTCGAGCCCCTTCGACTGGTGAATTGTCATTATTTGTACATATCCTTTCGGAACCGGGTTATTTGTATCTTCAAACTCATTCTGACCTGCATTAAAAAGATAATTGAAAAAACTATTGAACAGATAAAACTTTACCGGCACTTTGTTTTTCCCAGTAATTAAAGGTATTCCGTAATAATTCATAAATGAGCTGATCAAAGCCGTGAACTGTGATAAGTTTCTTGCAGAGTTTTCATCTTTAAGGTATTCTGTAAAAGGAGAATATGCGAAAAGCTGAAACGGAATGTCAGAAGGAATTTCATCGAGGCTCGATGCGGGGTCAAGATTTTCAATTTTTTGATTCATTCTCCGGATGTATGCTCCCAGAGGCTGTGTGGCATATTTACCTAATATCTTAATGCCTTCATTAATGATTTCTTTATGGGCATATTTTTCAAGGTCATCGTCTATGAAATTGAATATCAAAGCAAAACAGGCAATGATTAACTGAATTTCTTCATTTTCGAAATAGGCTCTTGCCCGCGGACAAAAAGCTTTGATATTTCTTTTTCGTAAAGCTTCAATAAACGGGCCGCTGTACTTCAGCATTACGCTTCTCA
>Ga0209606_1006113_pt1 | contig 10068 bp, 15 predicted proteins | sample AD_UKC057_MetaG_FD_184412 | JGI IMG/M metagenome (GOLD analysis project Ga0209606, IMG submission 184412) | Active sludge microbial communities of municipal wastewater-treating anaerobic digesters from USA - AD_UKC057_MetaG (SPAdes) (version 2) | ecosystem: Engineered > Bioreactor > Anaerobic >...
GGCAAAGGGAGAGGAAGCACCTGCAACCGAACCAATAGTAAATAACCTGGCTGGTGAGCAGGGAATACCCGCTCCTCAAAGAAACCTTCCCAAAGTAAAACAGGGTGAATTACTGGAAGGGTTGGACGTTAACCCCAACGAGTTAAAAGATATATCCGGTACGCAAGCAGGTTGGCGGGATATGTGGCGTAATATGCAGGACGTGTTTGGGGAGAAGTTTGATGCCGTTAAAGCCAGAATACTAGACCCCCTGGAAGATGCTAAAGCGTCGTGGGTAGACCACCAAAGGGAATTAACCGATAGGCTGAATACCGACATTGTGGAAGGGTTAGGGATAGAGAAGAACAGCAGGGAATCCGAACTGGTACAGCTATACGGCGAAGGTGGTTATCGGCATTGGGAGGCTATACCAAAGAATATAGCAAAGAATGAGCAGGGCATAAATAGTTGGCTCGCAAGGCTTGAAAAGAAACACGGCAAGGAGAATGTTGAATTTACTGGTGATGGTGCAGAGATAAACAAGCCTTTTGATTACAACGACTTAGTAAGGGAAGTCGGGGCAGAACGGGCGGCAGATATTGTTCAAGCTGAAAATTGGTTTAGGCAGGTATATGATAACTTAATAGACCAGGTGAACGAAGTAAGGCGGCAAATCTACCCTTATGCTGAAGGAAAATTAGCAGAGATTGACGCAAGGATAGAACAAATTAAAACCGATAAAACCCTTTTTCCTGATGTGGCAGAACGCAGGGCTGAACTAGATGCATTAGAGGCACAAAGGGAAACATTTATGCGGGGTAAGTTAGTGCCGAAACGCAAGGATTATTTCCGGCATTTTAGGGAAATGGAAGGAGTAGAGGGAATACAAAACCTGTTTGATACTTCTGCCCAGATAAGCCCGGAACTAGCTGGCAAGTCTATGTATACCAGACCCAAGAGTAAGTTTCATGGTTTTATGCAACAACGGGGTATGGGGGAATATAAACCCGATGCTGTAGGTGGTATTTTGGATTATATCCCATCTGCTACCTATGCTATTCACATTGACCCGCAAGGTGCGGCTTTTAGGCAGTTAGAAAGGGAATTAGTCGACACAATGGGGAATAATACAGGGATAAATAAATTCCTGGAATACCTTAAATACTATGCCGATGATGTTCAGGGCAAGACTAATTTCTTTGACCGTAATCTGCAATTTCTTACTGACCGCAAGGTTTTTAAGGGATTAGTTCAACTCAATAACCGGATTAAGCGCAATGTTATCCTAGGTAATGCTGGCACTATGGTTTCGCAGGTTTTCAATATCCCGCAAGGATTGGCTTTTACGAAACAACATTCAGGACCGGGACTAACCCGTTACTTATCGTCTGCACTTGAACGGCATAGTAACCCCGAAGCATTTATGGCTAATAACCCAATGGCGCAAAGCAGATTCCTCAAAGAGCGGTATTCCGGCGATATGTATCGTAGGTTTGCTACTAAGTTTGGAGAAAAGGCTAAGAATGTGGCAGTAGTAGGCATGGAGGACGTAGATAGGTTTGCAACAGAATTTATCTGGAACTCCTGTTACGAGAAGGCATTAAATACTAAGGGCATTGGCGACCCGATAAGATATGCAGATTTGCATACCCGGCGGTTAGTGGCTGGACGCGGCATAGGGGAAGTGCCTTTAATGCAGAAGTCTAAGGTAATACAGATGATTGCTCCCTTCCAGGTTGAAGTAGGGAACTTATGGAACGTAATGGGTGATATGCGAAGGGATAAGGATTGGGGTGCATTTGTTATTCTACCCCTAGCATTGTGGCTATTCAACGAAGGTTCGGAACGTTTGCGTGGTTCTGGTGTGGCACTTGACCCCATACAGGCTATCCAGGATTCCTTTAAAATCGCACAGGACAACCAGGATAACAAGGCACTTAGGGTAATGGGTAGAATGGCCGGTGAGGTTCTTTCCAACGTACCATTAGGGCAAACGGTAGCGGCTATGGCATTTGATGAAAACCAGCGCAAGCAATTCTTCGGGCGTGAGGACCCCACTCGGTACGGTTCAAGTGTTTTAGTAGCCAAGGGTATGCAAGACCCGATATTCAAAATGGCAATGCCGTTTGGTGGACTACAAGCCGAAAAGACACTTAAAGGCATTGATACACTAGCACAGGGTGGTTCTTACGACAAAGAAGGCAAATTACGCTATCCGGTAAGTACCGACCCAATTAACGCCGTTAAGGGCTTAACTTTTGGCCCTGGCGGTTTCCGCGAAACAAGGGGATATTATGAGGAAGGAGGGAAACCATTAAGCGAAGAGCAAACGGCTGAATACGAGCGCAAGGTTAGCAGGGGACAGGACAAGGAACAGGTTTATAGCAATATTCAGCGTAAGCGCAAGTTAGAGTCGTTGCAAAGGCAAATACAGGCTATACAGCGAGATAAAAGTTTGACAAGGGAAGAAAGGTACAAGAAGATTAATCGGCTTAAAAGAGAACGGGATAAAGTAAGGGCGGGGAATTAACCCTGCCCTTACATATAGTCCCAAAAGTTGCTGCGATAATGGGGTGGTTCTTTAACTTTATAGCCTTTTATGTAGGCATAATAAATGAATTGAAGAACCCAGTACCCCAGTATTGTATATCCTATTATATCGAGGATTTTGTATAATGTTTGCCAAAACATTTGCAACACCTCACTATTCTATTATACCGCAATCATAGAAAATAATAACTGTCAAACAGTGGCACAAAAAGCAGGGGATAAAACACCCCTGCTTTTTTATTTCAAACCAGGGCAGGCCCCCGCTGTTGAGGTAGCGGGGTACGGTAGGACGAGTACCGCCTTTTTACGCCTGCGGTTTAATTGTAACACATTGTTGAGGGGAGTTGATGGGTTTGGAACCTGGAATCGTAACAGCTATTATATCGGGAATAACGGCCATTATAGTAAGCTACATAGGAGTTAGCCAAAAACGCAATCAAAAACGTAATGACAAATGCGAGGCACTTCGCCAGGAAGGGGCATTGCTTCAACTTGAAATGACACAAGCCATACTAAAACTATCCAAGGTTACGGCAAGGGCTGTCAGGAACCAGGCATTAAACGGTGATGTTGAAGAAGCTGAACACTGGGTGCATGAGGTTGAAATCAAGTTTGCCGATTATATGCGAAGAATGAGCCAAATAGTGTGAGGTGAGGGCCAATGCAGGAATTTAGCAAAAAGGTAGTATGGCTGTTAATGATTAATAGCGTTATCTGGATTTATTTAAGCTATGGATTAGCATTTCTGAACAGACCACAAATTGCCGAAACATTAAGCACTACAATAGTAGCCGAAGTTATAGCAGTTACTTTAATTTATTGCTTGAAATCACTGTTTGAGAATCTTAGCAAGCATAATAATTGGCCGGATAAGCATTATGTTACAAACCTTGAAGGGAGGGAAGAGCATGGCGAACCCCCAATTTAGAGTTTACATTGATTTTGGACACGGAGAACTAAAGAAAAATGGAATAAAAGACCCTGGGGCAGTAAGCGGTAATTTCAAAGAACACGATATGAACGTGGTTTATGGTACTGCATTAGCTGAACGGCTAAAACAACATGGTTACAACGTCAAAACCGAACCGGGCAATTTGAGCATTACTACGTCGGCACAGACGGCTAATAACTTCGGAGCAGACTTACTTGTTTCCTGCCACATAAACGCTGGTGGTGGCGATAGGGGCGAAGTGATTTATTCTGTCCGGCAAGGCTCGAAAAAACTAGCTGATGCTGTGGTCGTTGGATTAAAAAATGCAGGACAAACGGTGACAAGAACATTCACCAAAACCAATGATAATGGTTCTGATTACTTCGGTATTTTGCGAATTGCCCGTATGCCCGCTGTGATAGTTGAGCCGTTTTTCATTGACAATGCGAATGACCGGCAGATAGGCGATACAACCGAGAAGTTAAAGAAACTAGGTGTTTGTATTGCTGATGCCATAGCCTCGGTGTATGGCAGTAACTTGAAAGGGAGTGAGAACATTAAAACACAGATTGACTTGCCGGAAGTACCCGTAAGGGTGAACGGTAGCATTATCGGTAGGGGTGTAATCATAGAGGATGTTACCTATATGCCGGTGCGCGCTATTGCCGAATCCCTGGGTGCAAAAGTTGACTGGGACGCAAACACTAGAACGGTGTTAATCTCGAAAGGTGGAAAATAACCATGGAAGATAAGATATTACAGTTAGCCATGGACGCTATTGCTATACTCGTTCCTGCCCTGCTTGCCATAGGATTGGAATTACTCAGGCGCAAGCTAGGTGTGGAAACCTTGCGTAAGGCACAAAAGGAATTGGAAACTAAGCAAGATTTAGCCTTTATTGCGGTCAAGTTTGTGGAACAGGCTTATCGGGATTATGGCGGTTTAGAGAAATCCGATGTAGCCGAGCAGTGGTTGGTTGCCAGATTGAAGGAAAGAGGTTTGAAAACAACTGACAGCGAAATTACCGGGCTTATCGAATATGCCCTGCGAACCCTCAAAGATACCTTCGGGGAAGAATGGGCAAATGTGGTAGAATAGATTGTCAAAGAACGGGTTAAGATATGTATGGGGAACGGCAGAGCCTTTCCCCTGGAGAGACCGCAAGGGCGGTAGCTAGTTACTACAGGTTGAACTCGTCAATAATGGTATCAGCGTCTATATCGTTTTCTTCGCACCAATCAATAGCTTCTGAGGTTGACAGGGGCCTTATATTGCTTCCACCAGTGGTAGTGTTATTCCCAATGGATTTGGCGTAATGAGACATAGGTCCGCCTTCTCCAGCCAGAAAATAAGTTTTATCAGTAGTACGGTAAAGGGATTCGCTCCAATATTGAAAGTCCCCCGGATAGCTGAAAGATACTTCCGCTATAAGTGATGCGGTTTCGGTATCATAAACTTTACGATTTATTACTTTTTTCATTTGCCTTAAACCTCATTTCTTAAATGATTTTTGGGGTTTGGGGGGAAAGGCGGTAGTCGTCGAGGTAACAAACTTTAGGGTGTTTGATGCGCTTACTTCTAAGTTTTTCCTCTTTGGCCCGCCTTTTTTCCTCCTTATCCAATGCCTTTCCTATCTGCTCATGCCTTTTCCTATCACGCTTATCCCGGTTGATGATGATTTGCAAGTAAATACACACAACAACAAAAACTGCAATTTCTAGCATAGCTTAACTCCCTTCTTTTTCTTCCCTGCGGTTTTTATCTCTCCATTTTTATTGTAACTAATAGTTACCAAGTCCAATCCTGCTCAAAACGCTTGTAAGATACTGCCTTAAACGTTAAATCACCCGTATAGGCTTCCAGTGCTTTGATGGTGGCGTTTTTCTTGTATGCGACACATAACACTCCTGCGGGCAAATTATAAGCCCTCCTAGCCCATGCTAGAGCCTCATACTTTTTTACCTTATCAATTATATTTGCTGATGATTCATTTTCTACCTCAATCCAGTATATTTTATTCTCACCACGAAAATTATTCCTATATTCTACCAGCAAATCGGTAATAACATTTTCTTGCTTAGTTTCCACCTCGCAAGTCAAAACACTTCCAGATGGTTTTAGTTTTTGTAGCGTTATCCAGATATTAACTATCATTAAATAGTGTTGGATATGCTGGTTGTATTTATTGCCTTTTACAGTAAAAATAAAGGGTTCAGACGGAAATCGGAACCGTTGCACATAATCCCTGTCATACATACGCTTCATGCGCTCACTTGCTTTTTTTAACCGTTGTTCGGGGTTCTTGATAGTCTGGAAGTATAGTTCTGCTATTTGCGGGGTATTTTTAAGCAAAATTATTAATTTTGTACTTGCATATTTTTATTAACTTGTTATATACTAACAATAACAACTCAAATAAACAAAAATTCATATCAAGCGAGGAGGGCAGAAAATGTGGGATATAGATAAAACAAAACTTAAAACCTTACGCCAGCAGAAAAAATGGAGCCGAGAAGAAATGGCTCGAAGGGCAAACATTTCATTGTATAGCATTGCCCGCCTGGAGGGTAACTCAAGCCGAGGGGCTACAGTGGAAACAGTCGGTAAAATAGCAGATGCACTAGGGAAACACCCTGGGGAGTTGTTAAAAAACATGAAAGGAGGGGCCTAAATGAAACTAGCGGCCAACCACTAGGGTTAAGCCGCCAGCTAAAAAAAACACTTGAGTAGATTATAACTGTTTAGCCCGGCAAGGGCAAGTAACGAAAGGAGGACCCCTAATGAGTGCAATGTTTAGTAGCGTTTTAGTTGATAATCCCCGGTTTACCCGTGTTAGCGAAAACGGGCAAAGTTGGTACGAAGATAGAGACGGTGCGGCTTACCTGGTATGTCCACGGTGCGAGAATATCGTACCCGAATATGAAATTGACGAATACGAAACCTGCGAAAAATGCCATGACGTTCTTCATACCTGCGCTTACTGCGGGAAGAACAGTAAAGAGGAATTAAAACCCATGCCGGACGGTGAATATTATTGTCCCGAATGCACCATAGAAAGCCAACAGCAGAGGATTGACTATGTGGCTAAACGCTTACACGCTTTGCAGAAACGACTGGCAACAGAACCGGAATCTATTAAATCCGAATTTCCCCATGACTATGTGACACAAAGTGGCAATGCGTTTGGAGTCATGCTCGGTATGTCAGCCAAAATAGCCGGACTGTTAGCAGTATTGGAGGGGAAGTAATATGAATGCCCAGGTACTTACGTTAACCACTGAATTAAATCGAGAAGATTGGTTGAAAGCCAGGAAACAAGGCATAGGCGGCAGTGATATTGCAGCCATAGCCGGATTATCCCCTTGGCGTTCTCCAATGGCTGTTTACCTGGAGAAGATAGGCGAACTACCCGACCAGGAGGAAAGCGAAGCCATGTATTGGGGAACTCGCCTAGAGGATATTGTCGCGGAAGAATTTTCGCTTAGAACCGGATTTAAGGTAGTACGTAAAAATGCTATCCTGCAACACCCGGATTGTCCTTGGATGCTGGCCAATATCGACAGGCGCATAGTAGGTGAAAAAGCAGGACTAGAGTGTAAAACCACTTCCGCTTATGGCCGGGAGAGTTGGGAGAATGAACGTGTACCTGATATGTACCAGCTTCAATGCCAGTGGTACATGGCTGTTACCGGTTACGATACCTGGTGGATAGCGGTACTTATCGGAGGTAACACTTTTCGGTATACCGAGATTAAGCGGGACGAGGAAATAATTAACTACCTTATTAAGATAGGGTATGACTTCTGGACACTGGTTGAAAACAGAACTCCCCCGGCTATTGATGGCACGGATTCCAGCACAGAGGTACTTAATGTACTTTATCCAGCAGAACAGGCTACCGATGATGAGATTCACCTTACCGGCGCAGATGCTATTATAGCCGATTTTATCCATGCTCAACAGATGGAGAAGGAATGGAAAGAGGCTAAAGATGAGGCGGCTAACCGGGTAAAGATATTAATGGGTAACTACTCTATAGGCAACGCTGGAAATTACAAGGTTAGCTGGAAACCAGTCGTAAGCAACCGGGTAGATACAGATGCTTTGAAAAAGGCCGGACTGTATGAGGCTTACAGCAAGCAGAGTGCAACTAGGAGATTCTTAGTAAAAGAAATTAAGGAGGCTGAATAATAATGGCAGGTAAGGATAATACCGAATTAAAAAACCAGTTAGCAACCAAGGCCACTAATGGCGCAGTAGCAGGGGATAATTTCCATGCACTTCTAAAGCGCATGCAACCGCAAATTGAAAAGGCACTCCCGAAACATATCTCAGGGGACCGCATGGCAAGGGTAGCCCTCACCGCTTACAATAGCAACCCCAAACTAAAAGAGTGCGATTCCATGTCAATCCTGGCAGCAGTTTTAATATCTTCCCAGCTAGGCTTAGAGATTAATACCCCGTTAGGGCAGGCTTATATTATCCCTTACGGCAAGCAGGCTCAATTCCAGATAGGTTATAAGGGGCTTTTAGACCTTGCTTATCGTTCCGGGGAATACCAGGTTATTTACGCCATGGAAGTTTACGAGAACGATGAATTTGATTACGAATATGGCCTTGACCCCTTTATTAAGCATAAGCCTAATAGACAGCCACAAGGGGAACCTGTCTATTACTATGCAGTTTACCGCACTAAGAACGGTGGTTCTAATTTCCGGGTATGGAGCAGGGAAAAAGTAAACGACCATGCCAAGAAGTACAGCCAGGCAGTTAGAAAGGGTTGGACTTCCCCCTGGAAAACCGACTTTGACTCCATGGCTAAAAAGACGGTTCTTAAGGATTTAATGAAGTATGCACCCATGAGCATTGAGCTTGCCCAACAGATTAGCAACGATTCTATGGTGGGTACAGGTGTTAATACTGAAGGCGAAGTGCAGACGGAATACATTGACATAGAGGTTGTAAGCCGCTATGAGGAAACAACCGAACGGGGACAAGCGGAAGATACCAATGCCAACAGCGAATTGTTTGACGATGAGGCCGGGGCTTAATGCCCTGGCCCCTTTTAGGAAGGAGAATGACCGTTGAATAAACAGGCTTTACGGATGGCTATAGCCGAGTGTTATAGCCTTATAGAGAATAACTTAGGCATTAACATGACTGCGCGAGATAAGGAACGTATTGCTTGCGGAGCCTTCGGGTTGCATATAATCGACCTACTGCTCAGCGACCCAGAACCCACCGAGGAAATTCAGATACACATTATCGAGGTACCAAGAGACCCCTCAGACGACACCATGAAGAAGGTTCTCTATCAAATGGCGGGTATTGGTATACCGCCCCATTGTCCCCGCTGCGGAAACGAGGAGATAGGCCCAGGTGCTAAGTTCTGCCAGATTTGCGGTATGCCGTTGTTTGTTGCGAAAAATTAAGCCGGGGGTAGGACCAGCCTTGACCGGGCATAGGAAGAGGCCGGGGGTTCAACTCCCCCACCCGGCTCCAATTTAAGGAGGAATAGTATGGGTATATGGATTAGAAGCCAGGATAAAAAAAATCTGGTAAATTGCGAATGGTTTATGTCAGATAAATGGGGTGGAGATAAATTTGCAATAACGGGAGACTGCGGCGTCCCTTATGACACGGGCGAAAGCGTGTTGTTGGGTATATATTCGTCCGAGCCCGAGGCCATGCAAGTGCTGGACATGATACAGGAGCGGATTGTTCACCAAGAACAGGTAAGGCTTATGCCTAGCCAGGATTGGTTAACGCCGAGCATTGTTTTCCAGATGCCACCCGCCGGTTTCAACCAACAACCCGAGAAGTTTATCCCCGGTTGCGGGGCCGACCTTAACCATTGCGAGTTGTTGGATGGTACAAAAGCTGGCGTGTGCGAAGATTACTTTGAGTGCAAAGCCGCATGGGATAGGGGGTGCAGATAATGCTGACCGAGGAACAGCTTAACGAGATATTGGAGGTATGCGAGAAGTCTCCAGTGGGGCCATGGAAATACGAGCGAGAAGAGCAAAGCACGGGCGCAGAATCTGGGTTAAAGCTGGTTTTTGAAACCGTTGTTGATGCTAATGGAGTTAGGATTTTGAGGTCAAATGACAAATGGCTGGCCCAATTTATAGCTATTTCCCGCACCGCACTCCCCCAGCTTGCCGAGGAAGTAATCAAGCTCCGGGAAAAGTACGAGCAACCAAATCCCAAATGCGGTAATGGCCACGTTAATAACCTACCGCTAGCCTTATGGGATTGTCCGATGTGTGTCGAGGAAATAAGGGAGGAGAACGCCAAGCTCCGGGCAGTAGCGGAGGCGGCGAAAGGGATTGAATGGGTATACGGCGGCGATAACCTAGAAGGTATGTGGTTATTATGCCCATGCTGCGGTAAGGGCGAAATTGACGGGCATAATGATGATTGCAAATTACACCAAGCCCTTGCCGCCGCTGGATATGGGGGTGACGAGTAATGGCTTACCACAACATTGATATCAAAGATGAGTTCATAAAAGAACTGAAAGAGGAGCTTAGGATTAAGCAGACAGAACTAGAGGGAAACCGCTATCTGATAAAACGAATTGGCGCAACACTTCGCAAGGCATGGGA
>Ga0209606_1006121_pt1 | contig 10058 bp, 7 predicted proteins | sample AD_UKC057_MetaG_FD_184412 | JGI IMG/M metagenome (GOLD analysis project Ga0209606, IMG submission 184412) | Active sludge microbial communities of municipal wastewater-treating anaerobic digesters from USA - AD_UKC057_MetaG (SPAdes) (version 2) | ecosystem: Engineered > Bioreactor > Anaerobic >...
GGTGTAGAAAACGGTATCGGACTAATCAGAAGATTTTTCCCGAAGAAAACAGATTTTGCCTTGATTTCTCATCAGACAATTAAAACAGTTGAGAAAAAGCTTAACAACCGACCGAGAAAAAATCTTGGTTTTCTAACACCTTTAGAAGTTTATAATAATTGCGCTTAGTCATTGAATGCAGCTAAAATTAAAATACAACCCATACACTTTATATTTTGCGATTACTTTATGATACCTGCAAACGCCTTTTTATTGACAAAACCATCTTCACCCTGATTTATGCGATCATGAAAATAACAACAGACAGACTGATTCTAAGAGAATTCACCCTTCAGGATACTGACAGAATTTTAGAAATAACAAAGGAAGACTTCATCCTCAAATGGATGCCGGACTGGGCAATGAACAGAGAAGAATTAGCCGGTCTTCTAAACTGGTATATTTCATGCTACGCTGAACCGGAAAATATGCGGACAATGCTCGCTATAACTGAAAAATCTACGTCTCAAGTTATTGGGATGATTGGATGCGGCCATAAAGCCGAAGTCAATGACGAGGTAGAGATGGCATATTTCATCAGCGAGAAATATGCAGGAAAAGGATATATGACGGAAGCCGCTTCCGCTTTTTCAAAATGGGTTTTGGAAAATAAAAAAATCGAATATCTGATGGCAATAGTAGAACCAGACAATATTCCTTCAGAAAAAATAATTAAAAAATGCGGATTCAAAAAAATCCGCAAAATTAAAATCGTTAATTCGGGAGAAACCGAACCGAAGGAATTCTTATATTACCGGCTCTACCGGTAATATAATTCATGAAAGCAGTTTAACTACAGGCGCGTAATCAGGCTCCTGAGCAATTTCGGGAACCTGCTCAGTATAAATGATTTTTCCGCTTTCATCAATTACAATAACCGCACGCGAAAATATTCCGGCAAGCGGACCGTCTATAATCCGAACACCGTAATCTTCGCCGAAATTCCTAGCGCGCATTTCACTAAGCGAAATTACATTATTCAATCCTTCGGCACCGCAGAAACGCTGGTGTGCAAACGGAAGGTCAACGGAGATACAAAGAACAACCGTGTTTGTCATTTTATCGAGTTCGGCGTTGAAACGTCTAACGGATGTCGCGCAAACACCTGTGTCAACACTCGGGAAAATATTCATGACAATGCGCTTTCCGCTGAAATCTTTCAGAGAAACATCAGACAGATCCGTTTTGGTGAGTAAAAAATCCTTAGCCGCCGAACCAATTTCAGGCAGGTTTCCGAATGTATTAATAATATTTCCTTTTAAAGTTATTTTAGCCATATAGCCTCCGATATGAAAAATATAATTTTCCTATGTAAGTGATTATAGCTCATTATTAAGAAATTTCCACAAATAAAATTCGCATTTATCATCTGAACGAAATGGCTTACAGATAAAAAAGCTTAAAAACGAATAGATAATACATTATTATCTAAAAGGACGGCATTGCGCCGCCCTTTTACAAATACATCAGAGAGCTTTTTCAAGCATCGCATTCATAGCTTTGGCAAAAGAAGCAGTATTGTCAATTTTTCCGCCTTCAAGCATCATAGCCTGCACGAAAAGAAGATTCACCGTATTTTCAAGAACAGCTTCATCAGAATTCGTTTCAAGCTTTTTGATAATCGGATGATTAGGATTTATTTCAAACACCGGTTTAACATCTCCGCCGCTCTGACCCATCGCCTTGAGCATAGCCTGCATCTGGAATGAAGGATCTGTTGAATCAGCAACAACACAGCATGGAGAATCAGAAAGACGCGATGACGCCTTAACATCTTTAACCTTATCGCCGAGAATTTTTTTAATTTTCTCTATAACATCTTTGGCGCTTTCTTCGCTTTTCTTTTCATCTTCCGTTTTCAGTTCATCCGCAGAATCAGTGCGATTCACAGCTTTAAGATCAAAATCCTTGTATTTGAAAAGAGACGGAATAACAATCTCGTCGATTTCATCATCCATGATGAGAACTTCGATATCTTTTTTGCGGTAATACTCAAGAAGCGGAGAATTCTTCAGATTTTCTTCAGTACCGCCTGTAATATAATAAATAGACTTCTGGTCCGAATTCATCGAAGAAACGTATTCCGCAAACGAAACATAACCTTCTCTCTTTGTCGATTTGAATCTGACAAGTTCCGTAAGAGTTTCACGATTTTCAAAATCCTGATACAAACCTTCTTTCAGCGGTTTGCCGAACTCTTTATAGAAATCGGCGTATTTTTCTTTATCCTTTGAGAGAGTTTCAAATTCCGAAAGTATTTTTTTCACGGAATTACTGCGGATCTTCGCCATAACCTTGTTCTGCTGAAGAATCTCACGGCTGACGTTGAGAGGAAGATCCTCGGAATCAATTACGCCTTTTACGAAACGCAGATAAACCGGCATAAGTTCTTTTTCATCATCTGTGATAAAGACTCGTTTAACGTAGAGTTTTACGCCTGCTGCATAATCTGATCGAAAAAGATCAAAAGGAGCTTTTTTAGGAATAAAAAAGAGCGTGGTGTAATCAAGTGTTCCTTCAGCGCGTGTATGAATATGAAGCATAGGATCTTCGAAATCACCGGAAAGGGATTTGTAAAATTCATTGTAATCTTCGTCTTTAAGTTCCGATTTGCTTCGTTTCCAGAAAGCACTGGCAGAATTTATCTGATCTGTAACTGTTTCTTTCTTTCCGTCTTTTTCACTCTCGTAAGTCAGAAAAATCGGACAAGCTATATGATTTGAATATTTTTTTATAAGCTGTTCAATCTGCCATCTGTTGGCATATTCCGCACCGTTCTCGTTAAGTTTAAGAATTATAGTAGTACCGTGTGATGCTCTTTCATCCTCGGTGATTTCAAAACCTGTTTTTCCGTCACTCACCCATTTATAAGCTTTGTCCATTCCGGCTTTTTTTGAAATAACTTCTATTTCATCCGCGATCATAAATGATGAATAAAAACCAACACCAAATTGACCTATAAGATTAGAATCCTTCTTGGCGTCGCCGGTAAGTTTTTCAATAAAATTTTTAGTGCCTGAACGGGCTATTGTTCCCAGATTCTCTGTAAGATCAATTTCATCCATACCGATTCCGCTATCGGACACTGTGAGAGTTTTCTTACCGTCTGAGTCAGAAAAACTGATATCGATTCTTCCGTCGAAATCGACATTCTTATAAGCGTCATCTGTAAATTTGAGATACTTCAGCTTGTCAATAGCATCAGACGCATTAGAAACGAGTTCGCGGAGAAATATCTCCTTGTGTGAATAGAGAGAATGAATAATTAGATGAAGCAGTTTGTCAACTTCAGTCTGAAACTGATGTTTCATGAATCCTCCGAAATATTTGTTTATTTTTACTCCACATTAATCTGCAGAGCTTTTTTTGTAATTTCACTTCCATAATGCAAAAGAATAATAAATTCGGCAAATATTTTTAAAAAAAGACTGAGAAATAACACTATCTCAAGTGTAATGTATTTTTCGATTTATTTTTATAATCATTTTCACTCTTTCAACATCATCATCAATAATAACCTGATATTTAATTGCATAGTTATCCAGTTTCAACATGAAAACTTTAAAATCACCTTCATTCTTATCAAAATCAGCTCTCCCGAGAATTTTTTTGATCCAGATATTCAAAACACTTGAAACGGAAACCTTACCGAACTTTCTTATATCTAAACAACTCTCATATTCTTCAGCCTCAAAATAAAAGTGAATAAGTTTATACTTTAAACCCTTTCTCTGATATTTAACATTTCGAAAAAGAACAATCTGATTATTAAAGTCATGCTGTGTCACAGCATTCCGCATTATAAAAGATATCATTTTCGATAAAGATATCTTTTTAACTTTACAAGCCCGAATTAAAAGTGAATAAGTAATTAATTCAATATTCGCACTGCTCCTCAATTTCATAAATACCTCCTTAATTAATACGAAAAGAGGAATATTTATATCATTTATTATTCATTTTTTGCGGGATTATCAATAAATATTTATTTCTCTTGAGACCATCATGCAAGAATCTAGATACAAATTGCATATTGAAATTTAATCACATTCAAAACAATGATTCTTAGCTCAAAAAAATGATTTGCCATATCAAACATCATTCCTTCCATATATTCTCTGAAGATTTTATTTTACATGGAGGAATCATGAAATATTTAACCCTTCTCTTCATACTGGCAACCACCCTGCTGTATTCATCCGATGCTAATGAGAATTTTCTTAAAGCAGTTCAGTTAAATGACATTGAAAAAATAAAATCAGCAATTGCTTCCAAAGCTGATATCAATACGGCTACCTCTGCCGGAAATACTGCTCTTCTTATCGCCTGCAGAAACAGAATCGCTTACCGCAAAATCGACATAATAGAATTTCTTCTCAGCAAAAACATCAACGTAAATGCAGTTGATAACAACGGAGTTTCGGCTCTAAACATTTCCGCAAGATACGGAGATGCTGAAACTGCAAAACTCCTTATTGAGAAAAAGGCTGATATAAATCTTGCAGACAATATTGGAACTACTCCCCTCATGATATCGATATATTTTTCAAAAAACTCCGTAGCTGTAATTTTAATTGAAAACGGCGCCGACGTAAACAAGCCGAGCAAAAACGGTTTTACACCTCTCATGGCGGCAAGTTCGACGGGCAACATTGAAATGGTAAAACTTCTTCTAGAAAAAAATGCAGATCCGGCGGCTAAAGACAATGGCGGACTTGATGCAGCTTATCTTGCTTCAAAAGATGAAATCAGAGCTCTCTTAAAATCTGCTGTTTCAAAAACAAAAAAGAAGTGAGGCAAAACCTCACTTCCGGTTAATCAGTCAATTTTCAGAATAGTTAAAAATGCTTCCTGAGGAATCTCAACATTGCCAACCATTTTCATTCGTTTCTTCCCTTCTTTCTGCTTCTCAAGAAGTTTCCGCTTACGTGTAATATCTCCGCCGTAACATTTAGCCGTTACATTTTTTCTTAATGCGGAAATATTTTCACGCGCAACGATCTTTGCTCCTACGGCAGCCTGCAATGGTATCTGAAACTGATGACGCGGAATAATATCCTTGAGCTTTTCAATGATTTCTTTTCCTCTATTATAAGCCTTATCCGTATGAACAATAAATGAAAGTGCATCGACCGGTTCGGAATGAACAAGTATATCGCATTTCACCATTTTTGATTTTCGGTAATCCTTCAATTCATAATCAAACGAAGCGTAACCTTTCGAATAACTTTTAAGTTTGTCATAGAAATTAAAAACAATTTCAGACAAAGGAAGATCGCTGTGAATCTCAACTCTGCTCTCATCAACATACTTCATGTCATTTTGAATTCCGCGGCATTCCATGATTAGGTTCATCAGATTGCCGATATATTCTTTCGGAGTAATTATTGTCGTAGAAACAAACGGCTCCTCGATGCTTTCTATCATTCCAGGATCTGGAAGCTTCACGGGATTATCAACAACAAGCGTTTCACCCTGAATGGTAGTCACGTGATATTCTACACTCGGAGCCGTAGTTACGAGTGATAAATCAAACTCTCTTTCAAGCCGCTCCTGAATAATTTCCATATGAAGAAGACCAAGAAAACCGCAGCGGAAACCGAAACCGAGAGCATATGAATTATCCGGCTCAAACAGCAATGAAGCATCATTAAGTTTCAATTTTCCCAAAGCTTCACGTAAAGCCTCATATTCATCAGAAAACATAGGATAAAGACCAGCAAAAACCATTGGCTTCGCGTCGCGAAAGCCCTTAAGCGGCGCGGCGCACGGATTTGAAGCCAGTGTAATTGTATCGCCGATTTTTGTATCCGTAACCGATTTAATATTAGCAATAACATATCCGACTTCACCCGGTAAAAGTTTGTCGCGTTTTTCGAGACTAAGCCTGAAAACACCGACCTCATTAACAGTATATTCTCTTCCGGAAAAAAGCATCTTTATGACATCGTCTTTTTTGATTTCACCGTCATAAATTCTAACCTTAACTACAGTTCCGACATATTTATCAAAATATGAATCAAAGATCAATGCAGAAAGAGGCTTATTTATATCACCCTTCGGTGCCGGAATAAACTCGACAATTTTCTCCAGAAGTTCTTCAATATTTATACCTTCTTTCGCCGAAACAGCAACAGCATGCTCAGGATCAAGACCTAGCGTTTTCTCAATACTGTGTTTAGTTTTTTCAACATCGGCTGCAGGCATATCAATTTTATTAATAACAGGAATAATTTCGAGATCATTTTCCATCGCTAGATATAAATTCGCGATAGTCTGGGCTTCAACACCCTGAGTCGCATCAACGACAAGAAGAACACCGTCGCACGAAGCAAGTGCACGCGAAACTTCATAAGTAAAATCAACGTGACCAGGTGTATCGATAAGATTAAAAATATAATCCTCACCGTTTCTCGCTGCATACCTGAGAGTTATGGCATTTGCCTTAATCGTTATTCCCCTTTCACGCTCGATATCCATAGTATCAAGCATCTGATCGACCTTATTGCGGTCATCCACGAGACGGCATTTTTCGATAATACGGTCGGCAAGCGTACTCTTTCCATGATCAATATGTGCTATAATAGAGAAATTTCTTATGTTTTTCATCTTACCCGGCATTCCTATGAGCTGATTGTTTATAAGGAAACTTAGCACCTTTACCGGCAAGCATTTTTTAGATGATCCCGCTTAAGCGTTTTTCTCTTACGGATATTTACATATAAATATCGTTTTATAATCAATTCGTGTGGGGGGAAAAACTTATTCGGATTATGATTTCAGCGGACTGATATTTAATAAATTGCAAGTCTGCGCTCATAAATTTTACCAAATAAAAGCTTTGGAAAAACATTATTTCACACTTTTGTGATTTTTTTCACATTTTTTCATTATTTTGAGATATTTTTGTTGACTCCGACCCATATTGTCAGCATTTTGACCGCAAGAAACCTGATCAGGAGGGGATTATATGAAAAATATCACAAATATTAACGAACTCGAAGAGTTGATCGAAACAGTAAAATCGGCGCAGAAAAAATATGCCGAATTTACCCAGGAGCAGGTCGATGAAATTTTCCGCAAGGCAGCGATTGCCGCAAACGCGGAAAGAATCCGTCTTGCAAAAGAAGCCGTTGCGGAAACCGGAATGGGAATCGTTGAAGACAAGGTTATAAAAAACCACTTTGCCGCAGAATATATCTTCAACAAATATAAAGACACTCAGACATGCGGAATAATCGAAGAAGATAAATCGTTCGGAATAAAGAAAATTGCCGAACCGGTTGGAATCATTGCGGGTGTTGTTCCTACAACAAATCCGACTTCAACTGCGATTTTCAAAGCGCTTCTGGCTCTCAAAACCAGAAACGCGATCATATTCTCGCCGCATCCGCGCGCGAAAAAATGCACAGCCGAAGCCGCAAGAATAGTACTCAACGCAGCGGTTGAAGCAGGCGCGCCGGAAAACATAGTCGCATGGATTGACGAACCAACCGTAGAACTCAGCCAGCACTTAATGAAGCACAAGGACATCGCGCTCATTCTTGCAACCGGCGGACCCGGCATGGTTAAGGCTGCGTATTCTTCCGGCAATCCGGCAATAGGCGTCGGCGCAGGAAACACACCTGCAGTCATCGACGAAACAGCTCATATCAAAATGGCAGTAAATTCAATTCTCATCAGTAAGACTTTTGATAACGGAGTAATCTGCGCATCCGAGCAGTCCGTCATCGTAGTAAAAGAAAAATATGATGAAGTTAAACAGGAGTTTCTTGATCGCGGAGCTTATATTCTTAATGAAAAAGAAAGAAAAAAAGTCGCTGAAACAATTGTCATAAACGGCGCGCTTAATTCAAAAATAGTCGGTCAGTCTGCTTACAACATAGCAAAAATCGCTGGAATCACAGTTCCTGAAACAGCAAAAGTTCTCATCGGCGAAACAACCGAAATCAATGCAGACGAAAGCTTCGCGTATGAAAAACTTTCTCCAGTACTCGCACTTTACAAAGCAGAAGACTTCAAAGATGCAGTCGCTAAAGCAGTAGCTCTTATCGAATTCGGAGGCTTCGGTCATACTTCGGTTCTTTATACCGATCAGATAATGAATGCCGACCGCGTAAAATATTACGGCGCACAGATGAAAACAGGCCGCGTACTTATCAACATGCCTGCTTCACACGGCGCAATCGGCGACATTTACAATTTCAGACTCGAACCTTCACTCACGCTTGGTTGCGGAAGCTGGGGAGGAAACAGCGTCAGCGAAAACGTAGGAGTTAAACATCTCATCAACACCAAAACTGTTGCTGAAAGGAGAGAAAACATGCTTTGGTTCAGAGTTCCTTCTAAAATTTATTTTAAATACGGCTCACTTCCGGTTGCTCTTCAAGAGCTTGAAGGCAAGAAGCGCGTTCTCATAGTTACCGACAAACCTCTTTTTGACCTCGGCTATACTGACAAGATCACTACAATACTTGACGATCTCAAAATCGATCACGAGACTTTTTATGAGGTTGAACCGGATCCGACTTTTGCGACAGTAAACAAAGGTCTTCAGATAATGAACGTGTTCAAGCCTGATGCGATAATCGCTCTCGGCGGAGGTTCTCCGATTGATGCTGCGAAAATTATGTGGCTTCTTTATGAAGATCCGAGTCTTAAGTTTGAAGGTCTTGCCTTGAGATTCATGGATATCAGAAAACGAATCTACAAGTTCCCTTCAATTGGAAAGAAAGCTACAATGATAGCGATTCCGACTACGTCCGGAACAGGAAGCGAAGTAACTCCTTTCGCGGTTGTAACCGATGAAAAAACCGGATTCAAATATCCGATCGCGGATTATGAGCTTACTCCCGACATGGCAATAGTTGATCCCGAGCTTACGATGAGCATGCCTAAATCACTTACAGCATTCTCTGGCATCGACGCGCTTACGCATGCACTTGAAGCATATGTGTCAGTACTTGCAAGCGATTACACTAACGGTATCGCTCTCGAATCAATGAGACTTCTGTTTAAATATTTGCCGCTTGCTTACACTGAAGGAACTACAAACGTCAAAGCGCGCGAAAAAGTTCAATACGCTTCAACTCTTGCGGGTATGGCATTTGCGAATGCATTCCTAGGAATATGCCATTCAACCGCGCATAAGCTTGGCGCGCGCCATCATCTGCCGCACGGACTCGCGAACGCGCTGATGATAAGTCAAGTAATCAGATTTAATTCAACGGATGCGCCAATAAAACAAACTGCGTTTCCGCAGTATAAATATCCAAACGCAAAAGAGCGTTACGCGAAGATAGCAGACTTTCTTGGTCTTGGCGGAAAAACTGCCGACGACAAGGTAAACAAACTTATCGATGCGATAGAAAAACTGAAAGCCCAGCTCAATATTCCGAAAACAATCGCCGAAGCTTCGGTCGGTGAAACGGAATTCTTTGCGACACTTGATGAAATGAGTGAGCAGGCATTTGATGACCAGTGCACCGGAGCGAACCCGAGGTATCCATTGATCTCCGAGATCAAGGAGCTTTACACAAAAGCATACCGAGGATAACACACACGCCGATAAGCGGGAACTTCCTGTTTATTCACACCGATTTATTCCCCTTGACCGGCAGAAATGCCGGTCGTTTTTTAGGCGCGACACGAGGTCGCGCCATTACCCGCGAGAAGAGCTTTAGCTCTTAGCGGGATAACGCAACATTCACCTCAGAGTTGTGTGCGATTATTATATTGAAATCAATTCATCGAAGCGGACAGGACGTTCGCTGAGAAGAAGCAATAAAATAATACCTCAAAAGGTAATTTCACACGAGGTCGCGCCATTGCCCGCGAGAAGAGCTTCAGCTCTTAGCGGGATAACGAAACATTTACCTCAGAGTTGTGTGCGATAATTTTATTGGTGTTATTATATCGAGACGGACCCGGATGTCCGTTAAGAACAAGCAATTATCTATTGATATCAAAAATATTTTTGCATAGTGTCATGCAACACACAAAAGGTGCTTCACACCTTT
>Ga0209606_1006128_pt1 | contig 10053 bp, 7 predicted proteins | sample AD_UKC057_MetaG_FD_184412 | JGI IMG/M metagenome (GOLD analysis project Ga0209606, IMG submission 184412) | Active sludge microbial communities of municipal wastewater-treating anaerobic digesters from USA - AD_UKC057_MetaG (SPAdes) (version 2) | ecosystem: Engineered > Bioreactor > Anaerobic >...
GAACTTGATCGAACGTTTGTGGAAGTTTGTCAAAAAGCAGTGTTTGTATTCCCACTACTATGCCGATTTTGCTGCGTTCAAGACGGCGATTACGACTTGCTTGGAGCAAACCAGTACTACGCATAAAGCCGCTCTGGATTTGCTCCTAACGCTACGCTTCCAACGCTTTGAAAAAGCGCAGTTTATGCCCGCGTGAAGTATATAATGAAAAAGTTGCTGAGTGTTCCCTTACTCACGGAGGTGACGATGTCCGATCTGACTCCGTTCCAGACCGAGGTGTTGTGTCTGCTCATTGGCGGGAATCCCCTGCCGGATTATGTCAGCGCGATTTTGTTGGCTGCGCCCCGTGCGCGCGTTTACCTGCTCCATACCAGCACCACGTTTGAGATTGCCCAGAGGCTTGCCCAAGCCCTGACTCAGCCGCGCCCCGACATCACCTACAGCCTCATCGAGATCTCCAAAGCGGATCCATGGCAGATTGAGAACCGCCTACAAGGGCTGATCCGCGAGTGGGGTCCCAACGCCCAGGTGGGTCTCAACTATACAGGCGGCAGCAAGCCGATGGCGGCACAGGCTTATCACAGCCTCAGCCAGGCTTATCCGCGCGGCATCTTCAGTTATCTGGATGCGGATACGCTGTCGCTGGTGATCAACGCGCCGGGGCTGCCCACGCAGCAGATTCCTATAGGGCAGCAGGTCCGTGTAGGCCTCACGACCCTGTTGGGTCTGCACGGCTGCATGCTCACCGCGAAACGCGACCCCGGCGTACCCGCCGCACTCCGTCAGGCGCTGGTCCTCACAAATGCCGATCACCTGGGGTTCAAACAATACCGTGCCTGGTTACAGACCTTGGATCGGGGGGCGCCACAATTGCCCAACCTGGAAAAATTCCCGGCACTCGAGCCTGTGACGCAAGCGTTCCAGGCGCTGTGTGCGCCTGGTCGAGCCATACCGGAGAACGTGGCGCAAGCGCTTGGGTGCGCTAATGGGAGGCTGGAGAGCTGCGCCAAGCTTCTGATAGGCGACTGGCTGGAGGAACACGTCCATGCAGTTTTTCAGATGCTGGTACCAGAACTTGGCATCCACGATATCACTCTGGGTCTGCTCGTGCAGAGAACAATGTTGCGGGAATTTGAGTTCGACGTTGCGGCTATGCTGGGTTACCAGCTCTATGCTGTCTCCTGCATGGCGACGGACCGGGCACAGAACGCCAAAGACCATCTCATGGAGACGTATGTCCGTGCGCGACAACTCGGAGGCGACGAAGCGCGCACCGCGCTCGTCTGCTGTCTGGAGAATCCCGGCGATTTGGAGCGGGAGCTGAGCCAGGATTTGGGCGCCGAGGACAAGATCCGCGTCTTCGGACGCTCACACCTCCCAGATCTCGCGGCGCATCTCCGCGAGTGGATCATTAAAGCTGCGCATCTGCGCTGATGCGCTCTTTTCGCCTTCTCGCTTTATCGCTTTTTCGCATTCTCATCCCAGGAGGGATTATGTCAGAAAAAACGCTCCTGATGGTAGAAGCTTCTGGCATCCAGGACTACATCTTTGGCAGCAACAAGTTGGCGCTGAACATCGGCGCTTCGGAGCTGGTGCGCCGGGCTACTGAGGACTGGGTGGAAGCCCTGACCACGCCGGAACAACGGGTCTACGTTGGCGGCGGCAACGCCATGCTGCTCTTTGACACCGAGTCCGAGGCTGTGGCTGTGGCGCGTCAGCTAACCCGCCTCGCGCTCGAGGAAGCTCCGGGCCTGCAGCTGCTCGTGGCCCGGCAGAACTTCCAGGAAGGGCAACTGCGGAAGACGCACCAGGAATTGCGTGAGAGACTGGCGCAGCGCAAGCTCGACCGCCACCCTTCTACACCGCTGTTGGGCCTGGGCGTTACCGCCGCCTGCGTCTACACTGGCGCGCCAGCAGTGGATGTGCAGGACGGGCAGTTGATATCGGCCGAAGTGCAGGCCAAACTCCGCGCTACCGAGGATGGCAAAGCCCACCTGCGGGAACAGCTGCGCCAGATCACAGACGATTACGAGTTCGTCTACGACTTCAACGATTTCGGAACCAAAGGCGAGTCCAGCTATCTGGCGGTCATTCACACGGATGGCAATCGCATGGGCGAACGCATTCAGGGACTGGTGGGAGTCACTGACGAGGCGTACGCCGAAGCACTTGGAGCATTCTCCGACTCGGTTAGAAAGGCTGCGGACATCGCACTGAACAGCACGGTGAATCTGCTGCTTCAGAACATCGTTGAGGACCAGGACGACAACGGCAAGGTGATCAAGACCATCGCCGGGCGTGTGCCTTGCCCAGAAAAGGGGGGTATATTTCATCTCCCCTTCCGCCCGATTGTCTTCGGCGGCGATGATGTCACCTTCGTCTGCGAGGGGCGCCTGGGGCTGGCGCTCGCCGCGCACTACCTGCGCGTTTTCTCGGCGAAATTACTGGCCGATAAGCAGCTCGCACACGCCCGCGCGGGCATCGCCGTGGTCAAATCGCACTATCCCTTCTCCCGCGCCTACGAGCTGGCTGAGGATCTTGCGGCATCAGCCAAGGTTTACATAAGAGAAGCCAAGACACCCTGCACTGCGCTCGATTGGCACTTCGCGGTCGGTGGGCTGGTGCTGCCGCTCAAAGAAGTACGCGAGCGGGAATACAAGGTGCCGGCGGGCAATCTGCTGCTGCGCCCCCTATCTCTCACCCCTATCGCCAACGATGGACGCTCGTGGGAGACCTTCACCGGTATTCTCACTGCGTTTGACCAGGATCCCTGGGCTGGACGCCGCAACAAGCTCAAGGCCTTGCGGGAGGCGCTGCGCGAGGGCCCCCAAGCGGTCGAACGCTTCCTGGCGGTGTATGGCGATCGGCAGGAACTTCCAGAGATCAAAGCGTTGCCCTCTATGGCGAAACAAGGCTGGCAAGGGCAGCGCTGCGGCTATTTCGACGCCATCGAGGCGCTGGACTTCTTTATTCCGTTGGAGGATGCCCAATGAGAAGCTACCAACTGCAACTGACGCTGTTAAGTGACACCACCTTTGGGCGTGGTGATGGTGTCGCTGGATTGGTGGACGTGGAAGTGCAACACGATGCCGTGGGCCTGCCCTATCTGGGCGGGCGGGCGCTCAAGGGCCTGCTGGCCGCGGAATGCGCGGACCTGCTCTTCGCCCTGGAGAAAGCCGCGCCCACGCGGATTGAGGACTGGAGAACCGCAGCTTCGCGACTCTTCGGGAAGAGCGGCTCCCACCTGGATGGCTCAGCCATTCTGCGTATTGGCCCAGCCCGGTTACCAGAAGATCTGCGGGCGGCTTTGAAATGCGACGTTGAGCAAAGCTTGCTTACGCGCGCCGACATGCTCGATCTGTTTACGACCTTGCGCCGGCAGACCGCGCTGGATGAGAGCGGTGCGCCCCGCAAGGAAACCCTTCGCACCCTGCGCGTTATCCTTCGCGAGACCGTCTTCACCGCGCCACTCACTTTCGCTGAGAACCCGACCGCTGATGACCTGGCGCTGCTCGCGGCGACGGTGAAGGCGCTGCGCCGCGTGGGGACAGGGCGGAATCGGGGCCGCGGGGGGGTGCGTGCGGAGCTGCTCGATGCCGCCGGGCAGGATATCACCGCGACGTATTTGACCGCTTTTTCCCAGGGGGTACAAGCATGAAGGCGCTGACCTATCAACTTCGCTTATTGGAACCGGTGCTGGTCTCGCAGGCCGAAACGGGTGAGGAGAACAGCGCCATTGGTCTGCCCTTTATACCGGGAAGTGCGTTGCGCGGCGCACTGGCAACCCGTTATGCCCAAGCGCATCCCGCTGTGGATCTGGCGAAGGATCCCGCCACGCGCGCGCTTTTTCTAGATGGCACCGTGGCTTTTCTCAATGCCTACCCCGCGCCCGGCGGCGTGCGCTTGCTGCCCACCCCGTGCTCGTGGTTCACGGAGAAAGACCGGCTCGAGGAACCGCAGGGAACCCTCTACGATTGGGCGGTGAACTCCGACGTGCGGCTGAAATCACCCAAAGCGCCCAAAGGCGGCGCGTTCTGTCTTCTCACGCCCCCCGTCCCGCCCGAGGCAGACGATGGCGAGGATCCTCTGGAGGCTCTCCTGAAGCCTCCTCTTCCCGCTACCGTGCGCTTCTATTCTCCTGCGCGTGAAGTCAACGTCCATATCGCGCTCGTCCAAGCCAACACGCGCACAGATGAAAACAAAGTCTACCGTTATGATGCCCTGGCTGCAGGCGAGCGGCTTGCAGGCGTCATCGTTGTGCCCGACGACTTCGACCTCAGCCCGCTTTGCGAGCTGTTGGAGCAGGAACCCACGCTGTTCCTCGGCGGCGCGCACACCGCAGGTTATGGGCGCGTGCAGGTGGAGAACATACAGGAGATCGAGGGCTGGGCGGAATATGAGAACGGACCAGCCCCACAGAGTATTGTTACCGTCACGCTCCTTAGCGATGCCATCCTGCGTGGGCTGGACGGGCAATTCGACGCGGACCTGAATGGCACAATAGCGCGACTTCTGCAGCAGCCTGACCTGATGCCCATGCGCCGCTACCAACGGGTCACTCTGGTGGGCGGCTTCAATCGCAAATGGGGTCTGCCGTTGGAGCAAACCTGGGCGCTGCAAGCGGGCAGCGTGCTGATGTACAAAGCCGAGGACGTGGATGCGGCACGACTGCGCGCGCTGACCGCAACAGGCATCGGTGAGCGTCGCGCCGAGGGCTTTGGGCGTATCGCCGTCAACTGGCACACCACCGCCATGCTGAACTTCAGTCCACTGACCGTACCCGCTGCGCCAGTCGAAGTGCAACTGACGCCGGCAAGCACCGCAATGGCGCAGCGGTTGGCGGAGCGGCGCCTGAAGGTGTTATTGGAGCGTGCTTTGATTACCGCAGTCTACCAGCTCCAGATCACGCACCCGCCGCAGAACGCGCAGCTTTCGCGGGTGCGCACCGCCGCCGGCAGCGCTCTGCAACAGAAAACTCTGGAGCCAGTGAAGGAGCATCTCAAGGCGCTGAAGGGCGCCAGGGAGCAGTTCGAGAAAGCACGGATCAACGGCGTGCCGCTGCTGGATTGGCTCAAGGAACGGTTGGAGAAACAGGATGTTGAAAAGCAGCTGCTGCAAGGGCAAGCGCTGCCGGTAGTGGCGGGACAATCAGCCACACTCACCCCCGCGCTGCGCATCACCTATACCGCCCGGCTCATTGATGCGGTCATGCAAAAAGCCGCGCGGCAGAATCAGGAGGCGAAGCGATGAGCGAACAAGGAATTCAAGGCCGCGCCGCGCGCGGGATCACCGAACGGATTATCATCCAGGGCACATTGGTCCTGGAGACACCAGCGAATCTCGGCAACGGCGACGCTGAGGCGCTCACCGATATGCCGTTATTGCGGGACGAGGTTTCCGGAAACCCCCTGCTCACCGGTACCTCCATTGCGGGCGCGTTGCGCGCCTATTTACGGGAATTGGTGCACGGTTACGGCGTTGGCGAGCGACCCCACGACCGCGTGCGGCAGCTCTTTGGTGAAGTACGCGGCAGCGAAAGCGTCCAGAGCTGGCTGATGGTGGAGGATGCGCTGGGCACGGCGTCGGGAATCGAGGTGCGCGATGGGGTGACGCTCGATCCCGCCACCCGCACCGCCATGGACAAGAAGAAGTACGATTACGAGCTGCTCCCGGCAGGCACCACTTTCGAGCTCTCGTTGGAACTGCTACTGCCCGAGGGCCAGGAGCGTGAGGCCCTGCTGCAGAGCCTGGCGCTCGCGCTACAAGGATTGGAGAAGGGCGAGATCGGCCTGGGGTTGCGCAAACACCGCGGGCTGGGGCAGTGCCGGGTGACGCAATGGCGCGTGCGGCGCTATGACCTCAGGACTGCTGCCGGATTGTTGGGTTGGCTCGAAAGTGACGCCAGTGCTGAGAAGGCCGGCGCCGCTATTCGCGACTTGCTGGGAGTGAACGGCGCCATGCCAGACCAGCGTGCACGCTTCACCTTGAAAGCGGACTTCGGTCTTGCCGGCTCACTCCTCATCCGCTCCAGCGGCGCAGCGGATGACCCCGATATGGTACACCTGCAATCGCAGCGTGGTGGCAAGCCGGTGCCGATCCTTTCTGGTACCAGCCTGGCCGGAGCGGTGCGGGCGCGGGCGCTGCGCATCGCTAATACCATGCTGGGGGAATCGGCAGCCCGGAATCTGATTGATGGCATGTTCGGCATAACCAAGACCAGCTCCACGGAACAGCCCACCGGCAGCCGGGTGCTCACCCGCGAAACCGAGGTGACGGGCAACCTCGACCTGGTGCAGAGCCGCGTCAAGATTGATCGCTTCACCGGCGGCGCCTACCCGCAGGCGCTCTTCTCTGAGCAACCGCTCTGGGGTGGACCCGAGTCGAAGGTGACCGTCGAGCTCGAACTGCGCAAACCCGAGCCAGCCGAAATCGGCCTGCTGCTCCTGGTGCTCAAGGACCTGTGGACGGGCGATCTGCCCCTGGGCGGCGAGAGCAGCGTAGGGCGCGGGCGTCTGGCAGGGCGTGAAGCCACACTGCAAGAGCACACCCCACAACAAACGCGCGAATGGATTCTGACACAAGGTGAAGGCGACGCCCTGAACTTCATCAAGGGTAAACCGGAGGAGCTCGAGGTTTTCGTCGCGGCATTTATCGCCTACAAGGAGGGCCAGCAATGAGCAGAAGCTATGGGAAACCGGTTGAGATAGACGCAAGAAGCTTCGCGGACGATCCCCGCACCTGGCTGGCACAGCAGATGACCGAGGACATGCCGTGGCTTCTGGCGCATGCCTATGATGGGGTGATCTGGGGCAAGCGGCAACGCGATGGGACGCTGCTGCTCTCCGGCGATGTTTTCCCCAACGCCGATATCGCGGTAGCGCTGCGCGTGGAGACCCTGCAGCAGGCGCGGGTCTTTGGGGAAGCGGGGGAACTGCTGGTCTGGCGCACGGAAGCGGGCTTTGTGGGACGGTTGATTGAGGACTCGACGATCGGGCTGGAAAAGCTACCCGATGAGAGCCATCTGCTTTGGCACCAGGGCAGCCCGGTGAAGGTGGATTCGACAGCCGGCTTTGCCCTGCTCCAGGAGGGCGCTCAGGGTCAGCGGCACGCACCGCCCGTGATCCCCAGCGGCAGACGGCGCCCTGCGCTCAAAGTACGGCACTATGTAGATTATGACGATGAGGGGCAAGCCTTCATTGCCCTGAGCCGTCTCGTAGGATTGGAGGAGTGAGATGAAATTCAAACATGGGAACCCGAGGCACCACAACCCAGAGCAACGAGCGTTTATTGCTCACGCGCCCTATAACTTTGTTTCCTTGCCAGAACAAATGGTTACTGTAGAGACGATTCCTCCTCAGAACACTTATTCTGGATACTCGGGCTATATTGAGTGCAAGTTGATCACGAAGTCCCCTCTATATACGCGTGCTGGTCTGAACGCAGCTGCATTCCGGGATTGGGGCAACAAGCCATTTCATGAGTTACCACCCGAGGTGCAACATGAACGCGCGCAGTTCTTCAATTTAGGCGACGCCGAACAGCCCGTTATCCCTGGCAGCAGCCTGCGGGGTATGGTACGAAACCTGGTGGAAATCGCCAGCTACGGCAAAGTACACTGGGTCACTAATGACCTGTTATTCTTTAGGTCGATTGGCGAAGCCTTTTACAGAGAGTATCTCCTCAAAGAGGATTCACACAATCGGTACACACCTTTGCTAAAGGCCGGATATCTTGAACAAGATGGCCCGGATTGGACCATTCAGCCAGCACGGGAGATAGGCGGAACCACATTTGCCCGTATCCATCACGACTATATTCCCACAGAGCTTGCGGACTGGCATGATTGCAGGAATGCCCATCCTATTTGGGTGAAGCTTGGTAAGTATGAGTATCAAGACATTCGTGGGGGATCAGTGAAAATGAGATACACCCCAGTCCTGGATGCTCGCGCTTCGGACACAGCAGGTTTCCAGGAGGCAGTGTTGGCTTGTAGCGGGCCTATGGACAAGAAAGAGCGCGAAGCGGTGATCTATCCGCTTGACACCACTGCCAAACCCATACCGATCGATAATGAGCTCATTCGATTCTATCGTGAACAGATCAGTCCAGAACAAGCAAAACTGCTGGGCGATAAAGGTGCACTGAATCCGCATCAACCCGTATTCTATCTGATGCAGCATGGAAGATTAGTATTCTTTGGACATGTTATGTTGTTCCGACTACCTTATGAAAACACCCCTTGGGATCTAGTTCCTGAACAGCTGCAACTCTTAACAGATACAGATATGGCAGAGGCAATCTTCGGATTTGTCAACGAAGACGACGGGGATAAACGACCAGCTTCTGCAGGGCGAGTCTTTTTTTCGGATGCGACTCTGGCACCAGGACAAGAGAGTTATTGGTTATCCGATGAACCGTTTGCCCCCACAATCCTGGCTTCGCCCAAACCCACGGCTTTCCAGCATTATCTGACCCAACATGAGCCGGACCTAGTAGACAGCGGGCGTAAGGATAAGCAAGGAAATCCCAAGATGGTGCGGCAGCTTGATCATTATAACAGCCCACCACCACACGAGACAACCCTCCGCGGTCACAAACAATATTGGCACCGCAATAAAGTGACACTAGACGACATTCGCGAACTAGATGAGAATGCACTGCGGGAGAAATTCAAACAATACACACGTATCAGGCCTGTCAGAGAGGAGGTTGTGTTCACATTCCGCGTCCGATTTGAGAACCTGTGCAAGTTTGAATTGGGTGCCCTACTCTGGGCTCTTGCCTTGTCCTGCCCAACAGGAAGCGGTTGCTACCACAAGTTGGGTATGGGAAAACCTTTGGGTATGGGCGCGGTGAAAATCACACCCACCCTGTACGTGAGCACAAGGCATGGGCAGGATGGACGTTACGGTGCATTGTTTGCGAAAACCCAGGAGAGCGAAATCCTGCCACAATGGAAGACTGCCGAAGTTGAGACCGAGCCGCAGGATTTCGTAAAGGCCTTTGAAACCTACGTTCTGGAGCACATCTCCCAGGTGGATCGTGATAAGGCCAAAGGTTTTTCCGAATTGTTGCGCATTCGCGAATTGACAACCTTGTTGACTTGGCCCGGCCCCTCCCGATCAAGAACAGAGTATATGCCGCTAGAGAAATTCAAACGTCGTCCAGTGCTTCCTAACCCGTTGGCTGTTGAGCCCGGGCAGCCGGTGAGGCCCCCAACGCCGGCACGACAACAAGAAAGGAGCGCTGCTCCACCGCAACAACAGAGAACATCAACTGCACCACCGGCAGCGACGGCTGACGTGAAGACTGGGGTGGTGAAGATGTGGCGGGATGATAAAGGCTATGGTTTCATCACCCAAGAAGATGGCAGCGAGATCTTCGTCCATTTCAGCGGCATTGTTGGCAACGGGCGTAGAAGCCTGCAACCTGGACAGCGGGTTGGCTATATTATCGGTATCGGACGAGACGGGAGGCCCGAAGCTCAAAAAGTGATTCGCTTGGAATCATAGTATGCCCTACCACCGCCATCCCCCCATCCCCGTCACCCTCGTCCTGCCGGCGGAGCCACCGCGGCAGGACGAGATTGATGCTGTGCTGATGGCAGCCGATGCCGTCGTTGCACAGGCGGGGCGCGCGGGGGTGACGCTCATCCTCAAGGGCTCGCGCAGCCAGAAGGCGCTGGCGCAGGGCTGGGATAAGCTGTCCGACTACGGGCGACTGCAGCATCTCACTACCAAACAGATTGCCCAGAAGGTGGATTGGTGCATCCGCCACGATTGGCTTTGCATCGAATACGACCATGGAATTCCGCTGCTCGTGCATTCGCCCCAAGGCTGGGAACGCGTGAAGACCCTATGGGTAGCGCGAGTGTTGGAGTGGTTGGAGGAATGGTCCGCTGCCGGGCAATCGCAGCAAGTCTGGTTGCGCCTGGAGCACATTCACCGGGAGATCAAACTCCGCGTGCTGGAGACCATCGCACATGAACAGCGCGTGGAGCTCGCGCCCGTACTGCGCGCCTGGTTCCCGCACGAGGTCCGCGCCGTGCGTGAG
>Ga0209606_1006134_pt1 | contig 10049 bp, 4 predicted proteins | sample AD_UKC057_MetaG_FD_184412 | JGI IMG/M metagenome (GOLD analysis project Ga0209606, IMG submission 184412) | Active sludge microbial communities of municipal wastewater-treating anaerobic digesters from USA - AD_UKC057_MetaG (SPAdes) (version 2) | ecosystem: Engineered > Bioreactor > Anaerobic >...
GAACCGGACCCTGTGACCGGTGCGCGCGCCGTTCCCATCTACCAGACCAGTTCGTTTGTGTTTCAGGATCATGAACATGCGGCCCGATTGTTTGCGCTGCAGGAATTCGGAAATATCTATACGCGCCTTATGAATCCCACCACGGATGTGTTTGAGAAACGGGTAGCGGCGCTGGAAGGCGGGGTGGGTGCGCTGGCATTGGCCTCGGGCTCCGCCGCCATTACCACGGCGATCTTGAACATCACAAAGGCGGGCCAGAATTTTGTGTCCTCCAGAAGCCTGTACGGCGGCACCTATAATCTTTTCGCCCACACCCTGAAGGATTTGGGTATCGAGGCGCGTTTTGTTGACGCCGCTGACGCCTCGAATTTTGAGAAGGCCATTGACGGCAACACGCGCCTGCTTTACCTGGAAACCATCGGCAACCCCGCCAATGACGTGGCCGATTTTGAGATGGTCGCCAAAATTGCCCACGACCACGGGATACCGCTTGTTGTGGACAACACGGTAGCCTCCCCCTTACTGTTCAGGCCTTTTGACCATGGCGCGGATATTATTGTGCACTCCGCCACCAAGGTGCTGGGTGGTCATGGGACTTCCATCGGCGGTGTGCTGGTGGACAGCGGCAATTTTGACTGGAACAACGGCAAGTTCCCGGAACTGACCGAGCCGTGCGAAAGCTATCACGGCATGAAGTTCTACGAGACCTTTAAGCCTGTCGGAAACATCAGCTACATTTTGAAGGCACGGGTCACACTGCTGCGCGACATGGGCGCGTGCCTGTCGCCCTTCAACGCGTTTTTGTTCCTGCAGGGCCTGGAAACGCTCCACCTGCGCGTGCCCCGGCACAGCGAAAACACGCTGGCCGCCGCCCGGTTCCTGGAAGCACATCCGGACGTGGCCTGGGTAAATTATCCCGGCCTGCCGAGCCACCGCGACTACCAGCGCGCGCAGAAGTATCTGCCCAAGGGTCAGGGCGCCATCCTCGGGTTCGGCATCAAAGGCGGTTCTGATGCGGCGGTCAAGTTTATCAACCGATGTGGCCTGGCCTCGCACCTGGCGAATATTCTTGATGCCAAAACCCTGGTGATTCATCCCGCCACCACCACCCATCAGCAGCTGTCGGCCGAAGAGCAACGTGACGCGGGTATTTCGCCGGAGTTTGTGCGCGTGTCCGTGGGCCTGGAAGATATCGAGGACATATTGGAAGATTTTGACCAGGCACTGAAAGCCTCGCAGAAATAGCAGCGTTAACGGTTATCAACCACGGAACTCCCGAAAGAGACGCACAAGTCTTTTTCAGGGTATTCTGGTGTGTGCATTGAACGCGCGAGCCAGGCGGCGCCTCCATAACCGGGACAAGGTGTTGAGCCCCGGTACCGTAGTATGTTTCAATGTAATCCGGGCGTAACGTACCTAATTTTGGTAACCTGTATTCTATGGCATTCGATCTACACATACCGCCGGATTCTGTGGGGCTTGTAGAAACGCGCCACCTGTTGTTGGAAGAGACCCGAAACGGTTTCGTCCTTGAAAGTGGCGCGGAACTGGGTCCCGTCACCGTGGCCTATGAGACCTACGGCGCGTTAAACGAATCGCACACCAACGCGGTGCTAGTATGCCATGCCCTGTCCGGCGACGCCCATGCCGCCGGATATACGGCCCCGTCCGATGCCAAGCCAGGCTGGTGGGATGTTATGATCGGGCCCGGAAAGGGCATTGACACCACCAGGTACTTCGTCATCTGTTCCAACTTTCTGGGCGGATGCAAGGGAACAACCGGTCCCGCCAGCATCAATCCAGAAACGGGCGCGCCCTACGGCTTGGATTTCCCGGTCATCACGGTCGGCGACATGGTGCGCGTGCAGCATGCCCTGATCGGGCAACTGGGCATTGACCGGTTGCTGTGCGTGGTCGGCGGTTCCCTGGGCGGCATGCAGGCCCTGGAATGGGCGACCCGCTATCCCGATGCGGCATGTTCCGTCATCCTTATCGCCACCAGTCACGCCAATGGCGCCCAGCAAATCGCCTTTGACGCCGTCGGCCGCAATGCCATTCAGGCGGATGCGGCGTTCCAGGGCGGCGCCTACGGGGATGGGCCCGGACCACGCCGCGGCCTTGCCATCGCCCGCATGCTGGCCCATATCACGTATCTCTCCGACCAGTCCATGCACCGCAAGTTCGGGCGCACGCTGCGCAACAGCGACCAGTTGGGGTATCATTTCGCGAGTGAGTTCAACGTGGAAACTTATCTCGACCACCAGGGCGAGGGGTTTGTAAACCGCTTCGACGCCAATACCTATCTGTACGTCACCAAGGCCATGGACTACTTCGATATTGCCGCCGGATACCCCTCGCTGGATGCCGCCCTGGCCCGTGTCCGGTCGTCCACCCTGGTCATTTCGTTCACGTCGGACTGGCTGTTCCCCCCCTACATGTCCCAGGAAATGGTGTATGCCCTTGCCCGGAACGGCCGCCAGCCCAGTTACTGCAATATCCGAACCGACGCCGGCCACGATGCGTTCCTGCTGGAAACAAAAGATCTATCGCGCCTTGTTTCAGGATTTCTCATCCATACCCTGCACCCGGAACGCTCCTGTGACAATTGCCCGCCCAAACCGTGCGACGGGCAGGACACGGCCGTGCCCGATGCCGATGGGAATCGCACCCTGTCCCGGTCACGCCGCGTCGACTACGATATGATCGTAAGCCTGGTGGATGGGGGCTGCCGCGTTCTTGACGTCGGCTGTGGCGAGGGGGACCTTCTCTGCCGCCTGCAGCGGCGCAGAAACATCATCGGCCTCGGCATCGAGGTGGACCAGGAAAAGGTGGTCAGGGCAATCGGCTGCGGCATCAGCGTCATTCACGCCAATATTGATAAGGGCCTCGCGGAATTGCCCGATGATTCCTTCGATTATGTCATCCTGAGCATGACCCTCCAGGTGATTAAAAACCCGGCCCTGGCCCTGAAGGAAATGCTGCGCGTGGGGCGTAAATGTATCGTGACCTTTCCCAACTTCGGGCACTGGCGCGTGCGCGCCGAACTGGCTTTTCAGGGACGCGCCCCTGTCACCGCCCGGCTGCCCCATACCTGGCATGAATCCCCGAACCGTCATGTCCTTACCATTAAGGATTTCCGCGCCTTCTGCGCCCAGTTCGATTTCAGCATTGAAAAAGAAATCTTCTTGCATGAAAACGGCCGGGCGCGCGTGTTGCCCAATCTGCGTGCTGATGAAGCGCTGTATGTGCTGCGGAAATCGTAGGCCGAAAGACGCCCGGAGTAAACTGTGTACATGAATGACACCGCCCCCGAACAATGCCGCGACTGCCGGCACCGCTTTCTCCCTTCCGGCGAAGCCCTATGCCGAAAGCGTATGCTTCAAAAATGCATCCAGAAGGCGGACAGGCAGGAACTGATGATGGTTCCGGGACTTTGCCGCCTGCTGAATCAGGACAACCACTGCCCGGAATTTGCGCCCTTTCGCCTCCTGTGGTTGCGAAAATGGCTCCGGGGGCGGTAAGGGAATCAAGTAGGGAAACCCGGGGCTGCCCCTCAGGCGGCGGATCAGTAACCTTATCGACAAGGTAACAAGAGTACCTTCAGACTTCTCGACCTTGTCGGAATTGCGTATGGCACTCGCAACCGTAAAAATAAACGGAGCAAAAAGGAACTGACGACGAAATAGCCGTCCGTAACCAAGCATGGATGCCCTATACTGCTATTGACTATTTCGGTGTCTGTCCCTTTCTTGCGGTCCTATACGAACATGGCATCAAAAACCTGCCAAACCGGATTCCGAGTAATCATTGAATAACCCCGATGAGGTAAGGACGTCTGACCTTATGTATCCAAAGGAAACAGGGTCAAAGAATACCAACCGCGTTGTACGCTGCCCGAGTCTGTGCGATAATTACGGTATCCGGGAAATATAAAGGTTGGTATCATGAACGCCAACATATGTCTTATCTTGTGGATCCTGGCGGGCCCGCCGACGGTTTCGGATACGCACGAAGGCCTTCTGGCGCAGTATTTGTTTGAGGAAGGAACAGGAGACGTCGTTCAGGACCGTAGCGGTCACGGGTATCATGGATGTATTCAGGGCGCCCAATGGACCCGGCAGGATACCCATGCATGCCTTCGTTTTAACGAAGGCCACTATGTCGACTGCGGCGACAGGCCGGAGTTGAAACTGCAGGGCAACGGTACCATTACCGCCTGGATACGCCTGGACGCCTCGCCCTTCCCGGATGAAACCACCAACTGGGCCGTAGTGGACTGCGAGCGCTATCGCGGCGACGGGTATATCCTGCGCATAGACGGCGGCACCGCCCGCACTACGTTCCGCGTGAACCAGGAAGGCGCCGACCAGTATGTCTTCGGGGCCACACCGCTGGAAAACCGGCGCATCCATTTTATCGCGGCGGTTCTGGACGAAACGTATGGACGGGTGTATCTGGATGGCAAACTGGATGGGCAATTCCATCCGGAAAAACCGGCCTTGGGTTCCGTTCCGTTCAGGATAAGTGCGCCATCCCAGTCTTTTCGCGGTGATCTCTTTGAGGTGGCCCTGTATGACCGTGCGCTGAATGATGCTGAAATTGCCGAATTATACTGGCAGGGCGCCGACCGGTACGCGACAGGCAATACCCGGGGAAAACTGCTTCTTTCCCCCCACATCTACGGGCCTGAAAATCAGGCCGTGGCCGCGCTCGACTTCTTTGGTGTGCTGCCCCTCGCGCCGGATGAATGCATCACAATCGCACTTCACAAGAAGGACGGCGCGGTTGTCGCGGCGCAGGAGGCGACCATCTCCACCGGCGCCACGGGTGGTGAATATCTCTTCGACCTGGCGGGACTGGCCCCCGGCCACTACACCCTGCGGGCGGTTGTAGAAAGCCCGCGGCGCACTATCCATACCGAAGCGGCATTCGAGTATCCCATTCCTGACCCGGTACCGCCGCCGCCCGAAACAAGAATCGCGGCTTCCTTGCCACTACCCGCTCCACCGCCCCTCTATGATGCAGGACTGGCGCCCGGAGGCGGCCTGACACTTACAATTCAGGGACATACCTTTACGGTTGATTCCTCCTTTTCTGAGCCGGGAGGCGGCCGGAATCCGATGGGCCGGGAGGCACAAGAGGGAGGCTGGAGCCTCCTTGCGTCCGGCGGCGACCGACTGGAGGCGTCCTGCGGCTCCTGCCGCGTCTCAAGGCTTCTGCGCCATGAACCGGATCGACTGGTGGTGCAGGATACGATAACCAACCTGTCTTCGGACGCCCTCGGGTGGATTATACGGCATCGCCTGCAGGCCTCGGAGGGGCCGCCGCCCATGGCCTATGTGGGCGGTCGCCCCGCTGCCGGCGCCGTGACGGAACGTTCCATCAATCGCAGCCCCACCTTATTTTTAAGTCAGCCAGGCCTCGGTGTTGGGCTTGTCCCTTCCGATGATGTATTTATAATTCAGGGACAGGGATCCTCCAACGGACGGGGCGGAATCGAACTGTCGACCCATGAATTTGCGCTGGATGCGGGGGCTTCCTATGCGCTAGAATGGGCCGTATACGTGAACGGCACCGGCGACTATTATGACCTGGTCAACGCAATCCGACGCTGCGAGGGACGGAACGGCAACCGGCTGGACGGCGGCCTCGCCTCGTTGCAGGGCACCCAGCAAAAACGGGACGCTGCGCTTGTCCCGGATGGCGCCTATTTCGACCTTCGCAATGCCGCCTATGCGTTGGTATTCTGCCTCTCCTGGTGCGCGGACGACCCGGAAATTTCGCTGGAGGGATTCGAGTTTGTGGAATACCCCGGGGAACGACGGCGAATACGGGAAATGATGGAGCGGCTTGCCGAAGTCCGCCCCGAGGTGAAGGGTATGTTTCATGTCGCCCCGCAACTGTACGCGACAGGCACCCCGGAGGCGCGCTTTGCCGATGCGCGGGTCATCGGACCTGACGGCGCGCAGGCCGTGTATCCCCATGAGTACGCAAGCGGTTCCTACTTCTCGCGGGAGCGGTACGAGGCGAACTGGCGGTGGTGGATCTATTACCCCACCCTCGACAACAGCTACGGCAAGGCGTTGCTCGACAGCGTGGAGGTGATGATGGGTGAGATGAAGTGCCGGGGCGTGTTCGCCGACGGCTTCCTTTGGGGATACGGGGGCGAATACACCTATGACCATTGGGATGGCTTCAGCGCCGATATTGACCCGGCCACAGGTGAAATCACGCGGAAAAAGGCCTCGGTGCTGTTGCGTACACAGGAATGCATGCTTGCCTGGAACCGGAAAATCCGCGAACGGGGCGGTGTGCTCATCGCCAACGGCGTCGTGCCGACACGCACCGTCTGTGCGGCGCCAATCATCACGGACAAGGAGGTGACCGAAGGGCCCGACGTGCCGCTGCTGCCCACGCCCGCCACCATGGGCGACCCGGCCGTGTGCGGTACGGAAGTGGGCCTGTATAAAGACGTGCTGAACAAACTCCGTTATGGCAATTTATACTTCTACTACAATGAGCCGAAGGACCTGAACTGTGAGTCCCTACCCGCGCGTATGTATCCCATCACGGTGGAAACATGCCACGCCGGTTGTGTCCGGGGGCGGGAACGCATCGTTACCATGAACAGCGGCGTCTATGGCTGGCCGGGCACGCGGGAACTGCACCAGGTTTACCGATACGACTCCCGGGGACGCCGCATCGGGCATGACTTCATTACCACCGTTGACGCTGATAGCATTCGTACCGAGGTGCTGCTGGGGCAGGACGAATCGGCCGTCATTGAACGCCTGCCCGTGCAAATCAAGACATCCACCCCTGTAAATTGCTTGGTCAACGCATACAGCGACACCGGGTGCACGGTTCAGATCAACGGAAAGGGAACCCTACGGCTGACCGCCGCAAATGGGGAGAAGCGGCGTTACACAGTGAACGGAAACACAGAAATCCGGTACCCGCTGCGAGGACGCATTGTCACAGGGGCGCCTTAGGCGCATAACGTGATTTCGCTGACAATTTATGATGAGTTTAAGAATACTGGGATCGCCGCCATTTTTGGCGGTTGAAGAGGGCAAGATAGACTAAGATGCTATGCTTCTTCCGGGACTTCGCCTGAAAGAAGAGGCGCCTTCGGCGCAACAAACATGTACCATCGTCTTTCATTACAAACAACGCTAACCACTGTCATTCCGGTTTTTTCGCGAAGGTCGACTTGGGTCGAAGCACGGTACTGGACAACGCGAAAAACCGGAATGACGCGTTGTTTGTGGATTCTTGAACTAAACCAGAACATAACGCTCCTCTTGGTAACAAACAGAACTCATAATTATTTGTCAGCGAAATGGCCCTAAGCGCCTATCCCTGCAGGCAAGGATGCCAGCGTTCCCAGTGGTGGAATAGTTTAACGGCTGCGCCGAAGGCGCCACTTCTTCCGGGCAAAGTCCCGGACGAAGCATAGGCGCTTATCGGCTCGTAGTTGCCATAAAAAACAATAAATTTCAAGCCCGGGCGGAGAAAAATTGGGACTTTCCCCGCCGCAGCGTATAGGGGATTGCCTGTTTATATATACGCATTGAATAAAACTTGAGCCTTTGGGTTTACACATAACCAGGCGGCGGGAACTGTCCCACATTTTTTCGGTCTTGTGCACCGCGTCCGCAACCGAAATGCAGCACCCTTGGCTTCTGTGATATAAAGAAGGCGAGCAGTGCATTTTGATATAGAAGCGTTTTTCTCATACCTGTACGGGGAGATTTATGATGGAGAAACATCCGGACCAAGGCAGCACGGGGTATGTGTTTGTGCTGGCGTCCGTGGCGGCGCTGGGAGGCCTGTTATTCGGCTATGACACGGCGGTTATCTCCGGGGCCATCGGCTATCTCAGCGATTATTTCGGGCTGGATGCGCCCATGCGCGGCTGGGCTGCATCCAGCGCCCTGATCGGCTGTATCGCGGGTGCCTGTTTCGCCGGGGTGCTCAGCGACTGGCTGGGCCGTAAGAAGGTGCTGATTCTGTCCGCCGTGCTGTTTACCGTAAGCGCAGTCCTGTCCGGTGTGCCGCAGAACCTGACCCAGTTCGCCATCGCGCGGATTATCGGCGGGTTCGGCGTGGGCGCGGCCTCCATGCTCTCGCCCCTCTACATCGCCGAAGTGGCGCCCGCTTCCATCCGGGGCCGATTGGTGTCCCTGAATCAGTTGACCATCGTCGGTGGCATGCTGGTGGTGTATTTCGTGAACGCACTGATTGCACGATACGGCATGGCGGCCGGCGGCGAAGCGTGGAACGTGGCCTGGGGCTGGCGCTGGATGTTCGTTTCCGAAACGCTGCCCGCCGTGCTCTTTTTCGTCCTGTTGTTTTTCGTGCCGGAAAGCCCGCGCTGGCTTATCAAGAACCGCCAACGCAACGCCGCCTTCGCCACCCTGGCCCGGGTGAACGGCGCCGTGCGCGCCGAAGCTGAAGTCACGGAAATCACCGAGGCCGTCGCCCGGGAAGACACCTCCATGCGGCAGTTGTTCCAGCCGGGCCTGCGCATCGCGCTGCTCGTGGGGGTGGCCCTCGCGATATTGCAGCAGGTAACCGGCATTAACGTGGTGCTGTACTACGCGCCGGAAATTTTCAAGAGCGTCGGCCGCGCCGCTGATACCGCCATCTACCAGACCGTGATTGTGGGCCTGGTCAATGTATCCTTTACCCTGGTCGCCATCTGGGTGGTGGACCGGGTGGGCCGGAAACCGTTACTGCTTGCCGCTTCCGCCGGCATGGGCCTTTCCCTCGCCGCGCTCGGGCTGGCCTTTCGGTTTGAGCGTTTCGAAGGGCCCCTGGTGCTGTTCCTGGTACTGGCCTACGTGGCCTCCTTCGCCGTGGCCATGGGTCCGGTCGTCTGGGTGGTGCTCTCTGAAATCTTCCCCACCCGCGTGCGCGGCACCGCCATGTCCATCGCCACGGTCTGCCTGTGGATTGCCTGCTATGCCGTGTCCCAGACCTTCCCCTGGCTGCTGGAAACCTTTGCGGGAAACAGTTTTTTCCTCTACGCGGTCATGTGCGCGGTTTGTTTTATATTCGTCTGGTTTTGTGTGCCCCGCACGGAAGGCAAGACCCTGGAGGAAATCGAACGGCATTGGACATGACAAGCCCGGCCGGTGTCGGATACCCTTATGCGCGGACGTGTTTCTTGCGGCGGTCCCTTTCAAGCGCGGTGGCGGCCCCGCATGGGTCCGCTTTCGCATAAACAACGAGACAAGGATATAGCGCATGGCGCGAGAGGATACCCTGCTGGAATCCATGCCGAAACAGGCGCTGAACCGGCACTGGGTCTGGATCGCCTTATGGTATGCCGCCGGGATCTTCTGGGCGCATCGCCTGCCTTGGGCCGTCTGGCTGTTGGGTCCCTTATTCGGCCTGGCGGGCGCAGCCGTCCTGGTGTTTCCTCTCCGGATGCCCCGGCGTTCTCATTGGGGAATCGCCCTGCTCTGCCTAGGCCTCGGCATGACCTTGTACGGCCTGCGCATGCCCAAAAGCACGCCCGACACCCTGGGACAATACGCGCTGTCCTATCCGCGGGGACGCCATGCTTTTGAGGGGGTTGTCAAAAAAAGCGCTATCCATATCGCCGGGGACGAATATACCACCTTTACACTGCAGGTGGACCGGGCATTTAAGGGCGCCGAAACCGTTCCGATTCTTGGCCGTGCGGTCGTGCGATGGTCCCGGCCCGACAGGCCTGTCTTTGCCGGCACCCGCGTGCGCGTCACGGGTCGGCTATCACCACACCTCGGCACAGTCAATCACGGGGTACGCGGCTTTGAGGATTATTACCGGGCCCGGGGTGTCTATTCCGAGATGCGCGCCTCGGGCGATGCCGTGACACTACTGGCACTACCCCGATACTCGCCTCGCTACTGGGCGGCACGCCTGCGGCAGGGACAGCATGAAGTCTTGTCCCGGGTAATCCCCGAAAGTGTGTACCCCTTTGTGCTCGGCGTGTGGCTGGGCGAGCAAAGCCATATCAACCGGGAAGTGTATGCACAGTTCCTGTACGCGGGCACCGC
>Ga0209606_1006137_pt1 | contig 10046 bp, 15 predicted proteins | sample AD_UKC057_MetaG_FD_184412 | JGI IMG/M metagenome (GOLD analysis project Ga0209606, IMG submission 184412) | Active sludge microbial communities of municipal wastewater-treating anaerobic digesters from USA - AD_UKC057_MetaG (SPAdes) (version 2) | ecosystem: Engineered > Bioreactor > Anaerobic >...
TATGGCGAAATGAAGATAGGCGGTAAATGGTTTCCCCATGCTTTCTGTATTCCAATTCTATTAAATGAAAAAGGAGAATTGGAAGCATGGATGTATGACCCCCTAATGAACATATCTGTACATATTGATGACTATAAAAAGATAGAAGATATGGGCTATCAGTGGAGGGTTGGACACATTGATTACCATTGATTGTTGGTTGGAGAGGGTACAATTTCTGCTGTATTGTATCCCAACCAGCTAACAACTGGATATAGTTCATTTACAAGTTTGTAAAGGTCGCATAATTAATGTAATTTATAAACTTTATGATAGAATTAGAATTAGTACAGATTGGTTTTATTTCTTCTATAATTTCACAGATACTAGCATTGTTTCCATTCTTAGGAAAGAGTGATTTGAGTAGAGCCATTCTAGCAATTATCGTGACTACTGGTGTAGTGTTCGTTATTGGTTCAAGTTTTACGCTTGAAGCAGTGGCTGGTTCATTGGTATTCGCATTAACATCTTACAAGATGTTTGTACAACCACTTGCTGAAAAGTTGTGCTCTAAATAGGTTTACAGTTGACAGTAAACTGTAAACGTGGTGGGGCTTGGCATTGCCAAGAGAAGTCATTGAAACGTGCAAAATTTGCACTTTCCTTCGTGGAATAGATGAGGGCGGTACGTTGTTGAGTAGCCAATGAAACTAAAAGTGGGGTGGTTCGCTAAACTTTCCATCCCCTCAACAACATGGGCTTGAATTAGATTGAACCTTCGGGTTATCTGAGTGCAAATCTCAGCAAGTCCACTATGATAAAAGAATTTGAAATATCGTTTCATAATCAATGGTCACAATTTTACCACAAACTTAATTGGTATGTTGTTAACCTAATAAATGTAGAAATAGAAAGAGAGGACTATCTTGGCTGTTTTTACATAGAGATAACATTGATTGGTTTTAGCTTACGCTTAAGTTGGTTGTATAATGATGATACGCCAGCAAGAAAAAGATTAGAAAAATATATTAAAAAAAATGACAACACATCTAAAAGAAGTTCTAAAAAAAATGTGTAGCATAGTTGGTATATCTGGAATTGATTTTGATAATTTTGATTTTAAGGCAGATGGTTGGTATCAAAAGTATCAATGGACAAGAGAACAAGAGAAAGAATTTTGTGAATGGTTGGAAAAATATTTATTAGAGAATAAAGATTCCAGAAAAGAATTTATGGCACGTCCAAACAAAACAAAGAGAGATATTAAAAAGGTTGTTAAAGAATTTATTTTTAATTATGGATGGAAAACAACAAATGAAGAAGAACCATAAAATACATTATATATGTAAAGAATGTGCAGATTATCTTTATCCAGATTGGGTTTTATATTCACAAAACTTAACTGGATGCACAATACATGAGGGAAACTGTGATATATGTGGTAATGATAGTTGGCTAACGCCAGTAAGGGATTACTTATATGTCATTGGAGAAGAAACTGGTAAAGAGAGAAAATTATGGGATTAAATATATGATTACAGATATTTTAATTTTTATTGCAAACTTAATAATATTCGCAGCATTTATACCAAGTATGTTTAGTAAAGATAAGCCCCACAAAAGGACTTCTTTTTTAAATGTATTTGCAACGTTATTATTTATATGGGCATATATAATAGCAGGTTTCTATTTAGCTGTTGGCTTAAATATCTTAATAGGTACCTGTTGGTTAATACTTTTAATACAGAAACTATGAAATTTGAAAAAGCATACAAGGAACAATTTAAAAAGTGTAGAAAGAATGGAACTGCGATATTAAACAAAGAAAAGAATTGTATATGGTGCAAGAAAAATAATAAGGAATGTAAGAAACAAAACTGTGAATAATACAGCCACAAGCGTTTCAGTAGCGTACTAGACCTGGACTCTAGGGGGCGAGGTGCGACTCCTCGGTGGCTGACAAGCTGAGTATTGTCTATCAATACAATGAAGCTAGTTCCTTGAAAACAAAAGAGGAAGTGAAATGACAGAATTGGAGAAGATGAAACTGGATGACCTTTTAAATGAGGTATCTCGTAGAGGATTCATTTCTACGAAAAGAGAACAGCTAATTGACCACACATACAAACTACCAAGAAGATACAAACCATATAAGATAGGTTTGGTCTCTGACACACACTTTGGCTCAACAAAGCAACAGTTGACCCTTCTTCATAAGGCATATGAAGTTTTCACAGAAGAGAACGTCATTATGGCTCTCCATGCAGGAGACCTGTCTGATGGAGATGGTACAGTCTATACTGGACATCGCCAGGAAATGTTTCTCCATGGTGCAGATAATCACGTTGATTATATTGTGGAGAATTATCCCAAGGCAAAGTTTCCAACCAAGTTTATAATTGGAAACCATGACAACTCATTCTACAAGTCAGCTGGAATGGATATTGGCAAGAGAATTGCCGAGAGGAGAACAGACCTTGAATATATGGGAGTCCATGGAGCATACATCCACATTGGAAAACTACGCATCTATCTGATGCACGGTTCTGGAGGTGGAGCATATGCCCAAAGTTATAAATGCCAGAAGATTTGTGAAAAATTCCCAAGTGGGGAAAAGAAACCACACATCCTGGTACTCGGACACTACCATAACTCCAACATCCTGCCTTCGTACAGGAACATCTATGCAATACAAATGCCTGCAATGCAGGGACAGACTCCTTACGCTATTAGTAAGGGATTAGCAGTTGAACTTGGAGTCGTTATCTTGGAAATAACTCCAGACTCCATTGGTCTTGGAACAATTAAGACCAACTACGTGCCATTCTTCACGCCACTAGAGGGTGATTACTAATGGCAAAACTTTTTGCTGTTGACCTTGACGGAACACTAACCAAGCATCCATGCTGGACAGTTGAACAATGCCTTCGTGCAGAAGCACGAGAAGATGTCATTTTCCTTATAAATGACCTTTACAGAAATGGGCATATTATTGTCATCTGGACAGCCAGGAGAGAGGTGCTGAGAACTGCAACCGAGTATTGGTTGAAGAAGAACAAAGTCTTCTATCATGCCATTGATATGGGACACAAGATTGGGGCTAATGCCTACATTGATGATAGGGCAATAAACTCTGTTGACTACTTCAACATTGTCAAGGGTATTGAGAAGACCATTGAAGAAAGGAGATTTACTCCTAAGACCACCTGAGGTGGATTGAATGTTGGTATCAACAGATGGTTGTGCAGAACTTGAAGTATTTGAGATTGGCAGGACTCCCTTTGGAGCAATGCTTGTTGATAACTTCACAATGAAGTTTCTTGAACTCCTTGAGTATAGGAGGAGAAATGTTAGCAGAGAGAAATGACAACTATGAAACTCCATCAAGAATTCTATTTCTAAAAAATAGAATAGAGGTCTATCAAAGACAGATGGATGACCTATGTAATGATAGGAGAAAAGCAATTGAAGAACTTGAAAAGTTCTCCATGAAAGCGAAGTTGAACATTCAACACTTGCAAAACAATCTTGGTAGTATCAATTACCGACTCTGTGAGGTTGAAAGAAAACTCAAAGCGGTTCACCACGACCTTAAAAGGGAGACTGAGAATCTATGACATACAAGCATTGTGTTTGTCAAATCTGTTTGGAGTACAAACTATGTGATGAACATCACGTTTGGAAAAGGGCTGTGTGGGGACATGGCAAAACCAACTCAGAGACCGAGTTTGTGTGTCTTGATTGTCATCATATAATTGATGAAATAATTAAGGTCAAGGAGAATGAGATTCTCAAACAATACCCAGAGATATATGCTGGAACATTTAATAAGTTGGTTGCCGTTGGATTGTCAGGAATAAGAAACGAAGCAAAGAAATATAATATACCTCTTAGGAGGAAAAGAAAAAGGAGACGATAGACGCCTCCTTCTTTTTATAGTGTACTTCTTCTAACCTTTTCAGTTCCTCCACCCTTTAATTTCATTGGTTCTTTTTTTTCAGTTTCCTTTATTGAGTTTCTTAATATTTGTTCAAGTTGTCCAGAACCAGGGATACCCAAGATTGATGTTGCACCACCAAGTGCCTGTATTCCACCTTTTAATTTTGTTTCATCTTTCTTTGAAGTAAACAATGAATATCCACCCTTAACTATATCTGTACTAGAATCTAATACTGGTATTCCAGTACCACCAAACTTAGCAATACTTATAGCATTGTTTATTAGTGGAATCTGTCCCATAAAAGAGTCTGCTAATCTTTCTTCTGGAGACATCTCTTGATATTCTTTTTGTTTCTGTGAACCGAACACTTGTGTTAATCCAGCACTTACATAGCTCTCTGCAAGTCCAGCCAAGACAAAGAACGATGCGATATTCAATGCTTTCTGTGGGTCTTTTTCTTTCATTATGGCCCTTCTCATATCAACTGGAAGTAGTTGTGCTTGATTCAAAACGAATGATTGAAATTGAAATAAAGATTTCCAGAATCCTCTATTATCTGCCCTGAATATCTGTGGCATGTCTTTTATCTCTCCAGTTCCCTGTGTCTTTCTAACAAGTTTGTCAGCGAAATCAACAGCATCTTTATTAAACTTTTTAGATGTAAAATCATCTAAACTAAATGGTATTTTATTATCTGCAAAATACTTCTTATAAGCAGAATACCAAACATTATTAGATGTTAATTTATCAAGATACTTAATACCAGCATATCCCATTTGTTGATATTTATTTAATCCAGTTATATCAAATGATGGGTCGTCAAAAGACCTAAATCTCTGTTGTGTAGATGCCTCGTCAACAAGGCTATTTAACTTGTTTGAGATAAACTCAACGTCATGTTTAAAGAGATGGTCTGGTCCAAGTAGTGAACCAGCGGTTAATTTTGCTATTGGTTGTTTTATAATTGGTGAAAGCCTAAATCCAAGTACTGCAGAACCAACAGCATCTCTAATATCTTCAACAAAACTTCTTTTATAGTTCTTTGAAATACCACCCCTAGACAATGTGTCCAACCATTCATTTATAAAATGAGTAGCATCTTTTCCAAGTGAACTTCTAACCTTCGGTGTATTTGTTAGGGTCTGTAGGTCTCTAATGGTTTCTTCCATATTAATGAAATCACTTGACCTTCTAGCATAATTAAGAAGTACATCTCTTGCATTCATATTATATGTTGCATCTTTCATTCCAGGAAGTTTCCTATTCTTGGTAAACCCTTTAGATGTTCCTCTCATATTCTGCATGGAATCTTTAAATAGTTGTTCACCAAGTTCTTCTGACTTTGTAAAGTCAACAATCATTGGAAAGTAGTTGTCTATATGTCCAAGTTGTTTCTTTCCACCACTAGTCTTAACTAATACCTCGTCTATCTTTGGAAACAATTCATCAAGTTCTTTTCTTGCAAACTGATACCATTCCATTTCCTGTGGAGACAATACAATGCTATCTATTAAGTCTTTGGAAATATCAGACTTTAACATCTTAGCCATTCCCCCTTTTTGCTCTCTTAAAGCATGTATCATTATTCTTTCATAGTTGTGATTTTTCAACCTCTCTCCATACTTTTTAAAAAGCCTTGCCTCTTCACTCAATACTCTATCTGCTACTGTTGCAAAACCTCTCTTTGCCATGTTTGCCGCTTTGTCTATCTGGTCTTTATAAATCTTAGATGCTGTCTCTCCGAGTTCATCAAAGAAGTTATCAGCAGATAAAAAGTTCCATGAGTTTCTTCTCATATTTTCCCTGAATGATGCCCAGAAGTTATTTATTCTTTCTTTAGTTGTTAGTTCCCTACCTAAAGAATTTATCTTTCCAGGAATATCTTTAACTTGAACGTCTCTTGCCAAGGAATCTGAAAGAGATTCTATTTGCAATTTCTTCGTATCTTTTCTAAATTTTTCTTCAAGATTACTTTTCTCTTTAATGTACGAAACTCTTCTTTCAAGTTCTCTCAATGTCTTCGTGTCAAGTTTAAGGAGGTCAAACTTGGCTAGGTCTTTTGCTCTTAACAATAGATTAGATGCTTCTTTTCCAAGCAATAACTCTTTCTCTGGATGTTCAGAAAAGTATTGTTCCATTTTCTGAAGTCTTTTCTGTGTTGCTGGTGTCATGCCAGAAACTCTAATATCTTTAATGGTTGCTGCTAATTTTCCCCTTTGAGCAACTGTCAAGTTTTCTGAATTCTCTATAACATTCTTTATGCTAGAGATTAAATCAGTTCTAATGCTTTTATCTTTCTGTTTTGAGATTGAAAGAATCGTATCCTTTATACCAGTTTCTGTTTTTGCATTAACTATTTTCTTTACTATATTTTTTCTAATTGTTCCTTCTGGAAAATAATCATTTGCAATTTGTAATAAATTGTTCTTTATTTCCTGTATGTTTACTTCCTTTTGTTTATAGTCATCTATGGTCTTTGTAATTTTCTCAAGAAATGTATCTTGTTGTTTCTGAAGCGTTGACTTAAATCCCTCTTTTAGTATTTGTTCTTTCTCTCTAAGTAATATATTTGTTGCCTTTTTGCCAATCTTTCTTTCCATGCTTAAAAGGTTTTGTACTGTCCTGGCTGTTTGTTGCGTTGCACTAATTGAGATTTTGCCAAGCTTTGTTTTTGGTGGAACAGCAATTGCCGATGCTCTTTCTCCAAGAGTAGTGTTTCTTGAAATATTATCAATCTGTTCTAGTATTCTATTAACATCTTTAACCTTATTTGCTTTAGCTAATAATGGAGCATATCCACTAACAATATCTCTATCTATGCCCTCCTTTATCAACATCCTAGCAACATCATCTGTATTGCTTGTTTTCAAAAGAGTTTTAACTAATGTTTTTTTAGCTGGAAGAAAGTTTGTTGTTGCAAACAATACACCAATACCAGTTCCAAGTGCCCTTGAAGACTTCTCGTCAAGATTATAGGCTTTTTGCAATAGATTTCCAACCTCTTCATAGTCATCTGCTATTCCAGATAACTCATCTTTGTCATCTCCAAAAATAGTTCTCTGTATTTTACCAACAGTTGTGTCCTCATCTTCAAACCTTAACTCTGTTGGAAAATCAAAAATACCTCCAGTTAATCTGTCATCTAGTTTCTTCATTCCCTTGCTTACGTCTATTCCAATATTAAATGTATCTCTTGCCACTGATTGAAACATGTCTTTTCCAAAATCAAGTGCACTTTTAAACCCTGATTTTGCTTCATATTTCCCAGTGTCTGAATTAAAAGTTACTGGCATATATTTTATTTTTTATACAATGGATTATCTATTTCAGCGGTATTACTTATTCCCTCATTAAGATATGTTCTTATATCTTCAAGTATTGCAGCGTCTGTTCTTCTTTTTGCTCTTTCCTCATTTATATAATTTCCAATACTAGCTACCAATTGTGAAACATTGCTACCATAAAATCCAAGTATTCCACCACCATATTTTAATCCAGCCGCAGCAGAGTCTAAGTCAAACTCATCTGATAGCTTTGTGCTTTTACCAGATTCTGAATCATATATAACCACATCTCCAGAATCAAAATCCCAACCCTTATCTGAAACACCTAGTTTTAGTGTTTGAGAACCAAGAGCAGACTTTGATGCAACCTCTAAGTCTCTTAACATTTTTGTTTTAACCTCTTGAGAGATTGCAGTACTGTTATTTATTTTACTTGCTACGTTTGCAAACCCAGACCTTGCTATTTCTTCAAGCTCATAATCAAGTTCATCTTGATACCTTGTTAAATAGAAAACCTGGTCATCTAATGGTAGTGATTTGAATTCAGCTATTGTTTTACCAGAAAGAGCCGCACCACTAATTACTTGAGAGTTTGTTAGCTTGAACGAATCTTCTGCTGATACACCAGCCCTGCTACCAATTACGTTTCCGTATTTATCGTACATTGTGTATCCAGTCTCTGCACTACCAAGTGTTTGAGAAATCCCCGGATGTAATTGTGCATACTTTGCAACCTTAGCAGATGCAGATTCAACAGTATCGCTTATCATAATTCCAGCAGATGGATTATTCATCATCAGTTCAAGAACTGCATTCTTTTCGTCTCTTACATTCTCTTCTTCTTTTACCAATTCATCATATTTCATTTTAAGTAAATCCTTCTCATCATCTCTTAAACTCTGTATCCAATCAGATTGCATTGAGAATATATCTTTATAATCAGCAATTTGTTGTTGTATTTCAGTTGTATAATAGTCAACCGCTTTAGCAACTAGGTTCTGTGCATTCTCATAGTTGTTAGAATAAACCTGTGCAAGTGCTGCTTGAGCATAAAGTTCAGCATTTTTATATGCCTTTTTAATATTGTAATCTCTCTGAATAGTATTCTTTTCATCTTCAATTGCTCCCCTACTTGCTACCCTACCCTCTGCCTTATCAATAGCAGTTAGTTCCTCTGTTTCTAATTTCTGCAGTTCACCTTGTATTCCAGCAACTATTGCATTCTGTTGTTGCATCTTGGCAAGATTACCAGCTAAATCATACCTTGTCTCAGCCTCTATTTCGGCTGTCTTTAAATCTATTTTAGGAGGAGCATATGAAGCTATTAAACCAGCGGTATCAGTTGTAGCTTTTTTACCAGCAGCTTCTAATTTAGCCTGAGCATCTGCTTTTTCTTTTTGTAGTGCATCTAATTGTGTCTGAACTAAATTTGTAACCGTACTTGAATTAGAAAAATCCTTTTCCACAATAGTCTTTGGTGGAACATAGTTTGGATTAGTTAATATTTGTTGAACGTCAAGACCTCTTTTAGATGCAACGCTTAATAGATTGTCCAAATATGATTGAGTTGAACCTGTCGGAGCGGTTGGAGTAGTTGGTGTTGTTGGTGTTGGTGCAGTTGGAGTCTGAGTCGTTGCTGGTTTCTGTGTAAAGTATGGACTTTCAGCAGGTATAGAAGCGTTTGGATTATTAGGGTCTTGTATATATTTTGTTGCCATAATTATTTACTATTTTTATCTTCACATTTTTTTAATTGCCCAGCGACATTGGAAACTATTTGTTGCGGGAACCTTAATCCCATTTCACTAAGATTTTCCATGACCGACCAGCCTTCTCTAAGACTTAACCAGGCACATATATAAATAAACGAATCTGTTAAATATGGTAATTTAGAAAGTTGAAATGCTAATAATATTCCTATCATATAACATATCATCTTCTTAAAGTTAAATAATTTAGTTGAACTAAATCCACCGCAGAACCACCTAGTAGACTTAATCCAACCAGTAATCGTATCAAGTGTTAAAAACATTGCCATCGTAAACACTGCTTCTTGCATTGCATTTGTTAATGCAAAATATCCAGCAGGTATAATTGCAAATACTGCTTTCCAAAATTCCATTTTAATTGTACTTATTATCTTTTCCATTATGTTAACTGTACAGACTTCCAACCAGAGGTAATTCTTACAAACAAATATACATTAGTTCCATCATCTTGAATAACTATTGTTCCAAGGTGTGCACCAAATGTTGGGTCAACACTTGCATTGGTTGTAGTAATATATCTAAAACCTAGCAAATCAGAACCAGATATTTGTGGATAATCCTTTCCACTGTGAACGTGTCCGTCTATTTTATTAATCTTGTTTTTTAATTCTTGTAACGACTCGTTTAGTTTTTTGTTTTCTTCTCCTATGTGAATTAATTGATTCTGGATTGTATTTAATTGTGTTTGTGTTTCTTGGTCCATATTAATCAATTATATCATAATAAACTTCCATATAATTTAACTCTGGAATTGTTCTAATAGTTGTATCATTGTTTCTAATTTCTATTTCAAATATGAACTTCTTTCCTTCTGGTTGGTCAGGAATATCAAATGATAAATCTTGTAAAAATATATCACCATTAACACTAACTTTTCCAGCCTTCTTAAGTGGTATGATTGAAACATCTCCAGATGAGTTATATGTTCCAGTAGTAGTTGCGTTTGGCAAATCCTCATCCAATGTTAGTGTATACTTTCCGCTACCAGCAGTTACTGCTGTTATATTTCTTGGACATCCAGCATTTAAGTATGAAGCATAATCTCTTCCAACTATTTCAATCCTATCTCCAACT
>Ga0209606_1006138_pt1 | contig 10044 bp, 11 predicted proteins | sample AD_UKC057_MetaG_FD_184412 | JGI IMG/M metagenome (GOLD analysis project Ga0209606, IMG submission 184412) | Active sludge microbial communities of municipal wastewater-treating anaerobic digesters from USA - AD_UKC057_MetaG (SPAdes) (version 2) | ecosystem: Engineered > Bioreactor > Anaerobic >...
CTGCAACGCCGGCTCCAACATCACCCCTGCGTCACTATCGAAATTTACCCCATCCCGCGATGTCGCCTTCACAATGCCACTGCCATCTCCCCGCGACGCCACCATCACGACGCCGCCTCCCCCTCGCAGCACCGAAGGTCCCCCAAGGCATCCCCCATCACCTTCCCGCGGCACCAATACCGGCGTCGATGGCTCGATGACCCAACGGTTCATCTCTTGCACACGTACACGATAGACCGCGCAAGCATTCGGATACGCTGGTCCTCCACGCACTTCGACATACGCTACCTTCCCTTCGTCGAAAGACACCACAGTCGGCTCCCGCACGTCAGCCACCACTTGCCGCGCCACGCAAACCTCACTCCCCCCACAGCCCACTTGCTCACCACATAACTTCACCACACACGTACCATCGAACGTGCTGCACCGTTCCCCATGAGCACATTGACCATGCGACATGCACGGGCGAACACAAGCTCCCGCTTCACATCTCTCCCCTTCACCACACTTGCGATTGTCTCCACACGACTTCGTACAACGATTGCTTTGGCACACCTCGCCCCCTTCACACTCCGTCGCGCTCCGACAAGGCCTCGTCGAACACAAACCACAAATACAGCGCTCCCCGCTGCCGCACCCCGCACCAGGTCCACAACGACGCTCATCCCCTTGCCTGTCCATGCAAATCGATAACGGTCCCTCTTTCGCCAACGCGGGTGATATCAGCGGCACCCCATCGAAACACACCTGAATGGCCCCACCCTCCACAAACCCGCTGTATTCATCACGACGCGCGCTTTCGGTCAGATCCTCAGGTACGAGTAGTCCACAAGCAAGCGATAAGCCTACGAAGAGCATACCTACCCAACGCTTCATAGCCACCCCCCTTGTACCGATACACTCATCAGCTTCACCGACCCGCTCACCTCGGAATGCGAAAACGGAAGCGCATCTCCAGGTTTGTCGAGAGTCCGTCGCTCGAGCATCAACCATTGCCATGCCGCATCCGAACGAATATCGACCCCCCACACCCTTCCGCAATCCACCCCTGCCCCTAACGCAAACCCATGCGTCGACGCGTCCATCGGAGATGCAAAGCCGCGAGAAACGCGAACCGGAGAGGGCGAGTACTGATAACCCGCACGCAAAGCTACCGCCTCTTCTCCCCAAGGTTCCATCTCCATCCCTACCCGTGGAGATACCGTATCCCGAAAGCCAGGCATCACGAACGAGCCTTGCCGCAACCCCGGAGATAACCCCAAATCAACATCCATCGACAAGGCCGCCACTGGACTGGGAGCATCACTCCACCGCGCGTACTGCAACGATGTCATCACATGCCCCACCGCCCCCACCGTCCAACTCGCTCCCAAATCCACCGTCGCAGGTACATAACCACTTCGCCCAACTATCCGCACTTTCGTCGTACCGTTGAGAGGATTGCCCTGCACATCCACCGTGGCAAGCGTCGACAAATCCACATCCAACGCTTGCGCGCCTCGATAGCGCAAACCGAGCTTCGCCGCCCCCAAGTCCATCGTCAGTCCCGCCAGCCACGTCACATCGTACGCCAACGTTACCTGCGCCTCACCATCCGCATACGTGCCGTTGGCATCTTGTCCCAACACGAAATCCACATCGCCTTGCGCTGATACAAACACTTCCCCTCCCACACCGATCGACAACCAACCCAAACGCAATGCCAATACCGCATCCATAGTCGTGCGCTGTGAAGCAGGATCGAATCGGAAAAAGACGGGCTCCGTTCCGGGCAAAAAGGATACCCGCGCCAACGATCGATCGGGTATGTGCATCACTACCGCACCACCCAAAGCAATGTCCGAACCCAGCTCGCCCCCAAGTTGAAACCCAACCTGCGTTCCCGCGATATCACGCAACTTCACGCGTTCCCCATTCCACTCCAACGCCGTCCATCCGTAAACATAGCCCACCGCCATACGTGCCCCCGGCTCCCACGCCAACGAAGGATTGACCCAAGCCGCCGCCACCGACGCCGCATCCGCAACATCGGATTGCGCCAATGAGATATCCCTCGGCCCCCATCCGAACAAATACCCAGCCGTCGCCGCCGCGGGACGAGCCATCGTCATCATCGACAAACCAACGACTATGAGCCCACCCAGTCTCATAGGTCGACTCCCATCCCCACCGTTCCCACAAACACCCTTCCTCCACCCGTGAGAACCGGATATCCGGGATTCGTTATGTCCGTATCCGGTGCCGTGGCATCGCTTCCGAACACGGTCCCCGCCGGACAAGGCAGCCTCGTGCAAGCGATTTTTTCCTGCCGATACAACCCGACCTGATGCATCTGCATCCCTATTTCCGCACGAAATCCCTGCCCCAGCACACGCGGAAACAACACCGTCACTCCAGCCCCAACCATCACCTTCGCACCGTCCACGAGATTGGTCCGACCTTGCTGCTCACCGCGATCAAGCATCGATGTCTCATACCCAAGCCCACCATGCAGCGAAGTGATTCGCTCGGAAGCCCTTTCTACCGTCCACGCCACCGCGCCCCTTACACTCATCGTATCCCGGAAAAGGCCTTCCGGCAGTTTGCCCGAGATCGACAGCGCAGATACAGTCGTATCCAACCCCAACCAAGGCCCCTTCCACCGAGACCACCCATGATACGCAATGTCCAACTCCATCGATGCGTCGGCAGAAGGCTCAACCTTCGCCCCTAGCACGACCATCATCGGATCGAACAGCGCTTCGGCAGAAGATATATCGACGACAAGAGGAATCCCCGCCACATCCGCGGTCGTCGTTATCGAAAGCGGAACACCAAAACTCTGGCGAAACGTCATGCCAAGATGCAAAGCTTCCATCGCCTCGACCTGAACGCCAACAATCCATCGCGCCACCGTGCCCGCCTCCTGCACGACACGTGCTTCCATCATCCGGCTTTGACCTTCCCGTACGTCGATCGGTCCCTGCATTCCCGCTAGCGTGTTGATCCCCAGCCCCAGCCCAACGCCTTCCGCCAGACGAACCGAAAGCGCGGGAATCACCACGAGCCTTTGCGTTCGATTGTCGTAGTAAGGGAAAAACGGCCTCGATGCCTCCCGAAGCTTCAACTTCATCAGGGTGTTGCCAAATCCTTGAAGCGCAAGACCAAGCCGAATTCGATTTGCCAAAGGGCCTTGTAACGGAACGGCAGCGGCCACCGTAACCGTCGCTCCCCAGGGTTCGTCGATGGCATAACTTCGATCCTGAACCTCGAGTTGACTCATCACCCCCAGCGCGGACAAATCAACCTCGTAGCCTTGCCCCAACGCAAGCCCCCCTGGATTGTAATAACTCGCGGAACCATCCCTCGCCGCTGCCGTTCGTGCCGATACCTCCGCGATGCCCTGCGCTTGAACGCCGAATAAATCAAATCCACTGGCGCTCGCCGCGAACGAAACGCCCAGCACCAATACGGTCAGCACTACTCCAATGAACCCACGGAACATCAATCAGATCATCCAAATCCAACGATCATCGGCACCTACCACGCTACTCGTTGGTCCGCCCCAACACCACCGCCGATAGTAAGATCCAAGGTTATCCCAGCCAACACACCTACCAGCGAACCAGCCTCCCGCAATATCCCCGGGCCCCTCAATCCCCTCCGCCCCACCTTCTACTGTCCTCCTATCCGCTTCTCCATTTCCCAGCACAAGGCGCCGGGCTGTCTTGCATCGAAGCAACGAGCCATCGGCTCGACGGAACCAAGCCTTCGACAACCACCATCGTGCGCAACCCCACCCATGGTCGTGAAACTCCGAGCGGGCGCTCATGCTCTCCTTCGTGACAACGTCTACTGAAGGAACGGTTCGCGACTATGCTGGACAAACCTATGGCCGAACCACTTGGGTTCCAGGCGGCGGCTTGAACACGAAGGCACCCGTCGGAACGGCCGTATTCACCGTCGGATTCGAAAAGGTAAACAAATTTCTGTTGCGCTGGGCATCGATGACGAGCATCCGACGTACCTGCGCCGTCTCGGCGTCGATGTACATGATGACTTTCGAATACGCGGACGTGGCTTGTTTAGGCGTTCCTTCCAGAACCCATCCCCCTTCGAAATTCATCCGCTTCTCATCGAGCTTTCGCAGATGAAACATTTCGCGAAGGTTGCCTTTTCCCACCAAGAACGAAAGCACCGCCGGATACTGCGACGTTCCAAGAGGCTGCTCGACCACCTGCGACTTATCCCTCTCGTAAATCGTCAGATTCTGCCCATCGGATACCACGCGATTGCCATTCGGCTCGTCGTACTTCCAACTCATCCGACCGGGTCGTTGAAAGATGACCTGCCCCGCCGAACGCTTCTTTCGATTGTACGCCTCGATATGATACACCTGCTCGAAACGCGCCTGATACGTTCGAGTTCCGTCGTAAAAAGCTTGAACGCGAGTGGCTATCGCATTCGCGTCCATAGCCGAATGGGCAGCTACCTCCGCTCGCGCCTCATGCGCCAAAGGAACCGCACACAACAACGATATCGTCAAAGAAAACAGGATGGGGGCTCTTGTCCAGATTCTCATGGCTCTCGTAAGCAACGGTTGACAATCGCTTTCCTTTCACCTGGAGCGTTCGACGGATGGGACCGCCCGTCGATGCAACCCCATCCTCGACGTCTTCGATTCTCTCCACCCAAAACCAACATCCAGCCTCGAATAAGCCTGTGTTCATAAATTTCATGATATACGTGATCGAAAATAATCACGCATATCATACTAAAAAAATCCCCTCCCCCTGCGACGCTCCTCTGTCAATTCCTATCAATATGGGAATGAAGCACGACGGGGCGGCACTCCCATCTCGAGCAGCACCACCCACACCAGTCGTCCCCCAACACCGGTTCACCTCAGCCCTTGCCTCCACCACTGGGAATCGGATTTTGCTCACGCTCCAGGTATCGAAAAATGGTTCTCGGATCGACTCCCAGGTCACGGGCGGTCTGGGTCCTGTTGCCATTGTTTCGCTCGAGGACTTCTCGTACGTAACGATGTTGAAACTCCTCTTTCGCTCGCTCTAGCGGAAGAATTGGGGATTGCTCCTCACGAACGAGATCCAAATCATCAGCCGTGAGCAAATTGTGATCGCATAGCACCAACGCCTTTTTGATTCGGTTTTCGAGTTGGCGCACATTGCCCGGCCACGCATATCGTTTGATGGCCGTCAGCGCATCGGGAGCAAAACCACGAACAGAGCTATTGAGTTCATCCGCGTACTTCGAAAGAAGAGCACGCGCTATCAACACCACGTCCTCACCCCGAGCCCGCAGCGGCGGAAGCCAAAGATTGACCACGTTCAAGCGATAGTACAAGTCCTCACGGAACCGATTTTCGCGGATTTCTTCATCCAAGTTACGATTGGTGGCAGCTACGATACGAATGTCGACTTTCTCGGGGCGGCTATCACCAACCCGATACACGACGTGCTCTTGCAACGCGCGCAATAACTTGACTTGCAGATTGAGAGGAAGCTCGCCAATTTCATCGAGAAATAGCGTTCCCTTGTCCGCGACTTGGAACTTTCCCGGACGACTAGCCACCGCACCGGTGAAAGCCCCGCGGACATGACCAAACAATTCGCTTTCGATCAGATTTTCAGGGATGGCTCCGCAGTTGATGGTCACGAAAGGACCTCGTACCCGCGGACTACGACGATGAATCTCCCGAGCGATGAGTTCCTTGCCCGTTCCCGTTTCTCCCGTGATGAGGACACTGATGTCCGTGGACGCTACTTTTTGAAGTTTGCGAAACACCTCGAGCATGGAATCGCAAGCGCCAATGATCTCGCCGAAGCGCATGTCCGAAAGCTCTTCCTGAAGCTTTTCTTTGTCTGCCCGCAAGCTCGACAACAACATGGCGTTCTGCAAAATGAGCGACGCTTGCGCCGCAAATACCGTGAGAAGGTCAAGTTGACTTCGATCAAACAACTGTTTGACGTGATCATTGCCCACGTACAACGCTCCCAAAGATTCGCCTTGAGCAAGCATCGGCACACACATCACACTCGATAGCTTGAGAGCAAGGACGCTCTCGCTTTTCCCAAACTGCTGGTCCGCCAGGGCATCGCTCACAATCACCGGCATCCCCGTGGTGATGACCTTGCGCACAATCGAATCAGAAATACCTCCCGAGGCATCCGCAATGATGTCGCGACGTACATTGCGTACGGCACGAACCGAAACCCGACGCTCCGTATCCGAAGGTTCTCCCGGCTCCACCAACAAAACCGCACCACGATGGGCCCCACTGATTTCCACTACCGCATCGAGAAGATCCGTCAGCAATTCGTCGACGCTCCCCCGTTGCATCAAACGCTCGCTAAACGCATTGAGTTGCTCTAGACCAGCTATGTCCGTTGTATTAGAGGAGGTTTCCTGCTCTGTGGCGAGAACAAACGAAGGATCTCCCAGCAAGCTAAACGCGATCTCCGCGGAACCAAGGTGGATTCGGTCGTTGTGGCTTAGCCTGGCACGACGCTTCTTTTTTCCGTTGATTTGAATGTCGGCAGCACGATCGACCTCTTCGAGGTTGAAAAATCGCCCATCAAAGATGATCTGTGCGTGCGCTTCCGCAACCCCATCGGCTTGCACGACAATATCGTTGCTCGGAGAGCTTCCGATCGTCGTGATGGGTTTGTTGACACTATGAAGTCGAGGTTGTCCTTTGGGCAGATAAGTTCGCAGCGTAGGCATGAAACGTGACCTTGTGTATCGAACGGCCCATCCGCGCAGCGGACCGACCCTACGAGAAACGGCTTTCGGTACGTTCAGCAGCGTACCCCCGCTCAGGCAATCTGCGCTAGAGTTCCTTTTCGATGTCGTCGCAAAGGAATGCCGTTCCCCCAAGCCCACACCTGATCATCGCCGCGGTCAAAGGCGATTCCCTGCCCAAAGAACCGTTGTATTGCGACGTCTGCGGAAAAATAATCGAAGGCGAACCCGCGGGAAAGGGCCTGCTGCTCTGGACACGAGGCGACGAAGTCCGAGAAGAATTGCCCGTTCTTTGCGAAACCTGCGCCCCCGCCATCGCCGCCGCTGGCGGGATGAAGTGGATCGAAGAAGAAGAATGAACTCGTACGACCGTCGGCCCATCAGGCAACCATCCAATCACAAAGTCGACCGTCATTGTCCCATTTTGTGAACAAAATCCAGATACTTAGACCGTTCTCGCCAAAGAAGGCCAAGCACAAAAACCAGGTCGATATATCCAGGCACCCGCAGGTCCGACGGCAATGCAAGACATACCAACGCAACCACCCCACCGACTTTGAGAGCCCAACTCAACCGGTAATCCGGGTCCGTCACCATGTCGACCATGTCAACGACAAGCTGTCGCATGGTCGCCAACGGCCCCCCTCCCACGCTCATCCGCCAACGACCCTTGGATTTTCTCGCATCGGCTACTTCCCAGCGTTTGGATCACACGCATCCTTCAATCTGGAAAACCGTTTCAACCCTTCAACATACTGGGGAGAGCATTCCGTAGGGATCTCCGACGCCGTGTCCTTCGAAAAGCGAATGCTCGTAAGCTCCCCCGCTTTCGCTTCAAATGCTCCATGGGTAATCCAAAGCGAACCACCTCGTTTGCCCGCCAAATCAACACAATTCTCTCCGGGCTCGGGTGCCATCACGACAGCATACGCAACAGCACTTCCTTCCCTGACCTCACGGGGCGCCATTCGCCCAGAAGGACCGATGGGGTTGCTGAACCCATACTCCAAATAGCTGGCCTCCACGATGCAGGTGTCGAGCCCGTTTTCGATGGTTGCCGTCGGAACCCCATCGCCGCTCGCACACCCCAATGCCAAGACAAAATAGCCCAGCGCCAAAGCCGTCCATCCACTGTTCGACCAGACCATGAAACGGGACTCTCCCATAAAGGCCTCCCATAGCAGGCGTAGTACCTGGGCGCAATCAGCGTCCTTCCTGCCTTCCCAAGTCCTTGCCTGGACCGCCCAACATAGGCCATCCACCATGCTTGTGCTTCGGCTGCCCTCACGATTTTTTACTCCCATCCCCGTGGGCGTCCGAACGGCCCTCCCCAAGACGCGCAAGCGCCGCACGCCGAATATCCGGGTGAATCTCCGTGCGCTCCATCACCGTCCGAAGCTCCGAACGTAACGCTAATTCCACAAGAGGAATCCCAAGCTCCGGCGGACAACCAGGGTTGAGCACAAGCGCGAGCCGCACACGACGACGAACGTTCCACTTCGGATGGCGGGCAATCTCCTTCATGATCTCATGCCGCAGCGGGCGCTTCGCCGCCAATCGCACGACATCATCTTCCGTCGTAATGCTGTTGTTCAGCAAATTCAGAATGACGCTCGGATGAGGGTCGGCAAGCAATCGATCCAACTGCCGACGTGATGGGCGCCTTGCCATCGATTTGCGCTCTCCAAGCGTCAATGGTCGTCCATAACCGTAGTCTGGAACGTGTCGCTCATCCACTTCGCCACGACTCTGCTCTTTTTTCGAGTCTTCCCCCGAGGGCAGAAGCGACCCCAACGAACCCAATTTGCCCTGCTCAGCGTCATGGCGAAGCGATTCGATCCGACAACGCAAGCTTGGTTCATGCAACAATGCCGCAAACGCGAGCATCACCTCCTGAGCCCGCTTGTCACGCGCTTTGCTCCACTCACATACCGCATCGATCGCCCAAGCAAACTCGGAGGAGTCGGATTCGATCCATACGCTGCGCACGTACGCCATACGCAGCGCCTGCGTGGAAAGCGACGGCACCACACGACACAAACGCCGTGCGAGCGATGCATGGCCCGAGAAACCATGAGGCTCAGAAGGATCGGTGGATTCCGCCACACACGGCAGTGTACCCCAATTCGTGCCCTTGTAGGTTGTCGTCCTTGGGGCCAAAGCTTCCAGCCAATACCTTCAGGTGGTTGAAGCCGGCCACCGTTCACCTCGACGCGATCGATGGCGCCGCATTGACAGCCGCGAGCCATTGGCTAGGATGCGCAGCGCTGCTCACGCATGCCGTGATCACAGCGAATTATCCCTATATGAGGAGTGTATTCATGCTTGTGCGAAAGCTCAGCATCACCGCGGTCGCCCTTTTCGTCACGACGACATTGATGGGTTGTGAAGCGCCTCCCCCCGAGCCTTCCAGCAAGACAGCCTCACCCTCCGAAACCCCAAAACCCCCACCGTCTTCCACGCCAACCGCGCCCGCCGCGCAACCGGCGAAGCCCATTGCTCCCGCTTTGCTTGCCCCCGAAAAGGCCACCGAAACAGCACCAGCTTCTTTCAAAGTCAAATTCGATACCACCCAAGGACAGTTCGTCGTCGAAGTCACCCGCGCCTGGGCTCCCAAAGGCGCGGACCGGTTCTATAATCTCGTCAAAATCGGATACTTCGAGGACATCGCTGTCTTTCGCGTGATCGATGGCTTCATGGCCCAATTCGGAATCCACGGTGAACCCAAGGTCAACTCCGCCTGGCGAAACGCTCGAATCGATGATGATCCCGTCAAGGAATCGAACAAGCGCGGCTACCTAACTTTCGCCACCTCAGGAGCCAACTCCAGAACCGTCCAGATGTTCATCAACTTCGGCGACAACAGCCGCCTGGACTCCCAAGGATTTTCTCCCTTCGGCAAAGTCATCACAGGCATGGATGTCGTCGATAAATTGTACAAAGGCTACGGAGAAGGGGCCCCTGTCGGCGACGGTCCAGAGCAAGGACGCCTGCAATTTCAGGGAAACTCCTACTTGAAGAGCAGTTTTCCCAAGCTCGACTACATCAAAACCGCCACTTTGACCCCGTAAGCTATCGTGAAGCGCGGTTCGTCCACCATGACACTCGATTCCCGCGCTTGCCCCAAACCTCGCCGCTTCGCCATTTCTCACGTCATCATGGGTCTGGCACGGACCAGCCGCCCTCTGGGATGGATCGCGGCCCTCGCGCTGTACCGCATTGGTATGGCCTACGGTGCCGTCCAAGATTCCACCGTCACCCTGCTCCTGTCCATCGTCATCACATTCCCGTTCTGCCTTT
>Ga0209606_1006143_pt1 | contig 10039 bp, 6 predicted proteins | sample AD_UKC057_MetaG_FD_184412 | JGI IMG/M metagenome (GOLD analysis project Ga0209606, IMG submission 184412) | Active sludge microbial communities of municipal wastewater-treating anaerobic digesters from USA - AD_UKC057_MetaG (SPAdes) (version 2) | ecosystem: Engineered > Bioreactor > Anaerobic >...
TTCGCACCATGCATAGCATGCTGGATTGCGCCAAGTTTACCGCGTTTATCCCCGCCTATTATGCCTACCGCCGCGCGCTGCCGTGGATCACCGCCACGGTGTATTCCGGCGAGCGGGGCGTGGACGTGCGCATATCCTCCTTCAATCACCCGACCGGAGGCGCCAACAGTTTTAAATATGGTTCCCTCTCCGCCTTTTTTAATGCGGCGGTCGGCCATTTCATCTCGGGCAATTACCGGGTCAATCTCACGGGGAAAAGCGCCGAATTGTCGGACACGGTGCCGGTGGCGTTGAACCGGCAGTATCTGCTGCCGGGTTGTATGAACTATCTCGACGGGCATTGCCTGGTTTTGGCCAAGGTGACTGAATACGGGGAGTTGTATTTCCTCAATTGCAGCACCACCAAGACACGGGATATCTTCACCTATAACGGGATGAACGCCGTGGGCGGCATAACGCCCCGGGGCAGTGATCCTGAAGATGAATGGATGGGGTGTTTCCAGGGGCTGCGCGTATTGCGCTACCCCATCGCGGATACGAACAGCCAGGGCGTGGTGACCCGGGTGCGCCGCCGCACCGATGCGGAGATGCGCGAGTTCGGTTTCAGTACGGAACAGTATGATGTGGTCCGGCAGATGTACACGTCTCATGAAATCGAAGAGGACGGGTTAAAACCGCAAAGCCTGCATGACCTGATCCGGTTGCGCATGAAAACGGTGGAACGAATCAAGCCGGCCGAATTTATCGCCGCTTATTGCGACGAAATTCTGACCGCCTTTCTGGAACGGGAATGGTTCATTCAGGACGCCTGGGAGGATGTGCGAAAGAACGGTCCCATCGTGTATCCGGAAGACCTGGACAATGAAAATATCTTCCAGGCGCTGGGGCGGTGGGAAACGTGGAGCTCCCCTTCTTCGGACGTGGACCGGCGCAACAAGTACTTTTACCTGGCCGACTGGATGGAATACGCTGTGCGTATGTTCGGCATGAAGCCCTCCTTTGTGGACCTGACCGGCCTGGAAGCCTATGCCATCAACAGCCAGGCGGACCTGGCGGCGGCCATGATTGCCGAGAAGAACCGGCATTTCAAGGAAAAGTCCCTGGAATACACCCATTCCTCAGGAAAGAAATTCACGCTGACCCTGGCGGATATTGAAACACGCCTGTATGATTTGTCCTTCGACCCGAACCATCCGCCGGAATTGCGCTGGGGCGCGCCGCCGGACAGCCCGGAACGGGAAGGCATGCCCCAGACCTACACGCCCCTGCCCAAGGGCCAAAAGGTACCCGCGGACGAAGCCTATCGCCTGCAATTTTTTTATCGCACCTTGTGCCAACGCGAAACGACCTCCAGCTACCTCGTCGGCATGTACACGGAAGGGTTCCCCATTCGCGACAAACTGGATGCCCAGGTGGGGAAATGGTCCTATGCGACGGAGCCGCTGCTTCACCCGGTGGAAGAGGGAGAACCTGAACCGTCCTTGACGCCGGCGAATCCCTCAGCCATACCCCAGTTGACCCCGGATGAGCAAGAGCCAAAAGACACGGGTGACCCCGGCACGGCAGGAAGAAGCAGAAGCGGTAGAATCGGCAGAGGAGGCCGGAGAACACGAAGGTAGCGATTGTGGGAAGTCAGGTATTTATTCTCTCTGAATTTTCCATCTCAATGAATTACTTGTGATCCAAAATGACGTTGAACCGGTGGAGGTAGTGCAGACGCGATAAGAACGCCGCGTCTACGTTGCTTACCGTATAACGGTTCAGGTGTGGCATTTTTTTTAGGCCGCTTTATGACGTTTGAAAGGGGTTGCATGCATAGCTATAAATTCCTTGTACTGATGGTGACCATGTGCACACCGGTGCTGGTGGGCAGTCACGCCTTCGGTGAAGACCCCAATCCTGCATCGATCCATTCCGACCGCGGCGCCTGGCCGCTTTACCGGCAGTGGAACCTGGCGGAACGGGACCATTTCGCCGCCTGGATAACGCGCATCTTCGAGCGCAAAGCGCTCGGCACGACAGCGCAGCGCCTTGCGAAGCTGGAACAGGTGCTGTCCGACCCGGACATGAACCTGTTGCTGGACCCCGAATTCGCCGGATCCCCGTGCAACCCCCAACCCGACATGGGGTCCATTCTCGCCATGCACCGGGTGGTGGATTGCCACAAGCTGTCCATGTCCCTGGGCGCCTACTACGCCTGTCGGCGCGGACTGCCGTTCATGTACAGCTATGTGCGCGCCTCCAACGGCGGCGATACGCGCACCGCCGATTCCACCTATCCCGTGGGCTCGACAAGTTCTTTTGAATACGGGTCCGCCCTCCAGTTCTTCGTGGATGCCACGGTCGGCACCTGCACCGGCAACCTGCGCGTGCCGCCCTTCGGCCAGAATTCGGAACTGAGCGATACGTGTCCCGTGGCCATTGACCGGAAATATCTGGTACCCGGCTGCCTCTATTACCTGGACGGACACGTGCTGGTTTTGGCACACCTGGAACCGAGCGGGAATGTGCGTTTCCTGGACGCGACCACTTCGTACACGCGCGACTTGTACGTGTTTAACAGCCTCAATGCGGTTACGGGCATTACCCCGCGCCACTCGGAAAATACGGGCAACCCCTATGAGGGATGCTTCCGCGGTTTCCGCACATTCCGGTATCCCATCGCCGAGACGGATGCGGCGGGGAAAGTGCTGCGCGTGCGGCGCCGGACCGATGCCGAGATGGAGGAATTCGGGTTCAGCACGGAACAGTACGAGAAGATGGAGGAACTGGTCAAGAACGGCAAACTCACCGAGAACAGCCATGATTTTGGAAGCATCCACCAGTTCATCCGGTACCGCCTGCGCGAACCGAAACCCCTGCCCATCTCCCGGATGATTCAGGCCTACGCGGAACAGGCGCGGGGGCAAATGATTACGCGGGACACGGCCGTACAGGCGGCCTGGACCGATGTGCGCGCCAACGGCCCCATCGAATTTCCCGACAAGGGCGCCGACTGGAATATCTATACCGCCGGCGGACGGTGGGGACAGTTCAGCACGGCCCTCACGGACACGGAGTTCCGCGGGGATTATTTCTTCTTCCTGGAGGAAATCGATGCCGCCATACCCTGGATGGATATAGAATGCGGCCAATTGGACCTGGAAGGGATCAATATTCACGCCGTCTGGAGCGTTTCGGATCTTGCCGTGGCGTTCCTGGCGGAGAAAAACCGGGTCTTCAAACAAACCACCTTTGACATCACCGACAGCGCGGGCGGGAAAAGAACCCTGTCGCTGCTGGAATTGGAGCAACGCCTGTTCGACCTGTCTTTTGACCCCAATCATCCGCCGGAACTGCGTTGGGGATTCAACCCGGACAGCGCGGACCTGACGCTGCCGGAAACCTTCACGCCCCTCCGCGGCGGCAGGCAGGCGCCCATGCTGGAAGCCTACAAGCGGCAGGCGTACTACCGGTCCCTGGCGCACCGGGAGATCGGGGAAACACCCTTTGACGATACACCCCTCACGGGGTTCCCCGTGCGCCAGGTCATCAGCGACTACCTGTGGCCCAAATGGCGCGGCTATCCCACCCCGCCGCTGGTGCCACACGGCGGCCGCGCCGCCTACGAGGCCCGGGCCGCGGGTGGGCGTCCCGCAAGGAAAACAACTAAATGACTTATTACCAGGAAAAACAGGGTACGGGGCTCTGGGTCTACCTTTTGCTTTTGGCGGTTGGTTTCGTCACGGTATATATCCCCCTGTATGCAAGATTTTCCGAAGGGAAAGCAATGACCCTGGAATTGCTTTTGGGTCCAATCCTTGCGCTTGCCACCCTGCCGTTGGTGCTGAATCTCCTATGCCTGCGAACAAAAGTGGAGGAAGACCGCATCTATATACGATTGGGCTGGCTGTTTCCCATGATGTGGCGGCGCATCCCCCTGGCATCCATCGTTTCGGTGGAAGTGATACGCTACCGGCCGTTGCGCGATGCGGGCGGCTGGGGCTATCGCTGGGGAAGATACCGGGGCCGGCGTTGCTGGTATTATTCCATGCGCGGTAACCGCGGGGTGCTGGTGGTTACCCGCGACAACAAACAGCATGTGGTGGGTTCCCAGGATGCGGAAGCGCTTGCGCAGGCCCTTCTGACAGCCCTGGACACGGCCGGGCGGGGCCGGGCGTGAGTTCAATCCTCGTTCTTGTCCGTGAGCATCTGGTGCAGCGCGCCCACAAAACGCCGGGCCGCATCGAGCGTGTCTCCGCTCGTATCGTTCAAAGTCACCGATGGTTTGCCCGCCCAGGAGAATATAACCTGGTCCCGGTAGATGCCGCGCAACCCGGCCTGCACCCCTTCCACGAGGACGGCGCTCGAATCGAAACGCACCACGATTTTTGACCCGCCCGCTTCCATGCCGTACGCGCCAATCTCCGCGGCCAGCGCGCGCACTTCCATAATGCGCAACAGCCGCCGCACCGGCGCCGGAACCGGGCCGAACCGGTCTTTGAGTTCAAGGGCGAGTTCGTCAATTTCCTCCATGGAGGTGACTGACGCGATACGACGGTACAGCGTGATTTTCTGTGGCGCGGCCTGCACGTACGCATCCGGAATATACGCATCGGCGCTGATTTCAAAGGGGGGCAGGGACCGCCTGCGCACGGGGGTCCCCTGCGCCTCCGCCACCACTTCCGCGATCAGGTCCTTGTAGGTTTCGTACCCGACCGAGGCGATGCTGCCGGATTGTTCCGCGCCCAGCAGGTCCCCGGTGCCGCGGATCTCCAGGTCGCGCATGGCCACACGGAACCCCGACCCCAGCGTGGAAAACTCCTCCAGCGCCTTCAGCCGGAGCATGGCGTCTTCCGTCAGGGCACGGTCGCCGGGCACCAGCATGTAGGCGAAGGCGCGGTGCTTGTAACGCCCCACCCGCCCGCGAATCTGGTACAACTGGCTGAGCCCGAATTGATCCGCCCGGTCCACGATGATGGTGTTGGCGTTGGGAATATCGATGCCGGAGGCGATGATGGTGGTGCAGACGAGGATGTCGATCTCATGATTGACGAAGGCGGCCATCACCTCCTCGAGTTCATGCTTCTGCATCTGGCCGTGGCCCAGGCCCACCCGCGCATGCGGTATCATCTCGTGGACGAATCTGACGACCCGGTTGATGGTCTGGACCCGGTTGTGCAGAAAATAGACCTGGCCTTCCCGGCTCAATTCCCGCTCGAGCGCTTCCCGGATCACATTCTTGTCCCAGGCTTCGATGCATGTGTGTATGGGCAGCCGGTCGTTCGGCGCCGTGTTGATGAGACTCATGTCCCGAATGCCGATAAGCGAGAAGTGCAGCGTGCGCGGGATGGGCGTGGCGGACATGGTCAGCACGTCCACCGAGGTGCGCATCTGCTTCAGCTTTTCTTTGTCCCGGACCCCGAAGCGTTGTTCTTCATCAATGACGACCAAGCCCAGGTCGTTGAACACAACGTCGCTTGACAAAAGGCGCTGCGTGCCGATGACCACATCCACCTCGCCGGTTTTCAGGCCTTTCAACGCCTCCCGTATCTCGGCGGGCGTGCGGAACCGGTTCAGCACCTCCACATGGATGGGATAGTCGGCAAAACGTTCCCGGAACGTGTTGTAATGCTGCTGCACCAGCACCGTGGTCGGCGCCAGCAACGCCACCTGCTTGCGGTCCATAACGGCTTTGAACGCGGCGCGCAACGCCACTTCGGTCTTGCCGTAACCCACGTCGCCGCACAGCAGCCGGTCCATGGGACGCTGCGATTCCATGTCGCGTTTCACGTCCGTGATGGCGCGGGCCTGGTCCGGCGTCTCCTCATATTCAAAGGCGTCCTCGAATTCCGCCTGCCAGACCGTGTCCTTGTTGAACGCATAGCCACGGCTCTGCTCGCGCGCGGCGTAGAGCCGTATCAGTTCGCCGGTCATCTCCCGGACCCGGCGCTTCACCTTGTCGCGGGTGCGCGCCCACGTGGCGCCGCCAAGCCGGTCCAGCTTGGGCAGAGCGCCGTCACCGCCGAGATATTTCTGCACCTGGTCCAGTTGGGCCGCCGGCACATAAATCGTGTCGCCGCCGGCATAGGTCACGGACAGGTAGTCGCCGCTACGCCCTTCGAATGTGCGCAGGCCGGTGTAGCGCCCGATGCCGTGCACCTCATGCACCACGTAATCGCCGGCGCGCAGGTCGCCGAACTGGGTAATCGCGGCGCCGGCCTCGAAACGGCGGCGCTTGCGCCGCACATAATGGCGCCCGAAGATTTCGCGCTCGCTGAGCAGGACGAGATGGTCGGAAAAGGACTGGAACCCGGCCCGCAGCCGGCCGATTTCAACGGTGACCGGCGCGGCGCCGGGGCGGTACCCGTGCTCCTGAAGCAGGTCGAACATCCGCCGCTGTTCCCCCGGGTTCACGCACAGAATCCGTATGTCGAAACCGTCCAGTTCCCATTCCCGCACCTTCTCCCAGAACGTTTCCGTGTGCCCGGTAAACGTGTCCACGGGCCCGGAACGCATCGTCAGGCGAACCGCCCGGCCCGAATCCTTGCGCGGCATCTGGCCCAGGAACAGCTTCGGAAACCGGCCCCACTGGTTGCGCGCCGTTGTCCAGTCCATGAAATAGGGGCTGTCCGCGCATTGGCCCGCCACCTGGATGCCTTCCTCCTGTGCCGCGACGGGTTCATCCACCGCCAGCAGCGTATTCTCGGGGAAATAATCGGTGAACGGGGTAAGATCGCGCTTTTTCAGCGAAACCGTAAGGCTGCTTTTTTCCGAACGCGGGGATACCCGGATTTCCTCCACCCGGGTCACACTGCGCTGGGTCTCCGGCTCGAACAGGCGGATGGACTCAATGTCCTCGTCAAAATATTCCAGGCGGCAGGGCAGTTCCGATGACATGGGAAATATGTCCAGCAGGCCGCCCCGCACGCTGAATTCCCCCCGCTGTTCGACCATGGATTCGCGCGTATACCCCAGCCGGATCAGCGCGGCGATGAGATCCTCCATCGGGTGACGGCCCCCGCAGGCCAAGTGCAGCGAATGGTCCGCCAGGTGCCGACGCGACAGGACATATTGCATGAAGGCCCGTACCGAGGCCGCCGTATACATCGGCCGCCCCGCTTCCCGGGCCGCCTCCAGCTTCTCCAGGGTATGGAGCCGTTCCGCGACAATATCATCGGACGGGCTCATGACATCGTGGGGCAGCACCTCCCATGCGGGAAATAACAACGTATTTTCTTCCCCAGAAAAACTGGCCAGGTCATCATACACCGCTTCCGCTTCCGCCCGTTTCGCCGTGAGAATCAGCAGGCTGAAACCCATCCGCCGGGCGGCCTGCAACGCGGCCAACGTCTTGCACGCCCCCCACACGCCCGAGACATCCACCTCCCCCCGCGGCGCATCACGATACGCCCCGGTAATGGAATCAATTATGTTCAAGTCCGGAAGTTGCATGAGGATGGTAGTACCAAGAGCCGAAACCAAGCCTATTCAGGAAAAACACGGGGGAATTATATAATTTTCCTCAGGGAACTTTACAGACAGTACCATGCTCCTAAATCCGCACGTAAGGAATGGCAAGAGCGTAGAAGTGGCATCCTGCCGCTTGGATGCGGCAGGATGCCGCATCTACGGTGTACTGGATTCCCGCCTGCACGGGAATGACGCACATCGCAACGCGCATGCACACTGAAGTGTGAACAACGTACTCAGTGCCGCCTGTCATTGCGAGCGAAGCGAAGCAACCTGATTCGCCTCAGGTTAGGGTTAATGCGAGATTGCTTCGCTGCGCTCGCAATGACGGTTATGATTCCCAAGTGCTCGGGAATAAGACAAGCAAGAGGAACAATTACATCCCCCGGCGCTTCGCGTCCCCCCCTTCGAAGGGGGACCTGTTCTGTCACGACGCGCGTCTGCTGCCCCTTTGAAGGGGGATATGTTCCGTACCGATGCGCGTCTGGTCCCCCTTTGAAGGGGGATCAAGGGGGATGTATGCTCTCAAAGCAAGTCCAACACGCGAACAAGAGAAGCGGGAGGAATGAATACATCCCCCGGCGCTTCGCACCACCCCCTTCAAAGGGGAATATGTTTCGTACCGACGCGTGTCTGGTCCCCCTTTGAAGGGGGATCAAGGGGGATGTATGCTCTCAAAGCAAGTCCAACACGCAAACAAAAAAAGCAGGCGGAACAATTACATCCCCCGGCGCTTCGCGCCACCCCCTTCGAAGGGGGACCTGTTCCGTGCCCACGCACATCCGGTCCCCCTTTGAAGGGGGATCAAGGGGGATGTATGCTCTCAAAGCAAGTCCAACACGCAAACAAAAAAAGCAGGCAGAACAATTACATCCCCCGGCGCTTCGCGCCACCCCCTTCGAAGGGGGACCTGTTCTGTCACGACGCGCGTCTGGTCCCCCTTTGAACGGGGACCTGTTCCGTCACGATGCGTATCCGGTCCCCCTTTGAACGGGGATATGTTCCGTACCGATGCGCGTCTGGTCCCCCTTTGAAGGGGGATCAAGGGGGATGTATACCCATGAAACAAGTTTCACTTGGGAACACGCGGACCTGCATGCCCGCAGTCGCCTCTGCTTGTGGTATTCTATAGGCAAAGGGTAACAGTTCCCTGAAGGTCATATTTGAGATGAAAAGAAACGCGAATCGTCATTTGATCCGCCTGGCGCGGTTGATACTGCTTATCACCTGGGCGGGGGTGACCATTGCGGCATTCGGCTTTCATCATCATGACGCAGGGGAAGGCTGTGATGATAGTTGTTGTCCATTCGTTCTGGTGGTGCTGAATTTTCCCTTCCTGGTTATGGTGTGTCTCTTCATTTTTCCGCCTGAAGCCGATTTCTTCCGTCCAGCCGGGCCTTCAACGGCGCCGGAGATGCGACCGATGGGCGCGGTCAGTGTTCGCGGCCCGCCCGCACCCTCCTTTACCTGAACTCCTGTACCCGCTGTAATCCTTTACCCCCATTGGATTACAGGACACCTGTTTACAAACAGAAGGCAAAGGAAGGCATGTCTATATGAAAATGCGTCATGGATTTACATTGATTGAACTGCTGGTGGTCATCGCCATTATCGGCATTCTTGCGGCCATCCTGCTGCCGGCCCTGTCCCGGGCGCGGGAGGCGGCGCGCCGCAAGTCCTGTCAGAGCAACCTGAAACAGTTGAGCGTGGTCTTGAAACTCTACGCCGATGAATGCGCGAACCATTTTTATCCTCCGATAAAGGCGACCCATTGCGACGCCAGTCCCATAGAGGGGTTGGCGGCCATCATGGACATGGACGTTTTGTTTCCCAATTACCTGACGGACTATGCCGTGCTGATTTGTCCCAGTTCCCCCTATGCGGATACGCCCGAAGCGCTCTGGGATGAGGGCCACAATCCATCGAGTTTGTGGCTGGAGGCCGAAGCGCATGGTCATTTGCCGCAGGCGGGCGACGGCATTGTGCAGCCCTGCGAGGTCTATGAACATCCCTATATTTATTTCGGGTGGGCGTTGAACCCGACCATGCTGGACACGGAAGCCAGCCTGGACCAGTTCGAGATTGCATTGCTGGAGAAACCGGACGGGCTGAAACATCGCATTCATGAGAACCCGTTACTGGTCCATGAAGACTGGAAACCGGAGACGTCCATTGATCCGGAATATCCTTTCCAGGTCATTTACCGGTTTCGGGAAGGCGTGGAACGTTTTTTCATCACCGACGTCAACAACACGGCCCTGGCCGCGCAGGCGCAATCCACCCTGCCCATGATCTGGGACGCCATTTCCGGCGGGGAGCCCTCCCATTTCAACCATATCCCCGGCGGGTGCAATGTATTGTATATGGACGGCCACGTGCAGTTTCTGAACTATACACCGGACGGTCACGAAAGCGAGCGCAATCTCGGCAATACGTTCCCAGTGAACGGCGCAGGCGTTATCCTTCATGAAGCCACCCATAGTCATGAGCACCACGACCATTGACCCTGGTGTTCGGCGACAAAAAAATAGCCACAGAAGGCACAAAAGGCACAAAAGGAGTACCTCATTCTCGAACGACCGGTAAC
>Ga0209606_1006149_pt1 | contig 10033 bp, 4 predicted proteins | sample AD_UKC057_MetaG_FD_184412 | JGI IMG/M metagenome (GOLD analysis project Ga0209606, IMG submission 184412) | Active sludge microbial communities of municipal wastewater-treating anaerobic digesters from USA - AD_UKC057_MetaG (SPAdes) (version 2) | ecosystem: Engineered > Bioreactor > Anaerobic >...
GCAGAAAACTCTTTGGAAATGTCCCGACTGAGCGCAGCCGAAAAACAAGACGCCATGTTAAGATTCTCCCAGTTCCACGACCTTTACACCCAGCAGGTTGAACGAGTCCAGAGAGACCCCAACGTATCCGCCGCGAACAAAACGACAGTCCTGAGTCAGTTGTGGGCGGAATACAAAGCCAACCTTCAGATGGTTTCTGATCTGGCAGGATATGAAATCGCCTGGAGCGAAGAGCCAGCGGGGACCATTACCAACACCAGCACACAACCGGTTGCCCCGCCTCCACCGCCAAGCTCACAAAACACAGCGGCCCCTGTAACAATTGAGGAGTGGAACACAAGAGCAAAAGACCCAAATGACGCGTATTTTAAGAACCATGGGGGCTTCGCGTGGGACGGAAGTCAGTGGACAATCGGCCCCATCGTAATTCAAATATAGGAGCTTAAATGGTTAAACGGACTACAGACATGGAACTCGTATCAAGAATACTGAATCACCCGAAAGTCTTCGACTGGATCAGTGATGACGTATCTCCATGCCCCTGTGTCCCGAATCCGAACCACCTGCACCTGGTTGATGAAACAGGAACCATGTTACTTACTGCCACCCACGTGAACGGGATTACCTGTGAAGTGCATATCGCTGCTTTACCAGAATCTTGGGGAAGAGCAGTAAGTTTTTTTAAAGAATGTATCAGCTGGGGGTTTGAGAACACCCGCTATACAAAAGTAATCGGCTTTACTCCCGCTTATAACAGAGCGGCTTTAGCTTTAGCAAGAAGAGCAGGATTTAAAGAAGAGGGAAGAATAACAAATTCTTTCCTGAAGAACTGGGAACTTTATGACATGATAGTCTTCGGACTATCCAAATACAAGGAGGGATGATCATGGCGATAGGAGCAGCAGCAGGCGTAGCAATAGGAGGGATAGCAGCATCCGCCGGTGCAACTGCGGCTACAGTGGCGGCCGTAACTGCGGTATCTGTTGCCGCGGTAAACGGACTCATTATAGGCGCAGTTGTCGGTGCAGCCACCAGTGCAATCACCGGAGGAGATATTTTAAAAGGAGCGCTGATCGGTGGTGGAATTGGAGCTGTTACCGGAGGGTTTGGTGAATGGTTAAGCCCAGCCGCAGCAGCCACAGAAGGAGCTGTTAGTGGTGGGATGACAGCACTAGAGGCAGAACTTGGAATCACCGGCGGCGCGTCCGGCAGTTTAGAGGCGTCGATTGCGGCAGGTGTTGACGCAACAACAGCCGGCCTAGATACTGCTGCCGCAAATAGTGCTCTTGCTGGTCCAGTTCTTTACGATCAAAATTATGTGCCCGGGTTAGTTGAAGGAGAAGCTGGATATAAACCACCCGTCGTCACGGGTGGCAGCGCAGCTGCTCCGCCAACAGGCGTTAAGCCACCCACCCCGGCCGGCGGAGCAGGAGGAGCAAAAGGCGGACTTATATCGTCTATTACCGGAGCTGATTCGTTTACGAAAGCCATGCTTATTAGTGGTGGAATGCAAGCCCTTGGTTCAGGTATTACCGCAGCGACACAGCCTGATCAAGAGGCCCTTCTGGAAAAGAACGCAGCTTTGGCGGAGCAGGGGCGGATCGCTGCAATGTCACAACCTGGATCGGTCTTGAACAGATGGAAACAAATTCTTGATCGATCAACCATCTCCGACGCCTACAGTAGATACAAGATCAACACGGGAGCCACAACCGTATCCAAGCCGCTTGCAACAAAAACAGGCCTATTGGCCGAAGGAGGTGCCGCATAATGCCAGGACTACTTGAACAAGGAATGGAACAGCCCCAGGGAGTGATGCAGCAGCCGCCGCCGGCGGGACCGCCACAGGGACAGATGCCGCCCGGAGCGCAAGCCCCAACACAGCCTCCCCCAGGGCAACCCCAAGCACAGGGGGCCAAAAACCGTCAACCCTTCAGCAAGAGGGAATTTGACATCTTTGTCGCCAACGGCACCAAGATGATCTACTCTGAAAAGATATCAGATCAGATCATCTCTCAAGTCGTCGATGCCAAAAACCCTGTAGTAGCGATTGCCGAAGTCACTCTTGCAATTATCTCCAGACTGGAACAAAGCGCCAAAGCAGCGGGGAAGAATCCTTCCTACGAAACCCTGATTTACGGCGGGAATGCTTTAATGGGAGAAGTCATCGAATCCGCAGAGGCCGCGGGAATGAAGAAACTGACCAAACCTGAAAGATATGAAGCCTTGAATCTTGCGGTGGGAAAGTACATCGACCAAGCCATTAAAACCGGCCAGATGACCAAAGACGAATTGATGAAACTTGCTGAGGATGCCCAGCAAACCGAAATGGGCCAGAAGATGAATCGATTCGTATCCGGAAAAATGAGCCCTGAAGAACTGGCTGAACTGAAGAAAAAGAATACCCCGGAAGGGAACAAAAAAGAAATTCCAAAGAAAGCTCTAAAAGAAGTCCCTGAGGAGGAGGTGTAATCATGGGAGGATTGCTTGCCGGAATCGGAGCCGCCCTGCAGACAGGCGGAAAGGCAATGACCGACATCTACATGCAGAAGCTGTTGATCGAAGCCCAAGAACAAAGGGACAATAGACTGGCCGAACTTCAGGATAAATATGGGATGAAACGGCTTGCAGAGGAAGACAAACTTGCTGCCGCCCGACAGAAAGAAGCCTACGGCCAGGCCCAGACTCTTCAGAAGCAGGGGTTTGAACATGCGGAAAATCTTAACAAAGAGTTAAAAGCCTTTCAGCTTGCCCTTACCAAAGAAGACAAGGAATTCAGGCTTGCCTTGGCAAAACAGACAGCGGCGAAAAATCCCTATGTTCAGTTGTATGGCTTTTTGGAATCAAAGGTGGGCGAGGACAAAGCAAAAGAAATTATGCTTAATAACCTTACCGGAGCCTCCAAGGAAAAAAGTTTTCTGGAGTGGATTCCTGGATACATGAAAGCCGCCGGCATTCAACCAGACCAGATGGAAGACCCCCAAATGATGGAGAAGCTATACGGTGTTTACAGCGCTGCGGCTTCCAAAGGGAAGGGTGCGGCAACAGCGAAAGCATCGTCGGCTCCGGGCGAACTTCCTGAGTTTCTAAAAGGATCAGATCAGGGAGGATCACTACTTGGTTTTCTGAGGCCAAAGGCAAGGGCCGGGGATTCTACCCTTGGGCAGGGGATACGGCAGGACGTTGAAGCTTTTAAAGACACTCAAAAGAAAGCAGGTCTTCTGCAGCAGCCATGGAACACGGGAGCTGGTCCAAACTATGGATGGTAAAATATTGAGGTGACGAATTGAGCCTGGAATTTATCAAAGACCCCTGGTGGCAAAAACTTGATCCTGACGAGAAGAATAGAAGAATCGAAGCTGGATTCAAGATCGACGTTGAATCTGATCCGGAGTGGGCGAGCCTTGAAGACTGGGAAAAACTAGCCGTCCGCAAAGAATATGGGAAGCTTGTATCCCAAGGCGAGGCACAACTTGCCTTTGAGAAAGCACCTGAAGAGAGAGCCTGGTACAATCAATTAGGTTCCAAGGCCGCCCGGGGAATGGTTGGTTTGGCGGAGACTGCAGGAAACGTCCTCCAAACCGCAGACCTCACTCCAAGAGAAGAAGAAACAGCTCCCAGTGCTATCGATAGATTAGGCACGGGCATTGTTGACTGGGCCAAAGACGTCCAGCAAGAATACGATTTTATGAAGGCGGACAAAGCCGAACTTGCAGGAAAGCATGGTTTCCTTCGGCAGGGGATTATGGACACCGCCGAATACATTCCACAAAGTCTTCCTGTTGCGGCAACTGCTTTGGCAGGAGCGGCGATCGGATCGGCTTTTTTGCCAGTTGGTGGAACCATCGCAGGCGGGGCTATCGGTGGATTGATAGGCCTGACGGGATTCTTTGGGTTAGGGACTTACGGAAGGGAATATAGTTCTGCTTTTGAAGAGCTGAAAAGGACTCGTCCCGAAGCAACTGATGAAGAGATAAAAGAAACATCTCATCGCGTAGCCTTCAGACACGCTGCCCTTGATGTCGGCACTGAAATACCCGGGACTTTACTGGGATTGAGAATGCTGGGCGGAACCAAAGTATTAACCCAGCCGTTAAAAGCTACATTGCTCAGGGTTATGAAGGAACCTCTTGACGAAACAGCAAAGAAGTTCGCTTTGGCAACCGCTGGTGAAGTGGGCGGTGAAATGATCGCCGGCGGAGGGCAAGCTTACGCCAGTCAGATAGAAGGCCTTCAAGCCCCTTCCATTCAAGAAGCTGTGGCTTCTTCGATTATTCCTGCTATCGGAATCAGTTTGTTTTTTGGAGCTGGAGCCGCGGGTTACAACCAAATCCAGACCACAAGAATGATGCACCAGCTTAACTCTGACAATCCCAATACCAGAGCCAAGGCTGCATCCATTATGGCCTACCGGATTTCAGAAAACACCAACGACAAAGCTCTTGGTTTAAGCTGGTTGAATCAGGCCACCGACTCCATCAACAAAGGGGAGAAGTTCAACTTCGACGAAAGCGTTGTAAACTTTGCAAAGATCAAAGCTTCCGAAGACTACCAGGCCCCCAGCTCTGATTTACTGACTGCAGATGAATATGCGAAAATCAACGACGCCCCTGACCTACAAACGGCATTGGATCAGTTCAATACAATTCTTGCCGGTCCGGTAAAAACCGCTGAAGACATTAAATTTGAAACCCTGGAGCAGAACGCCCAGCAAAATGATATTGGACTTACCTTGGGGCAGCTGACCAAACTAAATCCAGAACAGGTAGCCGATCTTAGGGATCAGGAAACCGAACTATTCCCAGGACAACAAGTCGAGTACGCCGGCAAAAGAGCTTCTCAACCTCAAAGAGTTTTTCTTATCGACCAGAACGAAGACGGAACCTGGAACGCCAAAACCAAAGATGGAAGCCTTATCAAGGTAAATCCCGATAAAGCTCTTCCTGTTGACATATTGGAACCTGGAAGAGAAATCCAGTACCAGACCCGAAAAGGAATGCTTCAAGCAGTTCTTATTGAACCTTTGAACAGCAAGCAGTGGAAAGCCAAGGATTTAAGAAACGGCGCCCCTATCACAGCAAACATCGAAAACATCACCCCCATACCCTTACCGGGAGAAAGGTTTGAAAGAGATGCCGGCGCAATACGTGGCAATGCGGGACAAGTTTTACCAGGAGCGACTGGCGCTGTGGAAGAAAATGCACAAGAAACAGCAGGTGCCCAAGGAAGTACGGGAACGCTTGTACAACAACGCACAGACCAGGGCGGCGAAAATTTATTGGAGCAAAACCGGGAAGAGCCCGAAGGAATCGTAGAGGTTCTTAACGACCTCAATCCTACTGGTGGGGTATTTAAAGATTACACCCCCGAGAAACGCGCCACAATGCCCCTGGGAGAGAACATCACAACCCTTGATAAAACCATGGGCAAACCTCCCGAAGAGACCGTCACCGTCTATCGTGGGGGCCAGGGAGAGATAGTTCCCGGAGATTATGTCACTACAAATAAACAACTGGCCCAGGATTATGCCGGCGCCGGGCCTATTATCGAGAAGAAAGTAAAGCTCTCCGAAGTCCTCGACGATAAAACCGAGCCCTTGGGAGAAGAATATATCTACCGTCCGCCGGCTGATTTAGCCGCCCAAGCCGAGGGAAAAGAGTCGGCGGTGGGGCCTATTTTAGAAGGAGGTGATCTTAATGGGCAAGTGCAAACCGAAACCCCGGTAAAGCCAGTTATTCCCGAAAAGGAAATCAACCGATCCGAGTGGAAATCCATGTACCCGGGTCTTCCGGAGAATGTTTACGAGAATCTTTCAGGAACTTCTCCCACCCAAATTTCTCAAGAAGAGAAAGATGCCCTTACCCTGTTAAGAACAAAAGGGGGAAATACCGAGGCAGCCGCCAAGCAGTTATGGGGCGAAGACCTTTCCAAGGCTCCCCCCAGAATCAGAGAAGCTTTCAAACCTGCAGAAATTAAAGAAACAGAAAAGCGAGTCGTCCCCTGGGAATCGAAAACCGTCAACGGGATGACAATTCTCTCAACTCCAATCGAGAATGATACCGTAATTATTAAGGAAACACCTACCAAGGGTAAGAACAAATTCGTCGTTTACAAAGAATCCGAAGGGAAAAGATTTGGCACTGCCCCAACCATCGAGGAAGCCAAAGTAGTTGCTGAATCGATCATCCCGGAAGCTCCAGTGGAAGCTCCTGCTGCGGAAGGCACAAATATTACTGAAGAAACTCCAACGGGAACTCCAACAGAAGCTCGATCTATCGAATGGAGAAAAGGCACCTCCAACGGAATGGCTGCCTACGTCACCGATATTTCCACAGAAGACGACAAACCCGCGAGAGTAGTTATTAGGGAGCTCCCCACCAAAGGGTTGATGAAGTTCACAATGGATGTGGAAACCGCCGAGAATCGTGTCAGGCTAGGCACAGCAGCGACTTTAGAGGAAGCCCAGTCCAAAGTAGCCTCCACCCTGATAATGCCGGCACAGGAAGAAATTGCTGCACAACCAGCGTTGAAGGGTATCGCTATTGAACCAGCAGCCAAATCACTCCTGAAAGAATATGAAGGACCTGGGGGATATTATGCGATGAAAGTTCCTACCCCCGAAGGCGGGATGGGAACCCATCTTTCTCTTCAGAAAACCGGGCAGACCGTTCGCATCGAAAAACCCCTTGTCGTTGATTCGGCAGAGTGGCAGAAGAACCAGTTGACCGGAAATGAATTAGCCTTTTCGTTGGTTGATAAAGGATATGATTCCGTAGTAATTACAAAGAATGGCAAGCCTGATCAGGTAATAAGCATCAGGGAATTTACCCCTGAATACCACCATGAAGAAAACGTCAAATACATCAAAGCCCAAAGGGCTGCAGGGAAAATTGATGCAGAAGTAGAGGCTGAAGCCATCGAACGATCGAGGCTTGTCAACGAAACCTACAGAACCGGAACAAAATTCGAGATTGACAACGATACGGAATGGGATTACCATCACAAACATAAGTTAAGGTTTAGTCCGAGGGTTGATAAAGATGGTAATCAGAACGATGATTATAAATTCTTAATCCAATACGGATACACTGAGGGGGAAATAAATGGAAGAGAATTCAGCGTCGAAGGAGAAACCGTCCGGAACAGTGACTATAGCAAGCAGGGACAAACTCACCGGCAAAGTGTTAGACTATATCGTGGTGCCGGCAGACGTGTGGTACTCCACGAATCCCTCCACGTCCTCGATACCGCCGGGCTTCTTGTACCGCCACAAAGTGGACGACACACCGAGTCCACAATCTGGGAAATAACCGATCGCATTTTCAAGAATAAAGAGCCTCTGGAAAATTTCCTTAACGAGAAAGGAAAAGCCTTAAATGAACAGACAAGAATTTCTAAAAGCCCTGAAAGACCAGGCGAAGCGCAACGACAAGCCCCTGCAGGAACTAGGCAAGAAGCAGTACGAAAGCCGACAGGCAGACAGTACGCTGTCACCGGAAGCCAAATCACGGCCCCAGCCGAATCCTACGACCGAGGTGTAAATTCCAAAGGGAATGTGTGGGTCCGTCAATCTCCTGATGAATCCAATTCCGGAAGACAATTACTCATTCAGTTTTCTACAGAACTCATCAATAAAAATGCAGTTCCTGATTCTTCAACCGCTTATTATGACAGACTCTACAGCGGTGCCAGAAAAGGCTACGCCCGATTAAGAGACTTCTGGGAAATCCCCCAATGGATGGGATACGTTTCCAGATACCTTCCAAGGGCTGATGTTTATGTTGTAAGAGACATGAAAGAAGCCAAACAATTTCTGGATAATGCAGGCTACGAAAGAATTATCTTCTCCGCAATCGATGTGAACACAGCGCTGATCAAAGATTTAGCCGGAAAGTTTAAAGGCAAAGTCGATATCGGAGGCTATACCACACCAGGAACTTTCGATGATCTGAAAAACGCAAAGTGGCACGAGAACCTTGAGTCCTTGGCAAAAGATATGGGAGTTCCTTTTACCGAGGGGGTGGATTACAGGCACTTCCAGAACTCAAAGGTCATCCCCAGGCTGACAATGTCTCAGGGCTGTCTCCACAAATGCGCTTTCTGTACCGTGCCCAAAAAATTACTCCAGACCTCAACTGAAGTCATTGATCAGCAGGCCCAGGCATTTGGAGCGCTGGACGCCAAACTGGTTTACCTGAACGACAAGACTTTCGGCCAGGCTAAAAATTATACCCACCTGGAAAATGTTTACAACGCGATGAAAAAGAACAACCCGGAGTTTGAGGGCTTCATCATCCAGACCACCGGATCGCAACTTCTGAAAATGGACGACGGCTGGCTGCAGAGATCAGGAATCAAATACGTCGAACTTGGGGTAGAGACCTATAACGACTTCATACTAAAGGCTTTGCACAAACCCCACACAGAAGCTATTCTTGAAAGGGCAGCGGAGAAGTTAAGAAAGAATAACATCAAATTAGTACCGAACATCATCATCGGAATCAAAGAAGAAACTTCAGAAACCTATCAAAGGACCTTAGGCTTTTTGGAGAGACATAAAGACATTATCTCCCACGAAAACATTTATAACCTGGCCCTGTACGAAGGGACAGAAATGGCCAAAAACCTGAAGGCAACGACAGAAGAAGACCTGAACGAAAACGTCGTTGAAAAGTCCTTCCACGAAAAACCAGAGATTCACCGGGAATACTCGGAGAAGTTCTACGAAAAAGGCATGGAGTCTTTAGAATCTGGCACTTACGCTATCACCGGATTCTATTCCCAGATGGAAAGGGCCCTTCAGAAGAACCTCCCCAACAAAGGTGATGCCAATCAATTCCGGGCAATGCTTGCTTCCTGGGCGCAGAAGGGCGAATTTAAAGCTGACGAACTGAAATGGTCGGGACTGGACGTATGGCTTTCCGAACAGAAAGGGAAGGTTGATAAACAAGACGTTCTTAATTATTTGAAGGCGAACAATGTTGAGCTGGAAGAGGTTGTAAAGCGTGAACCTTCTGAAGAAGAAATCGACATCTTCCTGGATGACGAAGCAGGAGAAGGATACACAAGAGACGAGGCCAGAGAATATCTAAGTGGAGAAGAGGGAAGACCTAAGTATGCCCAATGGCAAATTCCCGGAGGAAAGAATTACCGGGAGGTTCTTCTGACGCTGCCGGTCGGAAAATTAGCTGGCGCCAGCCAAGATATTGTTGACCAAGCCGTAAATGATATCAGGGAGGTGTTGGCGAGATCAAACAGCCTAACGGACGAGGCAGAGGATGTTATAGATAAATGGTGGAAAAATCCAACCGAAGAGAACTCTCGCGAAGTTTATGACGTGACGGGAGAAGACACAGATGCATATACAAAATCAGATCATGTATTGGCTAATGTAAAAAATCAATATCGTGGCCCCCACTGGGATGAACCCAATGTGGTTGCTCACACCAGGGTTGGAGATTACACCAGCAGTGAAGGCGAATCTGTTCTTCTATTGAACGACAATCAATCTGACTGGCACCAGCAGGGAAGGAAAGAAGGGTACAACGATCAAATTCCTACAGATGAAGAAATTATCAAGTTTTACAATATTAAAAATCTGAAAGAGATCAACCTTTCAGAATATCGCAGGCATTATATGGCCAGCAAAGTTCCCCCCGGCCCATTCTCCAAAACCTGGCATGAGCTGATTATGAAGAGAATGCTGCGACACGCAGCGGAGAACGGATATCAGAGACTGGCCTGGGTAACGGGCGAACAAGCCGCTGATATGTTTGATCTGAGAAAGTTCATCGATAGAATCGAATATGAAAAAATATACAGCGAAGAAACGAACGAAAGAACGGGAGAAGCAGAAAACACACCGACTGGTTTTTATGAATTCATCGCCTACGATAAAAACGGGAAAGAAGCCATCCACGAAGATGGAATTGATCTAAAGAGGATCGAAGAACTTGTCGGAAAAGAAATCGCCCAGAAGATCAAAGACGACAAAGGGACCCCTGTAAAAGAACGCCCCTATAGAAGCTGGAAA